>JACCDV010506785.1_pt1 | contig 187037 bp, 141 predicted proteins | sample 7446131 | NCBI WGS metagenome assembly JACCDV01 (sample SAMN15323448, study PRJNA562643) | freshwater metagenome | isolation source: river surface water | place: USA:Blue River Watershed | collected 2017-08-17 | reverse complement strand
TTGCTATGCCAATACTCACCGTATTTAAAACCTGACCATCGGGAATAATTAAATCCAATCCATCCGCAAATCCCGTTGTTATGTTTCCTGACCCATCTATTAATCCTGTCGGACTTATATACATCCGTCCATATCCACCCTTGCCTCCACCATTTACTGATGCACCACCCGCAACAGACAATGTTCCTGCATTCGAATATCCACCTGTGCTTGTCACATCTAAATATATTGTCCCACCACTTCCACTACCCGCATATGTACCTCCGGCCAGAGTGTTTCCTTTAGATGAAATTGTTCCTCCAGAAACAACTGTAAGTGTTGGTGTTGTAATTTTTATGGCTCCACCACCAGGACCTCCTGTGCCAGAATGTGTAGTATTACCTCCACCACCTGAACCTAAATAAAGTGATTCAGCGTAATTAGGAATGCCATCACTATCTCCATCTCCTGATCCATACAGCAATGCCATTCCGCCTGTTGTTTGTGATGCCGTTCCAAATGTTCCGTATGAACCGCCACCTGCGCGCGCTGCTGTGCTGCCTGCTCCACCTCCGCCATTTGGTGTTGTCGCGGATGTGCCGGGGCCGCCAATACCACTTATTCGTGGTGAACCACCCTGTGTTTTACTTGGAGTACCTCCAGCATAGCCCTTACCATTCATATGAATTGTGCAAGTAGGCCCTACAAAAGTAGCTGTGTTGGCATTGATGACGAGATGTCCATTTCCAGCTGCTGGCGCTGTACTCCACGTCGTCGCATCCGAATACGTATTCGCGTACGCTGCTGATGTTACTGTCCCACTGATGCAGTAAAATTTCTGAGTCGTCAGCTCCACGTTCACATTAAGCGTGGAATTTCCTGAAACAATAATCGTGTTGATCGTCGATGTGTCGTTGATGGTAACGGTTGCACCGTTTTGAACCCACAATACTGCTGCCGTGTATGCCGCAGGTAATGTTAGCGATCCACCATCAACAATGCGCACATGGTTGGGGTTGTTTAAATAACTATCGCCCGTGCCTTGTTGCGATTTGATGCCGCGGAAAAATCCAAGGCCATGGAATGTCTGCGCAAAAACAAATACAGGTATGCCAACCACAATTACTGTTGCAAACAATAGCAACACTTGTAATGTGCGAATTGACTGTTTCAACCTACATCCCTTCTTTAAAAAACTTGCAAAACGGATCCAATAACAATTTTAACAAATTACAGATGCAAACAATGTTAATTTATCGGCAAAAATTTACAGAAAGTAAACTACTTACAAGCAAATTTACCCTGCTATATTAAGATTTCGTTAAGAAAAAGGTGCCAAGTTCTTTTTTTTACCAGGAAATGACGACCATACCGGGGTTGCCGTCTGAGTTGTCTGAATCAGTTGGCGAGTAACCAATGGGATATCCCGCATCGTACATATCTGGGAAGTCTGGGTCTGTTGTGCCGCCAGGACTTGGACCACTGGCACCCTCATAGCTACCACCGTTCACATAACAACTACCACCGCCACCAGCACCGGAAGCATCGTTCATCACCCAACCACCAGAACCTCCACCATAATAACCGCCCCCTGCACCACCAGATGTAGCCATGCCTCCAGCACCATCCGTTGAATTTAATCCATTACCACCTTGGTACTGTGAACCATTCTTACCATTCACATCGCCTGTGCCACCTGTACCACCTGCAGCTAAACCACCACCCAAACCTTGGGCATAAGAAGGATCACCACTAGCGTCTCCACCTGCACCACTTGTGCCAGAACATCCACCACCACCTGCGCCTGTCACGCCCCCCACTCCTGGATAACCAGCAGCTCCACCACCACCTGCTGTTAAAATATCTGCCCCTGAGCGCCTTAAAGCTGAACGTCCACCACCTGAACCCGACCACAGCCATGAAGCATTGTTTGATCCACTACCTCCACCACCATAACCACCAGGCGATGAGCTTGTTCTCCACACTCCACCACCACCAACCAAGACATCAAGCGATTCTGCTGGCGTTACAGAAAGACTTGTGTGTTTCACAAAACCGCCTCCGCCACCGTAGTAATCAGAATTTGACATTCCACCACCACCTGCGCCCCACAACTTGACCCATATAGCGCTAACGCCAGAGGGCACCGTAAATGTTTGATTAGATCCGGTGTAGTAGAAAAATTTACGATATCCTATGCGGCCCACACCACCTGCAGTTGTATAACTACCAGTACCTCCAGCAACAGAAATTGTACCACTATTAGTCACTGTGCCTGTGAAAACAATTGAGCCACCACTACCACCGCCTGTGTATGGAGCTTCCGAAAACTTTGCTGTTGCCACATTGTACGCACCACCACCAATTGCCGTAACACTTGCGCCTGACGCAATCGTAATTGCACTTGCTTGCAAATCAATGGCTCCGCCACCAGGAGAGGCATTGTTATCATTTCCTGAATTGGATCCACCACCTGAGCCTAAATAAAGTGCCGTATGAAAATCAGAGGCGCCATATACAGTACCAGCTATAGCGCCACCACCACCATTACCCCCGGCTGCACCATATCCACCACTGGCAGCTTGGTTATTTGTGCTTGCGGTTCCACCACCGCCACCACCATTAGCTGCAGTCGATGTTGTTCCCGGACCTGATGGCGATCCACCCTGCGTTTTCCCAGAGCGTCCACCAGGATAGCCATAGCCATCCATTTTTACAAAACCATTCACTGTAATGGTTCCAGAAGCTTTCATGATTAACTTTCCATTGCTAGAAGACGGTGCATTTGTCCACGTTGTTGAGTTGGTTTCCAACCTATCAAATGGCCAAGCCGATAATATTCCTTTTGTATTCACCGTCACATTTGTAAGCGAGTACATACTAGGCGGTCTCCAAAAAATTCTTGCATTTGATCCTGTGGTCGATCCTATTGTTAAAGTCGTAACGCTATCGGATTCAGCAAGATTCAAGTCCAAACCATCCACAGCGCCCGTTGTGATATTGGATCCGTTCATTAAACCAACTGGATTGATGTAAATACGTCCATATCCACCAGCAGCAACATATGAACCACCACCACCCGCTACTGACATCCATCCACTATTAGAGAAACCTCCATTGTTGGTGACATCCAAAACAATTGTGCCACCACTACCACCACCCAAGTATGGTGCCTCTGAAAACTTTGCAATTGCCGCATTGTACGCACCACCACCATAGGCCGTGATTTGTCCTGTCGACGCAATAGTGATTGCGGGTGTTGTAATTTTAATAGCACCTCCACCTGGTGTGCCATTGTTGTTGTTTCCTGAATTGGATCCACCGCCTGAGCCTAAATACAACTGTGTTGTGTAATCGCTTAAGCCATATAGTTTTCCTGCTATCCCAGTCCCCGCAGCATGAACACCGAAAGTTCCATAACTCGCTCCAGCTGCTGGGTTGTTGGTACTAGTTGATCCAGAACCACCACCACCATTTGGTGTTTGCGCCGTTACACCAGGGCCGTCTGGAGATCCCCCTTGTGATTTTCCGGAGCGACCACCTGGATAGCCATAGCCATCCATATTCACATAACCGTTTACTGTAACTGAAGAATCCGCAGTAATGATCAGCTGACCGTTGCTAGTGGATGGCGCATTTGTCCATGTTGTTGAGTTCGTTTCCAGCCTATCAAATGGGTATGCTGACAAAATACCCTTGGCCGCAACTGTAAGAGTATCGAGCGTGTAAGTACCAAGTGGTCGCCAAAATACGCGAGTGTATGACCCCGTTGTTGCGCCAACAGTTAAAGCATTAATTGTTGTTGAATCCGGTATGACCAAATCCAAACCATCCACGGCACCTGTTGTAATGTTATTAGACCCGTTAATTAAACCTGTTGGATTAATATAAATCCGACCATATCCGCCTGTAGCAACGTATGAACCACTACCACCTGCAACTGACAACCATCCGCTGTTAGAGAATCCTCCACTATTTGTTACATCCAAAACAATGGTGCCGCCACTACCAGCGCCCAAGTATGGCGCTTCTGAAAACCTTGCAATTGTCGCATTGTACGCACCACCACCATAGGAAGTAATCTGTCCTGTTGAAGCAATGGTGAGTGCAGGTGTTGTAATTTTAATCGCGCCACCACCTGGTACACTATTGTTAGAATTTCCTGAATTCGATCCACCACCTGAACCCAAATATAAATTATCAATATAGTCAGCAGTTCCATTGGCAGGACTCGTATCTTCTAACCCATAAATGCTGCCTGCCTGCCCCGTCCCTGCAGCATGAACACCAAAAGTTCCATAGCTTGCTGATGCTGCTGGGTTGTTGGTGCTAGTTGAACCACCACCACCGCCACCATTAGGAGTTGTTGCTGTTGTTCCAGGCCCAAGCAAAGAACCACCTTGTGATTTTCCATTCCTACCACCTGGGTAACCATAACCGTCCATGTTCACATAACCGTTGATGGTTGCAGAAGTATCAGCTGCAATGATCAGCTGACCATTGCTAGTGGATGGCGCATTTGTCCATGTTGTTGAGTTGGTTTCCAACCTATCAAATGGCCAAGCAGATAAAATTCCTTTTGCTGCTACTGTAAGAGTTCCTAATGTGTACGAGCCCAGAGGCCTCCAGAATACTCGAGCGTATGACCCCGTTGTTGCGCCAACACTTAATGCGCTAATGCTAGCTGTATCTGGAATGACCAAATCCAAGCCGTCAATAGCACCTGTGGTTATGTTAGAACCACTCGTTATGGCCGATGAATTAACATAAATGCGACCATACCCACCTGACGCTGTATACGACGCCGTTCCACCGGCCACAGAAATCCAACCACTGTTGGATAGCCCTGCAGCATTTGTGACATCCAAATAAATCGTTCCGCCACTACCACTACCGGTATAATTTGATCCAGCACCACCAGTGGCCGTAATTTGTCCTGTAGACGCAACTGTCATGGCTGGTGTTGTAATTTTAATAGCGCCACCACCACGACCACCAGTCGTTAAATTTGCGGTGTTGCCTCCACCACCGGAGCCTAAATATAAATCATCTGCGTAATCGGGAATGTTATCGCTATCCCCATCACCCAAGCCATACAAATTACCAGTTTGAGCTGTTGTCGAACCGTGCACACCAAAGGTTCCAAAACTACCACCAGCAGCTGTATTGTTCGCGTTTGTCGTGCCACCTCCGCCACCACCATTAGGAGTTGTCGCTGTTGTTCCAGGCCCAAGCAAAGAACCACCCTGCGATTTTGATGCTGTACCACCGGGATATCCTGCAGAATCCGCGGATATATAACCATTAACCGTAACCGATGTAGTAACATCCAATAGTAGTTTTCCATTTCCTTGCCCGGGCGTATTTGTCCACGCCCCACCACTATACAAACCATCAAAAGGAATTGCCGCCAATTTTCCTTTTGTATTAATCACGACATTGTTAATTGTGTAAGACCCCTGAGGATTCCAATAAACAGTAGTAACGCTTCCTGTAGTTATACCAATTGTTAAAGTTTCAATTGCATATCCATTTGCTGGTCTCAAATCCAAACCATCTAGTGATCCTGTTGAAATATTTCCTGAGCCATCTTTAATAGCATCTAGATTTACTGTTAAACGACCTGCCCCGCCAGCAGTCATATACCCAGGAGAAGGATCAATTCCTGCCACACTCACCACACCAGAAGAGCTAAGTCCACTGGTCGTAGTGATATTCAAATAAATTGTTCCTCCGCTGCCACAGCCAACGTAATAAGTTGTGGGACTAGCGGCTTTAGCTGTAACGGAACCAGTAGAAGCAATGGTCATTGTCGATGCCGTAACTTTAATTGCACCACCACCAGCACTTCCAAAATATCCATCTCCTCGACCTCCACCACCTGAACCTAAATATAATTGTGTGGTGTAATCTGCCGCGCCGTAAAGTTCACCAACCAAACCTGTTCCTCCACCGCCCAGAGATCCATAACTTGCTCCTCCGGGTTGGGCCGCAGCTGCACCACCTCCACCACCACCATTGCCTGCTGTGGAACTTGTTCCAGGACCACCCACACTGCCTATCCTCGGTGCTCCACCTTGCGTCTTCGCCGGCGTCCCTCCGGGATATCCATACCCGTCCATCACTATCGCGCCATTCACCGTTACCGTCGTTGCTTGTATTTTTAACTGCCCATTCCCATTCGCCGCTGCTGTCGTCCACGTCGTCGAATCCGTCACTAACCGATCATGCGGATACGCTGACAATATCCCCTTCGCTGCTATCGTTAGCGTGCTTAATGTATATCCACTCTCTGCATCCCCTAACGGATGCCAAAACACTGTTCCCGTACTTCCCGTCGCTAATCCTATTGTTAGCGTATTGATTGTCTGTCCATTTGGAATTTGCAAATCCATTCCATCTACCATTCCCACTGCTATATTATTTGATCCATCCAACAACCCAGTCGGATTCACGTACACTCGACCATAACCACTCGCTGGCATATATCCAGGCGATGCATTCGCTCCCGATGCACTAATCACTCCCGTGTTGCTGTATCCACCAGCACTTGTCACATTTAAATATACTGTTCCTCCGCTACCGCACCCTGCATAGTACGTGTTTGGACACACTCCCTTTGATGTAATCGATCCGGTTGAGCTCACACTCAGGGTTGATGCCGTAACTTTAATTGCGCCACCACCAGCTGCGCCAAAATATCCATCTCCTCGACCTCCACCACCTGAACCCAAATACAAATTATCAATGTAATCAGACACTCCATTTGCAGGACTGCTGTCCTCTAATCCGTACAACGTTCCAACATAAGCATAAAATGACTGACCAAATGTTGCGTATGATCCACCCGCTGGTACTGCCGCAGCTGCACCACCACCACCACCACCATTGCTTGCTGTGGAACTTGTTCCAGGACCCCCTGTACCATTAATTCTCGGCGAGCCACCTTGTGTCTTTGCTGGCGTCCCCCCTGGATATCCATACCCGTCCATCACTATCGCGCCATTCACCGTCACCGTCGTTGCTTGTATCTTTAATTGCCCATTCCCATTCGCAGCCGTCGTCGTCCACGTCGTTGAATCCGTCACTAACCGATCATGCGGATATGCTGACAATATCCCCTTCGCTGCTATCGTTAGCGTGCTTAATGTATATCCACTCTCTGCATCTCCTAGCGGATGCCAAAACACCGTTCCCGTACTTCCCGTCGCCAGTCCTATTGTTAGCGTATTGATTGTCTGTCCATTCGGGATCTGCAAATCCATTCCATCTACCATTCCCACTGCTATATTATTTGATCCATCGATCAATCCCGTCGGATTCACGTACACTCGACCATAGCCGCCGGCCGGTCTGTAACCAGGGTTATTATTTCCACCAGCTACGCTAACGGCTCCAACGTTGCTGTATCCACCGGCACCTGTAACATTTAAATAAACCGTTCCTCCACTACCGCACCCTGCATAGTTTACACCACAAGCTCCCTTGGAATTAATTTGTCCTCCAGTAGTAATGGCAAGGGACGGAGTAGTGATTTTAATTGCGCCACCTCCAGCACCGCCAACATAACTATCTGCTCGAGACCCTCCACCTGAACCCAAATACAAATTATCAATGTAATCAGATACTCCATTTGCGGGACTGCTGTCCTCTAATCCGTATAACGTTCCTACATATGAATAATATGACTGACCAAACGTTGCGTATGATCCTCCAGCCGGGGTGTTGTTAGCATGTCCACCGCCGCCACCACCATTGCCTGCTGTGGAACTTGTTCCAGGACCCCCTGTACCATTAATTCTCGGCGAGCCACCTTGTGTTTTAGTTGTAAGACCTGCTGCATAACCCTTACCATCCATATGAATTGTGCAAGTAGGCCCTACAAAAGTAGCTGTGTTGGCATTGATGACGAGATGTCCATTTCCAGCTGCTGGCGCTGTACTCCACGTCGTCGCATCCGAATATGTATTCGCGTACGCCGCCGATGTCACCGTTCCACTGATGCAGTAAAATTTCTGTGTCGTCAGCTCCACGTTCACATTAAGCGTGGAATTGCCTGAAACAATAATCGTATTGATTGTCGACGTATCGTTAATGGTAACGGTTGCGCCGTTTTGAACCCACAACACTGCTGCCGTGTATGCCGCAGGTAGTGTTAGCGATCCGCCATCAACAATGCGCACATGGTTGGGGTTGTTTAAATAACTATCGCCCGTGCCTTGTTGCGATTTGATGCCGCGGAAAAATCCAAGACCATGAAAGGTTTGCGCAAAAACAAATACGGGAATGCCAACAGCCATAGCTGTTGCAAACAGTACGTGCTGAAATTTTTTGCCACGTGGCTTCAACGTACATCCCCTTTACAAAAAAATAATCCAACAACAATTTTAACAAATTACGGACGCAAACAATGTTAATTTATCGGCAAAAATTTACAGAAAGTAAACGACTTACAAGCAAATTTACCCTGCTATATTAAGATTTCGTTAAGAAAAAGGTGCCTAGCTCCCTTTAGCCAGCAGTTGCGTCAACATACCAATCATTAAAACTTTAACGCAACTGCGACACCAAAAGGTAGGCCGTACCGAAATTGAAATCAATGACCTTTGGGTGGAGGTGTAGTTTGCTTATCGCCTTCCACCTGCGCACCAGCAGAAGCAGATTTGTAGCCCAGGTCACCTGGCACGCGCACAGTATTTATTCCGCTCACAAAACAACTCATGCTTTCAGGAATACGAAGCACGGGAGCATTCTTCCAAGAATTTCTATAAACAAAATACCCTTCTTTACCGTTAGCAGGACGCTCATAACCTGTGATGGTCATGGAATGTCCTCCCAACACTGCAGCCGATGAACCATCTTTACCATACAGCTCACGACTAAAGCCCGATTCCCATTTTTCTTCCCCATTAGGCAAACGAATTTTTCTTTCCACAACTGCAGTATCCACCAAAGGTGCTTCAACGGGAACGCTGTCGCACAACGCCGCTAGAATTTTCATTCGCGCTTGAAGCGCTCCAGGCGCATCTTTACATGCGCCGCTAAGCTCAGCAAGCTCTTTTGAAATGGCAAAATCGTCAGGAACATTCCAGCGCGGATCATTAATGTCTTTGATGTTAGCAAGGGTTACGCCATTTTTCATAGCCGTATAGTAGCGAAGTCCGTTCCTGTAGTTCATTAAATCAGCAAAAAAAGCACTTTGCTCTTTTGGTTGGCAAGGCTCATTTGGTGAGGTTTGTAAGCGCAAACATTTTGCGCTCGCATATTCTGCAGCCAATGAATTTATTTCATCAACACTTTTATTAGCAATTTGTCTCAAAGGCTTTTCACGAACTGCTTGATCAAACCCTTTGCAGCACCACCCAGCTCGGCAGCAACCTGTTCCAGATTCATTTGCTCCCATTTTTTTCTTTGTTCCTGCAATTCAGCAGACTGCTTTCTCCTGTCGGCCGCGTATTTTTTATAATGAACTGGACCTTGTGGAGTACTGATTGTGTACCCTTCATCCTTTGATGCTATAGCCATAGATTCCGCCAACTCTTTTTGCAAGGCAGCTTCGGAATACCACTTCGTTTCCCTATGAGAAATAATGTTGTCAAGATTGCGTGACAATACGGATTCCGTATTGAGTGCCCTATAGAGCTCGACCATTTTTAAATTTAACAATTCATTTTTTTCGCGATCATGCGCCCAACGAAATCGCTCACTAGTCCATGATTCAAACTGAGGCGCCCTAAGTTCTACTCTCTGCGAATTGGATTGGTCCAGAGCCGCCAACCTTTCGCGCAGTTTTGTCCGTACAGCCTCTGGAGCCATACTCGATGTTATTTGCTGATTTAACGTTGTCATGTTTTGGCTTTCTTGCTGCCCTAATTTTTGAAAAGTTAAAACTCCTTGATTAGTTGTAGAACGATTTTCAAAAAATTTTAAAACTCTACTGGAATCATTCCCATCAAACAGACCGTCTTGTTTTTTTAATTCAGTAGTTAATTCAGCATCGGAGAGCCCAAGAAAATATTCCAAAACCAAGCGCTCTTCTGAAATTGCCTCAGGAACAGCACCATCACCACGGCTACGCGTGTGAGCAGAATCAAACAAAGCGCCAAGCCCGTAAAAAGTACAAACACCCAGTTTTCCTTGATCCTTGGGGGCAGGGAGCTGCCCTGAGAGATCAATATTTTTTAATCCATTTAGGCAGGCAGAATTATCATTTTGCTTGCTTTGCTCTGTTTGTGAGACTTTGGGTTCAGCAACAAATGGCTTGGGTTTAAATTCCAAACCCGATGCGGGAATATCCGTTGGAGTGCTGGCTGCGTTCAAGCGATGCGCATGAACGAAAAAAAAGAAAAGCAGTAGCACAGTCCTCATGACTCACTTGTCGTCATTTTTAAGAGCAAATATTACTTAGAATCTCTGTGACAATTCACACTTTGTGACGCAACTGCTGGCTAAAGGGAGCTAGGCGCCTTTTAGAAGCAGAAGAAGCCAAAATAACATTTGGCAGGTGCTTTGCCGCTTGGGGATGTGGCCGATTGCCTTGCCGCCGCTTGCGAGGCTGCGCTTTGGCCCTCAAAACCAATAACCCTATTTTCAGATCGTATTTTGAGTGTCGAAATTTTGACTGTGTTTTCCACCAAACGAATTCTATCCATGACCACCTTGGCAAGGTCTTGGCTCTTAGGATCGTTGGCTATTTTAGGATTAGGGCTTTTCGTTTTTTCAATGGCCGCAATTTCTTCTTTGGGAATCTTCAGTTGCTCGTCCAAATTCACACCAGACAAAAGCCTATTGACCGAATCCACTTCTCTAAAATGAGCTTTGGCTCGAGCCGCAATGGGCATGAGCTGTTGACGAATTTCTTGAAGCTGCTGTTTTGAGTGACGATACGTTGGCTCTGCTTTTACAGTTTTCGCCTTTGATTTAGATTTTGATTTTGTCTTCACTGGCGGAGGCGGAGGAACAAGCTCTGTTGGCTTGAATTTATCCCACACGGCTTTAATGTCCGCTTCAATTTTTTTATCTTGCTCCTCGAGTCTTTGAACTTCTTTTTCAAACGCGTTCACGTCAGGTCTGCCACCAGCCCCCTTGGCAAAAATCGCCATAGACACCAGCGAGAGCATGAATAAAAAAACTTTTTTGAAATTGAAACCGCTACGGCTACTCATATCAGCAAGTTCAATCATAAAGGCATTTCCAAAAGGTGCCTAGCTCCCTTTAGCCAGCAGTTGCGTCAAACTATTGATGCGAAGAATTTTCTATTGCCTCAACCGCAGGCAGCACGACATCGCCTTGCTCATGAGCTTGCCCTAATTTCGACCATGCTTTTAAAACAACACCAGCAGAAGCTGTCAGCAAAAACATTTCTCGAAACGGGAACCCACAACGCGAAATTTGATCAAACTGAATAGCAAACCTTTGTGTTTGATCTTTAAAAAAGTGTAGAAGATTTCGAGGCAAAAATCGTACGGCCGCAGCACTCAGTTTCCCATCCCAACCCACATTTGTTACCAATCGAGGACTCCTCTGCTTGGAAACCTTATAAACAACGTCTGCTACATCCTGAGGAGTCGTTGTTGATAAATTTCTAAGCTTTTGAGCAACCCCGACCATATTAGAAACCTTGCCTTTAGCGCTCAAATCAACATCATACTGCCCTGAGGAATTAATTAGCGCTGGCCTGACAATGGCCACCCTCACAAGCGACTCAAGCGATTGATCATGTCTAATTTCCTGCGCCAACGTTGACATATAAGCTTCAGCTGCGGCCTTTGACGACGAATATGCCGCAAAGCCAGCTTCCGGCAGCACAGCACCGATTGACGAAACGTAAACAACTTTCAAGGGATGTTGACGTTGCCTACATTCGCGAAATATTTTTTGAGTCAACTCCACTGGAGATAAAAAATTAATTTGCTGAGCTCGCTGCAAATTTTCCATAGACAATTCATCTGTGCTTTCTGCAACAACCTGTGCGGCGTTATGAACCAGCACATCAACTTGGCCCCATTTTGCATAGACCGATTCAACAGCATCGAAAACTTGTTCTGGCTTGGCCATATCGAGCGACACATGCATAACACGTGGATTGCTTTGCAATTCTTCCGGCGGCAGAGAGCGTGAGGCGACGACGACACGGTAACCTTCAGCAAGATACTTCTGCACAATGCTGAGTCCTAAATTTCGTGATCCGCCCGTGATAAAAACGACTGGTTGAGAATGTGCTTCATAGGAATAATTGCTAATACTCAGCAAGAAAATAAATAGTATTTGGCAGCGCAAAGCCATGAAGAATTTTCGTCATTGCTACGCAAAATCTGAAAATGGATTTTTGACACCGAGATTTAAAAAATAACGCGACTGCGACACCAAAAGGAGGATTTGTTAAGATTTAGACAAGAAGTGGGTGGTTTTAATTACATCGCCGGGGATGACTAGTTAAGGTTCAAAAGCACCACCCCTCTAATCATCGTCCGAAATACACTCTTGAACAGCGCCGTTAAGCGTACAATAGCTCGCTTGCGAGAAAATGGGCGAGTAGTACGTAGTGTTCTGCGCATTGCCTGCAGCTGGGCAATATGAGCCCGAGCAGTTTGTGTAATCAATTGCCATACGACCCTTACCGCCTGAGGCTGTACCACCGTTGGCGAATATCGCACCGCCTGTGTTGGTGAGTGTGCCTAAGATTAGGTAAACCGTACCACCGCTACCTGCTTTCGCATAAGCAGAGGTAGAAGAATTTCCGTTTGCAGTAATTTGTCCGCCGCTTGCGATACTGAGCGTACCCGCAGTGATTTTAATAGCACCACCACCGTCGGCACCACCCTGAGACGAGTAACCCAAACCACCACCCGAACCTAACCAAAGATTCGCTTTAAAGTCTGCGGCACCATACAAATCGCCTCTGGTCGAAGTTCCGCTAGTTCCATAAGTACCGTAACTGCCGCCACCCGCGTGAGCACCGTTACCTCCGTTACCACCACCACCACCACCATTTGCCGCATTTGAGCTAATACCTCGTCCAGCAGGACTACCCCCCTGCGATGCGACAGTTCGACCACCGGGATAACCTTTGCCATCCATATTAATTCTACCCGCAGCTGCTACCGTGAGCGTGTTATTTACCGTCATAATAAGCTGACCATTGGAAGCGCTTACAGGCGTGTTCCAGGCTTTTGTGCCCGAATCATACGAACGATCAAAGCCTTGGGCTGTAAGTGTTCCGCTTGTCACCGTGACGTCATCAAAAGTCCACTCATTGGCGAGCGTAAGAATACCGCTGTTGATAATGCTCACAGTATTTATGTCTGCTCCAACGGCGCCCTTCAAGAGCACAACTCCTGAGGTACTGACTGTTAACGTGTTGATTGCATCTGCAGCACCAAGCTCAAGATGCAAGTAATTCATATTTGTAATGGACACATTTCCGCTGCCATCTTTAAGTGCTGCAAGAGGAATATACATACGACCATAGCCACCCGCGCGAGTTCCTGTTCCACCCGCTACCGTGACCGTGCCACCATTTTGTGTAACAGTTGAGAAATCCAACACAACCGTTCCGCCCGAACCACCACTAGCGTAACCACCAGTTGAGTTGCCGCCTTTTGCAGTGATTTGCGAGCCACTTGCTAGAACTAAAGTACCGCCAGTAATTTTTATAGCACCACCGCCGGCACCACCTGTACCGCCATATGCCGAGCCACCGCCCGAGCCTAAATGCAGCGCAGTTTTATAATCGCTTTCACCATAAAGAAGATTGCTCAGATAACCGCCCTCAGCACCAAGCGATCCATAAGTACCACCCGAAGAAGGAACTCCGTTTGCGCCAGCCGTACCACCCCCACTGGTTGTATTGGCGACACCGCCACCTGCGGGATAGCCTTTGTAGTCCATGTTGATAATGCCTGAAGCGCCTACCGTGAGCGTATTTGTAACAGTAAAAACAAGCTGTCCGTTGTTCACACCTGGAGCTGGAGAGTTCCACGCACCCGCAGTCGACAATCCATGGAAGCCGCCCGAACGTATCAGTCCGTTTGTGACAGTGACGTTGTTTCCAAAAGTAATTTCTTCAGGCAAGTTCACAATGGCGCTTGCGCCGTTCACGTTCAAGTTTTGTATTGAGCCGCCCACATCAGTGGTGAGCACAACTTCTGTGTTTGCACCTACAGTGAGGGTGTCCAGAGCCGTGACCAGGTCAAAGGTGTGGTAGCCAGGATAGTAAGTAAGATCCAATACGCCAGCGCCATCTGCCCACGAGTTAATAGGAATATAAATACGCCCAAATCCGCCATTACCAGCAGATCCACTTCCGGCACCACCTGTCACGACAACTGATCCTGTATTCACAACACTTGTTGCGATATCTAAAATGAGCGTACCGCCACTACCGCCACCACCATAGTTATATCCACCAGCTCCTTTAGAGGAAATGATACCGCCCGTATTTATGGTAAGCGCATTTGCAACAATTTTAATGCTACCACCACCCGCGCCGCCATAAGCAAAGTAAGTTGAATTACTACCACCGCCACCAGAGCCTAAATGCATTTCAGTGACGAAATCTGTTGCTCCATAAACTGAGCTAACTGCAGCGGACTGCCCAACCGTACCAACTGTATGATAACTACCGCCACCACCTCTTGGAGCACCACCACTACCACCACCACCACCGCCACCGTTAGGAGAGGTTGATGTTGTGCCTGGGCCACCTGCGCCACTAATGCGAGGAGCTCCACCTTGCGATTTCAAACCATTGCCACCACCATAACCATGTCCATCCATTGAGATGGTGCCATTCACAGTTACAGAGGCTGCCGTTAATAAAAGCTGACCATTTCCATTGGCAGGGGCGTTTGTCCATGTCGTTGAATCTGTAATGACGTTATCAAAAGGATACGCCATCAGTGTGCCCTTGGCTGCCACTGTTAAATTGAAACTTGTAGAATCATAACCACTGAGCGCATTCCCTAGCGGATGCCAAAACACAACGCCGACGCTGCCGGTTGCAGCACCGATGGTGACTGTATTGAGAACTTGACCGTCAGGAATTTGCAAATCTAAACCATCTGCTAAACCTGTCGAAATATTTCCAGAACTAATTAAACTTGTGGGGTTTACCCACATGCGGCCATAGCCACCGCTACCGTTGTCAGCATTGACGCCTCCAGCAACAGATAATGTGCCGCTATTTGAAAAGCTGGTACTTACATCAAGAACAACTGTGCCACCACTTCCAGCGGCGCCATAATTGATACCATTGACACCCTTAGAAGAAATTCTGCCGCCGGCTGCAACGCTTAAACTTGTGGCCGTAATTTTTAAAGCACCACCGCCGCTACCACCAGTACCATAATAAGAAGAATTGCCGCCACCACCTGAACCCATGTAGAGTTCGGTCAAATAATCGCTAGCTCCGTAGAGTCGACCCGCTTCATAAGCCTGTCCAACTGCCCCAAAGGTAGCATAGGAAGCACCACCTGCTCTTGGGAGTCCGGGTGAACCGCCACCGCCATTTGCCGCAGATGTAGAATCTCCAGGACCACCCACTGACCCAATTCGAGGCGCTCCTCCTTGAGTTTTTGCTGGTACACCACCGGGATAACCCATACCGTCCATATGAATGACACCAGTCGCACCAACGTTGACAGTTGTTGCACTCAAAATCAGCTGCCCGTTACCATGAGCAGGAGTTGTTGCCCACGTTGTAGAGTTCGTAATAACTTTATCAAAAGGATAAGCGCTCAACGTACCATTCACCGTGAAAGTAGAAACCGTTGTGCTTGCCCCAGGATTCCAAAAAGCAATCACACCACTGCCAAGAGTAATCGTATTAATCGATGCACTTGCTGGAGTTGTAAAATCTAAGCCTTCAATAGTACCCGCTAAAGTAATATTGTTTGATCCATCGATATAACTGGCTGGCTTAATCCACATGCGACCGTACCCACCAGCGCCGCCGTTAGCAGAAGTGCCTCCGGCTACAGATAAAGTTCCTGCATTAGTGAATGTGCCTGATACATCAAGAACCAGCGTGCCTCCACTACTTGCTCCGGCATAACCCGTTCCACTCGCGCCCTTCGCAGAAATTCTTCCACCTGATATGGTTGTTAGATTGGCGGCTGTGATTTTAATAGCTCCGCCGCCCGCCGCACCGATCCCGCCCAAGTTAGGATCGTATCCCCCACCCGAACCTAGGTATAGCTGCGTCAGATAGTCGCTCGCACCATAGATGTCGGACATACCTTGGCTTTGCGCTGCACCAGCATGAGTCGCATAAGATCCGCCACCGGCTCGAGGGTTGGGCGAATTCGAACCCGCACCACCACCACCACCGTTAGGAGATGCGGAAGATGTGCCTGGTCCACCTACAGAGCCAATACGAGGCGCGCCACCTTGAGTCTTAGTCGATATGCCACCGCCGTAGCCCTTGGCGTCCATATGGATAACACCCGAAGCGCCCACAGTGAGAGTTCCAGTTACTGTAAATTTCAACTGCCCATTATTAGGGGCAGGAGCATTGGTCCATGTTGTACTGTTTGTTACTAAATTGTCGTACGCACCAGAGGTCACCGTACCGCTGGTAACAGTGACATCGCCACCAAAGGTTATGTCTTCTGCAAGGTTCACAACAGCGCCTGTGCCGTTGACAACCATGTTTTGCACACTTCCGGTGTTAATAGAAAGCGTGACTTCCGTGTTAGCTCCCACGGTTAGTGTATTCACGTTTACATCGAGATCAAAAATATACGAGCCCGGGAAAGGCGTAAGATTGTTAGAAGCATCCAACAGCGAACTCATGGGCACGTGAATACGCCCCACACCCTGCGAAGCACTTTGGCCAATTGCCGTAACTGTACCCGCGTTAGTAAAGGTAGTGGAAACGTCTAGTACAATTGTTCCACCAGAGCCCTTCACTTCCCAGCCGCCACTTCCAAACCCAGCATCGGCAGTAATTTTACCGCCGCTGACAATGGTAAGAGTAGGTGTGGAAATTTTAATAGCACCACCGCCCAAACCACCAGGACTTACCGTCCAGCTGTTGTTAGAACGCCCACCACCAGAACCTAAATAAAGTTCTGTCGTAAAATCAGAAATTCCGTAGGCAATACCAGCCGCACCAGAGCCTGTGTAACCCGCATTACCGTAACCTCCGCTACCGCCAGATCCGCTTGCCACACCAGAATATCCGCCGCCGCCGCCGTTAGCAGATGTAGCACCAGTCCCCACACTGACTGGAGAGCTACCTTGCGCCACCTCCACGTCACCTCCGCGGTATCCTTTAGCGTCCATTTGAATATGGCCAGAAGCTCCTACAGTAACTGTAGCCGCTGAAAAAATTAATTTGCCGTTACCTACACCTGGCGTGTTGGTAAATGTTGTTCCTGTAAATATGTTGTCAAACTGGGGAGCACTCAGTTTACCGTTTGTCACCGCAACATCGTCAAAGGTAAATTCTTGGCCAAGCAGTAACTCGCCACCGCCAGTAATAGTTACATCGTTAATGACAGCGCCCACTGCTGCTGTGATAATAGATTTATTGCCTGCGCCTACGTTTAAATTATTCACTACATCGCTTGCGCCAAATTCAACGGTGACACCATCTAGGCCCACCAAACTTACGTTGCCTGAGCCATCTATCATTTTGCTACCAGAAACCCACGCGCGGCCGTAAGAGTTAATACAACTTCCATTGCCCGCCACAGAGACCGAACCCGCGTTGCTAAAACTACTGCTCACATCCAGCACAATGGTGCCGCCACCACCACCTAGCGAATAACCACCGTTACCCGCACCACCGTTAGAGGTAATCTTACCCCCGCTTGCAATACTCATAGTGCCGGCAGTAATTTTAATAGCACCACCGCCACGACCGCCAGCTTCGATATACCAGTTGTTTCGGCTGTAGCCAGTGCCAGGCCCCAAGTAGAGCTCGGTTTTAAAGTCCGATGCTCCAAACATATTTCCTACTTGCGTTTTGACAACCGTACCGCGGGTTCCATAACTTGGGCAGCTAGAACTACCACTTTGTACGTTAACTCCACCGCTAGCACCACCATTGCGCGTAACCTCTGCCCCCGAAGATGCCGCAATATTGGAGCCACCTGCAGCGCCCTCTAAATCACCACCACGATAGCCCTTGGCGTCCATGTGAATGTGGCCAGTAGCACCTACTGTGACTGTAGCCGCTGTAAAAATTAATCTGCCGTTACCAACACCTGGCGCAAAACTAAACGCCGTACCACTAACTATATTGTCAAAGTCAGGCGCACTCAGCTTACCGCTTGTCACGGCAACATCGTCAAAGGTAAATTCTTGGCCAAGCTGTAACTCGCCACCGCCAGTAATAGTTACATCGTTAATGACAGCACCCACGGCTGCTTTGATAATAGATTTATTACCTGCGCCTATGTTTAAATTATTCACTACATCGCTTGCGCCAAACTCAACGGTGACACCATCTAGGCCCACCAAGCTTACGTTGCCTGAGCCATCTATCATTTTGCTACCAGACACCCACGCGCGACCGTAAGAACCAGCGCAGCCGCCAAAGCCTGCTACTGTTACGGTACCTGCGTTTGTAAAACTGCTTGAAGCATCCAGCACAATGGTACCGCCTGCACCACCAATGGAATATCCTCCGTTACCATCGGCACCAATCGCGCTAATTTTTCCTCCGCTTGCTACCGTAATTGTGCCAGCAGTAATTTTAATTGCACCACCGCCACGACCGCCAGCTTCAATCCACCAGTCGTTTCGGCTCCGGCCAGTACCAGGACCTAAATATAATTCTGTCTTAAAATTATCGGCTCCAAATAAGGTCCCATGCTGAGTTCTGCCACCTACCCAACCTCGTACTCCGTAGCTTGGACAGCTCGAAGTGCCGTATTGACTATTTATCCCGCCGCTAGCCCCACCATTGCGCGTAACCTCGGTAGCTGCAGTTGCTGCAGTATTTGAACCACCAGAAGCGCCCTCTGAATCACCACCGCGATAGCCCTTGCCGTCCATGTGAATAATGCCTGTGGCACCCACACTAACTGTGTTAGCGCTAAAAATGAGTTTGCCGTTGCCCGCGCCTGGCGAGTAAGTAAATGTTGTACCTGTAAATAAATTATCGAAGTCGGGGGCAGACAATGTTCCGCTTGTAACAGCAACACTGTTAAATGCTATGTCGTGAGTTAGCTGAAGTTCGCCAGCACCTGTAATGACAACATCGTTAATGACAGTGGCCGGATCTGCTTTGAGGCGCGCTTTGTTACCAGCGCCAACCGATAGCGTATTCACCACATCGCTTGCTCCAAACTCCACAGTTAATCCATCAATACCGACAAGGCTTACGTTGCCAGAACCATCAATTAAATTTGTACCCGAAATCCAGCCACGCCCATAGGAAGTGGTACAGGCTGCACCACCAGCAACAGAAATAGCACCCGTGCCACTTACGTTTAATGTTGTCACATTCAATACGACAGTGCCACCCGCACCACCTACAGCATAACCGCCGCTACCAGCACCGCCCTTAGAACTTACTCGACCACCGCTGACTACCGTTAAGTTGTTTAGCGTTAAGTCAAGAGCGCCACCACCCCAACCACCGGTGTTAACAACCCAGTTGTTATGCCCGTAGCCCGCACCGGGTCCCATATAGAGTGCTGTTTTAAAATCGCTTGCTCCAAAAAGCTCACCTAGTTGTGAGCGGCCACGGACTACACCTCGAGCGCCGTAGCTTGGACAACTAGGAGCACCATACTGGTTGTTGGTACCGCCACTTGCTCCACCATTTTTTGTTAACGAGGTTGTCAATGGAGCCGCTGTTGGCGAACCGCCACTAGGACGACCGGTGACTCCGCCTGTGTAGCCTTTTGCGTCCATGTGAATGGCGCATCCGGAAGCCACGTAAGTTGTGCCAGTGACTGAAAATTTCAAATGGCCATTGCCAGCTCCGGGAGAGGGCGCGTTCCACGCCGCTCCAGTATACGTGTTGTGATAAGCCGTCGCCGTCACGTTCCCATTCAAGCAATACATTTGCTCAAATGTGTTGTCGGCATTCACGTTGAGTGTTGAGTTTCCAGCAACAATAATTTTCTTAATTGTGACAGCACCTGAGATAATAACTGTTGCGCCGTTTTGCACCCAGAGAGTATCTGCCACATATCCTGCACTTAGTGTTGCAGAGCCGCCGTCAACAATGCGCACATGGTTGGGGTTGTTTAAGTAACTATCGCCCGTGCCTTGTTGCGATTTAATGCCTCGGAAAAAACCAAGGCCATGAAAGGTTTGCGCTAAAACAAAAACTGGAGGCAGAAAAAAGAGCAAAGCCTGTAGTGAGCGTTTGAGTGGCCATTTCCAGTCACGAAAGTTGTCCATCTTCTTTCATTTTATCGGTCAATTAGGTCTTTCATGTGTGGAGATTGCATGATCATACAAATTAAGTGTTTCGTGATGCAAACACATCTTGCAAACAGTTGTTTATTTCTGCAAATTCAGTGATTTCTTCATGACTTTTTAACAATTATGCCTTAAAAACGCGTCATTAAATGATTGAAAACTACAATGACTACCGTTCCTATTTGAAATCCATTCTAATTGAGCGAAGCAAAAGCAATCCAAACTACTCGCTGCGCGCTTTTTCACGAGATATTGGCATTTCAGCAGCACTGCTTTCTCAGATTTTCACCGGAGCTCGCAGCATCTCCAACCGCATTGCGTACACCATCTCCAATAAACTTAATCACAGTGAAAGCGAGCAAGAATTTTTTTGCACACTAGTTTCCTTAGAAAAAGAAACCAACCCTGAGCTGCGTGAAATTTTTTTGCGCAAACTAAAAACGCTACGACCCAAAACGACAATTCACGATTCAAGCATTGATAGCTTTCAGTTAATGGCCGAATGGTATCATAGTGCCATACTAGAGCTCACAAACATTTCCGAATTTTCACTAGCCCCTGTGGCGATTGCTCAAAAACTAGACATTTCACCTCTTGAAGCCACAGAAGCTTTAGAGCGTCTTGAGCGACTCATGCTTTTGGAAAAAAATACGCATGGCCAATACCAAAAAACCAAAAGGCACATCCAGTTTAAGTCCGAGCACGCCAACGACGCCCTAAGAAAATATCACAAACAAATGCTGGAAAAAGCCATTGTAAGCTTAACTGAGCAGTCGCCTAGTGAAAAAAATGTAGGCTCTGAGACCTTTGCCATTTCCAAAGACCAGCTTAAGGAAGCGCGCGAGTTGACTGAAAACTACTTCAATCAAATGATTCGTTTGTCACAAAAAGGCAAAAAACCAAAAACAGATGTGTATCATTTGGGTGTTCAATTTTTTAATTTAACCACTCAAAAAAGGAAGCCCTCGTGAACAAAAAGCATCTTTTCATTGCCTTATTTTTTACAATTTCCTTCACCTCAAGCTTGCAAATTTTAGCTGGTGACATGGACGGATCCAGTACCGGCACGCGCGGCGGAGGCGGCCAAGTAGGGGGCCAAGTCATTGACCTTTACATGAATGAAAACCGTTTTATTCTTGGGAATGAGCCCGTTTACACCAAGCATGTCTTGCCATTGCTAAATTATGTGAATGAATTTATTCCTTACCTTGGCGACGATTTACTCGCTCATGTTAAAGACAAATCATGGTACTTTGTTGCCGCCATCAACAATTGCGGTGATGATGACAAACAATGGCTGGTCAAAGGCGAATTCATTGCCTGCCAGGACAGATACAACATCCTCATTCAAACAAAGTGGTATCAGAACGCTTCAGATCAAAACAAAATTGCGCTCATACTACATGAAATTGTCCAAGCACTTAGACTCTACCTTGTTGAAAACAGAAGAAGCGTCAATGTTAACCATGTTTGGCAGCTCACGGAGCGTTTGCTCAGATTTAAACCCGACGACGCCCAAAACCTAAGTTTATTTTTAAGCAAAGCAAAGTTTGGCAGTTACCTAGATAAACTACAGTCGCAAAAATACACGGAAATCATTGAAGCGCAGTGGATTCCGTTTTTAAAAAATCAGTGTGAAAAAACAAATAGCTACTTTCAATTAGAAACAGAAGAAGTTGGCTTTGTTAGTGAAAGAATCGCTGAAGCCACAGCCCTTGGAATGGGTACGGCACTTATTGAGTCAGAACTTCTCAATGCCGTTAACCTATCGCTCATTGTTGATGCTCTTAGCAGAAAGGGTGTTTCGCCATTTTCAATGGCAAAAAAATCGCCCCTTTATTACATCGAAAGAAACAACATCAAAAGCCACCCTACCTTCCCGTGGCATTACCCTGCCGATCAAAAGACGCATTTATACAAAACCTGCGCTGCCCTTGGCGTAGCTCTTAATTTTTAAAGCACCTCACCAACTTAAAATCCCAGCCCTTGTAGTTTTGTCAGAAATCGTCAAAAGTACAAGGGCCTTGTATTTTCATCAAAATTAAAAATCCCTGCCGAGCGCTTACTTTTTGATGAATAACTAGCACTGTCGGCTTGGTCGTCAGTGCATTTCTACTACTCTAAAAACAAAAGCACCCTGACTACATAATGTAGCCAGGGTGCTTTTTATTCACTTAACTAAACCTAAGATCAATTAAAACCAGTAATCCAAGAGATGTACAGTATTGAGTTCGCTGTATTGGATGGGTCAGTCACTTTCAAGATGCTGTAGGTGCTGTGTGTATTTGCAATACGGGCAGCGTTGTCTGGAACCCATCTATAAGTCCACGTTGTACCGTTACCACCAGTGCCCTTAGCAAAGGTACATTGAGTAGCGCTGTTCTCAGTCACAACCACCGTGTAGCTACCACCATCAAAAGCACTATCTAAGGTGATTGTACAGCTTGATGCCATACTTGCCGAGCCGCTAACTGTTTGCGTGTTACCATTAGCGAAATCAACAGTGGCTGCGTTGGAAGCAGAGACAGTGTTCTTGGTTAAGTTCTGGTTGGCCGATGCTGGGTCACGAGAGACAATTTGACCCGCAACATCCAAGGCAGCGTCCGGTGTTAGAGTACCAACACCAATCTTACCATTTGCAAGTACAGTCAAACCTGAACCTGCTGTGGAGTTCGATGCAATTCTAGCAACCATACCGTTTGTAGATGCGCCAGTGTTGGCGACATACAACAAACCGTTTGTGGAGTTCAACGAACCAGACGATGTTGTAAGACTCAGTAAACTTCCGGTTGTTAAGGCATTAGCTGTCATAGTTTTGAAAGTTCCCGTTGTTAATGCAGCCGCAGTCCATGTCATAGGATTGGTTGTGGTTTGAGTTGACCAGTTCCATGTTTGAGCATAGTTCGTGTTATCAATGGTGTTGGTTGCTGTCGCAGCCGTTAAGCCAGATAGTGAAGAACCACCAACAGACACCCAGCTCAATGAACCCGTGCCATCGGTTGAAAGAACTTGTCCAGAGGTACCATCATCTGCTGGTAAGGTTAATGTATAGTTAGCCGCAACACTTGCAGGAGCGCGGATTGCCGCGAAATTTGTTCCAGCATTATCTGTATCTTCATACAGGCGTATACCACCTGCAGATGTAGAGTTAGCTAAAACATCCAAATCATATCCTTTAAACTGAGTGGTTGCTGTGGATGTAAAGCCAATTAATGTTGTGTTAGCAGCAGCAGTTAATCCTTGGCCAAGAGCAATACCACCTGCAGCAGCTGTGGAGCCTTGACCAACAACAACTGCGTTACTTCCTGAAGCTGTAGAATCCTTACCAATCACTACAGAGGTTGCAACACTGTTCACCGTTGTATCTGCATTGTAACCAATGATTACGTTTGATCCACCAGTAGTTAAAGTATTACCAGCATCAAAACCAATACCGATGTTGTAATCTGCAGTTGATTGTGCCGATAATGCTCCATAACCAATTGCTGTATTGGCCGTGTTACCTGTGTAAACTCTCAAGGCATTTCTACCTACAGCTACGTTACCTGAGAAACTGCTTCCAGGCGTTCCTTGTAAAGCATCGTGACCAATAGCAACGTTTGAGGAGTTAGAAGCACCTGCTTGAAGAGTGTGATAACCAACAGCGACGTTATAGTCGCCAGTAATTGCACCCAATGCCGTATCACCAATACCAACGTTACCAGTGTTAGACGTATTTCCAGTATTACCAGCATTCTTACCTAAAAACACACTGCTCGCGCTTGATGACTTGCTATGCAAGCGAATCAAGTTTGCACCAGTTCCAAGACTCAACACATCTGTTGATGCATCCCAAGCAAAGTCTGCTTCTGCAGCAAATGAGGAACCACTCTTGTATTGAATTTGTCCATCAGCCGATCCCGCTGGAGTTGCAGAAGCTGTTGTCCAGCTCAATGAACCCGATCCACTTGTGCTCAACACTTGACCTGGAGTTCCATCATCAACTGGAAGAGTTAACGTGTAATCACTCGTTAATGACGCATCTGCAGGTGCTTGAATAGTCACATAGTTTGTACCACCACCAGTGTCTCCAAACTTAACAGCTTTCTCAATGCCTACATTGGCAGAAGCATCAATGTTCAACGCTTCCGTACCAGCTGCGCCAGCATTAAAACCTGAGGAACCTGAATCGACATAAAACTTATGAGTATTCGCAGTTAATGTTAAATCTGCTCTTGTACCTGAATAAGCGTTAGCACTCATGGAATAGGTAACCAAATCCACAGTATTTGCGGCACCAGATAGAGGTGTTCTTATATGCAAACCTTTATGCGTACCAGCACCAGGATATCCACCAATTGTCATGTAACCAGAATAAACGCCGTGGTTCTCTGTCACTCCCAATAGACCTGTGCCACCAGCGGCACTACCGACTGCAAACGTTCCTGCACTGGAACCAAGAATCAAAGAACCAGCATCAGATCTTGATTCTAATATTTGTTTTGTTGTACCAGCGGAAGTTTGACTCAAAGTCATTCGACCATCCGTGTGAACACCTGCAATGGTAAAATAATCTGTGCTATCAAGATGATTTTCTATGCGTGTTTGACCCGCAACATGCAATGTTGTTTGAGGGCTAGTTGTTCCCACACCTAATCTGTTGTTAGTTGCATCCCAAGTAAATGAGTTAGCTCCTGAAGCAGCTTCTGTAGCAATGGCCGTTGCAGAAGTTGCATAAGGAATTTGACCTGCCGTTAAACCAGATATTGTTCCCGTAACTGATGCCCAACTCATTACACCTGAAGCATCTGTACTTAAGAACTGACCTGCAGAACCGTATGCTCCAGGAAGTGTAAAGGTGTAATTTGTTCCATCGTTAGGCTGAATGTCAGCCGGGCCTCTTAAAGATACGTAACTGCTGCCACCTCCGCCATTTTCTTGGAAACGAATTTCAGCCTGTGTGTTAGATCCACCAGAATTCAAGCGCAATGTAGGGGCTGCAATAAACGCATTCGTGTGTGATCCGTTACCAATTCTAATTTCATTGGCAGCAGCTGAAACACTATTACCAATGGCGATTGCGTTTGTTCCAGAAACAGTTGTGTATGAACCCAAAGCAACCATGTTGTTATAAACAGCTGAGCCTGGGTTAATACCATGACCAACTAAAGTATTAGCACTACCGTTACCAAGTCTTGTCACACCACCTTCATGAGTGTGACCAATGTCAATGTTATATGAACCACTTGTTGTTGCAGCCATTGTGCCATTACCAATGGCAATGTTTCTTTCACCTGTGGTCACCGCCTGCGCAGCTCCTTGGCCAATACCAATATTAGTGTGACCTGTAGAAACTTGATACAGCGCCTGACTACCAAGAGCTGTATTACTTCCTCCAGTAGCAGCAAACAATGCATAGCTACCTACAGCAGTATTAGCACCCCCTACTGTATTTGTTGCCAATGCTTGCTGACCAATAGCAGTATTATTAGCTCCGTCTGTATTAGCAGCACCAGCCGCGTAACCAAAGAAAGAGTTATTGGTTCCATTAACAGCTGAGCTGTTAGCATTACCCGCATTCACACCAACAAAGGTTGAACCACTTGTATTACCAGCAACATGTAAAATTTTCTTCGTATTATCCCACTTAAAGCTAGAACTTCCTTCAAGCGTTCCACCAGAAGATCCATACTGAACTTGCTGAGCAGTTAAACCTGTGACTGAACCACCACCAACACTTAAATCGGTCCAACTCAACTGACCTGAAGCATCCGTTTTCAAAATCTGGTTTGCGCTACCAAGTGCGGTAGGAAGAGTTAATGTGTAATCACCTGTTAATGAAGCATCTGCTGGGGCACGCAAGGTCACGTAGTTTGTGCCACCACCAGTGTCACCGAATTTCACGCCGTGATCAACGTTTGCAATTTCTCCACCATTGACAGTGAGCTTGTCGCCAGGAGCACCACTCACGCCAATACCAACATTTCCTGTACTACCAATTTTAAATCTCGAAGTGCCGTTATCAATCACATCCATCATGTATCGTTTAGAAGCACCTGTATGAATGAATTGATAAACATCAGTATTCACATCAACGCTGTTGCTGGTGAATTCCATGGCCTTGGTTGTTGCCATTGTTAATCCCCAGTTGCTATTTGCTGTTGCACCAATGCTAAATGCTTTGGCTAATCCCGAATCCGTTACCCAGACTTTTCCTGTAGCAGGTGAGAGCATTAAATCATTTTGATCGGTTGTGATGCGTGCAGCGCCAGCATCAGAACCATTCATTGCAATAAACGACTGACCACTTAAACTACCAATATTGACGTAGCGAGTGGAGTTTGAGGCACCATAAAACTTAGACGTCCCTTGAACTTCCAAAGTTTCACTAGGAGAAAGCGTACCAACACCTAATCTTGAGTTTGTTTTATCCCAACCAAGTGTTGCGGCGCCAGCTAAACTGCCACCATCATTAAACTGCACTTGCTTGTCTGAACCAGCAACACCAGCTGTTGGAGTTGTCCAACTTAATACTCCTGAGGCACCATTCGTACTTAACACTTGTCCTGCAGTACCTGCACCAGTCGGTAGCGTTAATGTGTAGTCTGTAGTCAAGTTAGCATCCGCTGGTGCTTGAATGGTCACATAGTTTGTGCCACCACCAGTGTCACCGAATTTTACGCCGTGATCAACGTTTGCAATTTCTCCACCGCTAACCTCTAATTTTGACCCTGGCGCTGCTGAACCAATACCCACATTACCAGAATCCAAAACTGTCATTTTAAGTGAACCACCAGCACCAGCACCTGCAGCACTATAATTTTCCCTAAAAAATCTCAATGCGCCAGCGCTGTTATCCACGTTCCACATGTTAGTTGAGTTATCACTAGCAACCAAAGTCAAACGACCTTCAGCGCCGCCAGAGATTCTCACACCTTGAGCCCCTGCACCTACAACATGCAAAGGAGCAACAGGCGACAATGTCCCAACCCCTAATCTTGTATTGGTTTCATCCCAGCCCAACAATGAGGCACCAGCTAAGCTGCCACCATTATTAAACTGCACTTGCTTGTCTGAACCAGCAACACCAGCTGTTGGCGTAACCCAACTCAATACTCCTGAACCGTCTGTGCGAAGAACCTGACCTGAGGTACCGTCATCTGTAGGAAGAGTTAATACATAGTTTGCCGCCAAAGTATCTGGCGCTTTCATAATCGCATAATATTGTGTGGCTGCTGCTAAATCGCCAAAACGAACTTCGCCAGTATTACCAGCGCTTGTGCCGTAAGGATTCAACACCACGGCATCTTGGCTTGAGGAAATTAATTTACCTGTAACATTACCTGTGACATCGCCAGTCACATTGCCTGTTACGTTTCCAGTGACGTTACCGGTTAAATTACCCGTTACGTTACCTGTTAAAGCTGCTGTGATTGTTCCAGCTGAGAAATTTCCACTGGCATCACGCGCAACAATAGCGCTTGCTGTGTTGGCACTTGCTGCTGTGGTTGCTGAGTTGGAAACTTTGCCTGCTGTGGCAATGGTCGCCAATTTTGTATCAACAATGCCTGCTGAGGCATTGATGTCATCGTTTGTAATTGCTCCATCTGCAATTTTTCCTGTTGTTACAGCATTATCAGCCAACATGCCGTTGACGACTTTGCCTGCACCAATAGTTGTTGCTCCAGTATTAGCAATGGTCACATCTCCACTCATAGCAACATCTGTTGCAATGTTAGAAGCGTTACCAACATAAATATGCCCATCGGTTAATGTGCTACTAGCACCACCACTTGCGGCAACCGTGGTCCAACTCAAGTTACCACTTGCGTCTGTGGTTAATAATTTACTCGCCTCAACAGACGTTGGCAGAGTCAATGAATAACTCGCTCCACTGGTTAAATCTGGTGCTTTCAACGTCACGTATTTGCTTGATGCTGACACGGAATCGCCAAGCTTTAAGCCTTTGCCCGTGGAGTTCTTTTCTACTTGAACATCGCCTGTCACATTCAACAGTTTTGTTGTGTCATTCCATGTGAATGAATCACTACCTGCAAATGCTCCTGCATTGTTGTACTGAACGTTTGTCGTATTCCCAGCTGCGCCGGTTACTGAGCCTGTGCTTGGAGATACCCAACTTAAATTACCACTTAAATCAGATGCCAAGACATAGCCCGCTGTAGACGGAGCTCCATCTGGCAATTTAAAAATCATATTGCTTGTCACTGCATCAGGAGCTTTAAAGCCTAAGTAGTTGCTTCCTCCTGCTGCTAATTCATAAAATCGCAACTCACCCGTTTGACCTGCGCCTGTATTATACGGATTTAACTTCACAGCATCTTGACTGGCTGATGTTAATTTCCCAGTGACATCTCCCGTTAGGTTTCCTGTCACATTACCAGTTAAATTACCAGTCACATTTCCGGTGACATCGCCTGTAACATTGCCAGTTAAATTTCCTGTCACGTTGCCGGTGACGTTACCAGTTAAATTCGCCGTAACTGTTCCAGCTGCAAAATTTCCACTCGCATCACGCGCTACAATAGCGCTAGCTGTGTTGGCACTTGCTGCTGTAGTTGCTGAGTTTGATACCTTACCTGCTGTGGCAATGGTCGCCAATTTTGTATCTACAATACCTGCTGAGGCATTGATATCATCATTTACGATTTCTCCGTTGAGAATTTTTGCACTTGTCACTGCGTCAGTTGCCAACATACCGTTGACCACTTTACCTGTACCAATTGCTGTAACACCTGTGTTTGATATGGTTACGTCACCTGTCATAGTAACATCAGTTGCGACGTTAGAAGCGTTACCCACCAAAATATTCCCATTTGTTAAGCTATTGGTTTGCACTGTAGCCCAACTTAAATTACCACTTGTATCGGACTGCAATACCATTCCGTTAGAAGCTGGCAATATGGTAGGAAGCGTAATTGAAATGTTTCCCGCCAAAGCGTTTGGCGATTTTAATGCAACGTAATTTGTACCACCAGCCGCCAATTCAACAAAACGCACTTCACCAGTTTGGCCAGAGCCCGTGCCATGAGGATTTAACACCACGGCATCTTGGCTTGAAGAAATTAATTTCCCCGTCACATCACCCGTGACATCACCTACAACATCACCAAGCACGTTACCAGTTAATGCACCTGTTACGTTACCTGTTAAATCTGCAGTAATGGTTCCGGCTGCAAAATTTCCACTCGCATCACGTGCTACAATAGCGCTTGCTGTGTTGGCACTAGCTGCTGTCGTTGCTGAGTTTGATACCTTGCCTGCTGTGGCAATGGTCGCCAATTTTGTATCCACAATGCCTGCTGAGGCATTGATGTCATCGTTTACAATTTCTCCATTTAAAATATGTGAGCTTGTGACTTTTCCTGTACCAATGGTTGGGTTTGGATAAGTCCCTGTTAAATCACCACCTGCTGAGCCACCAGGTACGCTACTTGGAGCAACCCAGGTACCGTCACCACGCAAATAAACTGTATTATCTGCTGTGCCAGTTCCCAGTCTTGCAGTACCAAATACACCACTCGTTACCTTTGCAGCGTCAAGATTTGGAATATCTGTTGCTGCAAGTGCAGCACCACCGGTCACTCTACCCTTAGTATCCACAGTCACCTTAGGATAAGTTCCAGCACTAACTCCTGTTGTTGTTAATGTTGGGTTTGGATAAGTTCCTGTTAAATCACCACCAGCATTTCCACCTGCTGATGCTGTTGGAGCAACCCAGGTACCATCGTCGCGCAAAAACTTGCTACCATCGGGAGTTCCTGTACCCAAACGAAGTGGACTCAATGTGCCTGTTGTTGAAGCATTATTAACTGCCGCAATAACGCTTTCACCACCTGCTTGCGTGTTGCCAATTGTTCCAGCAACTTCTGCTACCTTAGAAAATGGAGTTGAGCTTAGAGGAATAATAAATGTTCCGCTTGGCGCACCTGTTTTTAGAACACCAGTAATACGAACGCTCCAACCTGAAGGGTCGGTGTTCATTTTTGTAAGAGTTGTAGAAGAAGGAATGACACTTAAACCAAAAGCACCCGTCTTAATACTTAATGATGTCACAGCTGTTGCAGGTGCATCTCCGCTTGAAGCTAAAGTGGCATGATAAAATTTGATATCAAGTCCAGTGGCCTCATAACTATATAAGTCACCGTTGGCATCGCGTAGAACGCCTTGTACAGAAACAGGTACACTTGATTGGGCGTAGACTTCCTCAGTTGTTACAACAACAAAGAAAACTAAACCAAACAACATTAGCAAGCGCATGGGCGTTATGTGCTTTCGACGTTCCGCTACCCTACACATATTACATTCCTTTCAAAAAAGTTCTTTACTTCCTAAGAGTAACAAAATCTTGCTTCACGCTGTGTTAAGTTATCGGTAAGAAATTGGCTGGAAATTAGACGCTAAACAAGAAATGTAGAGAAAAATGAAACAACCACCATGAAGATTTCATGAAGATGAAGATTCGGTTAAGAAAAATAAGACACTTCAGTTGGAGTTTAATAACTTCTCTACAGCACATCTACCACACAATGAGGATTCTACTTTTGTCTTTCAACCTGGGGACCGAGACAAAGCAGCAATCAATTTAGGTCTTTCCCGAGCAACATTCTTTAGAAGAGCTAAAGAGCTGGAGTTGGTTAAGGAGCGACGTCTCAGATCGAGACAGTCAAATATTGGTGCTTCTGCTTAAATATTCGTTATTACTTAATTATATTAGTTAACGTGATTTTATTATTGTATTGTAAATAATATGCCGATATAATCATTAATGAGGTGATCATATGAAGAAAAACCTAACTGCTATCGGCTCCAGCCTTGGACTTATCATCGATAAACCCATTGCTGATCTTTACAACCTTGATCGAAATACCGTGGTCGAAGTCACCCCTAAAGAGGATGGCCTCAACATTCGTTTTCTTAAAAACCCAGTGGATCGCGCATCTGACGAAGAGGTTTTGAAAGCGGCTGGATCTATTAACAAGCGTTACAGCAAAATGATGAAGAACCTGGCGAAATGAGTTCAGGTCCAAAATTCCTGACATTCGAGCAGGTTCTTCTTCTTCACAAAATTCAGATCGATGAATTTGGTGGCTCTCACGGTGTTAAAGATGAAGGGCTTCTTCGTTCTGCAATCGCACAACCAGAATCTGGCATTGGTGACGACTACTTTCACAAAAACATACACACAATGGCCGCAGCTTATTTGTTTCACCTCGTAAAAAATCACGCGTTTGTTGATGGAAATAAACGAATCGCTGCCTTGGCCGCGTCTGTTTTTCTCGAGATTAATGGAATCACTATTACAGCCGACGAAGACGAATTCGAGAAGCTTGTGATAGACTCGGCTCAAGGTCTCGTGACCAAAGAGCAGATCGCCGAGTTTTTCAAATCAAATTCCAACTCGTTACATTCGGACCAATAAGTCGAGGGGGGAGTTGGCTACCGCTTCAAAGGTTAGTTCGACATTCACACGCCAAGAGCACCAATCCCAGCGGAAAACACACGTTGCTCAATTAAAAAGCACAGACCACAAAGGCAGGGCAGCCATTTTTTCACTCATCGCTTCAAAATGATCTTCATTTTTTAAGCAGAAAAGAACCCTGGCTCTGTCATAACGCTTCAAAAAACTCTCTGCCGATGCAACCTTTGAGCGATTGATATCATCAGCAGCATCCAGGACAAACAACCCTAAATGTACGCCTTGCGAGGAAATCACCAAGGGAACCTCTGCCCCACCACGAGTTCGAAAATGCGAGAATTCAGCCAACTCGCCCACTCGATATTGGAATTGTGCACGAGCATTCCTGTACAACAAGCCAACCCAGTCGGATTCTTCCATTAAACCATCAGAAAAATATTGCCTCTCCACCTGGTCCTCAAACCAGTACAGGTCGCCTCGGTAGTCACCAGTCATAGCTATGCGCCTAAGCAAAAAAACGCTCTCCAAGGCATGCAGTATTTTTTTCAGTGTTGATGGGGTCAATCCCGTTTGCCTTTTAGCTTCCTGATAATTCACAGGGTCCATGCTGTGTTTTGCAAGATACTGGCACAAATCGCGTATTTGAGCGTAGGGAACAGTCGTCGGGTAAACCAAGCGAATGTCTCTATCCAATATGGTCTCTAGCAAATCCTTCAATAAGGATTGACGGGTTTTAGGGTTGCGCACAAAACACAAGCCAGGCAACCCACCAAAACCAAAATATCTCTCAATTTCTTTTTTATATTTAACGATCACTGAATGTGGTGCGCGAAGCGATTTCAAAACATCTGAGAGCTGTCCGTGCCTCATTAGTTTTAAGAGCGCGTCGCTATTTTTTTCCGAGACTAGCTCAGTTAATACTAGTGGGAGCATTTCCACGTTTACAATTCTTCCTGTCAACGATTCACGAATGGCCCCACGGCTTGTGAAGCGCACAGAGCCAGTCAATATGAATTGACCAGGTTTTTGACTAGTGCCCACTCTAACCTTTAGGGCTGGGAAAAGTGGAGGCGCCATCTGGCATTCATCAATGGCGGATAGATGACCTTTGAGTGATTTTAAAAAATCTGGGGCATTGCTGTTGGCAAGCCTCAACGCATTTTCATCATCCAAAGTCACATACTCATTTGAGTGTTTCTCTGTAAATGTCGACTTTCCTGTTTGCCGATGACCCACAATGCCAACAATGCGCGCATGTTTAATAAGTGATGCGAAAGACTCTTCAAAATGACGTTTCCTATCATGTGGCATACTTGTTCATTTTTGCATACTATGCAAAATTAAACAACCCCTATTCATTTATGCATACTATGTAAAAATGAATAGGGATAAAAACTGAAGGAAGGTTGCAGTCTAAATTACCGAATAAATTGAACCGACCGTATTTTAAACATAGTTATATTTAATCAGAACTCACGAACACTAACACTGTCACCACAATCAATTTTACAATTTATTGTTTTCAAGCAATTTTAGAAAATCAGGAAAAGGTAGAATTTCAATTCCATCAATGGAACGCTTGCTGGAACCCAAATAAACAAGGATACGGCGCTTTAGCCCCTTCAAATCGCCAATCGCCCGCAGTCCATTCAGGTCCAGCTTTGAGACATTGGCAGATGATTTGCACTCTATAGCTATAAATTCGTTTTTTCTTTTTAGCAAAAAGTCTACTTCAGTGTTCTGGGCCTCTGCAGGTGACCAATAATAAACCTCATCAAAAACTCCTCTGTAGGAACGATAACTTCGAAGCAACTGAGCAACAAAACCTTCAAATAGATGCCCCCGCTCATCTGGTGTGACTGAGGAATCAACACCTTTTAAAGTACGGACAATTCCACAATCAACAAAGTAAAATTTTGGTTTCTTTTTTTCACGCACTCGCAATTTGGCCGCATAGGCTGGCAATCTAAAAGCAAGTAACGTATCTTCCAATATGCTTAAAAAACCCTCCACAGTTGTTCGAGACACTTCCGCATCACGCGCAACAGAACTCGTGTTTAACACCTGTCCATGATACAGAGAAGCGATGGGCATGAACCTGGCGAAGCCGGACAAATTCCTAACAATGGCCTCGGCCTGGATCTCTTCTTTTAAATACAACTGAACATATGATTCCAAACTGAGCTTTGGATCGTCCGAATCCCATACCAAAGGAAGCGTCCCTATTCGAAGCGCTTTTTCCAATTGAAAAGCCTCTCCAAGCTCTTCGGGAACAAAGGGATGCATAAAGCATTGAGCAGCCCTGCCAGCCAATAAATTCACACCTGATTTTTTTAATTTTCTTGCGCTCGATCCCGAAAGCACAAATTTTAGCTTCTTCTCTTCAATGAGCCGATGAACTTCGTTTAAAAGTTGGGGCAATCTCTGTATCTCATCAACAATCACCATGGATTTTGCTGGCAAACCCTGCAGCTCTTCATAAAATCGCCCGATATTTGCCAAATACGATTGATAAAGTCGTTCATCAAGCAAGTTGATAACATGCGCCTGCTTACCATAGGCTTGCCTAAGAAAAGTCGACTTACCCGTGCCTCTAGCGCCCAACAAAAAATAACTCATCCCTGGTGGACGAAAAATCCTGCTATACATGACGTAATTATACGCCGTAATTTAACGGCATGTCAACATACGGTATTTTATACAGACGAGATTGAAAAAAACACAGACCATAAGGGAACGTCGACTCGGTCTTGAGCGCCGGCATCTACTGGCCAAAACGCATCTTTCCACTGACAACCTCTCAAAAAATTTCCTTCAGGAATGCCTGCCAGTGCAGGCAACGAACACCACCAATTTTTTGCGAGCTCTTATCTTGCGAAACATAAAACTTCCGCGTGTGCTCCGGAAAATCATTAGTCTTTCTTTCAAATGCAAGAACTTCTCGTTCATCAACTTGTGATTTGGATTTTATTTCAACAATATTAAGTTCTTTACCTCGTGAAAGTATCAAATCAATTTCCAATCCACGCTCACTATGAAAATAGCTTAAGACATAGTCTTTTTCCGAATAGTGATTGAGTCGAAACGCCTCTAAAATGACTAAATGTTCAAAACATTCACCATAGGCTGCAGTACTTGGATTGAGATCAACTCCCAAGCTTTGATTAAGGGCTCTCGTAACACCAATGTCGAAAAGGTAAAACTTAGGTTTAAGTCGTTGCGATTTGCGGAAACTTGCATGATACGCAGGTAGAAAAAACCCCAACCACGTTTCTTCTAAAACTTTATAATAAGATTGTACCGTTTTAGTGTCGACGCCAATATCTTTTGCGATTGATGCTGAATTGATAATCTTACCTGAACATTGTGCAGCCACTTCAAGAAAAAATCGAAAAGGTTCAAGTTTGCGCAAAATTTGTTCAGCTTGAATTTCTTCACGAAGATAAGTATGTGCATATGCCTTGAGATATCTTGTTCTTTCTTTGGAATTATCCAATTGGAACACCTTAGGTAGCGACCCCCAAGACAAAACATCGTGAAGTTGAAAGGAGCTAGCCAACTCGATATGTGTGAGAGGGAAAAGATGGTGCACAAAAGCTCTGCCAGCCAGCAAATTCGCCTGCCCTCTTTTGAGCTTGCGTGCACTCGATCCTGTGAGTGCAAACTTTTGTTTTTTAGATTCAATGAGCTTATGTGCGATGTTTAACAATTTGGGGATTCTTTGCACTTCATCAATAACAACCCATTGGGGCTTTTGTTCCAAAATTTCAGCTTCTAGACGCTTGGGGTTTTTGATGTACATCTCTTCCACCTCTGGATCCAACAAATCGATCCATAGCGTTTTTTCTTTGCTAAAAAAATGCGATAGAAGGGTAGTTTTTCCAGTGCCACGAGCACCAAAAAGAAAAAAACTGTGATTACCTATATCCAAGCGACGTTGAAACATACTCCCAAAACCCTCCTGATTTATGGAGTATACTCCATAAATCAGGAAAGAAACAGACGTTAAATGGCGGGCATATGGGGCCCCTACACTAGTGGGGCCCTACGCCATTTATTATTGCGCCGCTGGTTGGCGTTGTAACATTTCCTCAATTTTATCAAGCCTGCTGCGAAGCTCTGCATTTTCAGCCTTGAGTGTTGAAAGCTCTGCTTGTTGATTCTCAATCATGGCCTGCTGCTCTTGCATGCCTTTGACAATGACTGCCGTTAAGTTTCCATAAGACATGGTCCATCTTCCGTCTTCGTCATCAGGACGAACAACAACTTCTGGAACGATGTCATAAATTTCTTGGGCAATAAACCCAACCTGTGGAACATTGGTTCCAATCATTTTGTATTGCACTGGACGCATTTTCAAAATCTCAGCCATTCCATAATCAAGCAGTTCAATGTTGGTTTTAATGCGCCTATCAGAGGCGTTCGTCCATGTTCCCGCCTGAGTTAAGTTTGCACCGTTACCATTGGATGTGCTTGTCCCTACAGCCAAAGCAACAGATGTGCTTGTGGCGCCATTTAGCTTAATATTGTTATTGGAAGAATTACCAATGACAATTTGGTTTGCTGCTGCTGTGACTGAAGCACTGTTATTGTTATTCACCAATAGAATTGCATTATTTCCTGTAACCTGAGCATAGGATCCTATAGCAATCGAGTTAGAAATGCTGTTGCTCTGCGCATCCGCATTTTGGCCAATAAATACGTTATATCCTCCAGTAGTAAGAATATCACCTGCAAAACCACCAAGTGCAGTATTCCCCGTACCACTACTTGCATTATATAAAGCATTGTGACCTATGGCTGTTGAAGGATACGAACCTCCATTATCACTAAATGAACGCAATGCCCCGTTACCAACCGAAACCGTATTAACTGCTTGTGCTCCACTATAAAGCGCCTCAACTCCAATAGCCACGTTGTGACTAAAAGTTACTCCTGTGCCTGCAGAATATCCTGCCTTTGCACCAATAAATGTATTGTTTGAGAATGCTCCAAGTGACGGCGCAGCCTCAAAGCCAATAGCAACGTTGTAGTCGTTATTATTAAGTGTGGATGGCCCCGCCCCTTTACCCAAGTAAATACTTGCACCTGTTTGACTGTTAGCATGCAACAGCCTGTAGTTAGTACTACTCACGGTAATATTTAACCCTGCATCAGTTATAGCACCCGAAGTGAACGCGGGTAGATTATCGATATTCATTACACTTCCACCACCACTTGGAGTCGTCCAACTTAGTCCACCAGTACCATCAGTTGTAAGAACTTGGTTTGCAGTTCCATCATCAACTGGAAGAGTTAATGTGTATGCTGCTGCCAATGTCGTTGGCGATTGAATAGCCACATAATCTACTGGCACAGTCTGCGCCACTGTAGGTGCTTCATAGATTCTGAGCGATCCTTTAGCCAAATCTGAAGCTTGTTGTTTACCCAACAATGACAACACTCCGTTACCATCTAAGCGTAATGCGTCTGATCTATCACCAGCCGCAGTACCGTTACCAACGGAGAACATCACGTCAGTATCTACAATCGACCCCGACGTCTGACTTGCTACGTTGATATTATAGCGACCAATTGCTGTTGAGGTGTATCCATTGGTGTAGTTATAAAAACCTATCGCCACAGATCTAGATCCTGCTGCCGTATGGCCATAACCAAGGGCTGTTGCTCCGGTCACTGTGTTGTTGCTACCTAACACGTACGAATAATCACCACTCAAAGTGTTGCTATATCCAACACCTGCTGAATAATCCACAGAGGCACCAATGGCGTTTGTGGCACCAAATGCGTAAGAATAATCTCCACCACTGATGGTGTTGTTATATCCAACCGCTGCTACCTGTGTTCCGCTCACAACGTTTGTTGAACCAATAGCTACCGCATTGGCACTTGATGCTTTGGAATTATATCCCATAGCTATGGAGTTTGTACCAATGTTGGCATCATCCCATTCTGTTCCTGTAACTGCTCCAGCTCGGATTGCTCCCTTTGCTGGGATCCACATGAAACGTGTTCCGGCTCCTGATGCTGGCGTCGCTCCCGTTGTTCCTGAGGAATAAATCACTCCAGCCATGCTTAAGGTACTGCTGACGCCATCCCAACTCAAACCACTATCAGCAAGCGATGAAGAGGAAGTTGCGTAAGGAATTTTTCCAGTTGTTAATCCTGACAAAGCTCCACTGATGCTGGTCCAACTTAATACTCCTGAACCATCAGTTTTTAAAACTTGGTTTGCGTCACCGTCATTTACGGGGAGAGTTAATGTGTAGTCTGCTGTCAAATCAGCATTGGCTGGCGCTTGAACGGTCACATAATTTGTACCACCACCGGTGTCACCAAGTTTGACGCTTTTTTCAATGCTTACATCACTCGCACTTGAAATGCTCATGGCAGCAGCTAATGAAGTTGTACCAGTATTAAATGTTAATGTCTGTGCACCAAGATTCATATGTGGACGAGTTGCATTGGCAGCAACCTGATTGGTGTAAACGCTATAGGTGTCGTTTGTTGCCGTGGCAGAAGTGTTTGAAACTATCAGCTGGTTTTGATTTCCACTTGATCCATTACCAAAGTAAAAGCTGCCACTGACTGCGTTAATAAATGTCGGAGCCGAGATATACAATGAAGGAGCATATCCTGTGCCTGCACTCTCACTAGCTATCGTCAAATTATACGGGCCATTATTGTATCCATATCTAATTTTACCCCAGTTACCAGCATCAATATCTGTTTGAAGTGAGTTGTAAAACGCCATCCCACCACCCATAGGAACTGGCGCAAGAGTTGATGGCACTAGTCGTACACCTTCATGTGCATAAGCGTATTGTTTTCCGCTAAACGTTGCACCATACGCATTTAGCGTTCCGTCTTTATCCACTGACGCTAGAGTTGTTCCTGCATTATTTTTCAACTGTAAGAAATCAGCGCTCTGAGAAGCTGCTCCCTTAATGATTTGACCTACGGTTGCGGCAGCAGCTGGATTCACCTCTATAGCAGATGCGGGCGATGCCGTTCCAATACCCAATCTTGAATTTGTGATGTCCCAGAACAAGCTGTTTGATCCTGCTAAATTTCCTGAGGCATTACCAAACTGAACTTGTCCTTGTGTAAGACCTGATATGCTTCCACCACCAAGGCTTGTCCAACTCAGCACACCAGTACCATCGGTCACTAATGCTTGCCCGGCAGCACCATCATCAACGGGGAGAGTTAAAGAATAAGTACCTGTTGTAGCACTTGCTGCAATAGTCACTGTATTTGTTCCAGCATCTGGTTCTTCAACAACCAAACTAGTGTTAGTTCGAATGGCACCCGCTACATCTAATTTTGTTGAAGGTGATGCTGTTCCAATACCGACACGTGCATTTGAACCATCCCAAGTCATAACCTCAACTGGGGCTACGAGGTTCACAGAATCTGCAGACTGATAAAGACTCATCTTTCCTGAATTCACATCGTAACGAAAGCTACCAACCTCAGTGAATGCCGTGCCAGCACTTGATCCGCCGTTAGATCCAAAACGCAATTTTGGCACACCCGTTGGAGTGCTTCCATTAGCTGTGCTCAAATCTAAGTTCACACCGGTATTAAATGATTGTGGATAAACTAAAACACTATCAGTTGCTATTGAGTTAATGCCTGTTCGTATCACGCTGCTGCCATCTGTGAGCGCCAAACCTTTAGCAACTCTCAAGCCGCCATATGAAACCAAACTTCCGTCATTTGCCTCTATGCTAAATGTAGGTGTACCTGAAACAGCTTGATGATAAATAGACAACGCCTTTTGATTATACCCACCACCAATCACCATCGCAGTTGCACTACCAGCTGTGTCACTAACAACTAATTTACTTGCTGGCGACGCTGTTCCAATACCAACATTGCCTGCAGTCGTAATATCAAATACTGAAGAAGCTCCACTTAAGACTTGAAAGTTATTTCCTACTGAACCACGATTAGCCAATGTCCAAGCCTGTGTTGCGTTATCTAACAAAATCTGTGGCGCTGCTCCTGAATCAGTTTTAAGCCGCAGAACACTTGTCGAAGCTGAGACCATATCCAGCAAATGAGCTGGAGTAGCAGTTCCAATACCCAATCTTGAGTTTGTGATGTCCCAGAACAAGCTGTTTGATCCTGCTAAATTTCCTGAGGCATTACCAAACTGAACTTGTCCTTGTGTAAGACCTGAAACTGAACCGCCACCTACACTTAAATCAGTCCAACTTAACTGACCTGAAGCATCGGTTTTCAATACTTGGTTTGCTGAACCAAGTGCCGTTGGCAATGTTAATGTGTAATCACCTGTTAAATCTGCATCAGCAGGTGCTCGCACTGTCACGTAGTTTGTTCCACCACCAGTGTCACCGAATTTTACGCCATGATTAACGTTAGAGATTTCTCCGCCAGTGACTTCAAGTTTTGATCCTGGAGTGTTTGATCCATTCCCAATACCAACGTTTCCATTGGCATTCACTGTCAAAATAGTTGTTGGTGTATTTTGTGTAGCGCCCGCACCACCTGCTGCTGTGGTTTGTAAATTCACGGAACCACCAGCAGCAGAGCCTGTGCTCTTACCACCAGACAAATTCAAACTACCACCTGCTAAGTTCGACGTTGTCACAGAGCTAGATCCAAAGATTGTGTAGTCAATTGAGACAGCTGTATTTTTTGGTCCACTACCAAAATATACTTCCGAAAACGTTCCCGCGTTCCCACCTGCAGGACCACCAAACACAACCTGGTTATTTGCCGACGAAGAAGCATCACGACCAAACACCACTGAGTTTGTATGTGAAGCTGTCGCGTTCAAACCACTAGCAAAAGACTGTGCTCCTGAAGCTGTAGAATTTGGACCAATAGCTACTGCATTATCTCCTGCTGCAGGACCGCCTATAGCAACTGAACCTGAACCAGCATTTCCACCAATACCAATACCTGCTGACGTTACCCCTGAGCCAATGGCTATGCCACTACCTGCCGACGCAGTTGTATTAAAACCAATGGCAATACCACCTTGCGCTGCCGAGTTGCCTGCTGCACCAATTTCAATAGCGCCGGCTGAACCATTATAGTTACCGACAATTTTAGTTTTATAGTTAGCATCACGACCAATTTGTAAATACTTGCTTGTGTCGTTCCATATAAAATCTGCACTTTGTGCAAGATTTCCTGAGGCATTACCGTAGGTAATGAGAGTATTTGTTAATCCCGAAACCGAGCCACCGCCCACACTTAAATCAGTCCAGCTTAACTGTCCTGAGGCATCTGTTTTCAATACTTGGTTCGCGGAACCTAACGCTGTTGGCAATGTTAATGTGTAATCTGCTGTCAATGAGGCATCTGCTGGCGCTTTCAACGTCACATAGTTTGTGCCACCACCAGTGTCACCGAATTTCACGCCGTGATCGACGTTTGCAATTTCTCCACCGCTAACCTCTAATTTTGACCCCGGAGATGTGCTTCCAATACCGACGTTACCACCACTCTTTAAAAACAATCTACTTCCTGAACCTAGCTCAGTAATGTTTAAATCGTTTGTCTGAGAAATCAAATCCCAACTTTTTGTGCTGCTTCCCAGTATGATTCGCCCACCATTACTGTTGGTGCTTACTAAATTAACCGCTGGATTATTTGCACATCCTACGCAATTTAAAACATAACCACCGTTGTTGATGTTGTATGCTTCAAACGCATGACCATCATTACCCGCAGAACTATCAACCGCACGCACTGCTGCTGCTCCACTGGTTGTGTTCACCACATGCAACCCAACAGATGGGGAAAGCGTTCCAACGCCTAATCTTGAGTTTGTCTTATCCCAACCAAGCAATGCAGCACCAGCAAGACTTCCACCATCATTAAATTGTACTTGCTTGTCAGAACCAGCAACACCTGCTGTAGGAGTTACCCAACTTAAAACACCCGAACCATCTGTGCGAAGTACCTGACCCGATGTACCGTCATCGACTGGCAAGGTTAAGGAATAATCTGTCGTTAAATCAGCATCCGCTGGCGCTTTCAGCGTCACGTAGTTTGCTCCACCACCGGTGTCACCAAACTTCATACCATGATCAATGTTAGCGATTTCTCCACCGCTAACTGTAAGTTTTGAAGCTGGAGCCGAACTTACGCCAATGCCAACATTGCCGTTTCCATTAACTGTAAAATATTCTGCATAGGTTGTTCCACCACCAATGCCAAAAACATTATGTTCTGTATAAGCTGAAGGGTCCCAAAATCTAAATATTGGATTTCCCGCATCATTGCCTTGAGACCCAACCATTAACATTGCAGGTGTAGAGTTAGCCCCTGCCGTACTATTGAATTGTATATAAGATGATCCGCTTGGGCCATTCACTTTTTTACCATTGGCAAAGTTAACCGAATTATTAAAGTTAATACCATCATTAAAACCATTAAAGGCTAGAGTTTGCGCTCCTCCACCTCCGCCACCAAAATCAATTGTTCCCCATCCACCAACTTGAATATTTGTACTTGCACCAAGACGCAAGCCACCTGTACCCAACATGGTTCCTGATGCTTTCACATTTCCAGTAACATCTAAAGTTTCAGAAGGCGCCGTAGCTGCTCCCAAACCCAAGCGTGAATTGGTGGTATCCCAAATCATATTAGTGGCACCAGCTAAGCTGCCACCATTGTTAAATTGTACTTGCTTGTCTGAGCCAGCAACGCCAGCTGTTGGAGTTGCCCAACTTAAAACACCCGAACCATCTGTGCGAAGTACCTGACCCGATGTACCGTCATCGACTGGCAAGGTTAAGGAATAATCTGTCGTTAAATCAGCATCTGCTGGCGCTTTCAACGTCACGTAATTTGTTCCACCACCAGTGTCACCAAACTTCATACTGCCATCTGTGAGTGACAAATCACCAGAACTCGCAACACTCATGTTTCCAGAGGTATCAATTCGCACTCGCTCAGTGTTCGCCACTGTTAAAGCTAGTGGTATTCCTGGCTGAGTGGCAATGGTCGCAAGTGACTCGCCTGACTGCATATAAAACACTTTTCCATTTGGTGCCGTTGCAGAAAACAATGCTGACTGACCAGCCTGCGCTGAAGTGACATTCAGTGTTGCCGCATATGGCGACGCAAAGGTAAATGTCCCTGTCGTCGTTGCGTAGTCATTTCCTGTAATTGTTCCATTCACTTCAAGTGCTGTGGCAGGAGTGGAATCGCCAATACCAACACGGCTGTTCACCTTATCCCAATACAACCCTGCAGCACCGGCCATTGTGCCACCATCATTAAATTGCACTTCTTTTGTATTTCCTGCAGGACCTGTCACTCCACCACTTGCGGCAACGGTGGTCCAACTCAAGTTACCACTTGCGTCTGTGGTTAATAATTTACTCGCCTCAACAGACGTTGGCAGAGTCAACGAATAACTCGCTCCACTGGTTAAATCAGGTGCTTTCAACGTCACATATTTGCTTGATGCTGATACGGAATCGCCAAGCTTTAAGCCTTTGCCCGTGGAGTTCTTCTCCACCTGCAAATCGCCAGTTACGTTTAACAATTTTGTTGTGTCATTCCATGTGAATGAATCACTACCTGCAAATGCTCCTGCATTATTGTATTGAATATTAGTTGTATTACCTGCCGCGCCTGTAACAGCACCTGAGCCACCTGCGGTTGTCCAACTTAACTGACCGCTAGCATTTGTTGTTAACAACTTTCCAGCTTCAACTGCTGTAGGTAGAGTTAAAGTGTAATTACCAGTTAACGTATCAGGTGCTTTTACTTTAGCATAATATTGTGCGCCTGCTGCCAAATCACCAAAATGAATTTCTCCAGTCTCACCAGTTCCAGTTCCTGAAGGATTTAAAACTAGAGCATCTTGGCTTGAAGAAATATATTTTGCTGTTACCGTGCCTGCTGAAAAATTTCCACTCGCATCACGCGCTACAATAGCGCTTGCTGTGTTGGCACTTGCTGCTGTGGTTGCTGAATTTGATACCTTGCCTGCTGTGGCAATAGTCGCAAGTTTTGTATCCACAATGCCTGCGGAGGCATTGATGTCATCGTTTACAATTTCTCCATTTAAAATATGTGTGCTTGTCACTTTTCCTGTGCCAATGCTTGGGTTTGGATAAGTCCCTGTTAAATCCCCTCCTGCACTTCCTCCAGCTGTTGCTGTTGGCGCAGTCCAAGTTCCATCACCTCGCAAAAATACTGTGTTATCTGCAGTGCCCGTTCCAAGTCTTGCCGTTCCAAACACACCACTTGTCACCTTTGCAGCGTCAAGATTTGGAATATCTGTTGCCGCTAGTGCAGCTCCAACAGTTACGCGACCCTTAGCATCCACTGTAACTTTAGGATAAGTACCAGCTGTCACACCACTGGTTGTGAGTGTTGGATTTGGATAAGTCCCTGTTAAATCTCCACCAGCGCTGCCTCCAATGGAAGCACTCGGTGATGCCCACGTTCCATCATCTCTTAAAAATTTACTGCCATCAGGTGTGCCTGTACCCAATCTTAATGGGCTTAGTGTCCCGGTTGTTGATGCATTGTTAACCGCAGCTATCACACTCTCACCTGCTGCTTGTGTATTTCCTAATGTCGCCGCTACTTCCGCTACTTTTGAAAATGGTGTTGAACTTAGAGGAATAATAAATGTGCCACTTGGTGCATCGTTTTTTAACACGCCAGTAATTCTAATGCTCCAACCTGTTGGATCAGACGCCATCTTCGTAATGGTTCCAGATGCGGGAACCAGACTTAATCCGAAGGCACCAGTCTTAATGCTTAATGCTGTTACTGCTGTCGATGGAGCATCACCTCCACCAGCTGAGGCTAAAGTTGCATGATAAAACTTAATAGTTAACCCACTCGCTTCATAACTATATAAATCACCGTTAGCGTCACGTAACACACCTTGTACGGAAATAGGATTCGTTGTTTGTGCTTGGGCATATTGAATGTTGGAAAATAGAAATAATCCAATGAGTCCCCATAAGGAGATCCATAACCTATGATTTCTGTAACCTCTTTGCTTACACATATTGCTTACATCCCTCTAAAAAACCCAAAAATACGTCTTTACTAAGGCTAACAGCCTTCAGCACAACGCCGTGTTAAATTATCGGGAAACTTTTGAGAAAGTTTAATTATATCAGCTAAGTAAACTTCATTTATAAACAAGATTTGTTTTTAATTATTAAGACTCGGTTAACTTTTTTTTAAGACTTAAAATTTGTGGCAATTGGACTAAGCACTTGCATGCATTTTACACAATCTTCACACTCGAGCGCTCGTAGAAATGTTTCAATAGAGGAGTATGAATGTACGTGGAAGCAAAAAGAGCAAGGGACTTAGCCGACTTACGGCTTACCTATTGGCCATTCCGATTCTACTCAACGCTTGTACCAAGGCCGTATTACAAAATGCTTCAACTGACGGCATTAGCTCTGCCGGAACAGCCACGGACGCTATTACTGTAAATAACGACACAACCAACAATATAAATTGGGCCACTCAAACCACAATTCTGTCAAATAAAGACGTCTTCACTATTACAGGTAGCTGTCAAACTGGTGTGACCTCAGTTCGTGCATCATTAAACGATCAGCCATGGGTCTCTTCACTTTGTGAAAACGGTGGATACAGCCTAGCTTTCACTGGCGCAACAAGACTAACATCAAACAACACTTACGTTGTAAAATTAACTCCCTCTGTAAATGCAGAAGGCGGAGGATTGGTCACAACGCCAATCACAAGAACTTACGACTTCTACAAAGTCAACGGCAGCACTCTTGTTGCTCTTGATTCATGGCCTGCAAATACCACTGATGACACCATTGATTTGGTAGGCACCTGCCAACGAAAAGTAAACATGGTTGTTGAAGGTAGCGCCTTTGTTTGTCAACAAGGCGAAACCATAAGACTGTCCATTTCACTAAGTCTAGGCACAAACGATATTGATGTGTCATGGGCTGATTTATACGGTAACGACTTTAGTACAATTCTAAGCATACAAAGAAATGCTCCAGGACTTCCTGAATTGGTTTCATACGATATGTCTCCTGGATTCCAATCGCGCATCGACATCACCAATCCATCCACAGGTGCTGCGGCTCCTTATATGGAATTTGTGGCCTCGGTGGTTTACGCCAATGAACGAACAACAACTGACAATCGTATTCCTGCATCTGTTTCAGATTCTGATCCAGGAAGTGGTCTTGGGATTTCCCTTGTACCAGGCGCAAGCAACATGATTTACTGTGAGAACCAAGACGTCACAGGAACTTGCGTACCTTAATTTAAGACGAGTCACATTTTACAACCTAATTAGGGCGTGTTCTCAAAGAACATTTTGGCCTATGAACGGCTACATTTCCCTCACTCTTCGTCAAGGCCTCCTAGAGTTAGGATTCCACATAGCGCGTCGTCGACCTTCCTTGATTGATGAGAATTCGCTCGTTCTCAGCTCAAAAGCGACTTTGAGAACACGCCCTAGTTGGAACTAATTTTTTGCCATTACAACATGGCACTCTACTCTAGTATTGCCACAGCGATTAGTTAACATTGCCTGTAGACATCTAACACATTCCACATATGTATGAATTCTTCGCACCCCTTTGATAAGAATCCAAACAATATTTTGAGCAAGCACTAGAGTTATGATTTCGTTTTTTGTCTTTTTTTGCTTGCCAAAACACACCCATCGCTACTATGAAAAATACATGCAAATGAACATGTTGCCTGGGCTGTGGTCAAAAGATAGATTTGCCTTTGGTGGAGCACTCTTGAAGGGTTCCCACCCCAAGAAAAAACGTAATTTCAGGGCCAATTTACCCTTGCATGTTGTGATGCGCTCAAGCAAGGCTGTCGGCAAACGCTCATTATTTTTGCGTTCCAAACAAGTGGCTAAAATTTTGAATATACAAGCCCAAAGGCATTTTATAAAACTGTACGCTGTGGCCAATGCTGGTAATCACTTGCATCTGCTCATTCAAGCACCATCGCAAGATCATTTGTCATATTTCCTAAGAGCAATAGGCGGCAGAATCGCGCAGTTGGTTATGGAGGGGGCTCAAAAATCAGCAGAACGCATGGATTCAAAACCAACCAGTTTCTGGGATGCGCGGCCCTTTTCAAGAATTGTTAGCTGGGGGCGTGATTTTAAAAACGTGGCACGCTACATAGGCATGAACTCCACTGAAATGATGGGAATCACCCGAACAAATGTTAGAGAAATGTTTGAAAAAATTCAGCATGCTCTTGCACAAGGCCTTCTGCCAAAAACACCTGGGCTCATCGCTGCGGGCTTTGTTTAGAATATTAAACTACTAACCAATAATAAGACGCCATTGACCACTTCCAACACTAAAACAAATAGCTCAGGCCCGTGGCAAGTGACATGGCCTGAAATCGTACGCGTTCATCGGTTTGTGAAAACGTGAACAAACCATAACAAGCCTCAACGTTCCATTCAAAAGAATCATTAAGAGTGTAGTCTGCGCCAAGCAGGATATTCAACGAACCGTAGTCACCGCTCAAGTTTTCAACCGATGTTGCAGACGTGGCAACTTTTGAAAAGAAATATTTTTTTTCAGACAGCTCTCCGCCCAAATACAACGCATACGTGTCTTGCCGAATAACTTCATGGCCCGCAGTTGTCACAGTTTTTTTTGTTCCTCGGCCCAAATAGTACCAGCGACCCGCAATATCAATTCCACGCACAGGCATACTCAAACGAGTCATGTCAAAGTCGGCCTTATAGCCAATGGCTACAGCCAAGCGTGTTGTCATGTAATGCACATACAAAACGTTGAATGCACCAACAGAGTTAATGCTTCCGCCTAGCGTTCCAGAGTTAGTAAAAATACCGCCACCTGTTCTCAAACTAAACTTAGGTGACAAATACGTCGTCGACTCTTTTCCTGCATAAGCATTCGTCATGCTTATGCATGAGCAAGCAAGGAAAAAAAAGAAACGGCAAAACCTCATGGTTTTTTGTTCCCTTTAGCTGGGACTGTCGCAGCAGGCTTTACCGGGGAAGTATTTGTGGCTGCAGCTCCAGGCTTCCCAGCCGCTCCAGCAGAGCTCGACGAAGTAGCAGCACCTACAACGTTCTTACTGTTGTGCAATCTCAACGCCACAGGATCTTCGGCATCAAGCTGAAGCGCCCTGGCAATGGCACGCTCAAAAGTCAACCTATCACCTTTCATTTTAGCAATGCTAGCTTGCAACACATAGCTCACGGCAATGACCGGATAATTTTGCTGGAACTTCTCAAGATCTTTGCTGGCTTCATCGAGACGTTGTGCTGAAACTTTTCCTTGAATGGCGAGCAACTCACGAATCATTTGATTTAGCTTTTGCTGATTCTCAATGAGCGATTTTGTCCGGAACGTGCTCTCATCTAATTTTTCTAAATTCAAATTGAAAACATCATTTCCACGAAGCTCAAGAAAAATTCCCAAAGGCCTGTAGCCTGAGGACTCCAACCTCACCCCAAGCAAACCTTCTTGCGAGAGTACAGACAGCTTGTCGCTCTCTAAGACGAGTGGAGTTTTCCCCAGCTCATCCCCATTGAGCGTATAAACGGTAGCACCTTGCGGATCGGAGCGAAGCTCCAAACGCTTTGAACCACATGCGCCAAGCATCAAAGCAAGTACTGCAAAACTTAACCAAACCTTAACAAACGATATTAGTGACTGAATTTTCATGGATTTCATATCAAGTGTTTTTATTTTAAAGGTCTTTTCGCTTTAAGTTTAGTGTCAAAAAGCCGATACATTCATGGAGGAGTCAACTTTAAGCCATGCCGTTGCTTTACGTCTATTTATTGACAGTTGCTGGCGTCACCATTTCAGCAATTGGTGCATGGTTCTCCGTTACAGGTCTTGCCGCACTCTTCTCTGCCTCTTATTGGGCCGTTATTTTCATGGCTGGCTCACTTGAGTTCGGCAAATTAGTCATCGCCGCTTTCTTGCACCGCGCCTGGGCCAAGACCAATTTGGTCATGAAAACCTACATGGTGTCAGCGCTTGTTGTCTTGTCACTGATCACCAGCATGGGTATTTACGGATTTTTATCGAATGCCTATCAACTGTCATCTCTTGATCTCAACGCCAACCAAATCAAGCTCACTGCGCTCGATGAAGACGTGGCTCGAACAAAAACTGAAATCGCTCGCATCCACAAAATGATTGACGACATCCCAGTCACAAGAATCACAAGAAAAATCAATATTCAACGTGAGTGGAATCCAAGAATTGACGAGCTTCAAAAACATTTGGATTCCGTGACTCAACAAAAAAGAGAAATCAATCTTGCTACACTTCAAACCAATTCTAAAGTGGGCCCGCTAATTTTCATTGCTAAAGCATTTGATATCGAGCTCGACACTGTCGTCAAATACCTCATTTTGGTTTTCGTCATGGTCTTTGATCCTTTGGCGATATGTTTGATTATTGCCACAGGCAATGCCATGAAGTGGCGTGAAGAAGAACTTGGAAAATCTGCGTCTTTGCAAAGCATGAGCTTTAAAGAGATGGTCCGTGAAAATTTTGCCTCAGAGAAAAATGTTGGCCAGCCTTCCACATTGTCGGCTGCCCACGCGAGATCTGAACAGGTCTTAAAGCCTGAAATACCCGATGAACCATCACAACAAGCTGTCGTGAACGAGCTGAAACCTGAACAATCACAACAACAGTTAGCAGAAAAAATAAAAACAGCAGAATCTCAGCAAGCCCTCGAGGCGGCAAAACAATCTGCACACCTTGATCAACAAGATTCCTTCACCCCATCCACAAGTTTAGTCACAGAACTCAAAACCAAAGACGACATCTTGCACATGACCAAACCCGCTGATGACGACGCCTTGCCAGAAGCAGACAATTTTGAAGTCAGCATGAGTTATGATGAAGAAGATGAATCTGACGTTAAAAAATCATCATGAGTCAAGCGCACAGCTACCTTAGGTTACAAAAGCTAAAACAAATCACAGCGCTCTTGCTTGTGTTTTCACCACTACTGAATCTGTTGTATTCGTACTGGATATTTTGGCAAAACACTCAGCTACTACCAAAGCTCGGTTTTCTTCCTTGGCTTGGACGAATTGAAACAACTAGTCTGCTTATGCTTGGGCTTCTAGCTTGCGCTGGATTTTGTCTGTTGTTAGCTAAAAATTGGCCACGATATTTTGCTCTGGCCGTTCTCTCGGTTGTTACTGCATTTAATATTTATTTGTACTCTTCAAAGAATCAAGGATCCATTGCAGAGCTACTTTTGCTTTGTCTTAGCAATCTAGGTGTGGCCGCCATTATTTATACGGAACGATGGTTTGAAGTAAAATTTGCGCAAATGAATTTGGAACAATTCCGCACCTCGTGGCGCAAGCCGCTTCAAGCCTGGAAAAAACTAACTCCCTTGCAGCGACTTGGAAAGCCCATGGCCAAAATGGCGCAATCTGTGGCAAGTAATACGCAGGGCCTTGCCCATAGAGTCGCCAGTGGAACACAAGAGTTTGCGCAGAAAGTGGCTGCAAACACGCAAGACCTTGCACACAAAGTCGCTAGCAATACAGCGCAAATGGCGCAAAAAATTTCCCACAATACTGCCGAGCTAGGACACGCTATCAAGGCCGCGGCAGAAAATGCAAAACATGCCGCTCAATCACCCGCGACAAATGCAGCAGATGGAAAAATAAATACAGTACATGAAAATGAGCATCCCGGTGACATCAGAAACGTCAAAGTGCAAGGTGTTTTTATTCATAGAAAAGTTCATTTTAAAAATATTGACAGACGTGGAGTCATTTATTTTGTCACAAATGAAAGTTTTTGGATTCGCTGGACCAGTGAATCCAAGGGGCCCATTGTCCCGCTACTCATCAACATACAACTCAGCCCATTTCTGTCTTTAAAGTGCAGGCGCAAGCAAATGATGGACGACAAAGAAGAATTCGAATTCGTGAACATCACTCCAGAGCAAAACCAAAAACTCATCCGCTTCCTTGAACAATCCCGCCAACGAAAAGGTGCCTAGAAAAATCTGTCGCATGCCTCCATCCAACCAACAGCTGCATTGTTTTTAACCTTCTCCTAGATTCCGTACGTCCTGCCCTCTAAGCAAGTATTTGTATCTGCATCTGATGTTCATCCAGCAATTTCGCTTTATTTTCTCACAATTCACTTGAACCTTTTCCATTTTATTATTATATTGCCCCAGAGTGATAAATCAAATGAAGTTCAATTTTTCTCTGACAAAAGAAAAGAGCTCTCATGGAGGAACACTTCGTATTGGGAAACGAAAAATAAAACGGCCCTTTATCCCTAAGCGGCCCATGCACGTTGTTTTGCGCTCCACAAAAGCGCGTGGGGAGCTCTCTTTTTTAAAAGCAAAGCATGAGAATAAAATTGACGCTATCCTTAGGCGACAATCAAGAAAACACTTTGTACGAATCATGTCGTATGTGAATGTTGGCAATCACCTTCATTTAAAAATAAGAGCTAACTCTCGGGACTCATTTCAGGCATTTTTAATTTCTATAACTTCACTCATTGCTCGCACTGTAAGTGGTGCAAAAAAAGGTAATAAGGTAGGCAAGTTCTGGGACGCGCTTGTCTATACAAGAATTTTAAAGACCTCATTTGAGGAGAAAACACTAAACCACTACTTCAATGCCAATCTTATGGAGACTATTTTTGGCAAAGAAGTCCGGGAAATCTTTTTAGGAACAGGGTTGCTGACACCTGTGTAGTTTTTTTCACTTGAGAAGTACCCATAAGCAGCCTCTAGTCTGCTTTCGTGAGCAAGTGCTCTACTAACTCAGGGTTTCGCGCATAACGACCTGTTACAAAAGTGCGTCAAGTGCTTTTTTGTATGCGCCGTCATAACTCACGTGCTCAAATGAACCCAAATGCTATCAACCAATAGATAATTTGAATTTATTTACTGAGAAGGGACGTATAGCGACCCGGTATCCACGTTGGATCCAGAGAAGCCGCCCCACACAAACACGTGGGCTGAACCCGCAGCAAATGCTGCTGCCTCTCGAGAGCTGGGCTGATCAATGGTTGCAGCCGTGGACCATGCGTTTGTATCAGGATCATATAAATAAGCACCTGTTTGCAAGGTCGCTCCGTTAGAGCCGCCCCACACCATTAATTTACTTCCTGGAATCCACGCCCCTACAAAATTAAATCGTGCAGAGGGATCGCTAGTTGTTGAAATTGCCGACCATGAACCCGTCCCACCATTATCCGTCCAAACTGCTCCTGTATCCACGCCAGTTTTATTGGTGATATCGGAACTTCCGCCCCACACCAACATTTTAGTTCCCGTCCACACAACCGCCCCGTATACTCTAGCAGTTGGTGCACTTGTAGATGAAATTGTCGCCCACGATCCTGTTGCTCCCGCTGGCGTCCACGCGGCCCCATCATTATAAAAACACGCCGATGTCGCACATGAGTCAGGTCGCCCACCCCACACCACTACACGAGTGCCTGTCCAAATAGCACTATGATCAACTCGTGCATTAAATCCTCCTGGTACCGCAGCAAGCGATCTCCAAGTATTCGTAGTTGGATTATAAGCCGCTCCATCACTCTTAGAGGAGGATCCATCTTGTCCGCCCCACACAAACATTTCAGGTGTTGTCGCGCCTGACGTGTATACGGCCACATGCCTTGATCGTGCGGTAGGTGCGCTTGTCGTTGTAATTGTTGTCCACGTATCGTTCGACGGATCATAAGCTGCACCACTATTGTAATAAGTCAGCGACGGCGTGCTAATAACTCCGCCCCAGATAATCATTTTAGTTCCTGTCCAAATTGCCGTGTGACCAGAGCGAGCACTTGGCGCGTTGATGGTCACCGAGCGAGTCCATATGTTTTGACCTGGATCAAAAATATATGCCGCCGTGTCCTCATCATCTCCACCCCAAACGATGTACTTGGATCCTGTCCAAACCGTCGTAGCACCAGATCTTGCCGAAGGCGGGTTGGTTGTTGTCATTTGTATCCAGCTGTTCGAAGCACCAAAAGTAAAATATCGAACTGCAGTTGCTTCATTGCCAGCTTTGTCTTTTTGTTTAATGGTCAGCGATTTTGTTCCACTATATGCAGAACCGCTAAGAGAAATGTTAAAGCCAAAAGTTCCCTCTGGGTAACAATCGGCTTCTGTAGGACCCACAACAGAATTTCCATAAGAAATTTCAAGACTCGTTCCATACTCGCAAGTACCAGAAACTGTCTTTGATGACCCCACAACAAATTCATACGAAGTGGGACTAGAGATGACGAGTAAGGGAGCCTGACTATCTTTTATAAGACTTCCTGAAGTAGTGATGTTTACCGTACCACCAATTTGCGCAAAACGAATTTCTTTAACACCATCAGAGCCTTCAAGATAAATAGTCTTCGCAAACACATCGGCTTCACAAGGAACCGTTCCGGCATCAGAAGCTGTGTTGCCTGGAATTGTGATGGCCACATCTGTACCCGTCACACACTTTCCAGTAATGGCAACCTGCCCAGCAACGGCAGTACCCGAAGCTGGTTTCACAAGTCTCAACGGAGGCTCCCCGCCTCCTGTGACCTGCTCTAAGCCTCCAGAGCATGCGCTGATTAGCACAATCCCCAGAAAACCTAAGCTCCAGATTTTAAACGTCGACTGCATGTACTTATATTCTAACCCTACACAAAGACGTTCTGCGTTAATTTTGTGTAAAGATATGAAAATAAAAGAATATTTCTTAATCATAACTTCACGAAAAAAAACTTAATACGCCGCGTTAAGTTCCGATAGGCTCTTTAGTGAACCTCATTTTTAAAGGGAGCAGCAGGACGTGAGCGCAGCAGCAAAACTTAAACAAAAAACGCGCGACACCGTGGTGCGCTACAACCTCAATGAGAAGGCATGGCTGGTCGTCCAGACGCTTGCTCTGATGGCTGCTGTTTTATCGCCCTTGTGGATGAATCACGAACAAACATCTATTGGCAAACGCGACATTAGTTCAGTTGAGAATACTCATGTCACAGTTTCGAAATCGTTTAGCATTACAAGCCGTGTTTTATCGCTTCCATTTCCTTCGCAAAATCTCAGCGAAAACAACAAAAGCTTTGTTTCAGAAATTGAAACTCGTCAAATTCGATTTGAACGAAAATTCTTATCACCTCAAGCTTTAGATTATCAGGATAACAGCGCCGTTGTACGTGCACCTTCTTCTAAAGTGGTATCAAAAATTAAAAAACCAACTGAAGACCCTTGGAAACTAGACTCCATTGAAAAGAAAATTGATTCAAATGAGTGGGAAAACATTATGCTTGTCTCCAACGAACGAGACATGAAAATAGGCTCTATATTTGTTGAGCTAGATCCCAACACCATCAATATTTTTCGCGTCACCTTTTCAAACGACAAAGGCGAAAAATACAGTTACCCAATGAAAATCATACACCGCAATCATTAATCAAAAAAAACAATCAAAACATTAGAATAGATATTCAACGGACACAGCTGCTGCCTGAGGTGGGCGAGGAGACTCGACAAGAGTGTATGAAGTTTCTAAACGACCCGTTAAAGTAGACGTAAACGAGCGACTAATTCCAGCAATGTAAACGGACTCTGTAAAATTCACTGCAGAATCGGCCGTGTACCTTTTCCACTTATACGCCGTACGAACACCAACATCATTGGTGTATTTAGCAAAGCCACCTCCAAGAAGCGAGTAGCTCGGTGTTTTGGAGGTAGGAGCAAAATTCATGATGGAGTAGCCCGTAACATCCCAACGTGGGTGCTGTGCCGAGAGCCATGTTTTATTTAAAAATGGGTTGTAACCAGAAGACAGCTTCCAATTGTTTGCGGTTTCATATTGAACCTGAGCTGAGTTTGCAGCCGCTTCAACGGCAACCACAACACCACGAGTACTGTCTTTGGTTTTCAAATAACGAATGATCCCTTGGTCTTTAGCGTAATAGACAACCGCTCTGGCCATATCTTGACCAATTTGTGCTTGCTGCCCCAAACTCAATGTGGATGGATGACTGAACAAACCATCACGACTCGTTAAGTAGTAATCGTTGCGGTATTGATACAGCTGCATACGACGGAAGTATGAGCGATCCATCTGATCTTGAAGATCCTGACTCATCACTGCGTTGCTAAACTCAGTAACGACAGTAGTTTGCTTAATTTCAATTGGAGCCGCAAGTTCAACCGATCGATGTTGAACTCGCTCTTTGCGTTTTTGGGACTGAGTTGAATACTTATAGTACTGTGAGCTAATATCATCACGCTTACGAAGAACGGGAAATACCGGCTCAAGCTCTACATGCTCAGAATCAGCTGAGTCCTTAACATCAATCGATAGATTTTGATCTTTCTCAGGTAAAGCATACAAACTAGAAATCTCAATTCCCTCAACAGCCTGCTGATTATCTAATAAATTCTGTGTTGAATCTTGAGCATGCGAGACCTTGACCTCCAGGGTAGCAAAAAAACCAATCGTCAATAAGAAGCCACATGCACGTTTGAACATAGATTCGCCTTAAGAAGAATATGCAAGTTCAAAGCCAACTTGCCACCCAAAACCTCTTAATTTCACCCCTTAAGTTCTAAGCACCTACGCCTAAGGGGTGACAAAATCTCATAAACAGCACTGTCAAAATTTTAGACACCTTGTCAGGGCCTATACAAGCACCTAGTCTTAGCAGCTCATGGAAATTCTATGGGAAGATGATGTGTTAGTTGCCGTGAACAAATCTGCAGCGCTTCCCGTGCATGCAACAGTCGACAAAACCAGGCCCCACTTACAGGGCTTGCTAGAAAAACAACTCGGAAAACCACTAGTTCTGTTTCATAGACTTGATGTCGACACAACGGGCATTGTGCTTTTTGGCAAAGACCCGTCCATCAACAAGGCCATGACCGATGTTTTTCGAGACCGCCAAGCAAAAAAAATGTACTGGGCTGTGGTCGATGGCAGGTGGCTTGAGTCTTGGGATAAAGTGGAGACATTCATCAAAAAAATCAGTGGCGGTCGTTGGGTCAATTCGCGCAAAGGCCAAGGAGGCGATGAAGCTCTTACAGAGTTCAGCGTTCTAAAAAGCAACGGGGATCGCTCTTGGCTTGAAGCTCGTCCACTCACCGGACGCACTCACCAAATTCGTTTGCACTGCCTTGAAAAAGGACACCCCATTTTAGGTGACCGCGTGTATGGACGTCCCGATCCCAAGCAAGTACCAATTGCATTGCATGCCCGTGAAATTGAATTTCTTCATCCAATCACAAGACGTGCCGTAAAAATCATCGCCGAAGCCCCCTCCTACTGGAAAGACCACTGGCTCTTATAACGCTACCAAAAGGTACGGCCTACCTTTTGGTGTCGCAACTGCGTTATTTTTAGAATTTAGCCGTTACGAATTTCAGAAACTAGAGCCGAGTACAGCAAACTAAGGTCATGATTGGATTGCTTAAGCTTGCCCATCACACGCTTGATCAGCTTCATGAGCACAGGCAAAGCCCAGTTCGGCTGCTCAACAGCGAACTTTTTAAAACTATCCCCACTCAAAACCAAAGTTTCACATGGAGCAAGCGCTTTAATGGTCGCCGTTCTGGCCTCACCATCAAGCAAGCCCCCTTCACCAAACGCAATCGGGTGTTTATCAGCATTCATCACCGCCACAACGTACGGCTCGCCCTCAATAGTTTTCTTTAGAACTTGTACCTTGCCTGATGTGAGAATGTAAAATTCTTCTCCCACCACGCCTTCTTCTAAAATTAAACTGCCCACAGGAAACGACCGCTGCGTGAGGCTTGATGAAATTGTTTCAAGAGCCTGGCTCTTACCTTTTAAATCCTCAAAAATTGGGATCTCACAAATGACTTTAATTTTATCGCCATTGTTCATCATACGTTCACTTCCACTGGGCTTTTACTTGGCCCATCTTCATCGGTTCTTGTTTCAAGGATGATCACCGAAGATCCGCTTTTCACAACATAATCTGCGCCAGGGCTGAACAACGGAGAATTGAGTTCCATTTTTTTCACGGCTTTCAAATTATGAACGAGCTGTTCCATATTGGCCGTTTTTTGCGCCTCTTTAAGAGCCAACTCTTTTACCTTATGGCGATTTCCCGTATTTTCTAAAACGCCAAGCACCATCACGTTGGGATAGCGTTTTTCGTAATCCAATTTAAACTCCAAATATTTCTTCCCTACAAAAGCCTCGTCAATATCTCGCGAGGTCAATATGGTTGGCGTTTGCGGATCAAGCAAATCAAAAAGCACATGTGCAATACCATGACTGCTTGAGACGTTCGCCAGCAGCAAACGATTGTACTCACGTGAATAGATGATTTCAGAAACGTGAGCCATTTTCATATAGGGCTCCATTTTCGGATCCAAAATCTCAGCACTCACCAAAGTTTCGCGTGCAATTTTTGATAGCGTCATGGCGGCCATGAGTGTTCTGGCGTCCACTTCTTTAACGCTTGGGATTTGGCCATTGGGCAATGGCGCCCTGTCTGCCAAAATCAGAATTTTACGTGCTTTATCGGGGCGAGCTTGATTTAAAAAGGCTTCTTGCGTGTAATCGCCAAAAATAATTTGAATGGATTTTAGCTCAGGTGTGGCACGCAGGCCTTGAACAATTTCATCGCTAAAATGCCCAATCAAAACAATTTGCGAAGCATCCATATCTTCGTTGAACTCCAGAATGTGCATCAGCAACATATCAATATCGTCTTTGTAACCACAAACAATCAGATGGTCGTTAAGTGATGTTGGATCCACAATGCCCTTCCCTTCTTTCAAAACCTTTTCAAAATAATATGCAGAAATTTTTGCTGTGATAAGACTCATTCCAATGACACCAGCAAACATCAAGACGCCAGCTGCAATTCGGCCAATATCAGTCACCGGGAAACGATCGCCATAACCAACTGTAAGCAAGGTCACAATTCCCCACCAAACAGCATCAGCAAATGAGGTGATGTTGGCCCCTTGCATGCCCACCTCAACTCGTGACTGCACCCATGCCGTGAGGAACCAAACAACAACTACACCAAGGGTAACCTGTGTGAAAACAGAACGCTTAAACTCAGACCAAAAATGCCTGAGATGTTTTTTAAAACTAGGTGGTTTTTTCTTGAGCCGTTTCACCGTGAACTTTATCGGCCAAAGACTCAAGCAAGATCAGCTTCTTAATGTCAATAATACCTCATGCCACAAGATATTGACTCGTTGCGTAAAATGCTTTATTTTCAGGTGGATGCAACTTAAATCTAAAAGCATTGGCCTCCACCTTAGCTCAGTAATGCTTAGCATGGGGATTAGCCAATTGGGCCTTGCTCAACAGAGAGCTGTCGAAACAAATCGATCAGATGAGATCAAACCCGTCGTCACCAAAGCTCCACTTTATGCAGGTCTTCAAGAATGCCTGCCTTTAAATTACCTTGAGCAAGAAAAATTTGTAGCCTTTGAAGAACCTGTAGCGGAACGACCCGCGCCCCTTGGGTTTGCTTTTGAAATTAACGGTGAGAAAGTTGCCGCTTCTAATCGTGCAAAACTGCAAAGCGTTTTTGCGGAATCGCAACTTGTGAAAGTCCCACATGGAAAAAGCATTCAAAGTATTCGCGATGAAAAAGACAGACCTGTTTGGATTTACCCAACAGGAACTGAAGTGGTGCACCTTATTTCATTTCGATCAAAAGAAAAAACTATTTTCGAACTACGAATGATACGTAAATTAGAAAATGGAACTTGGGCCTATGGCTCTTACTCTCCTTCATTAGAATGTCAGCAAGGATTAAAGCTAAACACTTACTCTGGCGTTCCCCCTTACGAAACCACTTTTTTAAACGAAGAAAATCAAGCAACAAGCGTTAAGCTCAAACGCATTAATTTACAAACGTGCCGTGGTTGTCATTTTTCAGACAGCCCAGCTGATTATCAATACAAAACAAAAGAAGAAGCCGGTCCTTGTGGCTTTGTCCCCACCAACCCACACCTCAACTCAAGCTGGGCCATGGACTACTTCAACAAAACAACTCAAATTATTTTTGAGCCCCAGAATTAGAGCACATACTCATAATCACTTATAATTGAAGCAAAGACTCAACATTGCGCTTGAGTGAAATTTTCATATAGGGGCGAATTTTGGGGTTATCCATTCGAGACTGAAGCCAACCAAACATCACAAGCTCACGGGCGATAATTAATAATTCCAAAAAATCATCATCGTATTTATCCATGGGAATTAAACTAGAATAACCCTCTTTAAGCCGTCGAATCAGTGTCGCTTTTTTTTCATCCGAAAAACTTTTTCTCCACCTGATTGCCCAAGACGTCACCGCCAAATCATAAATTCTAAACCCGTAGCCGCTATCATCAAAATCAATCACACCTAAAGACGAATTTCCCCATAGCAAATTCCCAAAGTGCAAATCGGCATGAATCATTCCCATGCGCTCGGGGAATTTTTCTTCATAGGCTCTGATTTTATTTAAAATTTTCACATGCCCTCGCCTCACAACCGTTCTTTGCTGAGCGGTCGCAAATTTTGGCATTAAGATAGGGCCGAATTTGGGGGTTTTTCCCAACAAGCCTTCAGAATCCCAATAGAGCCTATGCTTTGGTTTAAATTTTTGAAGGTGAATTTTTGCAATGGTTTTACCCAATAAAAACAAATCTCGTTCATTTATATTTTTGTTTTTAAAACGTCCTGGAATCCAAACAAATAAATCACAATGCCGTTCACCATCAAGCAAAGGAGAGCTAGCACTAACTACCAAACTTGATTTTCGACTGAGACGCGGAACAGGAACATGAATCCCAGGAATGTTTTTTAAGCTTTGAGTCCATTTTAATTCTTCAAGAATAGCGGCCTTCGTGTGATAACCCTGTCGGTGAATTCTTAAAACATAGCATTTTCCACGAACGTCTCGCACTTTAAACGTTGTGTTTTCGCCATGATTTAAGAGCCGAACAGACCCCACTTGAACGGGAAACTGCTTGAGTACTTCTAATCCAAACGATCTCAGTCTTGAGATTTGCTCTTTATAAGACGCCTCTTTAAAGGGCCGCGAGGACAGATTTGTACGCTTCATCGCCTTTACTCACATCAAAACTCAGCATTTTTTTCTCACGTCCGCGACGCAGTACAAATTCAATTTCTTTATTCTGCAAACCTTTAGCGCCAATCACCAAGCGCTTGGGAATACCAATCAGATCAGAATCTTTAAACTTAGCGCCTGGCGCCAAATCGCGATCATCATAAAGCACGCTAAAGCCTGAGGACTGAAGCATCTTATACATTTGATTTGCAATTTCTGTTACCGCTGCGTCCGTAGTCCCTAAATTGAGCAAGTGCACATCATAAGGTGCCAATTGCTCTGGCCAAATAATCCCGTCAGCATCATGATTTTGCTCAATGGCGGCAGCAATCACTCGTGTCACGCCAATTCCATAACAGCCCATTTCAATAACTTTGCTTTGTTTGGCATCATCATGAAATTCAGCTTTCATTGCAGAGGAATATTTCGTTCCCAATTTAAAAATATGCCCAACTTCAATGCCACGGTCTTCGCTCATGGTGCCTGTGCACTTAGGACAAGAATCGCCCTTAATCGCATTCACCAAGTCAAAAGTATTGGAACTTGTCATAGCTTTGAAATCGCGTACAGGCTCAACATTTTTAAAATGAAAGCCAGCTTCATTAGCACCACACACAGCAGAGTGCTGAGCCGCAATTTCTAAATCAAAAAAAGTGGGAACTCCTTGTGGCGCCCCAATAGGACCTAAAAAACCAACTTCAGAGTTAAACAATTTTGCCACATCAGATTCCTGATATGATGCCACATCAAGCACGTCTTTCACGCCACCTAAGCGCAACGCCGTTTTTAATTTCACTTCATTGAGCTGCCTATCGCCTGAAATGAAAGCCACTACTGGCTTCCAAACTTTAATGTCAGTTGTTGTGTTGTACTTAAACACAATGGTCTTAACAGAACGATGTGCAGGAATTCCCGTAAGCTTTGAAACATCTTCTATTGTTTTTTGCGTTGGTGTAGAAAATTTTTCAAAAGCTGTAGAGGCTTGCGCACCCCAATCTTTTTTCTGCTTTGCAGGTGCAGGAGTTTCCGCCTTTTCAACATTGGCGGCATAACCGCACGCCGAGCAACTTAAAATAGCGTCTTCGCCGGATTGAGCCAAAACATGGAACTCATGGCTCCCACTGCCACCAATGGCCCCCGTGTCCGCATCAACACGACAAAACTTTAGGCCTGCGCGTTTAAAAATTCTCTCATACGCTCCAGCAATTTCCTCATAATGACGATCCAAATCGGCACGATCCGTGTGAAACGAGTAACCATCCATCATGATAAATTCACGAGCACGCATGATGCCAAAACGAGGGCGCACTTCATCGCGAAATTTGTCAGTGATTTGAAAAAGCGTCACAGGAAGTTGCTTATAAGAACTCACCTGTCCTCGCACCAAATCTGTCACCACTTCTTCGTGAGTTGGCCCCAGACAAAAATCATTTTGCTTGCGATCTTTAAATCGTGCCATTTCAGGGCCGTAAGCTGTCCAACGGCCAGATTCTTGCCAAAGCTCAGCTGGCACAACAAATGGCATGATGACTTCTTGCCAGCTAATTTTCTCGAATTCCTCGCGCATAATTTGGCAAAGTTTATGATACGACTTCACCATCATAGGTAAATAAGAGTAAAGACCTGCGGCATGTTTACGCAACATCCCCGAGCGCATCATCAATTGATGAGACACGGTTTCCGCATCACGTGGCGGGTCCCGCAAAGTTGCAATAAACGCAGCAGACATTTTCATAAAACTTATTCTTCCTCATCCATAGAGCCCGCAGAAGACTCATTCTTCTCTTCATCCGATTTTTTCTGTGATTTTTTAGCCTGTGAGCTATCAGCCTCAAAGAGCATAATGACTGAAGCGTTTCCACGACGAACCTTCAACAACAAACTGCCCTTAGCACCGCTCAACAGTTTTTCCGCTTCAGAAACTGATTTAACTGCCTTCCTGTTGATTTCCTCAATGACATCTCCGGGAGCAATTCCTGCTTCATCGGCCAACGATCCTTGCTCAACATTGTGAACAAAAACCCCTTGCACGGAACCATCAAATCCCAACTTGCGTCTAACTTGAGGAGACAACTCTGTTAAGGCAAGACCTGTTTTTTCGCTAACCTTTGGGCCCTTGGGCTGCTCAAATGGCTCAGCTCGTTTTGCACCACGACCCAATTTTGCAATTTTAGATTCTGACTCACGCTTGGCAATTTCAACCGAGGTCTTCATTAATTTTCCATCGCGGTAAAGTTTCATTTCTACCTTGGAGCCAATTTTTGCAGAACCCACAACCGTCATCAAATCACGAGTGCTCTTCACTGGCTTTCCACCAGCCTCAACAACCAAATCGTAAGCCTGAATACCTGTTTTATCGGCTGGACCACCGGGGAATACTTCCTGAATCAAAGCACCTTCTTGCACGGGCGCACCCAGCTGAGCTGCAATTTCTGGGCTTACTTCAGCCAAGCCAACGCCAATCCAGCCATAAGTCACCTCACCATGATCTAAAATTTGGCGAATCACATTTTTCGCAATGTTCATGGGAATGGCATAACCAATTCCCACAGAAGAACCCGTTTGCGAGTAAATCATGCTGTTGATACCAATCGCCTCACCCTTCAAGTTAATCAAAGGTCCGCCAGAGTTTCCTGGGTTAATGCTGGCATCTGTTTGGATAAAGTTGGCGCGGTTGCGAGGATCCACCTCACGCCCCAAAGCGCTGATAATTCCTCGAGTCACAGTATTGGATTGGCCAAAGGGATTCCCAATGGCAATCACTCCTTCGCCCTGCTGAACCTTATCACTATCGCCAAGTGGCAGAACCGTAAGATTCTTCATTTTCTTTTTTAGCTTCAAAACAGCAACATCTGTCGAAGGATCAACACCAATTAACTTCGCCTCATAACCTTTAGCGTCTTGGTCTTTGAATTTAATTGAAATTTCATCTGCTGGACGACCATTAGGTTGAACGACATGCGCATTGGAAATAATAATGCCGTCTAGGTTAATGATAAACCCAGTCCCTAACGACTGAGACTCTTGCTGTTGTGGCATATCAAAACCTGGTCCACCACCAAAGGGATTCCCAAAGAAGTAACGAAAGATGTCATTGGGGTCCATCATGCCTGGACCACCATAACGGCGCACACGCATTTTTGTTTTTGTATAAATATTCACAACTGCTGGTGCGGTGCTTTTCACCAAGTCAGTCATGAATTTGTTGTAAGCTTCAACATCAAACTTCGCATCAGATTTTTTGTCAGATGCACTTTCGGTCCAATATTTTCCCGAACTGCCCTCTGCAGATTTTTGCGCCTCAGCTTCTTGCGGCCAACGGATGCTGACTTGAGACAAAACAAAAACCATAACAACAACGACTAGAACAGATAAGATTTTTTTAAACGAATGTTTCATTTTCAAACCCCTTTTTATTTAACAATTTTTGCGAATTGAAATTTTAGGTCTGTAAGCACATGGCTCATCAAAGCAATTTCATCGGAGCTTAAATTGCCCCTCGTTTTTGTTTGGAGCATCTCAAGCAGATCAATACTTTGTTTGGCAATTTCTGGACGTGTGCGTTTTTGCTTGGTTTCAGGATCTTCAACCAAACCCAACTCAACCGTAGCGCTTGAGGCCAGGCTCATGACCAATGATGTAAATAAGACTGATGGTTCAATTTTGGCTTCTTTTGCTTCCATAAGAACCGTTATGCCAGGGCTAAAACACTAGGACAATAGATCAAAGTCTATTGTCCTAGCTATGAGATGAATTTACGCCGCGCAATATTGCGTTATTTTAGCGAATAAATTGTTTTAACAAATCATCCGTCTTAGCAACCACTCCAGCCGTTAAATCGATGTCAGCCAAAGCCCTTGTTGTCGCTAAGATATCCACACTAAACTGATTCGAACGAAGCGCAGAACTTCTCTTAATTCCTTGCTCAAGCCCGCCCGTTGCCGCACCCGTTGCAGCGGCATATGCTTTTTGTGGATCAATAATGCCACCAGTTGTTGTTTTCCCCTTCATAGACGCCACAGGGAACGCTGTTCTTTCAAGAATAGATCTCACCTGTGCTGCTGTTAAACGAGGGTTGAGCAATCTCACTTTAGCAGCCACACCAGCAACATAAGGAGACGCCATTGAGGTTCCGCTCATGGCAACAGCCATGTTGTTTGGTGCATATGATGGAACGGCATGTCCCCAAGCACCAATGTTCACTGTTCTAATGCCATAGTTTGAAAAATCTGTAATGACGCCTTCTTTGGTAGCAGCAGCGACCGTAATGACGTTCGCAAAACGTGCCGAGCTGTTGGCAGGAGTTGCAAAATTCACATCGTTATTACCAGCATTCTGAACGCGAGAATCTCCATCGTTACCAGCAGCAACGACGAACAATGTGTTGGGATTGTCGGCAAACACTCGCTCCCAAACCGCTTGTGAAGATCTAAAAATCGTGTCACGAGCGTGAATGAAGTTAGCTTGTTGTTCAGCCGAACGTTTTGTGAATGGGTCTTTGTTCTGGCGTACCATTTCCTGCTGCCAAATGCCTTCTAATCCACGCTGAATGTCGACCATGGATGTTCCCAAACTCAAATTCGCCACACCAAAACCAGAAGCACGAACATAACGAGTTAAAGCACCACCAAAACGCAAGTCATCCTTGGTCGTTTCTTGAACAAGTTTTTGAACAGAGTCTTTTGTGTCGTAAACACTGCTTGTGCCAAGTGGCCTAGGAGCCAAAGGCTTCATGCGCTTTAAACGATCCTTGATGCTGATCCAAGAAAAGGAACGTCTTTGCGTTTCTTTGCTGGATGTGAAAACGTTCACACTCTCAATTTTTGTAGTTTTCTCACTCATGATGGTCACAATTCCTGCGACGTGAGTTCCATGAGAAAGACCCAGGTATTCATCTAACAACTGCTGAAGTTGTTGGTTTTGACGAATCTGGTTGCGAGCATTGGCATCGCCCTTTTCAAACATGGAGTACAAGTAAAACGCTTGTTTAAGCTGAGCTGCATTTGCTTTGAATTTATTGAGAACATGGCCAGGAAAATACAAGGCATCATCGGAAATCATGTTCCAACCAGAAACGTTGCGAGGAAAACCAGCTTTGTCATACTGACCGTCTTCTGGTCGACCAGTGTACACGAAACGTGTTTTTGAAAAACCAGCGTGCGACAAATCAACGCCTTCATCAATGACAAGAACGTTCTTCACAAGAGGATGCTGAGTTTCATTTGCAAAAGCGCTGGAGACGCCCAAAACAAGAGCCAGCACTCCAAAATGCTTCCCATTTAAACTTCCGCGTTTCATTTCAACTTTATTCGCTACTGTGTGTTTCATAACTTCCCCCATAAACCAAGTTTCCCCAAACTCTGGTAGGAGCTAATCAATTACGAAAACAAGGCCCCAACCACCCAAAAGATCTGTACAAACCCCAACAAAATGATTGCGCAGTGCGCACTTAATAGCCCTAGCCGAGCCTCTCGTAAACTTGCTTTATAGAGCTTGCGCCCTTTTACTTTGCCTAAGGGGAGGGTTTTCTTTTGAAACCATCAATGTTTATTTCGTTAAAAACTATATTTAAAATCATTACTTTATCGTTCTTTGCTTCTTTTGTAGGCCAAGAGTCACAGGCCGAAGAAATGTTTGTTCGGTGGAGGCATGGCAACCATCAGGTGATTGGTCAGCATTACAGCCGGGTTGGTGGACGGCTGGTCTGGCGTTCAAGTTTAGTGCCAGGGCTTTCAAGGATTGATGTGCCTAGAGCACAGGCCAATGCCGCTTTGATGTATTTTAAAAACCTCTCTCGCGAGGTGGTTTATGCAGAACCCAACTACAAAGTCCGCCGCATTCTTCCCGCTATGCGCCCCATGTTTTTTCCCAGCGGATTGCGCTACCAAAACCCCAACGACCCCATGCTTTCTCGCCAATGGGCGCTCACAACAGACAAGGGGATTAATCTCTGGGACGCATGGAAAAAAACTCGCGGATCAAAACAAATTCGTGTCGCCGTCATTGATACTGGTGTTGATTCCAAACATGTTGAGCTTTCTGACCGCGTGCTTGCGGGCTACGATTTCATAGACAAAACAGACAAAGTCATTGATCACCACGGGCACGGAACACACGTCTCTGGAGTCATTGGTGCGCGCGTGAACAACAGTGAAGGAATTGTGGGGATTAACCCAGACGTCAGCATCATTCCCATTCGTGCAGTTCCCAATAACGACGACGAAACCGATGCCGATGTCATTGCCTCTTTTGAGTTTGCCGTTAAAGCAGGCGCACGTGTCGCCAACTGTTCTTTTGGCAAAGCGGAATCGAGCCAAGCCGTTGGAGACACCATTGCTGCTGCTGGAGAACGAGGACTCATTGTGGCTGTTGCCGCTGGAAATAGTGGTGCGGACATCAACAAGCGTCCCTCATTTCCTGCAAGCTTTGGCACTCCGAACATGATTGTTGTCGCCGCTAGTACCAAGAGTGGAAGCCTTGCTAGTTTCAGCAATTTTGGCATGGGCAAAGTGGATCTCGCAGCTCCTGGAGCAAGCATTTTATCAACGGTCACCGATGGCGGTTACAGCGCATGGGACGGAACCTCCATGGCCACACCACACGTCGCTGGCATTGCAGCCCTAGTGTTATCAGTGAATCCTCAGCTAACACCTGCAGCGCTTAAAAAAGTGATTCTTGATACTGTCACTCAAGACGTCGCCTACAAAGGGAAAATCACGAGCAGCGGCAGAATCAACGCCAGTGCTGCAGTCAATGCGGCAGTATTTAGAAGAAATTCTTTGCGCTAAAATGCTTACTGTGTCTTGTGCTGTTCGGACCCAGTTTCGACAGCACAGGACCTACACTCTTTCACCAAAGCCGCAGTCATTGAGGCTTCAAAGCCGCCACCCATTCTCTGCAAGCACTCAGCGCTCACCGTTAATTTTGGCAGCTGAACGACTTTGTCATTAGCATCACAAATCAAATCCAATGTATGGTTTTTAAACAAACCATGTCCCTTTCCACAACGATTCGCGTCCTTATCCCACTGTTTCATACCTTCGGTAACTTTTGCCTTTTCAGCAATAAGCTTTATCCAATCATCACGTTCTTTATTCCACAAAGCCTTTAACTCAGAACATGATTTTTGCTTATAAGACTCGGCCTGAGGACAGCTGTACGGAATTTGTGCGTGCTCAATTACGGAAGAAAACTTCAGCATTCCACTGGCCGTTTCCTTCGTCACAATTGGTTTACACGGAAACTGTATTGGGCCAGCCGCTTCGTAATTCATACCAGATGATGCAAACGGTATTTGAGCCACACCTTCACTGGCCCCGCGAACAATCATCAGCGTGCATTTGCGGACATCAGGAGTACTGCAGCAACCCTCTTTACATTTTTCTTCGCATTTTTGTAGATCAGCAAGATCCATTGCCATACACACTGTCATCAGGTCAGCAAACTTTGATTCATTTCCACCCCAGCCCAAGGCCAAATAACGAGATCCATTGACCATCACAGGAGACGTGTTTTTGGAACATAAGGTTTCATTGCATGAAGCAAATGAAGCCTGCGGCCCAATCAGCAATAAACCCACAACTAAGGTGATTAACCGATTCATTGCGACACCACCTTTTTATAACGAACAATAAACTCTCCAACCAAGGCTCGTGGCTTTGCCAAAGAGGCCATGCACCTGGCTTTGGTCTTAATTTCACCTAGAGAAACGTAGTGTTTTGATTTCGCATTGAATTGGCTGTGCTCAGAACTTTTCGTCTCAATGTTAGTTAAGGGAATCCCCCCTAGATCCGTGCATGTTTTAATAAAATCCATGATTCGTGCAGACATTTTTCCAGACAACAAAGAAAGATTTTTTTCCAAATCAGTAACTGAGGCTTCAGTCGTCGAGCCCACTCCCTCAACTCGCTCCAACACCTCAAATTGAGGAGGCGATTTTAAAGGCGGCTTGCTTTCATCAGAGAAATCATATTCTACCGAAGCAGAACAACTCCGAGCCAACATGTTTTTAGCCACACCAAGCTCACATTTTTCCACCAAAGACTCAGACAACTCCGAACAAATTTTATTGGCCCACTCCGATTTTTCTTCGGCAAGATTCGATTTAGCGTTCAGTACATTTTCTCGGGTTACGGTAAACAGGCACTCCGAAGCTGCGGGCTTTCTATTTTTGGCAAAGCCATTGGAAGCAATAAAAATGCAAACAAAACTCAATACAAATAAAACTCTCATGCCTGTTATTTTATGCTGCAAATCCTATTTTGCAGAGACAGTTAGTTGACTGTTTTAGAGGAAGAAAACCACGAATTGTCCATGATGCCGTTATTGAAAAACTGAATGTAAGCCTTCAACTGCTTTCCTAAGCGATCCTTTTCAGTTTCAAGACCAGGAAGCGCGCGTTCTTCATTCCAATCCTTGGTGAAATCATAAATGCTAAGCTGTCCTTGTGGCGTTAATTTGACGATATGCTTTTTATTTGCAATGCGGTGAGCATCGCCCTGATACTGCAGTACCAAGCCTTCTGCGGATTCATCAAACAAGGAATGACCAAAGGGCAAGACCTCATTTTGAGGGAGTCCTACAAAATCTAAAATGCTTGGCTGAATATCCACATGATTGGCAACCTTTGAGGTGTCAACCTTCGATAAATCCACTGATGGATGATAAAAAAACAAGGGCACATTAAATTTTCCAAATGCCGTAGCGTAAAACGGAACTTTGTTTTTTTGGGTGTGGTCGGCTGTAAACACAAACAATGTATTTTTAAACCAAGGCTCCTTTTCGGCATTCTTGAAAAACTGCGAAATGGAGTAATCCGTGTAACCAATGGACTCATGTATTTCTACATCGCCCTTGGGAAACTTGCCTTTGTATTTCTCTGGAATGTAATAAGGCGGGTGAGAGCTCAAGGTGAAGACCGTGGCGAAAAATGGCTTTTTCTTTTTGCGAAACTCCTTTAAGCAATACTCCAAATAAATTTCATCGGGCACGCCCCAAGCCCCATCATAATCGTTTTTGTTGGGGTACTCATTTAAGCCGTAATACGATTCAATTCCTGCGAGCCTTGAAAACACATCAAAGAACATCGTTCCATTTTGACCACCATGATAGAAGCTTGTTTCATAGCCATTTTGCCGAAAAAGTTCTCCAATGCCTTTTATTTTGTTGGAGTTATAAATGGACGTAATGTAGGGCGACGAAAAAAAAGAAGGGATGCTGGCAAGAATTGAAGGAGGAGCTTCAATGGACGATTTTCCATTAGCAAAATGGTTGCGGAAAAAAGCCCCCTTCTTGGCTAAAGAATCTAAAAATGGGGAGTAGCCGGGATAAGGGTTCCCAATTCCCATGTACTCAAGTCCATAACTTTCCAAAATAAACAAAACAACATTGTGTCCGTGTCCCGATGCCAGTTTATGACGTTTAGGATTTGGCGCAGGCCTGAAATATTTTCTAAGGTCTTCGGTTTCTGGGAAATAGTTCATGCGATCCACACCACGTTCACGTCTTGTATGTATGACATGAAAAGGACCATTGAGTGTTAGGCTGCCAACTACTGAACTTTTAGAGGCAATATAAGCATGCGTTGGATGAAGTGGTTTGATTTGAACTCCACCTCGCAGGGCTAAGATATTTAAAAAAACTCCTACACAAAAAACTCCAAAAATAACGAGTGCGTTTTTGAAGTTCCATGCCCTGCTACTCGGCTGTTCATGAACTCGAGGATAAAACCGAAACAAAAGATAACTTCCCACAATCGCAGAAAGAACAACTTTCCAATAATAAGAAATCAATTGCGGAAGTTGATGTTGTATGTCTTGCTGAATGCCTAAAAGGCTCAGGCTCAAACGCCTTCCGCTAATGGCAAAATACTCGGAATCTGAAAGACATAAAAGCAAAATGACCGGAACAGGAACGAAAAATAATATTTTTAAAAAGTAGGAATAAAGGTTTTTACTTTTCTCAAACGGTAGCAACGAAAAAAGAATAAAAGGGAAATGCAAAAGCGCTATGGTCGATAAGTCAAAACGAACTCCATGCACAAATGCAAAAAGCAATTCCGACAGCGGTTGAACAGATGCCTCATGCCGGTTCCAAAACAAAAAGACCACTCGAAGCAAAAAATAAGCCAAAAGCAAAAGCAGAATTCGCCTTGCTAAAAGTTTTAAATAACTCCAGTTCATGAACTGATGTCTTTAGTATAAATTCACTGGCGTCGCAAAAAATCGCGCGGCTCAAATTTGCCAGTGCCCCAAGCACGAAAATGATACAAAAGCTCAAAAGCAAACAAAAGCTCTCCTAGCGGCATAGGGGCGACTTGAAGCCATCGACGCACACGCGCACGCACAGACTCGTGATCGGGATATTTTAAAAATTGAGTCATGGATAACGTTTCCATGAAATAAGCCAAAAAAGATTCCTTTTGACTTTCGCTAGCCAGCTCTGATCGCCCTTCTTCAGTAGAACGTAGGCGAGACGCTCTATCTTGGCCTAAAAATGGGCCCAAATCTGGGGACACTTCACTCGATTGATCTGCAATGAGCTCGTTCACTTCATACAGTAAACATCCTGCAGACATCGCTATGTTCATGGATGAATTTTGAGGATCTGTCGGAATTCGAATGAGCTGCCTGCAAAATGCTGATTCTTGCGCATTCAATCCATCGTCTTCGGGACCAAAAACTAACGCCCATTTCATCGCTGGTTCTTTTTCACACAAAGTGGCCACATGCGAAATAGCTTTTCGAGGGGTCAACAAAGGACGCGCGTAACCTAAATCATACTCCACTTCACGACCTGAAGTTCCCACCAGCATATGGACATCGTGGGCCGCCTCAGGAATAGAAGAAAACCACTGAGCCGATTTAAGAACGGATTCTCCGCATTTTGATAGAGCCCAATCCATGACTTCAAAGGGATCCGTAGATCCGCGCGATTCCGGGGGAGTACCCACTAAACGCAACTCCTGACAGTAAAAATTTGCCATGACTCTTGAAAGAGCCCCGATATTTCCAACAGCTTGTGGACGGACAAAAATAACGATGGGTCTAGAAATCAAGTCGCACTCCTGCGACCCAAGGACTTGTTTGCCATTCCTGCGCCAAGGGTCTGTAAAAAACTTCCAAATGCATAGCGCGCGTCAGACCCATAGTCAAAGAAGCAAAACCCTCTCCTTGCTGCTTTTGCTTATCAACATACGATGTATCGTAACCCGCGCCAATTGAAACGCGCGGCAAGTTTAAAGCTGCACCTGTTGAAAAAAGCCAACGACTGTCTTTTAGAGGGTTCGTTTTTTTCGCGTTAACTTCGAAAGTGAAAAAGGCGATACGAAAACCGACACCGCCGTCTATTCTGTCAATTGCACCATTCAAACCTCTGGCCACAAAGGCCCATTTCAGCAGTGGCAAATGAAGCAAAATGGATGCGTCACCGTTAATACCGGGCTTCGAATCCATATTCCGTATGCTCATACCGAGGTCCAAAAAACCCATTCCTAAACCCAAACCCGCCTCATAAATAGTTGCGCCGCCTTTTGAGCGAGCGGCCAAACCTATGCCCAAGGGTCCACGCGATGACGCCAGCGAGAGATGTCCATTTTTTTTGTATTGTTTATCGAAAAAATACAATGATTCAATGGTGGGACCATTAGCACTTTTCAATCCAACCGCATTCACAGATAAGGCCTGATTTGGAGATGGAAACACAATCCCCGTGCCCGACGCCTGAAGATTTCTAGCCAAAGCACTTGATGAACCGAGCAGAGTGACGCCGCATAGAAATGTTGTTTTGAAATTTTTATTCAAAAGCTTAATCATAGCTTCGCCCTCTCTACCCTCTATGCTAGCATAAGCCGACAATGAGTTTCGATCGACGATTCCTTGACAGATGCCTCTGGTTTTTTGACTACGACGGCACCCTCTGCCCCCATCAAGAAGTCTGGGAAGAACGACGTTATGATCCTCAACAAATTTATCAACTTGCCACTGAACTCAAAAAGAAAAGCAGTGACCTGCTCTGGAACACAGGGCGCCGAACGGAATCGCTTTTTTCCGTTGAAAAACAATTTCAAGACATTTCTGGCTATTTCATTCAGGGTTCGCAATTTTGGAATGCAAAAAGCAAACAATTAGAGCAGCTCAGCCCACCCGTAGATCCCCACATAGTGTCCCTCTGGACAAATGAAATTGCACAATACAAGCACATGCGCTTTGAAGCAAAAATTAGCAGCTGTCGAATTGCAACGACCAACCCTGACCACTCCCATCAAATTGCCAATGTGGTCCAAAGCATTTCCCCACCACCTCAAAACTGGCAATGGCATTTGGGCGGACGTGGTGCTGAACTTTTGTGCAATGGCTTTAACAAGGCGTCAGTGATTGACCACTATCTTTCAACGCATTCCAAAAAAGACTCGATTGTCATTGCCGCAGGCGATGACTTTTTTGATAAGCCAGCCATTGAAAAAGCCTTACAACTTGGCGGTTATGCCATTTTAGTTGGGCCACACTGCGGATGGATTACGGAAATTCCACATCATCCATCGCATGTTTTGTATTTTGATACGCCCTCAGACTTGCATAATTTTTTGCGAAACCTGATGGCTTAGCAAACAGACTTACTGCGCTCGAATTCCCTTAATGACATCATCGCAAACTTTACGACTATGACGACGCAAGTGCGGCTCAACTTTTTCATCACGGATCATCATCAACACTTCCATCAACGTTCTTGATTCACCCTGAATTTCAAAACAACGAAGCATTTCAAAAGTTTCAACGGCCAAGGAAAGTATCTTCACTAGATTAGGAAGCGTCTCACTCCTAACTCCTTTAGGAAAGCCTTTGCCATTGAATAGTTCGTGGTGATTGCGGACCAGAGTGAGGACCAAATCTGGAACACTCATAGCTTTTGCAAAAACCATGTCATAGGCATCCAATGGATGTTTGTAGACTTTTGCCTTTAGTGGTTCACTCCAATTGGGTCTCTCTAAAAAATACTGCTGACGTTCTTCATTGCTCAAATCCATCATGGGCAAATCCATAAGCATTATGGCAAGTGACAAATCACGAAGTGTGCTTTTAGAGGAAAACCCATTGCACGTGGCAAATAAAATGGCCAATGACAGCAAAGCCGATGAATCATCGAGCATGGCCAAGTTTTGAATGTTGTTTAAAAGCTTTCTTTTCAAATCTCCAACATCAGGAGCAACAATGCCCAAGACGCCATCTGAAATTTTTAAAATTTGCTCGGTTGCTTGTGAGCCAGAAATACCGTCGCCCTTGATCAACTTAAATAGATCATGCAACTCTTGAGTTTCCTTGAATCCCAATCGCTCGGATGGATCAATGGGCTTAAGCTGCAACAAACCTGGATCGTTACTCAAAACGCTATCAGCCACCGACGACGATTTTGGAGCTTCCTGCAAACCAATATAGGGGGATGAATCGGCGTTCCGCAGTAGAACTTGTTCTTTTTCTGCGCTCCAAACCTCGCCCTTAGGAACTAAAACAGCATAGAGTTTTAAGCGTGGGGCGTACGCGTAGATGTCTTGCACAGCTCTCTTCTGCTCATCAAGAGGAAGCTCCTCAAGTGCAACTCTTTGGTAAATCATTTTGACAGCACCCATAATCCTAAGCTTACGTGTCGGCACATTTGCCAAGACAGTTGAGGACTAGCCTTGAATTTCATTGACCACTTCAGGACATCGTATTATTTATTTGTGCGATGCGAAATATTTTAAGTAAGCTATTGTTTTTAAATGCTTTTATATCTATTCACGCCAGCAATGCCCACTCCAAAGAAATTGTATTTAGTAACAGATACGACCACAGCCAGGCATGCCAGACCAGCAACAGCTGTGCTTTAAAGTCAGCCAACATCACGGCCACCAGACAACAGTTCATCATTGATGGCACTCCAAGCTTAGTCACAAAAATGTACGCCCAATATGAAACCGCATCACTAAGCTCGCTGGAGCAATTTGTTTTTGTGCAATTTCTTAGAGGTTGTCTGTTTGAATCAAAACTGGTGAATGGGAAAATCGTTAAAACCATTGCGTGGACGCTTAAAGATAATTTGGGCGAAAAAGTTCCCTTTCATTTTCCCGAATGGAGCGTGGATTCTGTCGATGCGGACCCCGCTTACTACAGCACCGAGGTCAATGGCACACATCAGCGTCATTGGCTTTATGCTTGGAACACGGAGCCTGGCTCTTTCAACAAAAAAACTCTCGTGCGCTACGGGAATCAAAAACCCACTTCACCTCAACTGTACATTGAGGACATGCCCTCTACTGCGTACTACATTAAAAAACCTGGCAGTGCTTTTGATGGCATGGCTTTAAACAAAAGTATTTCCTTTAAAACCTGCTTATTCAAAGCAATCGATGTCCCACTCCAGAGCAACGGCAGAGACTTTAACGACTCGCGAGCTTTGCACTGTTTTGAGTGGAATGACATTTCTGTGTTCAATCATCACAAAGAAGTGTTTGAACACCCAAAGTCAATTGATTCATTTTGCACTCAAGCAAATTAAAGACGATGTAACTCTTTGGCAATTTCAGAGTGTGACGCCGTTGCCGTTCCTACCTTAGCAACTACAACTCCTGCAGCTGCTGTTGCCAAAACGCATGCCGCAGACATTGTGGCACCAACACTCAAACTTGCGGCAAGCACTGCTACGACAGTATCGCCAGCGCCTGTGACATCATAAACCGCACGTGCAATAGAGGGGAAATGGTGAATTGTGTTGTCCTCATCAAGCAAGGTCATTCCATGAGCGCTTCTTGTGATCATGCACATTTGCAATTTCATTTTTTCTTTTAATTCATGGCAAGCTTGCTCAATAATTTTATGATCAGCACCTTTTGAGAGCGATCTTCCCAAGAAAGCTTCCGCTTCGCTAACATTGGGAGTAATGAGTCCCGCACCCACATAAGCCTGAGCTGGCGTGTTTCGATTAGGGTCCACAATGGTTAGCACATGATGTTTTTTAGCTAAGGCCAAAATGGCTTGAAATGTTTCAAGAGACAACACACCTTTGGCATAATCTTGAATCACAAGAACTGAAATTTTAGGAAGAATGGACTCCACATGTTTCACGAGTCTTGTTGCCAATTCAGAGCTTAAATTGTGCTTACTTTCTTCATCAACCCTGAGAAGCTGGTGCTGAAAACCAACGTGGTCACGCGACCCAGCCAGAAAACGAGTTTTTACAGTTGTGGGTCTTGAAGAATCTACCAAAACATCTGCATGTAAATCCGAATGCAAGGCTTTTAGCGACCCAAGTAACGCCTTGCCATTAACGTCCTCACCAATTACGCCCGTGACATACAGAGGGAAATCCCAGTTCGATTTCAACTCTGCCAAGTTGGCAGCCACATTGGCAGCGCAGCCTAATTTTTCTTGCTGACGTTCAACGAGCAACACAGGCACCGGAGCCTCAGGCGAGATGCGCTCAACTCCTCCAAAAATAAAGCGATCCAAAGCTAAATCGCCGACAATTCCTACACCTTTAGCCGATTTTTGTTTTTTAGAAATCAAGTCTTGAGCTTGACCTAAGAGTTCTGACGTCATAGCCCATTGAGTGTAGGCCATGATTAGCGGATTCTCAATTATCAAAAACGGTGAAAGCTTAGGCTACCCTTGGAAAGAATCCCTGCTTTCGCTTGCCCCACTGGTTGACGAAATTGTATTAGCCCACGGCGACTCTACAGATTCAACAGCAGCCGCTATTGAAGATCTCAAAAAAAGCCTTCCTTGCCCACTGCGCGTGATTGATTCCCCTTGGGACGCACAAAACACCAAAAAAGGTCTAGAGCTTTCAAGACAAAGCAACATTGCTCTTTCTCACTGCAAGCACGACACTTGCTTTTACATTCAAGCCGACGAGTTGGTTCATGAAGCCGAATATGAGCGAATCAAGACCGACATAAGACGCTTTGAAGCAGACGATGCTGTCGATGCCTTAGCCTTCCAATGGATTCATTTTTTTGGAAACTTCCAAACCGTAGTTCACTCCAAGCGCTGGTACAGAAGAGAAATTCGCGTTGTGAAGAAACGTCGTCAGCTGCAAAGCTATGGCGATGCCCAAGGGTTTCGTATTTTTCAAAATGAGACGTGGAGCAAACCCAACGCAGCCCTAAGTCAGGCTCACATCTTGCATTATGGATGGGTCAGACCTCCTCAAGTCATGGCCAAAAAAAGCGAAGCTCTTGATAAGCTATGGCATGGGAATGCACGAGACGGAAAGCACAGCGAAGAAAACGTTTATCCTGTGCAATTTGGTTTGCAAAAATATTCTGGGACACATCCCTCGCTGATGAATAAGCGGATTACCGAACTTGGCGACTTTGACCCTTTCCAAGACAAAGCAGCACCTCGCCATAAAGAGTATTGGAAGTTGTACTTCACACATCTCATTGAATCGGCCACAGGCTGGCGCCCAGGTGAGTACAGCAACTACAAGTCCATCAAGCGTTATTGACAGCGTTAAGTCTTTATTCTTACTGATATTTATTTTTATTAATTGGATCACAAATGACAGGATTCTTTTGTCATTTTGCATCAACCAATATGGGATATTGGGTCAGTACAGACAAGATCTAACACTTTCACATCATGCCATCCCCGGCATGAGACTTTATCTATCGCGGTCTGGTGACAACCCCCACCAGGCCGCATCTTTTTTAAAAGACGCTTAAGTCATATTGATAAGCTCAACCGAGCCCTGATGCCAATAACCGTCAGGCCTCCACCGCTCAAAACTTCTTACACGAAACTCTGGTCGGTCAGGCGGATAAACGCCAACAACAGGAACGCCCAAAGCGTGCGCTACATGCAAAGGCCCTGTGCTCGAGGCCACAAGTTTTTTTGCTTGCGAAATGAGCGCTATTAAAGTTTCTAAATTTTTAAAACTGCCCAGCACATCAAATGGAAAATCATCTTTTTTGCTCAACGCCTGCAATGTTTCAGCAGACTGCACTTCATCTGGACCACTTAGCAAAAAGGCCACTTTTGAAAAGTGTTCTGTTTTTGCCAGCTCCTTAGCAAATGAAACATAGTCTTGAAGACTCCAATTTTCAGCGGAGCCTCGGTTATTCACAATCACAAGCAAATCATAATGAGTGTAATGATTGGAAACTTGAGTGAGCCATTCTGGAGGGACCTTCAGTGCTGGCAATCCACAAAATTCTCGTTTTGCTAACCCCGCATGCGCGCCCAAAGCATTGGCCAAATCGACATTGTAGGCCATTTCACTTTTTTCAACACGGCTACGATGCTGCACCAACGTTTTCTTGTAGCTCCAAAGCGCAGAAAGCTTTGACCTTGGCCCCAACGTAAAAGGCAACTGAAGTGACTTAAAACATGCCGCCGTCTCCTGGCAGTGGAACAAGGAAAGGCCCCAAGCATTCTGACCCTGAAGCTCAGAAAAATCTGCAGAGGCACTGCCCGCCCCTCGAACAATTCCGTTATGAATGGCCAATTTTGCCAGTGCCGACGTGTAAGGGGCGTGATGTAAATAAATTTTCTCGAAACCAAGCCTTTGAAGATGCGCCATAGCGGGAAAACTCAACACCAAATCGCCAATGCGGTCATAACGAGAAACCAGGACGGATGATGGCTTGGACACAAATCTCATGATAGCTTGAATTTGATGTCAGCTGAAGGGCAAAATAGTCGTGTTGTACTCACCTTTTTATGGGGCCGCCTTAAAGAGCATTCCAAATGGCTCATTTTTTCCGTACTTTTTGCCGCCATAGCTTCAGGCATTGTGGTTTTAACCGCCTCATTAGTGCAAAAGTTTATTGACCAGGCCCTAACCATTAAAGACTGGAATAAAGTTCTTCAGTTCAGCGCCTTACTTGTGACTTTATTTTTTTTCGATGGGCTTACCGACTACCTTCACCGTTTCTTTTTGCGTGTTGCCGTTGAACGTGGAGTGCGCACCTTGCGCTCTGAAATCTTCAAGCGTTTTTTAATTTTTTCTCACGAGCAAAACAGCCGCTTCACCTCAGGCACAGCCGTAAGCCACATCATCTCTGATGTGCAAATTGTATCTGCCGGGATGCATGTGGTTGCCGATCTCATTCGCGAACCTTTGGTAGCCACAGCCTTGATTGGATACATTTTTTACCTCAACTGGAAACTCACCTTGGTTTGCTTAATTGCCATACCGTTCATTACTTTCATTGGAAAAAAACTTGGAAAAAGTGCAAGACGAAACCAAGGGCGCATTCAACAGGCGCTTGAGCAAATTTCAAAACACATTATTGAATCCGTTGGAGGCCTTCGCACAGCCCAAGCCTTTGGCCAATCACAACTACTTAAAAATGAATTTCATACGCACATCGACCATGCCTACAATTACCTCATTCGCCTAGCACGAGTTGAAGAAGCCGTGGGACCCCTAACCAAATGGACCACCAGCTGGATTGGCGCCTTGCTCATTGGTTTTGGTGGATGGCTTGTGGTTCATGAACATATGACCATGGGAGACCTTGTCGGATTCATCACAGCAGCTGGGATGATCCAACAACCTCTTCGACAACTCAACCATGTTAACGTCAGACTTCAACAAGTGGTTGCCGCCGGAAGCCGCATTTATGATGTGCTCAACGAACCCCTTGACCCCATTGCGCGTGCTCAAGAGACTCATCTATTAACCTCCAACCCCCCAGCACTGATCATTCCCAAGCATAGCTTTAAACTTCGACTTGAAAATGTGTCCTACAAATACCCCAGCAAATCCATCTCTCAAAACTCGCGGGACTGGGCCGTGCAAAACATCAATTTGGATTTAGAAGTTGGGAAAAAAATAGCCCTCGTTGGAAAAAGTGGTTCAGGAAAAAGCACGCTCTCACTTTTGGCTTTACGATTTTTGGACCCCAGCTCAGGTGCCGTCATTTTAGGCGATAAAAAATCGACCGATTGGAACCTGCAAGATTACCGTGCTCATTTTTCACATGTCTCTCAAGACATCTACATTTTCAATCGCAGCATTCGTGATAATTTAACGTTTGCAAAGACCCAAGCAACGGACCAAGAAATTTGGTCTGCCCTTGAAAAAGCCAGCCTCAAAGATTTCGTGCAATCGCTTCCTGACAAACTCGACACCATTCTAGACGAAAAGGCCTCCAACCTCTCCGGCGGAGAACGCCAAAGACTAGCCATTGCCCGAGCCTTTCTTAGGAACTCGCCTATTATTATTTTAGATGAGGCCACCTCTCAGCTAGATGCCCACAACGAAAAAACCGTGCAGGCTGCGCTCAACGAGTTAATGGAAAATCGCAGCGCCTTAATCATTGCGCATCGCCTGAGCACAGTGAAAAGCGTTGATGAGCTATTTGTCGTGGAAGCAGGACAGATTGCAGAGTCAGGCAAGCCTGAAGAACTCATGAAAAACTCTTCTGGCCATTTTGCGCGGCTCTGGAACGCACAACATGCCTGAGTCACCGCTTGTCGCCATTTTTTCCGACCTGCACCTTCCTGTGCAAAACGAGGACCGCTCAAAAAAATTGTTCGCCAAAGCTCTTGAGCATTTGAGGCAAAAAAAAATTACTCATCTGTGGCTGCTTGGCGATATTTTTGATTTGCTCATTGGTCCTTTTGATTTTTGGTTTGATGTGCACCAAGATATTTTTAACGAACTTCGTGCACTTAAACGCCAAGGCTGTGAAATTCTCTGGCTTGAGGGCAATCATGATTTTCACATTTCAAAACTTTGCCGCGAATTAAAAATCGACCTAAGAGATGGGGAACAAACATTTCAATTTGGTGAAAAAAAATATTTTTTAGCCCATGGGGATTTGGTCAACACGGAAGACCTGGCCTATCACCAATGGAGACAAAGAACCCGGGCCAAGTGGTTTCGAAGCCTAATCAGTCTTGCCCCCAACTGGTTTGCAAAAAAATACTTACTACCTTTTGCTGTTGGAAAAAGCCAACAAAGCCGCAGGCAAAGTTACACTGTCAGCGAACCAGAACTTAAAGAACTCTACAGACGCTTTGCCAGCGCAAAGTTCAAGGAAGGTTTTAGCGGCGTTTTCATGGGCCATTGCCATGTTTCAGACCTGTATAACGAGGGTAACTTTTTTTACCTCAACATGGGCTCTTGGCTGCCCCACCCAAACAATCCTCAGCAACGAACATTTTCTTTTGCCCTGTGGTCACCACTCAGTCAGTCCAAAATTGAAATTGTTGAGCTGCGATAGTTTTTTGACGTTTTTCTGAGCACAAGGCCTCACGCTCAAGCATGCCAAGTCCGATAAGTTGTACAACTTTAGGAGATCACTTATGAAAAAAATTTTAAACACACTATTATCCCTATTCGTCCTCGGCTTTAGCAGCTTGGCACACAGCCAAACAGACTCCGGCTACCACAAAGACGAGTTAGAAGCAGGAATTAGCCCTTTGCCACCAGCAGACCTTTCATCGGAAGATGAGGCTATGTTTAGAAACATTCAAGAGCAGTTCGCCATGCTTGAAAAACTCAGAAAAGACTACACAGCCATAACGCCCCCTGCGCGAAGCAATGGACTGCTGGGGCCTATACGAACAAAAATAGAAACCAAAGAAGCCGACATTCGCACAACAATGCTTCCACAAATTAAAATTTTAGGCACAATGATAGGTCAGCTGAAATCGCCACAACTCCGCCAGCAGCTAAGTGATCAAAAAAATCGCTTCATCATTACAGCAAGGAACACGTATCCAAACATCACTCGCCACAACCCACAATACGGATACAATTTATATAGCTCATCGCGCTTGCCACTACTGGATAACAGTAGCTTGGAGGACGTTCTTGCCGGCAGCAACGACAAAAATTTACAGCAAGCACTAGTCAATCACGGCGCACTTTACGACCACGACCTTCCTAATGAGGACAGGGACCAACTTTTCTATGCCTCTGAAAGTAAAAAAAGCATTGAAGAACAGCGAAAATTAATTCACTCCAAAATGAAAGATTCCATGACCCACATTCGCCTAATGAAAAAAAGTGATCCTGCAAAAGCCATTTTGACAGAACAGCACAACGCGAAAGTGCGTGAATTAGCGAGTAAGTTTTTAGTGACCAATCACTGCATTGATGATGTTAAATCCATTGGTGGCATGGAGTTTTTGCTGACTGAAAAGCCCAAAAACTAAATTGCTCAACCAAACTGATTCTTGATGTAAGGCGATTTTAGTATTCTTTTTTGTTGTTTTTATCTAAAACTACAACTGCGTTGCTTTACCAAAGCAAACAGGGGGACAGAACAATACTATAGGGGGGGAGGGGACTATGCTGCCTATTGCAGCGGTCTGTCTGCGCCGATTTGTTCTGGTTCTTGCTCTAGCTGCCATTGCCGTTACATCTTTTGCTGAAGAAAAACCTGCGAAGTCGTATTCTATTATCGGGCAACTGACCACCACATCAAATGTTCAACCAGTTGAGAGTGTTGACTACTCTGCAAGCCAAGATGTTGACCTCACAACTAGTTATAAATTTCCTACAATTGTCAGCCTTGCTTTAGATTTGAATCTAAGCAGAGAATACACGGGCGAGGGTTTAACAAAAGTTGGCGATGGATATTTAAGAGCAAACTTCAGTGCCTTGAATCTAAGCAACGGCCTTAAACTTAGTGCGGACCTCATCAATCAACTTCCTTTGAGTGAAGATTCAAGAGACAGAAGCTCGCTATACACGGCCACGACACTGCGACCAAACCTGAGTGCTGACCTCTCAGAACTGAACATCAAAGGACTCAGTGTTGTTTACCGAGTTGGCTTTACTCGCTACATTCATCAGTTCACAACCTCAACAACAGGCGCTTCGAACAATCAATACAGCATCAGCAATCGAATTGATGTCATGTATAGTTTTTTAGAAAAGTACAGCGCCACACTCATCAACAACTTTTCGACAACTTGGAGCTATGCCCAAAGGCAGAGGAATTCATTTTCATTTCGGCAAGAACTTGGTTTCGACATTACCAACAAATTTTCAGCACAGCTTGGCCATAGCAACCAAGCGGGCTCACTAAAAGCTGACGGGCGCTCATCAAACGTCGCCTTATTCAACGAGACAACATCAAGCGTCTACACGGGGGTTTCATATGTTTATTAAACAAACATTTAAAAAGGGAGAAATTATGATGAAGGCATTTTTAACCGTAATCAGTTTCGGAATTCTATTATCCGCTTGTACAAAAGAGCGCCCTGCCCAATGGCCCGACGGTGTCGAAGAGGGCATCTTCGACTTGAGTGTCTTAAAAAACCAAAGCATGAGCATTGGCACCGGCGATGCTTCAGTCGCAGCTGAGCTCAGCAGCTACCAAGCTCTCGGTGAAACCACTGAAGTGCCAGTAACGTCAGCGGAAGGTGACGAACGACTAAAATCCATGTTTGCCGACTTGAAAATTTATGGGAAAGCTAACGCTGTATATACTGTTGTATTTCAAATCACTAGAAAGTACCTGACTGCCCACATTGTCATTGGTCAAAGTGAAGCACAGCAACTTCCAAAAGTGATTCAACAAATTGTCACCAAGAGAGATTCCGATGTGCTCATGCCTCTTTTCCAATACCCTGTATTGGCCACAGGGCGCGTGGAAAGGACAAAAAACGATTTAGGTGAAGAAACAAGAAATCTCACTCTAAAAGAAACGAATTTAGCTGAGGCTACGCACATCAAGCTCACAACGTTGATGAGCAACCGTATGAATGTCGGCATTCCAGAAGCTTCCAAGGATTTCGCAAAAGAAATCATGCTCGTTTCTAAAATCGACAAAGCCATTTTTTCACGCCAAGAGTTGGATAAAAAACTTGGAATCAAAGTTGCCGATGGGGCTTTATTTCAAACAAAACTTAGCGGCAATACCCTAAGCCTTTTTGAAATCACCACGGCCGACAAGCTTTCAAAGGAGCAGCTAGAAACAGCCGATTTGCAACGTTGTGACGCCGAGACCACTGAAAAATTGAATCAAAGACGCCAGAGCGAAGGCTTAGCTGTTATGGCGGGCAATGATTGCATTTTAGTTTTACGTTACGAAACCGACCAAGTCAGCAAGGTGAAGGCCGTCAGGCACGCTGAAGATCGAGAAGGCAACCTATCCGCCACCATTGACTTCAAGCTGGCACTTGAAAATGAAACCACCGACCTGATTCGCATTCCACACGCTCCAGCCATTCGAGAATATTTCAAGCCTGACCAAATCATCTCTCAGCTGGATCCTCGAAACACATTAGTCGTGGATCAGTTGCGTGGATCAAAATTTTTCATGAGGCGAACCATGGGCGACAGCCCTAACACGTTCAGCTTTACTTTTGCAGGTGCTGCAGGTCGCCTAGAGCTAGTCAACTTTGTTTTCGAAGAGAAACAAGTGCGCGTTGTCCGCAGCAACCCTCTGCTAAAAACAGATGGGCAAAGCAATGTCGACAATGAAACACTGATGATTCTTCCTGCGCGCTATTTCAAGATGGTTCATGTTGACGCCAAAGGAAACACGCTACCAACACCACGCATGGTACCAGCAGAAAACAACGATGCGGGAGCCATTGCCTCAGTCGACTGGACTGCCAATAGCATCCCAACGATTTCCTCACCTCTAGATTTCTACGAGCTTGAGCAATGCTTTAGTAGCTTAAGCGAGCGTAAAGTTTCCGATGTCGATCAGCGTCTGCAAAAAGACGGCATCCTAAACTTTACCCTAGGAAGCACCTACTCTGGCAATCGTGGCTCCTTTGACTGCGCAGGAATTAGTGAGGCTGGCTATTTTGATACAGTTCAAAAAACGTTTAGCTTCAATGAGCGCATTTCCTTTATGAAAGTGTCCAAGGATGAAGGGGATAATCCCCTCATGAATGTTCCTTATGAAGCACAGAAAAAATTAGGGTTTGGTCTTTTCACTTATAAAAAACTAAATCCTGATAAATTCGGCAACACGCATGTGGATGGCACACAAGTTCCCTTGCCTGCCATCTTCGATATTCGAGGAGGAAAGCAAATTCATTACGTCTTAACTGGACTGCCAAAAGACAACGATGAAAAAAGTCAGGAACTTCGTAAACGAATCATTCGTTCAACCAAAAAAGTGATTGCCGACATCAACGAAGGATTTCGAAAAGCCCTTAAAGGCTCCAAAGAGGAACGCAGCAAAGATGTCGTGACCTTGGAAGTTGAAGGAGAAGACTCCAAAAACGCAGGACAGCTAGGCGATTTGGATAAAAACCATATTTACTTTGTCCCTAAACAAACCTCGTCAGGCATCATTGGTTTAGGGGGATCACACCCCAACCCAGTCACAGGCCGCGTCGTCTCCGCATCTGTGTACCTCTACGGAGGAAACATGATGAGCATGGTGGATTCCTTGCGAAGAATGGCAAAAGCACAAAGAGAGTATGACGAGAAAATGAAGCCTAAGGTTTTAGAAAAGAACGTTGTCATCGGCAAAGATGCTGAAACTGAAGTCAGCAAAAATGCCGGTGCTGCTGAGGCTGGAGCAGGGAGCGCGACCGGGGGGGACAGCGCTCCCGCTTCTGCCACCCTAGCTTCTCCTGCTTCAAAAAAAGAAGAGAAGAAAGGACAGCGTTTATCGCAAATCAAACTGAGCGCCACTCAGGCCAAGCATATTGCCCAAAGAATCACTCAAAGCCGAGCAGATTCACATATGAGTTCGCAAAAATTCGAAGATGTCTTTGCCAATCGGCTCAAAGGCACAGAGAAAGCTTTAGCAAAAACATTATTTGAGGCAAAAAATCCTGAGGCAAGACGCAAAAAACTCGACTCTCTTTTCCACAAACATTTGCACGATGACGGCCTACTGCCAAATGCTAAAGGAATCAGCGACCCTGTAGCACGCCTCAAAGACGCCAACATTTGTGTTTACGACAGAAGTGAACTCAGCGCACTTGTTGCTGCTGCAGCTACGGCTGGAGGCGACATTGAGAAGCAAAGCGATTTGGAAATTTTAGAAAGTGTATGGGCTGGAACTTTGGCGCATGAAATTGGTCACAACCTAGGATTGCGACACAATTTTGAAAGCTCATACGACAAAGCAAACTGGACATTTGACGCTCAAGAAAAAACACCGCGCACGTATTCTTCAGTCATGGATTATCTAACAGATGATCACGCTAGCTACGATGGACTTGGCCCTCAAGATGTCGCGGCATTGCGTGCCGCGTACGGCGGACTACTAGAACTTAGCCCCGCAGTTCAGGAGCAATTGAAGAAAATTGTTGCCAACGATCCAGCAAAAGAAAAGGTCTTCACTTTGAAAAATGCAGCTGGAGAAAGTTTCAACATCCTGAACGCCAAGCATATTCGCGTTGAGGAATACTTAACGGCATTGGGACTGAAGAGTTGGATTGAGCTCACAACTCAGGCCATGGGAACTCTTCCCATCAAGTCCTACAAGTTCTGCTCAGATGAGGATGAAAGCACAAGGCCAACATGCCGCGTGTTCGACAAAGGCAGCACACCTGAGGAAATTGTCGATCATCAAATTAGAACTTACCGCGGGTTGTATTCTCTCTCGAACTTCCCCAATAACCGCCTAAGTTTTAGCAAGTACGGTGATGGGTCTTACATTGGTCGTTTGGCAGGAATTTTCTTACCTATAAGAATGTTCCTTGAGGAAACATTTTATCAGGCGATGTTTGCTGGTGCTTCACAAGAGGACATCAGCAATCACGTCATGGCAGCCATCAAAGGACTGCTGTTTTTTGAAAATGTCATTCGAACACCCGATGTACCAATGGGACTTAGCTCTGATGAGCGATTTGAAAGCGTTGTTAAATTAGTTCCGCATGAAGACAATCCATTGTTAGCGGACAAAATTGAACTTCAAATTGAAAGGAAATGGTTGCGCAGCATGGGCTCAGACTCAGAGACAGACCGTCTTAGCGTGCGAGGCATAGAGCTGGACAAAGCATTGGCAACAATCATGTTGACCAGCCGCAGTTTCGGTTTCCCACGATACGATGAATCCTCACTAAATCTAAGTTACGCAGATTTAGAAAAGATCCTCCTTCGTGACGCCAAGAGCCCTCTGGATTTGCCAAGCATAGCCCTGCTCACAGAAATTCTCGCAGACAGTGTTGTGCCTGCAGGACATTCTGCTCTGGGATCGGTCAGCGTTCCACAGACCATGAAGTCTGAAACTTCCGAGCTCATGCGCATTTACGCCATCTTAGGCGCCATCGTGAACTTGGATGCCTCTGGCCTAACAGCAGCAGACAACCTCTCTAGCAATTTTAGAATTATGAGCGCACAAAGTGTACAAAAAGACACCACGTTCATTCAACAGCCTGGAAGTGCTTTTGAGTTGAAGCTGTTTGCAAGGCCCGATGCTGTTGCGGCAAATGTACTTGTTGGCATGGGATCAACATTAGCAACCGTTCGCAATGCGCAACCCAAGCTAGACGAGCTTTTCAAAAAATGGTTTATGCTGCAAACAACTGAAAAACCAAAAGAAGAAGATGTTGCTGCTGCAGAGAAAGCCTTGGATGAAGAGCTAGCCAAGCTTCCCGAACAAGCTGGCCCTCGTGACATCAAAACTCTTGGCCCATTCATGCTGCAAGTTTTGTCGTTGAGTTTGCAGCTCGACCAGAACGCGCAAAAAATGGGGCAAAAGCAATACATGATCGCCATTCAAAACCTGCAGACTCAGCTAGCGAACATTACAAAATCTACACCAACAGCAGGATTGGCCTTGAACTCCATACCTGCTGCTGATTTTGGTTTGCAGACTTTGGAAATGATCCAACCTGCACAAGTTTTGACAGCACAAGAAGGAACTTTGTTTAGAAATGCTCAACTTTTGTCACGACTTTTTGCCGATCTCCATCCTGAGTATTGGAAATCGAACTAAGTAGTGCCAAGAAGATGACGAGTGTTTGATTGTTTTTGATTTTTTGTGAAATCGCCATTAGCTTTATATGCATGGCGATTTCACAAATTAAATTTTCACGTTCTTTATCATTACTCGTGTTTGCAGCGGCTTGCTCAAGCAAGCCCATTGAACGGTCCACTGAGGTTAGCCCACCTCTAGCGGCACACACCATTCCAGCGGCCGTCACTGAGACCCCAGCAACGGAGCACAAAACAGAGCACGCTGTTGAACACAAAGCCGCACCACAAGATGCTCATGACAATCATCACGCGACTGCTGCAGCAACAAAAGATTCACACGCTGCAAATCATCACCCAGCCCCCAAAACTCCAGACGCTCAGACCGCCTGGACATACTTGAAAAATGGCAACAACCGCTATCTTAAAAAGCATTATCGCAAAGATGGCAAAACTAGTGAGGACCGCAAGCGTCTTGCCAAGGGACAGGCCCCCCACACCATCGTTCTTTCTTGCAGTGACTCACGCGTCCCACCTGAGCATATTTTTGATCAAGCCCTTGGTGAGTTGTTTGTGATCCGTGTAGCCGGTGAAGCCTTAGACTCTTCTGTTGTTGCCAGTATCGAATACGCTGTCGCACACTTGGGAACTCAACTCCTTGTCGTGATGGGACATGAATCCTGTGGTGCTGTTAAAGCTGCAGCCACAGCACAAGCCGGCGTTTCAACAGGTAGTGCTGATCTCGACAAACTTGTTGCGGACATTAAGCCACGCCTGACTCGATTCCCAAGCAGCAGTTCCACAAAAAACTATATCGAAGAATCAAAAGTTAACGCATCCAGCGTTGCCCAAGACCTTTTAAACCGCTCCGCGATTATTCGCGACAAGGTTAAGGCTGGTCAGTTAACCATCAAGCCAGCGCTATACTATTTGGAAACTGGCGCTGTGGAGTGGATGTAATCTAGCCACTCACATTGCAGCATTGAAGTTTTTACATGCCTGTGGGTTTTCATAGACAGAAAACCCACAATCCGTTATTGAAAAGCCATGTTGACAGGCACCGGACCGCAAGATCAGCAGAGCAATCACCACAACCCTAGACCTTATAAAATCTTCGCTGGAAATTCGAATCCCGCGCTGGCTGGAAAGATTGCCGAAATTCTTAACCTGCCTCTGGGACAAACAAAAATAAGTCGCTTCTCTGATGGTGAAATCCAGTGTGAGGTTTTAGAAAACGTCCGTGGCCATGACGCCTACGTCATTCAAAGCACCTGCTATCCCTGCAATACAAACCTTATGGAAATGCTGATTTTGGGCGACTCCCTTAAGCGAGCCTCCACCCGCTCTGTTTGCGCCGTAATCCCCTATTATGGTTACAGCCGCCAAGATCGCAAAACAGCTCCCAGAACCCCAATCACAGCAAGGTTAGTCGCAGATTTGATTTCAGCAGCGGGCTTTAACCGAGTGATTACTGTCGACCTCCATGCCGGCCAAATTCAAGGATTCTTCAATTTCCCTGTCGATCACCTCTTTGGAAGCCCGGTAAGCTACCCCTACCTTTCTCAAAAGTACGGCAAGATGCCGCTAACCATTGTCAGCCCAGATGCCGGCGGAACCGAGCGAGCGCGCATCATGGCTAAAAAACTAGATGCCCCCTTGGCCATTGTCGACAAACGACGTTCAGGCCCAAATGAAGCGCAAGCTATGAATTTAATTGGGGATGTTAGCGGTCGAGTGGCCATTTTAATTGACGACATGATTGATACAGCCGGTACCTTAAGCGAAGGTTCTAGGCTCTTAAAAGCCAAAGGCGCCACCAAAGTCGTAGCCTATGCTAGCCATCCGGTCTTCTCAGGGCCCGCCCTAAACAGGCTGGAGCAAGGAAATTTCGACGAAATCATTGTTAGCGACACGATTCCCTTGCAGGATTCGTTTAAAAAGCTTAATAACTTAACGGTTTTGACGGTAGCGCCACTAATCGCGGAAACAATCCGACGCAATCAATGCAACGATTCAGTTAGCGCTCTGTTCTAAAACAAAAATTTTTTGAAGTAGGTAAATGAAATTATGAACACACAAACCAACACACAAACACTTTCACTAAACATTTCTGCACGCGCTAAAAAAGGCAAAAGCGCAGCATTCCGCATGAGAAGCGCTGGAAAAGTTCCAGGCGTTGTTTACGGACCAAATCTTAAGGAAGCCGTTTCCATCTCCTTGATTCCTTCAGAGTTTTTGAAAACCTACAGAGCAGCTGGTCACACCACACTGGTGACACTCAACGCAACTGATGATGCCGTTAAATCACTCAACGGAACAAAAGTTTTGTTGAATGAAATCCAAGTTCACCCCCTTACAAGAAGTATCGAACACATTGATCTTCACCAGCTTGATCTTAAAAAACCACTCCGCGTTGTTGTTCCTTTGAACTACGTTGGTAAAGCAAAAGGTGTCGCCGAAGGCGGCATTGTCTCCATTAACGTTCGTGATGCTGAAATTCGCTGCTTACCTCTAGAAATTCCAGCTCACATTGATGTTGATGTTTCCGGCATTGGCCTAAACGAAAGCCTCCACCTAGAAGAGCTTGCCAAGATCTGCAAAGACAAAGGCATGAAGTTTGAATTCATCTATGAATCAGACGTTTCCCTTGTTGGTGTTGTGCGTCCTGAAGAAGAAGTTGTGGCGACTCCTGCTGCTGCAGATGCTACTGCCGCCGCTGGTGCAACTCCTGCTGCTGGTGCCGCTGCTCCTGCTGCTGGTGCGAAAGACGCAAAAGCTCCTGCTGCTGGTGCCGCTCCTGCCGCTGGCGCGAAAGCCCCTGCGAAAAAATAAGAAATCTATTTTCTTTAAATGTTTTAAAAACCCACCTGAGTCGAAAGCTCTGGTGGGTTTTTTGTTTTCTGAAACATGCTAAACTCACGGTGAACTTATGAATGTAGCCGCCATCATTGTTGGTCTTGGAAACCCGGGTCCTCGCTACGAGCTTACCCGACACAACATTGGCTTTCTGGCGCTTGATTTACTAGCAAGCAAAATTGGCTGCACGTTTACAGACTCGCACCCTGTGGCCAAACTCATGAAATCAGAAGTGGCCGCCTGTGAATGGAACAAAATGAAAGTGCTTCTTGTGAAGCCACAAACGTTTATGAATCTTTCAGGTGAGGCCATCAGGGCTCTCTACATGAAGGAATCGCATTTGAAACTTTCTCAGCTCATTGTTTTGCACGATGAAGTTGATCTCCCATTTCAAAAAATTCGAGTGAAAACTGGCGGCGGAGATGCTGGGCACAACGGTCTTAAAAGCATACGATCCTCCATAGGTCACGGGGAGTTCTCACGCGTAAGAATTGGTGTTGGCAGACCTAGCCCTGAAGACAAAATAGACGTAGCCGATTATGTGCTTCAACCTTTTGCCAAAACTGAATTTGATGTCATGGAAAAATACCTCGGACACGCCGTTGCTGTCACAGAAGCGCTCGTTTTTGACGGCCTTCAAAAGGCCTTAGCAGTTGCCTCACTGCAAGACCCGCGCTAACAACTAAGACCACTATGGGATTAAAGTGTGGAATTGTAGGCCTACCTAACGTTGGAAAATCAACCCTGTTCAATGCTCTCACTGGCAGCGTAAAGGCTGAAGCAGCAAACTACCCCTTTTGTACCATTGACCCCAACATTAGCATTGTCAAAGTTCCTGATGAGCGCCTGAATAAAATTACCGAGTACGTGAAGCCAAAATCTGTCGTGCCTACAGCATTCGAATTCGTCGACATTGCAGGCCTAGTGAAGGGCGCCTCCAAAGGCGAAGGACTCGGGAACCAATTCTTAGGCCACATTAAAGATTGCGACGCCCTTGCTCATGTTGTCCGCTGCTTTGAAGATGGTGATGTCATTCACGTCAGTGGATCTGTTGATCCTGTTCGCGACATTGAAGTCATTGAAACTGAACTCATGCTTGCGGACTTGTCGACTGTTGAAAAACGAATTGAACGCATCGCTAAACTGGCCAAAGCTGGCGACAAAGTCGCCATTGCTCAACTAGCCATGAGCCAAAAAATTAAAACAGCGCTTGAAGCCGGCAAAGCAGCCAGAACCGTAGATGGCACCCCAGAAGAGTGGGAAGCCGTTCGTGACTTGCATCTCATTTCTCAAAAACCCATGCTCTATGTTGGCAACGTCGACGAAGCATCGGCCGGAACAGGAAAAGAAACAAGCAATCCTCATTACAAAAAACTTGCCGAATACGCAGCAAAAATGCATGCCGAAGTCATTCCTATCTGTACAAAAGTTGAAGCAGAACTTGCTGAAATTGATGAAGCAGAACGGCCTGCGTTTTTAAATGATTTGGGAATTGAAACCTCAGGATTAGAAAAACTCATTAAATCTGCTTATAAAATGCTCGGGCTTTACACTTATTTCACCGCAGGTGAGAAGGAAGTGAGAGCCTGGACCATCCAAAAGGGCTGGAAAGCCCCCCAGGCTGCAGGTGTTATTCATACAGATTTTGAGCGGGGCTTTATTTGTGCTGAGACTTATCACTATAATGACTTACTCAAACATGGATCACATGCAAAAATTAAAGAAGCTGGACTCTTACGCACAGAAGGTCGCGACTACGTCGTGGCTGATGGCGATATTATGCTGTTCCGCTTTAACGTTTAATTTTTCAGCCCACGCCAACCTAGAAAATGATAGTTGGCTTTTTCATTTAGACAGCAATACAGAGTACAGTTTTGTACGCATGGGAACCATCCGCGGCAGCCCCATGATCTCGCTTGAGGACGTGGTCAAGCTTTGCGGCCTTGAAATGACCTACGATCCAGAAAATTTTGAAATCAAACTAAAAGAACCAAAATCTAAACGAACTTTTTTGCTAAAAACTTACAGCGAAACGGTCATTGGACCTTTTGGTGGCATTGAGCTATCAAGACGCCCCGAATTCTTTGGACTCAAACTTGGCGTGCCCTTGGATTTTGGTGATCGAATTTTAAGGCCCCTGCTAAAAGGAGAGCGACCTTTACTGCCGGACCTCGAAGGAGCCTCACGACTACGTGATGTGCAAGTTGTCATTGACCCCGGCCATGGAGGAAATGATCGAGGCACTGGCGCAAACATTGGCGGAAAAACTATTTACGAAAAAGAACTCACGTTAGCTTTTGCCAAAGAATTAGAGCTGGCACTTAAGAAAAAAAATATCAGAGTCGCCATGACTAGAAAAGACGACGTTTTTCTTACGCTTCCTGAGCGGACTCATTTTGCTAACCTAACGAAGGCAAAACTTTTTTTATCGCTGCACCTCAATTTTGCACCTACGCAAAAAAGCAGCGGCTACGAATTGTATGTTTTATCGCTCAACAATTCTGACAGTGAAGCACGCGCAGCTGTTGCCGTTGAAAACCAAATGATCCCCGAAGAACTTCCAGAGGGAGTTGAACGCGCCATTGCCAATTTAAGAGCAGAAAATCATTTTCAAAAATCTCTTGGGGTAGCGAAAAATGTTTCCAAGGAATTGCAAACTCAACTAAAACCTTTTGGGAAGCCTGTGAAGGCGGGCCCCTTCTACGTTCTCTATGGGGCCGATATGCCAGCCTTGCTTTTAGAGATGGGGTTTTTAAACAATCCTAACGACCAAGGTTATTTATTGAGTGCCGAAAAACGTGAAGCCAAACTGGTGAAGCCACTTGCTAATGCCATTTCCGCATTTTTAAAATAGCTTTAAAACAGCTGCCAAGCCAAGTGCCCAACTGAAGCACTGGGTGCATGAACTACAGTACCTATCATTAGTTTTACTACTTATATTTAATCATTATAAATAATTTTTACTAATTACTAATTTCCTCTAATAGAGCCTCAGAAGAAAACGAACACTAACCCTTATATAGATTCGGAGATTAACAAAATGAAACTACTCAACATCCTAACAATTGCAGCAGTCCTAGGCCTAACACCTACACAGCAAGCCAATGCAGAATACATCCCAGGCCAAATCAAAGGACCATTGCTCGGCGCAGATTTAAATGCATTTAACTTAAACCCTGCCCACGCCCCAGGCCATGTCAACGGCGGCTACCTTTCCATCAACAAAGGAGCAAAGCACATTCAAGTTCAATTGATGAACTACAGTCGCTGCCCAGCAAACGCTCGTTGCCTCCATGCACTCCCCATTAAACTTTTAGATCGCACACTTCCTTTGGTGAAAATTGAAAGAAGCGCTTGTGGCACCATCATTTATACCGCAGTCAAAGACATGCGCCCTGCAGGCGGAATATATTCTGAAATTATTGTTGCCGACATGAGCAAAAACCACTGCGCAAAAGCTGAAAAATGGGCAACTGTTGTCAGATACACAACCAAATCAGGAAATAACCTACCAGTAAAAACATCTTATTTTTACGGCTCAGTGCTTGAGCAACTCATGCACACAATGACAAGGTAAAATACAAAGTGCCCTGATTCTACTATGTGAATCTGGAATCAGGGCTTGCCCTAGAATACAGCCCCCACGTGCATGCCAAACTGAATACCGGCCATTTTTGCATTTTCACATTGGTTTTGTGTGTAAGATATTTCTGGCATAACTCGCAAACGCTTTAGCATATATTGCAAACCGAAATTCCAACCCAAGGTTTGCATTCTGGCGCCGTATTTGATGTAGGGATCATAGTCCAATTGATGTTTCACTGTTGCCTGCATTGTATGTACAATGGCAAACGGTCCCGAATAGACAAGCACATCGTCACTCACTCGGTAGCTGCTAATAATCGCAACATCGTAAAGATACTCAGTAACATCAAGGTACCCAGAATAACTAGTCCCAGAGAGCCCATAAGAACTCGTTCCGAGAGCGGCACTGGTCAGTAGTGCAAAATTACCTTGTTTTGCATTTTTTGCAGAGTCACCCAAGAGCTGATAACGGGCCTCGACTGCCAACGGTGAGAAAAAGGATGTCCTAATAGCAAAATCTAGGCGCTCGGCTGCACCAACATAAAACAAGCCTGAAGTGTCACCACCAACTTTTGTTTCTCTATAGTCTTTTGTATACCATCTACGTTTATCTAAACTGGAAGTTACAGTTTCAGAAGATTGTTTTGGTTCAGAAAATTCTGCGGTGTCGGTTCCCGTGAAACCCACACTAAACCCTCCGGCACGCTCTTCTCCAGAAGACTCAGCCGTCGTAAAACGATTCACCGTATGGTGGATGCGCACTGAACAGGCACTCGTAAGGATTAAGACCAACACTAGAAAATACAAACGATTCATTGAACTAGTCATAGTGGCAAATCTAACTGGAAAAACCAACAAAGACTACATTGCCAATTCTAAGACCAAATAAAGCGTATTCTGCTGAAGCTATACTTTTCATAATTTTTAAAAACCGCTAAACTCCTTAGCATGGCTAGCCCTCAAATTCGCAAAGCGCGGCCTGGAGATGAGGCAGGAATTCATGAAGCGCACATGCGCTCTATTCGTGAAATATGCGTAAAGGATCATGGCGAAGATGAAGTCAGGGGCTGGGGAAATCGTCCACTAAATAACAGATGGACAGATACCATTCAAAGCGGACATGTTTGGGTTATTGAGCATGAAGAGCGCATTTGCGGACAAGCCTACATACGAATTTTTGAAGAAAATAATCAAAAACTCGCGCACATTATGGGTCTCTACATCACGCCAGAAGTCAGCGGCAAGGGTCTTGGTTATGCACTTGCCCAGAACATGATTCAAGCGGCAAGAGACGCGCGCGTTACTCAAATCACACTGGAATCTACAATCACAGCGCACCGTTTTTACGAGCGCTTGGGTTTTGTAGACACAGGACCCATGGGTAAAGCGGAAATAGGCGGAGGCCTTGTCAGCCATTTTCCTATGAAAATGCAGCTTTGAAGTTTAACAATAGACAAGGGTTTATTTGTTTAGCTACTACAGCCAAGACATGTCAGTTGAGCTTAAACCCTACGACTACGATTCTACTGAATTGCTGGCGCTGCAATTGAAATGGGACAATGACTTCAGTATTCGGCACCTCTACCAATACCACCCAGATGAAGCTTCCTACCAAAAACCATTTACAGCCGACGATTTACTCCAAAGATGGGCATACGAAAAAGCGCTTCCCAACGTTCAACGCTATAGCCTTCACATCAACGGTCGCATTATTGGCGAGACAAGTTTTTCGCTAGGTCACCAATGCTGTGAAGGTCAAAATCCTAAAACAGCTTGGCTTAGTATTCTGATTGGAGAGTTAGCTGCGCAAGGCAAAGGCTATGGTTTTGCTGCTATGAACGCCATTGAGAAAAAAATCATTGAGCGTGGGGCCACTAGAATTGAACTTGGTGTTTTTGACTTCAACCAAAGAGCCAAGAAACTCTATGAAAAATTAGGCTATAAATCTTTACGAGTGATTCCCAATTTTACATGGTGGCAAAATCGCTTATGGAGCGACCACAGACTCTATAAAGATTTAAACTCCTAATTCTGTTTGGCGTTTAAATAATCAATCAGACCCTGCGGATCGTCCGTAATAATTCCATCCTCGCCCAAGCCAATTAATTTTTCCCACTCTTGTGGTTCATTGGGTGTCCAAGGAACCACTTTGTATCCCAAACCACGTAGAGCCTTAACTGTAATGACATTCATCCACGTATGCTTGGGTGCTGTAACATTAAATTTAGCGGAGCGCCCAAGTTTCATAGACAAAGCCTCCGCTGCATCAACATATGCTGAGGTAAAACTAAAATAATGTATTTGGTCAATGAGACCTTTGGCGTGCACTTTAGGAACTACAAAAGCTGTAAAAATTTCAGGAGCGGGAACATGTCCCTTGGGTTTGCTTTTAAATTCTATATCAAGTCCAATTTTTTTTGGCTGTTTTGCCAGCAAATCCAAAAGTTCGTCCAATGTGGCAAAACGCGAACATTCCTCATCACCATCAGCACATGTCTTTTGATTAGGAAACTCGGGGTGCGGTACCTTTCCACAAGAATACTGTTTGAGCTCTTCTAGAGTTAAATCACGAATCAAAATAACTTGGTCGCCAAGCGATTCCCCTTTAGGCCCCACGCAAGTCTTGTTGTTGATATTCTCGTCGTGACTAATGACGACAACGTTATCTTTTGTAACCCGCAAATCACACTCGACATAATCAACCCCCATCTCAATGGAGCGCCGATAAGCCATAAGGGAACTCTCAGGGAACAAAGCTCTGCCCCCACGATGAGCATGAACTTCAATTTTTTTTGGCTCACCTTTGAGCTCATCATAGGCAGCAACGTCAACGGAGATGACTGTCAAAATCAACGAAGTTGCAAAGCGCCGCCAATGCATCACTACGGATTATTGTCCTAAAATATAAGCAAACATCAAAGGAGCCACAATTGTAGCGTCCGATTCAATAATGAACTTTGGTGTTTGAGCTCCCAATTTACCCCATGTGATTTTTTCATTAGGAACGGCTCCTGAATAAGAACCATAGCTTGTTGTTGAATCTGAAATTTGGCAGAAATAACCCCACAACGGAACACTGGTTCGGCGCAAATCTTGGTGAAGCATAGGAACAACGCAAATTGGGAAATCGCCAGCTATGCCGCCGCCAATTTGGAAAAATCCAAGTGAATTACGATTTGCAGTTTCGGTGTACCAGTCCGCCAAATGCATCATGTACTGAATGCCATTTTTAACCGTATGAACATTTTTCACATGTTTTTCCATGCAATGACCAGCATACATATTGGCTGTCGTGGAATCTTCCCAGCCTGGAACAAAAATGGGGAGGTTCTTTTCAGCTGCTGCCACAATCCAGCTGTCTTTAGGGTCAATTTGATACGATGGCTTTAACTTTCCACTACGAATAATTTTATAAATAAATTCGTGAGGAAAATAACTCTCTCCTGCTTTGTCGGCTGCGACCCATTCATCGACCAAAACTTTTTCAATTCGGCGCATAGCCTCTTCTTCAGGTATGCAGGTATCTGTCACACGATTCATGTGTTGCTCAAGCAACGCCAATTCATCTTGTGCTGTTAAATCGCGGTAATTGGGAATGCGTTTGTAGTGATTGTGCGCGACTAAATTAAAAACATCTTCCTCAAGGTTTGCGCCCGTGCAGCTGATGCCGTGAATTTTATCTTGGCGAATCATTTCCGCTAACGAAAGCCCCATCTCTGCTGTGCTCATTGCTCCAGCTAAAGTGACAAACATTTTTCCACCTTGGCGAAGATGCTGATTGTACCCTTCGGCAGCATCAATCAAAGCCGCAGCGTTAAAATGGCGATAATGGTGCTTAATAAAAGTTGAAATTGGGCCTGTGGGTTTTGACATCTGTGACTCCTTTAAAAAATGACCCTTTTCAAATACTCAGAGTACTCAAATTAATCAACAAAAGATCCTATTTAGGCAAAAATGACGCACCTGCTGGCTCAAAGGAGCTAGGCACCTTGAGGGGAGTAAAGTTTTGTCCGATAACGGCCACATGAGCAAAGTAGCAAAACTAACATTAGAAGATGGAAAAGTAATTGATTTGCCAGTTATCGAGGGCAGTGAAGGCGAGAAGGCGATTGATATCACCAAACTTCGCGCACAGACGGGATACGTCACCCTGGACTCAGGCTACATGAATACCGGGGCCTGCACCTCGGCAATCACCTTCTTGGACGGTGAAAAAGGAATTCTTCGTTACCGCGGCTACGACATTGCCGATCTCTGCGAGAAATCCTCGTTCCTCGAAGTCTCCTACTTATTGATCTACGGTTACTTGCCAACAGAAACACAGTTCAAAGCTTTCCGCGAAAAAATTAAACTTCACTCCCTCATCCACGAGGACATGAAAAACTTTTTCAACACCTATCCCGGAAATACGCACCCAATGGCCATTCTTTCAGCCATGGTTTGCTCACTTTCCGCCTACTACCCCATGTTGCTCAAAGCTGATCAAAGCGATGAGGATCGCGATGGCACCATCACCCGCATCCTCTCAAAAGTACGCGTACTGGCAACATTTGCCTACAAGCGTTCTGTGGGACAAGCCTTTGTCTACCCAAGAAACGATCTCAATTATGTTCCTAATTTTCTGAACATGATGTTTGCCGTGCCTTCACAATCCTATGATATTGATCCTGTCGCAGCTCGTGCTTTAGAACTGCTACTCATTTTGCATGCTGATCACGAGCAAAACTGCTCCACATCAACCGTGAGACTAGTCGGCTCATCAAAAGCAAATCTTTTTGCTTCTATATCAGCAGGTATTTGTGCTCTATGGGGCCCATTACACGGCGGCGCCAACCAAGAAGTTTTAGAAATGCTAGAAGCCATCCATGCCGATGGCGGCGGTTACAAGAAATTTATTGAAAAAGCCAAAGATAAAAATAACCCATTCCGCCTCATGGGATTTGGTCACCGCGTTTACAAAAACTTTGACCCTCGCGCAAAAATCATCAAGAAGGCTTGCGATGATGTATTAAACAAATTGGGAATTAAAGATCCCTTGCTTGATATTGCAAAAGGACTCGAAGAAAGTGCGCTTCAAGACCCCTATTTCGTTGAACGCAAACTGTACCCAAATGTCGATTTTTATTCGGGCATCATTTACCGCGCTTTGGGCATTCCAACAAACATGTTTACCGTGATGTTTGCTTTAGGCCGTATGCCAGGATGGATTGCTCAATGGAAAGAAATGATTGAAGACCCCGCTATGAAGATTGGGCGTCCTCGCCAAATCTATACCGGGCCCACTACTCGCATTTATTCGCCCATTGAAAAACGCCAATAAAGGAGTCATAGTGGGAGACCATTATGGCTCCCACTATATCTCGCTCATACAATCGCACCCCACAAGATTCCAGGCCTGTTAGCATTCAACCCAATTACTACGATTATGCTGAAGGCTCATGCCTCATTAGCGTTGGCAACACGCAAGTCATTTGCGTTGCGACCATTGATGAAAGCGTCCCTCCGCACTTGCGCAATTCAGGCACAGGATGGGTCACCGGCGAATACAGCATGCTTCCTCGCTCAAGCCCACAACGCATCCGACGTGAGAGAGACAAAGTTGGCGGCCGTACACAAGAAATTCAACGACTCATTGGGCGCTCGCTTAGGTCCATTGTAGACATGAAATCTCTTGGCGAGAGAACAATTTTAATTGATTGCGATGTGATTCGCGCCGACGGCGGGACACGAACAGCCAGCATCACAGGCGGCTTTGTGGCTCTTTGCCTAGCTTTACGAACTCTGGCAAAAAGCGGAAAAATCAACAAACTCACATCCACCATGCCCTTCCCTGTTAAGGATTATTTGTCTGCCATCTCCGTTGGTGTTGTCGGCGGAATTCCTGTCTTAGATTTGGACTACCCAGAAGATTCCACTGCGGAAACGGATATGAACCTTGTCTTAACTGGCAAAGGACATATTGTTGAAATTCAAGGTACCGCAGAAAAAGAACCCTTCAGCGAAGAAACATTTGCGGAACTTTTAAAATTAGGAAAAGCAGGCTGCCTTAAACTTTGCGCCCAGCAAAAGGAAATCATAGGACCGCTTAGCTGGAGCGTATGAAGCTCTACATTTCCACCGGAAATCCAGGCAAACTAAAAGAATTGGATTCCATGGTGCGCGAGTATTTCCCAGAATTCACCACCATTACTGGGCAAGCCGCCAAGCACGCACCAGAAACAGAATCTACATTTTTAGGCAATGCCAAAATCAAAGCCCACTGCCTGCGAAAAGAAATTTTGAGCCTTCATCCTGGAGAACAATTTGCCGTTCTCTCTGACGATTCCGGACTTTGCGTTGATGCGCTAAATGGTGCTCCGGGCGTGCAGAGTGCGCGCTACGCCGGCGACCATGTAGACTCAAGCCAGCACATCCAAAAACTTTTAATGGAGTTAGAAAAATCTGGTGCCAATGAGCTCCCCAAAAGACAAGCGCACTACACATGCGCCCTCGTTCTCCTTGTGAATCAAGGAAGCAATGTGATTTCCGAGTACACCGCTGAAGGCGAGTGCCATGGCATCATTGGCCACTACCCGAGCGGCGATAGCGGTTTTGGCTACGATCCCGTTTTTTTAATGCCCGAATTAGGAAAAACATTTTCAGAGATCCCTTATGAACAAAAAAACAAATTTTCTCACAGGCAAAACGCTTTCAAAGCACTCAGAGAAAACTTCCTCAAAAATAAAATACATTCTTAATCAGCTTCGGGAGGATTACCCAGAAGCAAAATGTGCCCTTCATCATGAAGGCCCTTATCAACTGCTCATTGCCACAATGCTCAGCGCCCAATGCACCGATGAACGAGTGAACAAGGTCACGCCCTTGCTGTTTAAGACTGCACCAGATGCCGAGACTATGGCGAATTTAGGTTTAAAAAAAATTGAGCAGCTCATTAAAAGCATCAATTTTTATCCCACCAAAGCCAAAAACATCCTGGCCACCTCTAAAATTCTATTTGATACTCTTTCAGGCCAAGTTCCGCAAAACATAGACGAGCTTGTGGAGCTTCCAGGAGTGGGCCGAAAAACAGCAAATGTCGTTTTGGGGAATGCTTTTGGAGTTCCAAGCCTAGTCGTCGACACTCATGTGACGAGAATCGCAAATCGACTAGGCCTAACTCATCAAAAAGATGCCGTTAAAATTGAAACTGAGTTACAGGCCATTGCGCCAATGGCGGATTGGACCGATTTGGCTCACCTGTTCATTTTACATGGAAGAGCCGTCTGCACAGCTAGAAAACCACTGTGTTCTAAGTGTAATATTGCAAAATGGTGTCCATCAAAAAACAAAGCTCACGATTCTTGGAAAGACTAGCGCTTAGTCTTCTACTTTTTACTTCACCAGCCTACTCTCAAAAAATAGACCTCGTCATTCCGCCGCACTTAGAAAAAATTGTCATGGATCTTTCTGCGCAGCAAAGCTCGGAGCAATCTGACTTCGGCGACAAATCGCCGCTTCCTATGGAAGCCCTACCTAGCTCACTAAAATCCATTTATGAAAGTCGCATTCCAAAAGGAAAAGTTGTCCTTTGGCAGTCCGAAGAACTTCTTGCGCAATTTAAAATGAAAGCCGCACAAGCCAGCCCCTGGTACAACACTCATTTAATTTGGGCCATAGACTCCAAAAGCAAAAAGAAACTGTTTGGATTTAGACCCATCGAAACGCTAACAGGATGTCACTCTGGTTGCACCCCTGTGGTCTTTCACCTTCAAATAGATGTTAAAGGAAAAACAACCGCTATTTTTGAAGAGCCATCAAGAAGACTTGAAAAAGTAAATCATCAGCAAATGACTGCGGCTGATTTAAAAAAAGCGCTTGAGATTGCCCAAAAACTACCCGAAGCCCTACGCAGCGTTGTTCATCCCTATGAACTCACCGACCACAATTCAGGATTCCCCGAGCAAACATGGACTTTTTTTAAACCCATGCTCATTCCTTGGGCCGCCTATACAAGCTATCGCATTCATGAAGCCGCCTTGAAAACCTATCAAGCGGTTTCACAGAAAATCCCCTCTGTAAATAAAATGGACTGGGTTTATAGAGTTTACAGCATTGGCAATGTTAAAGATTTAAAGCAATTGCTCTTGGATTATCAGACTGAGCTAAAAAGCAAAACCGCGCCCCCCGAATTAAAAGCCGTATTGTATACCTTTTCACCGCCCCTTCTTGCTCAGCTGCTTGCCATGAAACATGATGAGCTGAAGTTTGCATTAGAATTTTTAAACACTTTCCCTGCTTACAAAACATCTCACAAGAACGACATTTGCAGTTTCTTAAATGAACTTGTAAACAGCTCCGCTGGCCGTAGCCTTCTCATGAATTGGGAGAAAAATAAGCTACCATCTTGCGACAAGCAGCAAGACGCCCTTCTCACTGCCCTTGCCGCTCACATTGAAAACAATGAAGCTTTGCTAAAAACTATATCAACTCAGTTAACATTTAGCGGAACGGAAATTCCAAAATTCATTGGAGACAACCCAAAGCTTTCACAGCACTATTCAAGTTTAATTGCTAAGTTAAAACCCGGAGCGGACAGCGAACAAACCCTAGCACAGTTAAAAACCTCACTACCAAAGCTCTTCTCAAAACTTCAAGTCAACGCGAAGGCGTTAGAACAATCTGAAAAAGACTATCGAAAAAAACTAAGTCTAGATTTTGTACCAGCCTCTGAGCGCAAGGATATGCCCAATGTGGAAGTCAAAAAACAAGGCAAAAAAACATCCCTAATTGATGCTTTAAAAACAAAGCCGAAGCCTACAGTAGTCGTCTTTTTTGCAAGATGGTGCCCTCATTGCCAAGACTTCATTCGTGATTTTGAAAAGAAAGTCTCACCTAGTGTGCTGACTCAATTTCGTTTTGTGGAAATCTTTCAAAGAACAGAAGCGTCTCTGGATTCTTTTTGCAAAGAAGAAAAACTATCTTCTACGTTTTGCTCTGAAATTCTGCAGCTTGAACCCAATAGCGAAGCCTCTGCGTTTTACAAGCAAATGTCTATTTTAGGCGTACCGCGAATTGTGCTTGTTGATCAAAATCAAAAAACAGTTCTGTTTGATGTACCAGCCCACAGCAAGGAAGGGCAAGACCTCTACAGAAACTTAAGCTGGATGATTGAAGAGGTCCGCTAAATGAAATGCTTTCAATGCCAATCTGAAATTGAAGTCAGCTTTGATAGGCCCATTGGCCGTCACTCGACATGTGAAAAATGCGGTGCAGATGCGAAAGTTTGCTTGAACTGCAAGCATTATGACAAATCTGCTCACTGGGAATGCAAAGAATCCATTGAATCAGTCGTAAAAGATAAAGATCGCGCTAATTTTTGTGACCATTTTCAGGCTAGAGCAGAAAATTCGCTTAAAACCTCAGCCTTAGATGCTGCCAATCGTCTTTTTGGTAGCGCTGCCAATCCTGTTCAATCGAGCACCAAAGAAGACGCCCTTAAAGCAGCCGAAGCCTTATTTAAGAAAAAAAATTAGGCAAAAAGCTCATGAATTCCCTTGCGGATCATCATGACGGCAATGGCAGCCAAAAAAAGTGAAGACACTTTTGCAAATGCTCCTGCGCCATTTTTACCCATGATTTTTTGCAGCCATTGGCCAGAGTAAAAAACAACCGCCACTAAAATCAAATTCACAAACAATGAGGAAAATGTGAGTAAGTAACCATGCGTATCGACCAAAATCAGAAGTGCTGTAATGACCGCAGGACCCAAAATCAATGGAATGCCAAGTGGAACCACGCCAAGCTCAGAGGGGTCAGATGGGATTTTTGATTCATCCTCGCCTGGACTGACCAAATCTTTCACTGCAATGATTAGCAAAATCAAACCACCTGCAATTTTAAAATCAGAAATGGTAATTCCTAAAAAATCGAATATGGCTCGGCCCGAAAAAATTAAAATAGTTGCCACAATAAGAGCTGTGAATGTGGACTGTATAATTAATTTTTGGCGTTGGGCATGACTGGCGTGCTCCGTGAATTTTAAGAACATTGGCAAAGTGCCAATCACATCAATGGCAACAAAGACTGGAATAAAGCTTAGCCAAAAGTCTTTCACTGCTCTAATGCCTCCACTGAAAAATCATCATCAAGAACGCGGCCCAAACCTTTTGTCTCTATTTCAGACAAGATGTCATGCCAAAGAGCTTTTAACTTTTGTGAGTCCTCGCCAAGCTTTGCAATTTGCAACTTTAAAACAGGTGCTGCTTCCATGCGTTTTGCTAATTTTTTTGTACGACTTGCCCATTCTGGAACTTCTTCCTTGAGGGTAATGAGCGATAAGTTCATTTTTGATTGGAATTTGTCTCTTAACTGCTTAAATGCCTCATTGCGTTTTTTAAGAACAAGCTCAGAATCTTGGGAGTCTTCCCAAATTTCCACATCAATGCGTCCAAGCAACAGAAAACTCTTCATGATATTTCTAACGCGTCTGCGACACCAAAAGGTAGGCCGTACCTTTTGCGTTCAAGCTCCATGTTGAGGTCGGTCATAATGGAAGAGCCCAGGCCACAAGGGTTGAGATATTTCCAAGGCTCAGGACCAGTGCTTAGGTTAAGCGCCAGACCATGGTAAGAAACCCAATGACGAGCCGCAATTCCTATGGAGGCAATTTTTCGTTGGCCGTCAATCCACACACCTGTTTTGTCATCCACTCTTCCTGCATCCAAGTGGTACTTTTTTTGAAGGACATCAATGACCCAGCCCTCAAGCCAACGAATTAAAGTCACAACACCGTGCTTTGGCGAATGTGCATCTTTGTCTGCAAGCTTAACTATAGGGTAAATCACAAGCTGACCTGGTCCGTGATAGGTTGCCAACCCTCCACGTTCAACTGGCAACACCTGCACGCCCGGAGGTAAAGCCAGCAAACCCAAATCTTGCAGTGTCGTCCCAGTTCTTTGAGCGCCACGACCAAGAGTAATCACCGCTGGATTATGCTCACAAAAAATAATGGTGTCGGGAATTTCATTTTTAATTCGTTTATCTAAGAGTTCTTTTTGTTTTTCCCAGGCTTGCTCATAAGGTATTTTGCCCAAATCAAGCAATGTGAAGTCAAACTTCTTTGCTTCCACACTCTCCATTAGCTCTTGAGCAAAATTCATAAGCCTCACAAACTCTCTACGACTACAAACTCACGACCGGACCATGTCCTGTGTGACGAGCTTTTTTTTCATAAAAATGCACAGCCATCCCATGAACGCTCTCAGCTGCTTCCATCAGTGTCTCTGGAAGTGTTGGGTGCGCATGAATGGTATGAGTGAGATCTTTAGTTGTCGCCCCCATTTCAATGGCCAAAGCCACTTCTGCAACAAGATTAGAAACATCTGGCCCCACCATGTGTGCGCCAAGAATGCGATCTGTTTTTTTATCAGAAATAATTTTAATGAAACCGTCTGTTTGTTCCGTGCTAACAGCTCGCCCATTGGCAGCAAAAGGACACTTGCCAACAACGGGATCCCAGCCTGCAGCTTTTGCAGATTCCACTGTATGACCAACACCTGCAATTTCAGGATCGGTAAAAATAGCCCACGGAAGCGCGCGAGCATCCATGGTGGTTTTAGGATCCATAATAACATCCACAGCGACCAAGCCTTCTTTTGAAGCCTTGTGTGCAAGCATGGCGCCACCAATGACGTCACCAATAGCGTAAACACCAGGAACTTTGGTTTGAAGCTTGTTGTTCACCTCAATGAATCCACGCTCCGTGGTCTTCAAAGCAATTTTTTCAAGATTCAATCCTGCCGTTCTTGGCTTGCGACCAACAGTAAGCAAAACCCAATCGCCTTCGACTTGTTCTTTTTTGCCAGCAATTTCTATATCAACAAGAGCTGAATTGCCTTTTTCACTCCAACCCAAAGCCTTCGCATTGGTGAAAACTTTTACTCCAAGAGATTGGAGTTTTTTCTCTACCACCTGCACACAATCTTTGTCTGTTCCTGGCAATAGGCCTGGAGTTCCTTCAACAACAGAAACTGCCGTGCCAAGCTTGGCGTAGAACATTCCAATTTCAAGACCAATCACGCCGCCACCAATGACGACCAATTTTTTGGGAAGCTGCTTAACTTCAAGCGCCTCTCTGGAGCCAAGAATTTTTTTGCCATCAATTTTGAATGTAGGAATTTGCGCGGTCACAGAACCAGAGGCAATAATCACATTTTTCGATTCAATTTGAGCGTTCTGGCCATCGCCTTTTCCTTGATCATAAGGGTCAACGGAGCCATTCACACTGATTTTTTTAATACTGCCGTCTGCAGACAATCCATCAAATTGAGCTTGGCCACGAAACACCGTGACGCCATTTGCTTTCAAGAGCTGAGCCACTCCACCGGTGAGTTTTTTTACAACTCCACCCTTCCAATCAATCAATTTATTCATGTCGACTTTAGGCGACTCGCAAAGAATTCCCATCACAGAGCCATGTTTAATGGAATCGACAACGTGAGCAGCATAAATGAGCGCCTTCGAAGGAATGCACCCGTAGTTTAGGCACTCTCCACCCATTTTGTGACCTTCAACGATGGCAGTTTTCAAACCCATCTGGGCTGCGCGGATGGCGGCAACATAGCCTCCAGGCCCAGCTCCAATGACTGTGACATCAAAAACTTGTGACATAAACTTACACCATCTCCAACATTAGGCGGCCAGGGTTTGATAATCGCTCAATGATGGCATTACAGAAATGTCCACCAACTGCGCCGTCAACAACGCGATGATCGAGCGACAAAGAAAGATGCATGGTTTTGCCCACAACAATTTGTCCATTTTGCACGACAGGTTTTTCTTGGATTTTATACACCCCAAGAATACCCACCTCTGGGTAATTGATGATAGGTGTGGCAAACAATCCACCGATGTTCCCCATAGACGTGATTGAGAAGGTTGAACCTTTGAGTTCTTCAGAGCTTGCCTTTCCTGCGCGCACTTTATTGGAAAGCTCAGTCATTTCACGAGCAATCTCAAGCAAGCTTTTTCTATCGGCATGCTTAATAACAGGAACCACCAAACCATCGTTGGTTGCTACGGCAAAACCAATATGGAGATGTTTTTTCACAACAAGCTCAAGACCGTTTGCAGTTTCTTCAAGAGATGAATTCACCTCTGGGAAATCGCGCAAAGCGCCGACGACAGCTTTAATAACAAACGGCAGATAAGTTAGCTTCACGCCATATTTTTCAGCCGCCACTTTTGCATACTCACGAATCTCAACCAAATTGGAGCATTCGAACTCATCCACATAAGAATAGTGAGGAGCTGTATATTTTGATTTCACCATGGCTTGAGCAATCACGCGCCTTAGGCCGCGCACAGGTTTACGCTCAACAGACTCAGCAACAGGTCCGCCAATATATCGTGGGAAATTTGCTGGAATAGGCTGTGCCGCTGGCGCTTTCTTAGCAGCCACAGATTCTGATGCTACAGCAGCTGGGCTATAACTTGCAGGACCTGCCGCAACAGCACCCGATCCTTTTTGCGATAGAAAACGCATCAAATCTTCTTCAAGAACACGATTGCGCCCTCCAACGTCAGGACCCGAACCTGGAACCTGTGACAAATCAACACCTGATTTTTGAGCCATCGCTCTAACAATAGGTGCCGCAGGAACTGAAGATGCTGTGAAAGAATCCACAGGACTTTGATACGCCATTGTGCTCACGGCAGGCGCGGCAGCCGGTGCTGAAGCCACAGGAGCTGCAGCTGCTGGAGCGACTGGAGCCTTTGCGGGTGCAGCGGCTGGAGCCGATGAGGGCGCAGCAGTTGTCGCAGCAGCTCCACCACCTTCGACGTCTGCAAGCTTAGAGCCAACTTTGATCATGTCGCCCTCTTTGCCCTTCAGATTTTTAATGACGCCCTTAATAGGGCTTGGCACTTCTACAGTCGCTTTGTCTGTCATCACTTCCAGCACAGGCTGATCTGCATTAACCGCATCACCCTCTTTAACGAGCCAACGAATCAGCTCACCTTCTAAAATTCCTTCACCAATATCCGGTAGTACAAAATCCATAATCAACAGTCTCCTCTTCTCTGAATCATCAAAATCAGGTCAATTCCTGCAATAGCGCTCTTAATTCTCTTTCAATGTCCGCTTCCATGGGGACACTCGCGTTTTCAATTTCATCGGCCAAACCAATTCCTGGCACATGCAAGCCCGCCAACAGCCGTGGCTTTGCGCGAAGCTCATAAAAATGCTCATCAACAATTCGACGAATCAGGTGCTCGCCAAAATTTGTAATCTCTGTATCTTCATTCACAATCAACACACGGCCCGTGCGTTTTACGCTTTCAGAAATTTTTGCCCAGTCATAGGGGTAAATTGTGCGAAGATCCAAAACCTCAACTTCACCAAGGCCTTCTTGAGACAACCTGTCACAAACCTTCTGCGCCAAAGCAACATGACGACTGTACGTCAACACCACGGCACTTGCTCCCTGACGAACAGTTTTAGCCTGGCCAATGGGAATCATGTACGACTCCAGCTCTGGCCAACGAGGCTGCCACAAATCAGCAGCGCCCTCGCCCACAGGTTTATCGATCATTTCCTTCAGCTGTTTTTCATCGGCAGGTTCCCCAGGAATTAATTCACTCCCTTTCACACGCAAAAGTGCTTTGGGAGCAAAAAATAAAACAGGATTGGGATCTTCAATAGCAGAAAGCATCAGCCCATAAGCATCCAACGGCGTAGAGGGCATGACAATTTTCCAGCCTGGAAAATGAGAAGCAATCGATTCAAACGAATGGGAGTGATACAAACTACCGTGAATTCCTGCACCATGTGGAGTCATCACAACCATCTGCATGGGATACTGCCCATTGGACGACCAGTTTGAATTTCCTGCCAGCTTCATCAAGTCGATCGTGTTAAAAATGTAATCCACAAACTGAATTTCTGCGACAGGCTTAGCGCCAGCTAAAGCTAGCCCCATTGCCATTCCCATCACACCACGCTCATCAAGTGGCGTGTTCCATGCTTTCTGTAATCCTTGCGTGCAGGTGAACACTCCACCTTGCGGAGGCCCCACGTCCTCACCAAAAATTTCCGTCACACCCAAATGAGTTTCTGCAAAATGCAGAGCCATGCGAATGGCCTGAGCCATGTTTGCCATTTAGCTGTCTCTCCCTGGCATGCCGCCCTTTTCTCCATTTGCAAAGGAATGGAGCAACACTGTTTTTGCATCTGGCATGGGCTCAGAGCGGACCTGCTCCAAAGCAGTATTGGCCTCATGCAAAGCATCCTCTAACATTTTTTGATATTCCTCTTCTTTGAGCCAACCTTGCTTCATCAACTTTTTTGAAAATTGGTCAATAGGACATATTTCATTTTGAACTCGTGAAGCACCTGATGAGGAACTGTGCCCGTAGAGTCTCGAGACTTGCAATTCCAGCATGTACGGCTTGCCTGTTTCTCGGACGTAATCCATGGCATCTCGTATGGCGTCCCACGCTTTTTCCGGGTTGTTCCCGTCAGCGACACTCGTTTCAATACGAAATGCTTTTGCTCTATCAGCAATGTTTCTTTCGCCATGCTGGCTGGATGCAGGTGTTGAAATTCCAAATTGGTTGTTTGTGACAATCATCAAAAGAGGCAGTTCTTGACCGGGTCGAGAACTCCAAATCATAGCCGTTGCAAAATCACCTTCTGCAGATCCGGCGTCTCCGCCCACAACAATAGTGATTCCCGAATTATCACCGCGCTCACGCAAACGTCTTTGCGCCAAAGCGGTGCCAGGCGCAATGGAAAACTGTGTTTCAATGGGTGAAGTCACAGGAACAATATTCCACTCTTTTTTACAGATATGGCCAATAAAGTTGCGCCCTCCAGAATAAGGGTCTGTTACGACACTCTTCATTTGCCTGATGAACTGTATCATTGGCTCACCCATGGTGAGCAAAACAACGTTGCTTCTATAGTGCAGATGTAAAAAATCGTGAGCTAAGCCATGCCCCTTATTCACCTGCATCCCAAGGGCGACATTCACAGCCTCTTCCCCTGGACCACCAATCCAAAAATAACCATCGCCCACTCTCACCATTTTGATGAGTCGTTCTTCAAGAACTCGGCCGCGCACCATATGGCACAGAAAATCGAGCGCGAACTTTTTATCTTTAAACGGCTGAGCGGAATGTTTAAGCATTACGCCATTCGTTGTTTGAGTCATCATGTCTCAACCCCTGTTTGAGTTTCGCCTGTCACTGAAAACGGTTTTGGGTTCATAATTTCGCCATGGCTTTTTTCACCACGCAAAATACGTTCAATAAAATACTCACCTGCCCTGTAGCTTGAACGAACCAAGGGACCTGCAGCCACGTAAGCAAAGCCCATCTCTTCGCCTATCTTAGCAAGCTCCGTGAATCGCTCTGGAGAATAAAACTCCGTAACTGCCAAGTGTCGTTTTGTGGGTTGCAAATACTGTCCTAGAGTCAGCACACTGACTCCTACTGAAAGTAAATCTTTGTAAGTTTGAACAATTTCGTCTTTTGTTTCGCCAAGCCCCAACATTAACGAAGACTTCGTAGCCACACGACGACCAGCTGCCTCTGCACGAGTCTTGTAAAGTTCCAATACTCGCAAGGACTGAGAATAGGAAGCTCGAGGATCGCGAACTGTTTTTTGCAATCGTTCTACGGTTTCCATGTTGTGCGCCAACACATCGGCCTCGGAGCGAGCCATGACTTCAATGCAATCTTCATTGCCTCGCCAATCAGGAGTGAGGACCTCGACAATGAGTTTGGGTGAAAGTGATTTGGTTAAATGCACAGTTTGAGAAAAATGCTCAGCGCCTTGATCTGGCAAATCATCTCGATCTACCGAGGTTAGTACGATGTAGCTTAAATTCATGTCTTTGACTGTGCGTGCAATTTTTTCTGGCTCATGCGGGTCCAATTGCATTCGGGGATTGCCAGTTGTCACAGCACAAAACTTACAGCCACGAGTGCACACGTCACCAAGAAGCATGAAGGTCGCCGTACCACCGGCCCAACATTCTCCGATGTTGGGACATTTCGCTTCTTCACAAACCGTAAAGAGTTTGTGTTCTGCCAAAACGCCTTTTAATTTTTTGAAGTTTTCGCCGCCAGGTGCGCGCACTTTGAGCCACTCAGGTTTGGGCTTAGTTTGAAGCATCTGAATGTTTCATAATGAGGCATGAAATACGTCAAGAAAGATGTTACATTGCCGTGCGTTAAGATGCTTGTTTAGACTAGGTTTTTTGGGGTTTTTTGCAGATTCCCGCGATTTCAGGTTAAATTGAAACTTATGAACACACACGCGCATGTTGCCTTCGTCACAACATCCCCTCAAAAAGCCTCGCAAAGTGAGACTTATTTTGATGGCCTCAAAAAGATCTTTTCGAATGAAATCACAAATTGGACATGTCGCAACTACTCCGACGTCAACTCGTTTATGAAAGTCCTCGAGATCGATCCCGTACCACACGTTACACTCATTGATACGGAATCTGTGGGTCTTTCAGAATCTCCAAAACTAATCAAATTTTTGCGCTCCAGCGACCAGGCGGCAGCCATCATTGCTCTTTGCTCTAATCCAGAATCCAGCCAAGAAATCATGCGTTGGATGGATTTTGGCGCCACAGGAGTTATGAACCAAAACAAGAATGCATTTCTTGTCAATGATGCGCTCAGAGAAGCCCTCACTCATCGCCTAGTGGCCCACAAAACACGGAGCGTCCGAGTGGAAGCTAGACAACAGGTGAAGCTCAAAATCAATAGCATGGAACAAGCCCTGGTCACCGAAACCATGAATATCGGTCTTGGTGGAATGTTTTTGCGTTTTGTCCCCGCCAACACGAAAATTGGAGACAACATTGCTTTTGAAATTGTTTTCACCGATGTTTTATCGGATCTTCAAGCAACTGATGTTTCTGACCCAATGGTGCAAAAACTCAATGCCGAAATCCAAACACATTCAGATGGATTTAGCATTTCAGGAATTGGTCGTGTGGCATGGATTCGAACTTCTCCGCAAGGAAATATTCCTGAAGGCATGGGCATCCAGTTCGGGGATCTCCATAAAAGCGCTCTCGATTTCGTTCAAAAGTTCGTGGGGGCCAGAAAGCGCCACTCCTACATTCCCATGAGCTAAGTCCGCATGCTAAAAGCCAGACACATTGTTGTCGTTGGTGCCGGTTATGCAGGATTGCCCTGTGCGCTTAAGCTTGGGCATTACGCTAAAAAAAACAAAAGACGATCAAGCGGACAAGCCGCCCGGGTGACGTTAATTAACCCTGAACCCATTCAAGAACTCACTTGTGAGATTTATAAAACACTACGCAAAGGAAGAGACTACACACTCCGACTACAAGACTACATCAAAAAATGCGGCATTGATTTCATACAAGCCCGTGCTTATGAAGTGGATAGCGAGAAAAAACTTTTAACCGTTCGCGGATCGGCAAAAATAGAAATTCCTTATGATGATTTAATTGTAGCCTCTGGCATGAGAGCCAAGGCGCCTGACATTCAAAACTTAGACCAACTCATGAACGATCATGAGCAATTTTCGCAAAAAATATTTTCCTTTAAAAATCACTCCCAGGCACACTCTCTTCGCACTGCCCTCATGAAAATACACTGGGACGAACAACCCAGTGTTGCCTGGAAAAAAGATTTTTTCATTGTCATTGTTGGAGGAGGCAGCTCTGGCATTGAGCTAGCTGGCGAAATTGCCTACATGAGGAAAAAAAACAAACGAGCCAGGGTCGTGCTGGTGGATTCTGAGCGTGATTTGTTGAAAGATTTTTCGGCAATCGCCAGACGCGTCCTCAAAAAACAACTCGCCAATCTAGGAATTGAAACCGTGCTTGGATCACCGATTCAAAAAATCACAGCGAGCGAGCTCCACATAGAAAATGGACAGTTGATTCCCTGGGATTATTTAATTTTGGCCACAGGATCTGCGCACTTAGAAAAATACTTAGATTCCCTAAAACAAGCCCACGAAGAACGAGGGCTAAAGGTCGATGCTCATTTTCAAATTGAGGGTCACCCTAATCACTATGCCATTGGTGACGCAGCCCTTATCCGCACATCGGAACATCCAATGGCTAATAAAATTGTTGTCCCTAAACGCGCGCAATTTGCCACGCAAGAAGGATTGTATTTGGCAGACCACTTGATTCAAAAATATATTCGCTCAGCTCATGCCGCTAACGACTCTTTTGAAACAACAGAACTGGGTTACCTTGTAAGCCTTGGGCCTATGGCTGGGATTGCGCGACTAGGTTCCAACGCCCAAAGCGGGATAAAAAAAATACTCAGCCCATTTGTTTACGGGCCCATCGTCGATCAGCTGAAAAAAGCAGCCCGGCTCAAGTACATCGCAACGCTCGAAAAAATTTCTCGCTTCGGTTAACGGTACGGCCTACCTTTTTGTGTCGCAGCTGCGTTATTTTTTTTGATTTGTCCAAATGACCATGCCGGAGGAAAGCAAAATAAGAAAAGCTCCCCACCACTGCCCTGCCGTTAATTGCTCATTCCAAATTAAAAACGAAAACAAGGCAGCTAGCGGCGACTCAAGCAAGAAAATAAAACTCGCCGTTGAAGCACTAAGAACTCTTTGCGCACGGACCTGTATGCCAAACGCTATGGCGGAGGACCCAATAGCAAGTAAGAAAAATCCAAGCCACGCCTTAGACGTAATAGCATGCCACGCAGGAGCTTGTTCAAACATCAACCCGGCTAGCAACAACGGCAACCCAGCCCATAAAATTTGTAGTGCGTTGAGCGCTAATGGTTCACGAAAAGAGTTTGCGACTTTTCCAACTACATGAATCTGAAAAGCAGCTGCAATGGCGCAACCTAGAGTCAGCAAATCACCCAAATTCCACTGACCACCTTCTTGTAATTTACAAATGAGCGCTGTTCCAAGCAGAGCTACAAAAACCCAAATCCACAAATCACGACGAATTGCTTTTTTATCCCACAAAAGCTCAATTAGCGGCACAAACAAAACATAAAGAGTTGTGATGAATCCGCTTCTTGTTGCCGTTGTGTAAAGCAATCCCCATGTCTGCAGCCACAACGTAAGCCCAAGAAAAATGCCAGGCAATAATGTGATTTTAAGTAACTGAGCCAATGGCATGGTTTCCCGACGCACCAAAGGAAGAAGAAACAATGCACCAACACACAAACGACCGCCAGTTTGAAGCATTGGAGGAAAGCTCTCCAATGCCCATTGAGCCGCTATAAAACCAAAGCCCCAAATACAACAAGCCAGTATCAGTTCAGCAACTGCTTGCTGCCTACCGTAAGTTTTCGCAGACATGATCAGAAATATAACAGTTTCCTTCTGAGAAACGGGTACTTAGCTTCATTGTCAAATAATTGGCAGTTCATCAACATTCTGAAACTTAAAACCGATAAGTCTGTATGGAAAAACCTATAAAAACACCACCATTGCCCAAAGCGAAATTCGTGAAGAAATCGAATCAGCGAAAAGTGTTTTTAATCAACCCACCTTTTCAAATCCGGATCATCGGTTACATGCTGGCGATTGCCTCAACAGTTACTGTAATTTACTACGGCGCTCATTCTTATTTTTTTTGGAAGCTCCACCAACTTGGACTAGACAGCAAACTGCCAGTTAACCACATTTACTTTCGCTTTTTAGAGAATCAAAACTCAAAAATGAATTCCATTTTCATGTATTCGACCATCTTGGTTGTTTTGGCAATCTGCAGCTGGGGGTTGTTTTTATCCCACCGAATAGCGGGTCCCATTCATCACCTCAAGGAACATTTCAAAAAAATTGTTTCAGGACAAAAACTACCTCCATTGAAATTCAGGAAAAACGATTTCTTTATGGAAGTGCCAGACATTTTAAACCAGTACATTGGCCAGCAAGACAAGAATAAAGAAAAAGACAAAGTTGCATGAAGGCACTCAAAGTTGTTCTTTTCTTAGTTGCAGCATTCATGGCTTTAAAACTTACCTTTGAGCGCCCTGAAATTGCGGAGGCCAGCGATGAGGAAATTGCCTCTGCACTTGCGGCAACTGAAAACGAACACGAAACGAACTCACTTGGCGCATCTGAATCTCTAGGCAAAGCATTGGAAATTGTGATTGCGAACGACTCTGGCAACGCCTCTACCTTCAATGCCAATGAGCAAGAAAGTACCCTATCGCATCAAGATCGATTGAAAGTGCTAATGAATGCACACGACGGCGACAATGCTTATGAGCTGGTTAAATCAGTGCTGCTCGATGAGAGCGAAGATTCGAAAACAAGGCTTGATCTTTTGCAAGACTATCAAAAGCAGGGACCAGCTAGAAAGTACATCGTAAACATCTGCAAAGAGTTGCTTAAAAAAGGAACCGACAAAGATGAGCTTATCGCTCAATCCATCGATACAATGATTTCTTATTCTCGAGGAGAAAAGGAACTCAAAAAAATACTTGAGAATCTTCTGCCTGAAATCAAAGACGACAAAATTGCGGCCCGCATAGAAAAAGAATTCAATTCAAGAATTCCTGCAATATCTGAGCAGCAAGAACGCAGCCCTGCCGCTGATTACAATGTTGAAAAAGAGGAATCCAACAATTCACCAGAAAGCAATACTACGGATTCAGAACCTCAATAGTATCTGGCCATGGCGCACCGCCATTGCCATCACCGCCAACAGCAAATACTCGCCCATCGCTTGTGCTAAATGCAGCAAACATGTAACGAGCCTGATTCATTGTTGGACCAGGGGTAAATTTATTTGTCGCAGGATCGAAAATTTCAGTCGTGTTATTCACAGACCCCCAAGCTTGCCCCCCCATAACTAATACTTTTCCATTTTTGAGCAAAACTGCTTCATGTCTAAATCGTATTGTGCTCATGCTGCCAACGGGAGTTGTGACTCCCGTTACTGGATTCAAAATTTCGGCTGTATTGAGTGCCGATGTACCCTGGTGACCTCCCGTAAATAAAAGTCGTTTGTCTGGCAACACAGTTATAGTTGCTGCAATTCTTGATGTGCTCAAGTTTCCAACGCGAGTGAGTGCTCCTGTGCTTCCATTAAATTTATAAACAGTCGAAGAAGAATTCAAATAAACGCTATTAGAGGACTGATCATAAGCTGATTTTAATTCAGTCCCAAACGCTGCCGGCAACTTCAATGCATGGCTCATATTTCTTGGATCAATAAGATCTAAGCCACCATAAGCTGCAGTCAAAATTTGACCGCCAGTCAACGCCACTGAAGTGAAGTTTGACTGTGAACCCTGCAAAGCAAATGAGTAAAGCTGTGTACTACCCAAGCCAGAATTTGTACTCGGATCAAAAACCTCAACCATTGTTCCTGTTCCAGCTGCACTTGCTATAAGTACTTTGCCGTTACTCATAAGTTGTGCTGTTGAATGTTTACGAGCCTGCTTAAGCGATGTCGCAACAACAGATTGCCCTGTAGATAAGTTAATAATTTCTGTACCTGCGAGATTGCCTGCTTGTCCATAGCCACCTGCTAGTAAAATTCTATTGGAATCCAAAGATGCCCATGCAAAAGAGCTTCGAGGAACACTCATTTTTCCTAAGGTCTGCCATGTACCCGGCTTGATGTACTGAACAGAACTATCAGATACCGTCCTGGACAACGAATTTAAAGCACCACTTGCCGATCGAACAGCGCCGGCCGATATAGAAGGAATGACTGTGCCCGATATTTGAACACCAGTGGCTTGTATTGTGAATTCTTTTGAATCCGAACTAGTAAGAATATTCCACGACACGCCAGCAGATGTACCAATGTTACTGATATCTGTAGTCGCAAATGAGGCCACATCAATTGCCGAAGCAAACGAAACTGTGAACTGAATGGGCACCGCAGATGTTGGATCAGCCTGACCTGCCCCTTGCGCAATAGTCACCCCAAATGGAGGATAAGTGTATGTCACAGTGTTATCACCTGCACCCACAGAAATCTTAGATGTATTGCCCGAACAATCAGCAACACCACCATCAAGTAACACTGGAGTAATGCTTCCTGCTTGCGAAATAGAATTCACATTAATTACGATTTCTGAGACGCATTCTGTCGTGATCAAATCCACGCCCCATGTGAGCCCTGTTGCTGATCCAATATTGGTTATCTTGCCAGCAACCAAACTTGGCATTTTTAATTGACGACCATCAGTAGCAAAAACTCTAAATTTTATTGGTAACGATTGAGCTGGATCGACTTGAGTAGAAAGCTGAGAAATGGAAAGGTCAAATGGCAGGTTGAATATGACTATTGCATCCGACGTAGCAGTAGTGCTTAAGTTTTGATTGCCCAAGGCATCGGCAAATTTTCCTGCAGCCACAGCGAGTGACACCTTACCGCCCTTGGATGGATAAACACTAAGATTATAAATTCTAGCATCAGAAGTAGGACTCACCTCAACTTTAGATAATGCGGCTGTGCACGCGGCACTACACGCAAAATCATCGCCAGTTAGCGTGGCAGGATCTATAGGCTTTGTTAGAACCAAAGAGTATTTAATTGGTGAAACATTAGTGCTTGTCGATTGACCTGCAGCTAAAACAATAGCCCCAGCAATATCGCCTTTGTCATAATTGACTGGTGAACCACTAAACGTTGAAGCCCCGTTTTGATTTCCAAAACGATCGGTCAACATTCGCGCGGGAATGCTAGGCTGCACGGTACCGCTGCCTGATCCTAGATTCAAAGCCTGAATGGAATACACCGTTGGACTGCTTGTCGTACTTACAGACCAAGTGATGGAACCGGACAATGTGCCAGACTGTTGCACATCACTAGCCGTAAATGTTCCATCGGCAACTGCTTTGTTAAATGTAGCCGTGAACGCAATAGGTGAGTTTCGTGTAGGCGAAGCCGTAGACGCTTCTTTTGTAATTACAACACTAAGTGGCTCGTTATTGAACATAACCAAAGCATCACTGCTGGCTTGAGATGCGGTATTTTTATTTCCTAACTGATCTTCAACCAAGCCCGCATCAATGGCAGGTTGTATTTGGCCACTGCCAGTCATACCCTGCGCAACTAATACAAATTCCTGTGGATCTTGAGTTGCTTGAACGTTCCATACAGGTACTGCAAATGCATTCGCATTTTTTACATCAGCAGCAGTAAAACTAGATACTTTTACAGGCTTGCTGAATTTAGCTCTGAATTTCACACCGTCTACCGATGTCACGCTTGACTGAGTAGCATCTTTGCCAATGACAACAGACATTGGCAGCTGATCAATTGTAATCGTGTTGTCTGCACCATCCAAAGAGGCAGCATTGGGGTTGCCCCACTGATCGCTAACACTGGATGCTTCAAGCTTAGGTTGAAGAGTTCCGTTTCCTGAAAAACCTGAGGCCGTCACAACAAAGGATGACGAAGAAGACGATGTTGTTAATGTGCTTGCTTCAATTGCCCAAGTCACAGGACCAGTATAACTACCAGCATTTTTCAAATCAGAAGCGGTTAACGTAGAAGGCTGAATGGCTTTGTTGAAATCCACCTTAAACTTAGCACTTGTTGTGGAGACAGGATCGACCTGTGTACTTAACTGAGAAATTGTTGGAACAACTTGAGTGTTGTCATACTTCACAAAAGCACCTTGAACAAAGGATGCGGAATTTGTGTTCGAATATTGATCAGAAATAACTCCTGCAGCAAGGCTAGGAATTACCGACCCCGCACTACCCACTGCCGTCGCAGTAATGCTAAAAGTCGTTGCGCCAATTGGTGAAATGCTCCAAACCACATCACGAGCAGTGCCGGCTTGCGTAATATCAGTTGGCGCAAGCGTTGATGAGCTAAATGCACGACTCACTGTTGCTGTATAACGAATAGGAGCTGTATTAGCATACTCGGGCTGATCAGCTGTTTTTTCAATTTTCACAGTTAAAGGAAGTTCTGTGAGTTGAATTGAAGCTTCAAGATTCGATGCAGAATTGCTATTTTTCAGAAGGTCACTAATTTTCCCAGCATCAATCACAGGATTAATACTTCCACCACTTGTCGCAGAAACAGCATCAAGAGAATAAGTTTTATTATCAATGGGCATCAAGCGCCAAACCACACCAGTAGCTCTACCTGCTTGACGAACATCGGCAATACTAAAACTCTGTGGATCAATAACCTTGCCTAGAGAAACCTTAAACCTCGCAGGAAGACTATCGACACTTGAGCTCTGAGCATCAGCAAGGGATATGAGAACCGTAATTGGTGAATTCTCCAAGGAAACTTCACTACCTGACTCCGCAGTAGAGGCAGCATTTGAAAAACCAAAGGTATCAAGGACTGAGGCCACTTTAACCGATGGCAAGAAGGTCCCTCGATTTGTAAAACTAGTCGCTTCAACTTTATATTGCTTGGCACTAATTGATGAAACACTCCACACAACTCCAGTCGCAGTACCTCCGTTAATAATGTCATCGGCCTGAAAACTACCTGCCTGCAAATCTCTTTCAAAATCAACAGTGAAAGCAATGGGCAATGACAAAGCTGGATTGACTTGATTTGTGTGTTTAGCGACTACGACTTTAAGTGGAGGAAGACGATAAGTCACAACATTATCTGTTCCATCCGTTGAATCTAAGTTGCTATTTAACTGACAATCAGCAATTCTGCTTCCTATAATCCGAGGAATAATAGTGCCTGGGTTTTTTACAGAATTTACTAAAATTGGAAACTCACGAACACATGTCGTAGAGCTGAATGACGACTTATCCACAGCAAAAACAACATCTGTTGCCGTGCCAGCGTTCATGACTATATCGTCACTTAAGGAGCTCACTGAAATCAAGTTCCCATTAGGACTTGAAGCTATAAAGCGAATAGGAAAGCTCTGCGCAGGGTCTGACTGCTCGGCTGCTTGCTGAACAACAATTGGGAAAGGCAAATTGTATTGGACCGTCTGATCCACATTGATTGTGCTAGCTGAGTTTTTATTTCCAATGGAATCTGAAATTAAGCCTGCCGCAATTGTAGGCTTAATGACGCCCCCTTGTGTTGGCGTAACATAGAGATGCAAATCGCGGTAAACATTGGGGACAACGGGCTCAAATGAAATTTCTGAAAAGCTATCTCCGCAGCCATCACAACGAACAAATGATTTTGAAAATGTTTCAATATTTGGCTCTGTAGAAAAACGAATAAGGAATTTAATGCTTGAGTTTTTCGTACTTTGCGGCTGCTCAGCAGCGCGGGCTATAGCAATTCCGAAACTACGGCGATCGTATTGAACAATATCATCAACACCTGTGGAAGCGCGATTCGTGTTAGCAAATGCATCTTGAATAGAACCCGCTAGAATCTGCGGCTGTATGCTGCCACTACCGTTAACTTGCAAATCAGCAATGCTTAGAATGTATTTAGTTTCATCGGAAGTCGCCTGAATGTTCCAATTCAATGAGGCGTTTAGTGTACCTGCCTGCTGAATGTCTGCGACTGTAAATGTTTGCGGATTAATTTTGCGATCAAATTTAACATCAAAGAAAACTGGACCAGCATTCACTGGGGATTTTTGTGCTGCAGCCTTAGAAATGACAACATTTAGTGGCTGATTATTGAACTGTACCGTAGAGTTAGCAGCGTAGGTCGCAACATTGTTGTGATTACGCAAACCGTCTTCAACAAGTCCTTGAGCTATTGCAGGTATCACGGTTCCTGCACCATTCAGCCCCGATGCACTTAACTTAAATATTTTTTGCTGAGAGCCTGGCACTTCAGAAATAGTCCAAGTTGCAACGCTTAAAGTTCCAGCCGATGACACATCAGCTGGTGTAAACGTCTCAAGATTTATTGATTTACTGAAAGTGAGCAAAAACTCAACTCCATCTTGAGATGTTTGCGCTGCCTGATTTTCAGCTTTCGCAATGACAACCTGCAAAGGCGACTGGTCAATAGTGACAACATTATCTTCACCACTAACTGATACTGTATTTGCATTTCCAAGTGAATCACTCACTACTCCTGCAGCAATAGAGGGGCGTATTGTGCCGGACCCTTGAATGGAATTTGCTACGATATCAAAGATTTTCGCCTCTTCATTACCCTCCACACTCCAAACAACACTTTGCACGGTACCTAGATTCTGAATGTCTGATGAGGTGAAACTTTGGGTATCAATTGCTTTGCTAAAACTAACTTTAAATCGCACTGGGCCTACGCCAGCAGGGTCTGCTTGCAGGATGTTTTGTGCAATGCTGACTCCGACTGGAGAGGAATCCACTTTTACTGGGCTAGCTGGTCTGTAGAATGATTCTGAGTTGGCGTTGTTAAAACGATCTCTCACCAAAGCAGCACCAATGCTTGGTAGCACTGTACCTGAGCTTGTCCCTTGTGCTGTAACATTATAATTTCTATCGTCAATGCGACTCAGATTCCAAGTAACACCAGTTGCTGTTCCTTTATTGGAAATGTCAGAACTTGAAAATGTTGATGAAACAATCGGCTTGCTAAAGCTCACCTTAAATGAGACGGGGAATAGTCTCACCAACAATTGCTGCCCATCCGCCACATCAAAAGCTGCCGTTAATGGTGCCTCACTTAATGACACTGATTCATTAAAGTTATTCGCCGCTAAATTTGAATTGCCCAAAGTATCTCTAACCATTCCGGCATCGATGATAGGTAAGATAGTTCCGGAACTTGTCACGTTAACAGCCTGAATGACGTAATTTTTATTGTCGCCACTTGGTTGGATGGACCACTCCACACCCTGAGCCGTACCCACTTGACGGATATCTGAGGGAGTCAATGTTGTAGGATTAATAAATTTCCCAAATTGCAGTTGGAAAGAAATAGGAAGAGTTTCTGTACTTGTAGATTGGTTCGTGCCTCGACGAATGGAAACTGAAATGGGCGAATTATCTATGGTGACTGCCTGAGAAGCAAAATTTCCAGAGGCTGCATTTAAATTTCCAAGAGAATCCTGCAAAACGCCTGCGCCCAAAGAAGGAAGTACGCTACCTGGAATGCTGACGGCTTTCACCTGCAAGGTGAATACTTTTTTATCTGTACCAATAGGAATAATTTCCCATTGAACGCCACTCGCTGTACCAATATTTGCAATATCTGAAGCAACAAAACTGAGCGTATCAATTGCTTTGTTAAATGTTGCCGTAAACTTCACAGGAAGAGTAGATGTCAAAGCTGGCTGATCCAAGGCTTTTTCAACCAAAACTGCAGGTTGAACTTTGTCATAAGTTACTTGACGATCCATCCCCGTTGCAGCCGTATTTGGCTGGCTCATCATGTCCAATACTTTTGCCGCAGGTATATTGGGAATAACGGTACCTGAAGTGCTTACTTGAGTTGCCATTAACACAAAGTTTTTTCCATCTCCAAGGCTGCTGATTTGCCACTGACCTACCGATGCACTTCCCTGCTGAACAATATCATCAGAACTAAATGAGCTGACTTGAATTGCTTTATTAAAGGAGACTCTAAATTTAATTGGCAACTGCGCAACAGGGTCGAGCTGACCTACTTCCTGCTGAATGCTGACATCGAGAGGCTGAATATCCAAACTGACATTGCTTGATGACATCATTGAGGCAAGGTTTGATTTATCGCGGAAATCCGTGACGACATTCGCAGGAATAGAAGGAATAATTGTGCCACTACTTCCAGCGCTCATTGCTTTTAGCAAGTAGGTTTTTTGGTCGGCAACGTGCTCAACAGACCATTGGACATTGCTTGCCGTTCCACTTTGCTGTACGGACGTAGCAAGTCTCTGTGAATCTTTCAAAGGCCTATTGAAATTAGCCTGATAAACTATAGGGAATTGAGCAACGGTTTCTTGCTGAGCTGAGACTCGAGAAATTCTTGCCATTAAGGGCAAGTCATCAAAATCAACAACAAGATTATTCCCATCCAAGTTACTGCTCTCCGGGTTGGTTTTTCCATTTGTCGTTTGCACCCGCCCCTTACTAATAACGGGAATAATTGTGCCTGGAGTTTGGACAGAAACCGCTTGCAAATAATAAGTATTATCTTTGCTACTTTGAGGCGTAGACTTTACTTCCCACTGAACACCAGATGCCGTACCTTTTTGTTCAATATCATCAGGAGACAAGGAAAAAGGATTAATACTTTGACTGAATTGAACCTTAAAACTGACTGGGTATTTGTCGGCCAGCTCAGGCTGTGCTTCTGCGCGACTAACTGTAGCAACAAGCTCGTTACTAGTTGTACTGACTCCACCAGCAGCAGCTCCTGCCCCACCGCCAGCACCCTCTTTTCCACTAGGATTACAGGCCGTTACAAAATAAAGCAAAGTGATTACAAACGAACGCGTGAAAAACGTCATAGCTATATTGTATGCCGCCAGAAATCCTCAGTGTATTAAGATCTTGTTAAGACTTGAATAATGAATTGTTAATAAGGTGGCCTACCTTGCAAAACTAGCAGCACTTGTCAGAAAGTCAGTCTTTTCACCTGGTCCCTCATGATCAAAATCACTATGGTGCGCTCGACCTGGATTACACGACCATAAGGAGATTTTCATGAAGCGCCCATTCTTAACAGCTCTGAGCATGATTCTTGGCTTTACACTCTTCGCTCAAAGCAGTTTTGGCACAGTTATTTTGCCCCAAACACGTATTCGCAGCCAAGGCCATAACGGTTTTTGCTGGGCCTACGCTCTCATTGCACAGGTTGAACAACATCATTTATCTCAGAAAGATGCACTTTATTTATCAGCAGACTATGTGGGTCTTTATAATCTTATAAACCAATTAGTTTTAGGCATTCACAATCTTCAAGAAGGCGGAGAATATTCTATTGCAGTCGAGATGATTCAAAAATATGGCCTTGTTCCTCTCTCAGTTTTTAGCTCCAAGCCACTCATTATTGGTCTTACAAAAACCATTGAAGCTGCTAGAGCTCAATACAATACAAGAGCGGGCAGAGCTGCGAACGCTCCTTTGAATTTTTTAACAGCGCACCAAATCGTTGAACAAGTTTCAAGACTGAAAATACCCAAGCCCAATGATATTTTTAGTTTCAGAGGTCAGGCCTTTACGCCTCAAAGTTTTGTAAAAAACAGACTTCGATTTGATTTCTCACAATACAGCGTTGTGCGCTTAGCATCTCCAGCACAAAACCGCCCATTGTTTGAAAAACAGGTCAGACACATCAAGCAAGCCCTTCTTGAAGGGCACAGCGTCCCTTTTTCGTTCGTTGTTTTTAAAGAGAACAGCATGAAAGTTCGACCCGACGGCACTTGGGATTGCGCCAACTGCACACAAATCAAAAGAGAGAACACCTACGGTGGACACTTAGTATTATTGATCGATTATGAAACTGCAAACTCACCACTTGGATATACCGACTTCAACAAAGCCATGCATTCATTGCAAGAACCTGTCACAAGATGGGTCATTAAGAATTCTTGGGGACTAGGTCGCCGGGACAATCTGATTGCCTCAAATCTACCCACGCAAAGAGGCGTCCCCACATGGTTTTCTCTCTCTCACGATTACTTTTCTGCTTCTGCAATGCTGGGACAAGATTGCTTCAACTGCAATCTTGATTCGTCTATTTTTTTTAACCCTCAGTACGATTCCCTAAAAACTTTAATTGCAAAAGTCGTGCTTCCTAAAAAGTTTATTTCACAAATAAATGTTCCGCTTAATCTCAATCAAGCCAAGCAAAACCACCTCATAGGACAAGAGCTCATCAACAAACAACAGCAAAGAAATGTAGCGGAAAATTTACCGCGCCCACAAATCAACGAAAGCGTTCTGGAGCCTATTGCGTTGCCTACGCAACTTCAACCCATCGTTGATTGGAAGCTTGGCTTTGCCGAGCTTAAACCCAATGCCATGTATCACTCTGGTGTTCAATTTCGAGTGAAACACGCCATCATTAAATCTATTGGAATGTGGGGACAAAATGAAAACATCAACACCACAACCCCTTATCAAATCATTGAACGAAGTGATAATTTTTTACGAACCTACTTCCAAACTGCGCCTGCGACTGAAGGCATTCATGAAAATAGTGTTATTTTCAGAGCCCTAGACGCCCAAGGCAAAGCTGTCGGCGCCCCTCTCAAACTGACTTTAAAGCTGCGTGTTGTGAAAACGTAGTTGTTAAGGATTGGCGTAACGATCTGAGTGTTCAGAAATAAAGTTTCGCACTGCTTGCTTGTAACTATCTGATGGATTGCTAAAGGCGTATTCCGCAAGCTTCCAAAAATCCAGCGGGTGTTTAACCGCAACCAAACCAGCCGTTTTAACGGCCATGGATTGAGTCACTTGATGAGTGCGACCTTCAATGTCCAAAATATCAGCAATGGGGGTGTAATCCCTTATAAACTTCGCGACGTTCTCAGTAATGAATTCCCCTAAGGCAACCTTGTAGGAATCCGACGGGTTTGAGAACGCACGTACTGCTAAACGAGAGAAGTCACGAAAATCGTCTACTACAGTTAGGCCTATTTTTTTAACGGCCATAGTATGGCTCACTAACCTTGTGCGCCCCTCTAGCTCAAGAACAATTCGAATATCTCTTGAACGTCGAACATAATTAGCAAGGTGTTCAACAATAAAATTCCCGAGCGCATCTTTATAAGAATCCGAAGGACTGGCAAATGCAGAACGCGCCAATAATGCAAAATCATAAATGTGATTCACGTAACGTAAACCAGATTTCTTCACCGCCATCGATTCACTAACGTACTGAGTTTTGGATTCAATTTCGATAATCTGTTCAATGAGTGGGTTCTGGTAGGGAGGATGTGGATTTTGTTTGGCCTGTAAATTCTGCGATGTCATGCTTAGCAGACCTAGGACCATGGTTGATTTTAATATCCATTGATTCATCATAAGTAGTGCCTCCCAAAGTATAAAGTCAGGCACTAGTTTAATAGATTTTTAAAAACTTACGAGCGGAATTAACGCACCTGCTGGCTGAAAGGTGCCTAGCTCCATTTTCCCATTAGCGAGAAGCGCCCAGGCAATCAATTCCCGCACCTTTGGTATAAAAACCAACAAAATGAATGTTTTCTGGAGAGATTTGATAACTTGAAAGTGTTCTTCGCCAACTTTCCTCAAGCACATTTAAGCCTCGTGAGGAATTGCTCACAACAAATGCCCTTCCTTGCGGGTCCCGGCCAGAAAATGCATTGAAAAAATTGATGTGCTCAACAATCTGTGGATTGTAATCGTACATAGGATTTCCTGTGATGTACGGTTCACGAACAATCCCCGCGACTCTCTTCACTTCAAAATGTTTTGACAGCAATACAGCAACTTTGTCTAAAAAATCCGCTTCCTCTTTTGAATAGGCGCGAAGTGGCTCACCTATGGGCTTTCCACCCATACCTCCTGCCGCTGCCTTTAAATAATAATGTTGTAACCCTTCCCTATAAAACTTTCGAATGCGCTCAAGACGTTGCCTCTGCCTGACTTCAATATTTGACTCACGCAATACACTCTCAATCCAAGGCAACACCAACTGGTGATCGTGTAAAAGAAGCTTACCGCCAGGGAGTGCTTGCATGTACAAATCTAAATGCTGAAGGCCAGGAACAAAAAACAAATGCTGTGGGGGTGTATGCAAATCTTTGGCAATCCACTCCACCACTTTTTTTTCATCACTTTCACCAGAGATTGCTTTTGCTCGAGCTTTCACGGACTCAGCCAAGATAACGTATGGGTCTCCATTCGCAAATCGTCCAGAGATCAGCTCTCCGCCTTCAACGACAGTGTAGTTCATGTCGTAAGCCTGCAATTTCAATACATCACGAGCATGTTGTTTTGTAATTTTTACAAAGCCATCTTCATCATTAAAAACTCCACGAGTTAAACCAAAGGGCTCAGAACCCAAATTGGCCTGGACCAAAAAAGTCCCATCCGCTCTAAATAGCGCCATATCTTGAATGTACGTGTAATCAAAAGCAATGTTTTGGAGTTGAAATTGATGACGATCAGAAACAGGCTTGAGAGTTTCAATGATGGATTGATTCTCAATGGCTTGAGGATTCCAATACCAAGCCCGCACATTACCCGTGCCATCTTCAGGAAATAATCCCATCCTCTGAACATCAGATGCAGGCGCACGATTAGTCTCAACTGTATGCGTGAAAAGCCCAACAAAACCAAAAATTATCAGCAGCAAAGGAAGCCAATTCACACGACAAGTTTAATGCGAAGAAAGCAAAGATCTTAGCCAACAACTTGACGCAACTGCGACACCAAAAGGTAGGCCGTACCGTTAGTAGCGTTTGGCCATTTCGCGTTCAATTTCAATGGCGGAACGAGGCAGCTCAGCTGTCAGCAACTCAGGGCGGCCGCTGGAATTGATATACACATCGTCTTCAATGCGCACACCAATACCTCGGTACTCTTGAGGAACTGTTTTATCGTCAGGTAAAAAATACAAGCCAGGCTCAACCGTGAACACCACACCCTTTTGCAATTTCTTAGAGGAACCATCCGCCTCCATGTATGGACAAGGGTCATGAACATCCATCCCCAACCAGTGAGACGTGTTGTGAGGATAATAGCGTTTGAATTTACGATTCTTGATGTTTTCTTTAACGGTGCCCTTAAGAAGCTTCAGCGATTTCAGACCTTCCACTAAAACCTCGTCGGCAATTTCATTTAAACGAGCAAAAGGCAAACCAACCTTCACCTTGGCAATGGTTTCTTGATGAGCTTCCAAAACCACATCCATAATGTTTCGTTGCGCCCGGGTGTAAATTCCACTCACAGGGATGGTGCGTGTAATGTCTGAGGCATAAAATTTATGCTCACAGCCTGCATCGACCAAAAGCAAATCCCCAGCCTTAAGCTGTTCGCAATTATCGTTGTAATGCAAAATAGTCGCATTCGCCCCACCAGCGCAGATGGAATTGTAGGCCACAGAATCGCAGCCACGCCCATAATAGTAAGACTCTACAATTTCTCTAACATTGTATTCCCACATGCCCGGACGAACCCTATGCATGAGTTCTCGGTGCGCCTCTACGTTAATTTTTGAGGATTCGCGCATGACCTTAAGCTCATCAGCATCTTTAATTAGGCGATACGCTTGTGCCGTTTCACGAATGTCTACAACAGCCTCGACGTTTCTTTGTCCACGCCGTCCATTGGGTTGGTATCTGCTTAAGACATCGTCGAGTCTAATTTTGTTTTCTAAAAACGCATTGGCATTCGTTAAAATTCTAGGAGCAACACCCTTCTTCAACTCCGAAGAAAGCACTTTTAGTAAGCGTGTGCCTAAAATAGAAATGTCATAGCCACTGTCGGCTCCCACATGTTTTTTTGCACCACCAACACCGTAGCGCAACCCATCCCATTGCTCGCGCTCAGGATCTTTGGGACGACAGAAAAATTCAAAGCGCTGCTGCTCTTTGCCTTTTTCATCCTTTGTTTTGTAAAGTAAAAAAGCTGACCCTGGCTCTGCAAAACCTGTAAAATAAACGAAATTGGAGTCTGGGCGGTATAAGTAGTGAGTATCGTGACTTCTTACGGCTTCCGGAGCATTAAAAAACACCAAAATATCCTGGCCCGCAGTCAAATGCTTAGACAAATGATGGCGACGTTTTCCATACGCTGACTTTGAGAAAAACAGTGGTATCATATTTCTACTGCTATCATAGGAGTGAGCTTGAATGCAAAAAAGACAGCAAAAGTTTGTTCGCAACAGTACCCTTTTCAAATTACTAATGAGCGTCAATCTATTGACCCTTGGGAGCCCCCTCAGTCTTAGGGCCTCCACCTCAAGTACCGATCCCGAAATTCGCGAAGCCGCTAGGATTTCTGATTTTGAGAAAGTACTTAAGGAAATTTACCCTGAAGCCACGCGCTTTGAGGAAAAAACGTTTTTACCCCTAGAAACTGGAGGAACCAGCCTCGTGGGCCTTGTTGCAAGACTACTAGGTGAAGGCGTGAACAAAGATCTCGAGGGCTTAAAAACCAGACGATACATGTACCATGCCTTCAAAAACAAAGAGCGCGTGGGGGTAGCACACGTTTCCTCAAGCTACTTAGATAGCTCTACAAAAGGTGAGCTCGTCGACGTAGCTGTGTTTTTTGACCAAATTGGTCAACTCAAAGAAGTTCGTCCACTCAATTTGCCACAGAATGTCCGCGTATATTTCTCTGACAACAAAACACTAAAACAATTTGAAGGACTACAGCTTAGCGATTTCACCATTGAACGAGGTCGCAAAAACCGCATCAAGTCCAAAGGGCGCTTTTTTTCCATCGTGAAAAAACCAGGCCAAGACGTGGCCAGACGCTACTTCGACAAAATTACTAGAGCAGTCCAGTTCAACGTGGCATTTATGGATGTTGCACATTTCATCACCCAACATCCAGACATGGCCCACCATCACCAAGAAGAATTTCCAGAGCAAATTGAAGTGAAAAAAGGCATGCCAAAATCTGGCCCTGAGGCACGGGCCCAAGCCGCAGCCCAAGGCTCACCGCTAGAAGGAAACCCCTTTCCTCAATTGCTCAATGACCCCAATAAGCCAGATGGAAAATCCAATTAACACGTCACTATGAATAAAAGCTTAGCCATTCTATTTGCTCTGCCTTTTCTGACTTTAAGCTACGCTTTTTACACCTATCAAAAGATTCAAGACCCCGTTGTTGTTTCTAAACCTTATCCAAACCGCGCCCCAGCTTTAAATGTTTCCAACAATTCCAGCGAACCATCCGTTTTACAAGAACACCTATGCCTGCAATCAAGTCCTGTTGAAGCGTGGAAGATGGTTTCAGAATACGCTGACATCAATGAAGAATCTTTTTCATTATCTAGAATTGTAAGTCAATTCCGCGCTAGCCAAACCACAGCGTCGGCCAAGGAAGAGACCATTGAAGTCGATCAGAACTTCATCTCTACTCCAAGCAATAAACGCTTGGTGCAGATTAGCTTAAATTTCTTCAATCCAAAGTCGCAACGCCGCACTCTTCCCAATCCCATAGCGCAAAGCCCCTCTTTTTATGAAGACGATGATCTGAATTCGGTCATTGAGGATGCCGCAGAAAAACAGCTCTCTCCACTTGTCAAACTTGAGGCCCCAGCGCTGTCTCGTGAAGAGACCTGGACCAATGAGAATCCTGACGAAATTGCAGTTTTCGAAAATGGTTCCATTCAACAGCTAAGAGTTGAACTAAATACCGTACAAAGCACTCTGCTATGCAAAGCAAATGAAGGCTGTCAGTGCATGCCTTTTTCAGCCACGTCCAGCGGGGAAAATTAAAGGCTCCAACTTTCCCTCTGAGTCCAGCTTCCGAATATCATCAAAACCACCCAAACTAACTTTTGATATAAAAATTTGGGGAACGGTTCTTCTTGGGTGAGCCAGCTTTAGCATTTCTTGGTATTTCTCTTGGTCACGCCCCACATCATATTCGACAAAACCAACACCTTTTTGAGTCAGCAGGTTCTTTGCGGCATCACAATAGGGACAATAATCCTTAGAATAAATTTCAATTGGCGCTTGTTTAGGATGTTGAGGAAGAGATTGCATGTCTAAGGTATAATCCAACTATAAATGAAGGCCAAGCTTGAAGTCCCTAAAGATATTCTCATCATCATCGATAAACTGCGCTCTGAGCATTTTGAAGCGCTGCTTGTCGGCGGCTGCGTCAGGGATTTTTTAATTGGACGTGCGCCTCGAGATTGGGATTTGGCCACTAACGCAAAAACAGACGACTTATTGCGCCTATTCCCAGACTCACTAAGTTTAGGCGTCGCCTTTGGCGTGATAGCCGTAAAGAGCACGAAGCTCGGCCTTATAGAAATTGCCACATTTCGTGAAGATGGAGACTACCTTGATGGCAGAAGACCCGAACTAATACGCTACTCAGACGCCAAAGCAGATGCGAGAAGACGCGACTTCACCATCAACGCCCTTTTCTACGACCCGTACGCCACCCCGCCCATCATTGATTATGTAAATGGCTTCGAAGACATTCAAAATAAAATCATTCGCTGCGTAGGAAAAGCTAGAGAGCGTTTCACTGAAGATAAGCTAAGAATTTTACGAGCCGCTAGATTTGCATTCACACTAAATTTTGCAATAGATTCAGAAATTTTAGAGGCAGGCCAGGCGCTGGCTTCAGAAATTCGAATGGTTTCAAAAGAGCGCATCACTGACGAGTTACGTAAAATGTTTAAGGCCGTAAGTGAGGAAAACCCCATTTCCAAAGCCATTGAACTCTTGCAAAAAATGGCCCTGGTGGATCCTTTGTTTGGCCAGAAAACTTTTTTCTCCAATGCAATACCACCAAACGAAGTCCTCCTCTGGCTGCATTCTTACGAACAACTTGGAGAATCCATCAAAACACGATTCATGCTAAGCCATGATGAATCCCACACACTCAAAAGCACCTTAGAGTTAAGCACAACTTTAAAATCGTGGAAGCAGCTAAGAGAAGGCCTTCTTCTGGAAGCAGTCTCTCAAAAAGAAACACTTATGGCTTTGGATTATCTGTCTTGGAAAAAACAAATTAGTAGTGACGACATCAAAAAGCTCCAAGACCTGAGCCTCCAAACAACTCAAAACAAAACATTTCAAACCCTTCTAATAAATGGGGCTGAACTCATTGAAATGGGTTTTAAACCAGGGCCAAAACTAGGAAATATTCTTAGGGAAATTCGCTTGCAGCAACTCGAAAAAAAAATACAAAACAAAGAAGAGGCTAAAGCCCTAGCGAAAAAAATAGATTAAGCTATTCCTGTGTCAGTAGCTTTAATTTTTCGAGAAAAAAAAGAGTACGAAGAGGTTCTATCTTTTTTTGAAAAGCAATTTGCATCGTTTGGCAAATATGAAACGCATCTACCCGGTAGCGGAGGGAGCATTGCCAAGGCCCCACAAGAACACCTTCCACACTTAGTTCACTTAGAGGGTAATGGACTCATCATTCGTCAAGTTTTGCAAAGCCTTGAAAGAAATTTTCAAGCCAGTGCACTTATCGGTAGCGGTTATGCACAATCTCACTTAAACCAAGATGTCCTAATTCCCACAACATGCCTACGCTCAGCTGGACGCCTCGACTTTGGAGGACGACCCATACTCTATGAAGAGCTTGGCTTTGACATGAATTTACAAAAAACTTTTTCTCAACATTTTTTAGCAACCCATGATCTTCATTCGGGCTTTGTATTTAGCGCCTACAGACCTTTAAAAAATGAGGAAGAAATGAAATGGGTCAACGATCATCTAAACTGCCAAGTCTTCGATGACTACTCAGCAGAGCTTTGCCTTGCCGCTAAATCGCTTAAACGTCCTGTATCCTGTGTAAAATTCCTGCGTAAGGACATTCAAGCCAAGCTTTGGGCTAAGTATTTTTCCAGTCAAAGTGCCTAAATTATAGACAATCACATTCCTCTTTTTATTGGATCATTTTTGTGAGCTGACGTCAGTACCTTGGTTCAAAAGCTTTAGCTAGTTTAGGACCCAAGGAGATTCTTTCGTATGAAAAACACCATTATTATTTCTAGCATTTTTACAGCCCTATTATTTACAAACGCGCAGGCAGTGCAATGCCATCCGGAACTCCCTTCCAACGGACTCTGGAAAGCGGACCACTTCCCTGGGGTGAAGAAAATCCCCTCTCAGTGGAATAACGTTCCATTGAAAAATGCAGAAGAAATTCCTAACTTTCGAAAAAGCAAAAGCCTAAGCAAAACTCAATTATTTGGTCTGGGCCAAGCCTCCATTCAAGGTATTGAAGAAATCGTCGACAACATCTTAAAAAACAATGAACAAGACGCACTATGGGTCAGTTTCAGAGAAGAGCCAGTCTTGTTCTTAGATGGTCAACCGTATACCTTGCGCACCGAAGAAAGCCCCATCCATAACGTTAGTCTTAAAGGAATCACAGGAAAAGAAATTGAAGCCGTTGAAGAATGTCTTAAAGAGAACATGTTAACTCAACTCGTCGCCAATAATTCCATTGAAATTCTTGTAGAAAACGCGGACTTCAGCATCACAAAAAAATCTGTTACCTTCAAAGAGGTACAAACTCTTCGATCCGTATACGAGCCGTTAGAGCAAAAGGCCCAGTCGCAAGGAAAACGCTTTCAATTCGTTCGCATACCCATCACCGATGAACAAGCACCGGAAGTTAAAGACCTCGAACAACTTTATCAAATCATCAATCAGACAGCACAGCTCTCAACGATGGTCTTGAACTGTCACCAAGGACGCGGGCGAACCACATCTGGAATTGTTTCAAGTCGATTAATTTTGGAACGAGGCTATTCTCCAAGCCCTGTTGAGCAACTAAAGCGCATCTCAAATGAATCATCAGAGCTCGTCAACATTGTCGAGGAATACGGAAAAGCAAAAGAAAAAATGAATGCGGCTAAAACAGCTGATGAAAAAGACAAATACCAAAAAAGAGCGCATGACTTTAAAGAACGCATTGAAGTCATAAAAAACTTCGCGCTCACTTTGGATGCTTTTTAAAGGGAAAAAACAATGTCTTGGGCACCTTTCCATAAAAGCAAATGACCCAATTCTGAAAATTGATTTTGACCTTCAGTAATTGTCAAAAAATGATTACCCAGCAAAGGGCCAAACTTTGAAGCAAATGTTGTTTGGCCATACGGGAATAATAACTCTGTCTCACTAATATCAGCAGCATGAAACAACAACTCACCTGGAGCCGGCTGATTTTTTTGATTTTCAGGGCCAACATTGATGTCAAAATTACCCAGAGGAATCCAGCCGGATTCACCACTCCACCGTGCCTGTATTAATTCCTTGCGAAACGGCAAAAGCTCCAAAAATGCTAAGCAAGTTTTAGGCGCGGCTTCTGTTAAAAGTTTTCCTTGAAAGCTCAATGGGCCAACACGAATGAGAATATTTTCATTCATTAGTTTTTTCACTCCGATTGAGGTAGCAAAACTCGAGACAAGAGCGCGCTTGAAACCCTTTTTTTCTTCAGGTCCTGCGTGAACTTGGGGTAAAGCCGATGATACCAGTACGCGTTTCTTAAAATCAACGGAACATAGTCTCTGGTTTCTCGATACGGAACAAGATCTGAAAAAACCAAAGGATCTTTGATGTTTGAAAAGTACCCATTCCAGGAACGCACCACAGACTCTCCAGCATTATATGCAGCCATTGCCTTTTCCACAGAGCCATCAAAATTTCCAACACGCTTTAACAAATATCGGGAACCCAGCTGAATATTGTGTGAGAAATCATAAAGCTCTTTGTCTTTAAGTCCCACTTCTCGAACCAGCATCTTTGCTGTACTAGGTAGGAGCTGAAGAATTCCTTGGGCGTTTGCTGACGAGCGCGCACGAGGATCAAAACCAGATTCTTGTCGTGCCAAACCCAAAAGAAGGGTCGTATCAATTTGATCTGTAGAACGATCAAACTCTTTAAAAAATGGAAGTGGGTACATCAAACGTAAAATCTCTAGACTCAACGCTGATGGCCTATCTGCAATAAGCTGCGCGAGCAAATAAATTTGCAACCGATGCAGACCCGTTACATGGTACAAACGCGCCAAATGCTGAATGACGCCGACCGATTCCGTTGTGTTCTTAAGCTGCATGGCTACATAAGCGCTGTAGCGAGAAGAAGCGAACTCTGCTTGAGGATCGTGCAATAATAATTTTAACCATGTTAATCGTCTGTTTAACGTGTGATCGCGCGCTTCATATTCATCCTTTTGTAGTCGATTTTTTCGGACCAGCTGGAGTGGGTCAATGCCTTCCTCAACTAGGGCCAATAACGAGTAAAAACTTGCCGGGTATCTGGTCGTCAAATCGGCCAAAGTTTTGAGCGCGTCTTCTTTATGCTGAATCATTTTTGCTAGCTTCCAGCGCCAGTACAATGTTCGGTATTCTTCTTTTTTCGTCCCCACTAAAGAAGCTTTTTTAAATAATTCATAGGCAAACCTTAAATCTTTATCGCTTTTGGCACCCAGATAATGGAAAAGCCCTATTCTAAAAAACAAAAACTCAGCATTGGGATCATTCTCGCTTAAACAAGCCAAACCATGTTCATCAAACTCAAACATGAGGTTCAAAGCTTCAAGGTTTGGTAGATGTTTTTCCAGCTCCCTGGCGGCAACCAAGGAAAAAAATCTAGGACACGATTGAACTCCCAAAATGGCTTTTTTGTGATCTTGGTAATTTTTCAATGACCAATCAGGCATTCGTCTCCAGAGGATTCCAAATTCCTCTCCTTGGAGAGTTACGATGTCTTTGGCACTTAATTTTTGATGTATGCGCAAATACTGAACACGCGGGCCTATCTTTCCTGATGTGGATTTTCTAGCGGAATTTTGCTCATAATAATCAAAATATTCCCTTAGTGTCAGGCATAGTGAAGGCGTGTGCTTTTTTTCACACTCTTGATTCCAATTTGTTGGCAATACACCAGCTTCAATTCTGGCACGGAATTCAGCCAAGGCTGGCTTGGCTTCCTCAAAGTTTCGATAACCCAGCTTTGCAAGCAAGACACCAAGACCTTCTGGTGGCAATGCAATGGATTGCAATGCCGTGTTTTCTTTTTCTTGAAGAACGGAGAGCACCCAGTCTTTTTTATCGTCAATGATGACTTGCGATGACTTCCAATACGTATAGGACAGTAATAAAAACCCTCCCAACAGCCCAATCACTAAGCCTTGGATGAGCGTTTTTCTCATGTTCTCAACAAAGTTTTTACGGCTTCATGGCAACGTTGCAGAATTTGTTCACGATTCCCACTTAGCGAGCATCCTGCTGCCTTGATGTGTCCGCCACCGTGAGAGCTAAGGCTTTGGGCAAGTGCTGCCACATTCCACTGACCGCGTGCGCGAAAACTGATTTTCCAATCGCCAGGTTTTTTTTCAAAATAAAAAGCGGCAATTTCACAATCACGAACTAAAAACAGGGCATCAATAATGCCTTCCCTATCGTCCGAATCACCTTTGGATTGAATGAACGATTGATAATCCAAAACTCCCCAGACATAACGCCCGTTTGAATCGGTTGCCATGCTATTTAAAACAGACTTGAGCATCTGCAAAGCAGACGCGGAACGAATCAGCATGCCCTTTTCAGCTGTTGTTGTGTGATCAAAACCAACTTCTAGTAGCTCAGCACCTATGCGCATGGTCTCTGGCCTTGTATTGGAGTGCTTGAACATTCCTGTATCAAAAATCAATCCTACATAAATAGCTTGAGCTACCCGAGGAGTCATTTTCACTCCCAGTGCCTTATACATTTTAAAAATAATTTCAGTCGTTGCCGCAGCTTCAGGATCATAAAGCCTAAATTGATAAGGAACCTCTGTGCCAATGGCGTGGTGATCGACTTGACCACGAATTTTAGCGGCATTCCACAGCTTTGTGGTGTCCTCACCAATCCTGGTTGCTCCGCCGTCTACGCAAATCATGACCTCTGGCCATGTTTTTGGGTCAGCCTTTAAAATGTCTTCACTCACTTCAAATTGCGGGCTTAGCTCCATGAAGCGATAACGGACAGGACAGGGCTCTTCATTGATAATACGAACTGTTTTTTGAGGGAATTGCCCTTTAATCATGTCGTAAAGCGAGCTTTGGGTTCCAACGCTGTCACCGTCTGCACCCGCAGGAGCCGTAATTCCTACGCTTGAGTACGGCTCAATGCTTTTGAGAAAAGCACTGTAATCTAATTCTTTTTTGAGTTCTTTTTGAGCGTTTGAAGCCATGTAAACATTCACCAACCTTAAGCTCTAATCTTAGCCTCAATCCTAGGTGACTGAAACACCATTGACTGGGCGTCAGGCGTTTTTTAATACTCTGTTTCAGGCAATATTATGGCATTTCAAATGACACCAGAGCACTGGATTTTTATACCCTCAGTTTTCTTTCTTGGAATGGTTGTGGGTTTTTTAATAGGCCAAGCGCGGGCCGACTCCAAAAGTGATTCTGACCAATGACGAATAGTATCCAAGAAAACCCAATAACGGACACGGGGTTTTGGGCCTACTCCAACGCCTTGATGGCTGGACTCGGCAGCCTTTCTCACGATTGGCTAGCTTGGGCTATTGAAGAGCGTGAATTGCTGCATTTTGAGTACTCCGAAGATCGTCAAAATTTTGAGCTCACAGATGCCCAGGAAAGTGGTGTGTTGAGTCTTGAATTGGCCTCAGCAATACCTGGGAAAGTCTTGCATCGAACACAGCCCTGGAACTTCAATCAATCTGCCTTTAGTTTTTTGAGTGATTCCATTCGAGTCACAAAAACAAATGGTCTTGAAGGCGACTCCAGCATTGCGCAAATCAAAAAACAATCTCAATGGCCAACTCGCCAAGAGCAAATTGCGCAAAAACTAACTGAACAAAAGCAAAAGGGCGTCTCTGCTGTTCAGTTAGAATTGATTCGTTATAAAAACACCCACGGCGCTTGTTTTACGGAATGCCTAGTAAGGTAATTTACCTTCAGCAGGGTTTTTACGATTCGTCATTCCCATCACTCTTGCTGCTGTCCAGAAGTCATCAAACTGATCTTTGTTATTGGAGTAATTCGACAGTGCTTTCACAATTCTAAAAGCGTTTTGATTCAACTCTTCTGAGCCAAATAAAATCTCAGAAGGCAAAGAATTCCACAGTTCATCTGCCTTACCCATTTCTTTGGCGTCTTGGGGGTTGAACAAAGTTTTGCGCAATTGATTGTTGCTCATATCGCGCAGAACATGCTGAGATTTGGGGTTTGTACGAATTTTTTTGAGCAAGTCTTCTTGGTAATCGTGAACCCAACCACCACCATTTTGCTCTTTAGCGATATCCATAAAACGCCTCATCACTTGATACGTGGAGTGCAGCTTAACGCCAGGATCCAGCTTAAATACCAGCTGCGCTTCTCTGCGACCAGCCTCAAACATCAAGACATCCCGGTGAGCTGCAATTTTTCTAAGCGTCCACCAAAGGTTGTCATAAAATTGGTTCCCTTCAATAATAAATTCAGCTGCGCTATCAATAAAAAATCGTTTTCTCATGTCCAAGAAAACGTCCGTAAAATCATCAATGTTTTTTTCTATGAATTGTTCAATTTTAGCTTTATCCCCGATGTCTTTGAGGTGACTTAGCTCAGCTCGCATGTCAGCAACGAGCTTGGTTGCCTTCTGCTGTGCCTCTTTTCGTAGCGCTTCAAGGCGCTGTGCACTTTCTCCACGATTAATCATTCCTTCGAAGCGGCCAATGGCCCTTTTCTCAATTTTTGCTGCTGCATTCTCCAGGAATTTTTCCAATTTCGCAGGATTGTGCCCAAAAGCTTCCGCAATATGAGTTGCTGAAGCTTTATTAATGACGTCTGGGGATTCGTTAACCACAACAGTTTTAGTGAAAGCCTCGCCCCAATCGTCAACAAAGTTGTCTACCAAATGCTTCGGGTTTAAATCGCCATTTAAAATTTTTGGTGCCTTAAGCAAATAATTTTTTGCCTCAATAATGGAATACTGTCTTTCCGCTTGCTGCATGGCTGCCGATTTGCCGCCGCCTTCAGCTAAAGCGCCTTTAATGAGCTTATTGGCCGCTGCACGTCCACCAACACCCACGGACTTCGCCGTAACTCCCAACATTTGAAATCCAAATAAAAAGTTCACTCCCACACCCCAGGTTAGATGATAATTGGCATCTTTTTTCTGATCTTTCACGCCTTGAGCATTGGTGTAACCTGCCACTTCAAATTCTTTCACTTTTGCTACGCGCTCTTGGGCTTCCCAATAAGCCTTCATGTGTGGAGGAATCATGACAAGACCTGAGTAGTATGTCGCCCCTAGCATCATGCCGCCCTTAATAAAACCAGCAAATGGCGTACACGCCCCATCGGTCATAGCAATGCAAGCAGCAGGAACCGCATAGGCCCCGATCATCAACGCAATGGCAAGACCAGCAGATCCCATGTCATTCCAGTCTTCTTTGCTCATACGAGTTAACTCATCTTGCACTTCTTTGGGCATCTCTTTTAGACCAAGTTTTTGCAAAAGCTCTTGGTGCTTAGATATGGTTTCCCTGTATTTTTCCTTGAAAACGTTGAGATCTTTGGTGTCTCCGGAGCAAATTTCTTCCATTAACTTGCGACTGCGGCTTCTAGATTCACTTGCAGCACGCAAAATGATTTGTCTTTGCAATGGCTTTTTCATCAAAGTACTAACCTTGCCTATTTTTTCACTAGCATCTTTTGCACCATCATCGTGCTCAAAACCAAAGCGCTCTTTATACTCTTCAAAAATTTTAGTTTGTTCAGCGTCATTACCGCTAGCTTTTTTTAGTTTCGCTAGTAGCTCAGCCTTTTCAGCCAATTCCGATTTTACCAAACTATCAATTTGAGGCTCAATGATTTGCTTTGGAATTTGATAGCGGGCAGCCAAGGCCAAAGTTTCTCCGCGACTCACAGGCTGTTTGACTTCAATTTCCTCAAGCAGCTCATAGTGCGTTTTTCCTTGATCATTCCCAAAACCTACTTTTGATTTCAAAAGACCATAGTTGGCGTTATTTCTTTGTTCTAAAATTCCAGCCCACACAGCATCAACTTCTTTTTTATGAAGGACGCGATCAAAGTGGCGCGGCTCAACAGGCGTATCTAGACCCAATTCTTTTGCTAAACCCTTAAGTGTTAGCTCTGTTGTTTTATGCTGTAAGCGTTCGCGTTCATCCATCACGGAATAAACATCTAGTCCCAATGGAGTTAAGGCCACCATCTTGTCATTCTCATGTTTTTCCATCAAGTACGCCAAACGTAATGATGTAATAGGAGAGGACAAGTATTCTGAATGCATCATGTCCCACTCACTAAAAACCGTCCTAGGCAGGTAACTAAATTTTTCAGCCTCTTCTATATTGTTCCTGGGAACAGAAAAACCTTTTTTAGCTAGAAAATCCCCCGAGCCTGTTAGGGATTGCCACAGAGGCATTAGTCTTGAAACATAGAGATCTCGAAACTCAGGAGTCATGTATTCTGTTGGTGGAATGAACTTATTGACGTCTAGAAATTTCTCTAGCTGTTTATCGAGGTAATCATAATAAGCTCCTAAAGAACGGTCCCCTATTCCTTCATCACATTTTATGCCAGTTGGCGCATTTTGAATGCTATTTTTTTTGCAACCTGCAGAATGTCTTGAAAGGAAACTCATGTCTGCTGTGGTCTTTGATAATTCTGATTTTTCAGAAATGCTTTTGACCTGATTTTTTGCGGTCTTCACATACATGGCCAATTGTTGAAGTGCGTATCTTCTATAGGAATCGGGACTTTCTGGTGGTGGAATATTTAACGTAACCCAACTTTTTTTCAAGTCTTCTTTAATGGCCTCTGGCACAACATCTTGCCAGCGTTCTGTATTTTTCTTGTCCATGAGTTCCAGCAAATAAACAGACTGAGGCTGAACCGAGCCTGGGAGTCTTGCCAGTGTTGTGATTTTTGTAACCAACGCTTCAGCGTGCTCTTGGCGTTTTTTTACGTCCGCTTCATTTTGTGTATAGATGGAAAAAGGACGAGCTGCCTTCTGTCCCACCTTATCAAGCTTTTCTTGCTTGAGCTTCATGACGTCAGAAAACATTCCCGAATCATCAATAGCGGGCTTGGGTGCTGCACGTTCCTTGAGAAGAACTTCTTTAGCGCGATTAGAAGCTACAGCAATTTCAAATTCCGTATACGGCGTGAATCGTCGCTCAACACCAGGACGAGGCGGAATGTATTTTAAATCCATAGCGCCTGCAGAACGCTCTGGATCTTGAAGACCAACGCCTGTGCCCTTAAGCATGTTTTCAATTAATGCTTCACGCTCCTCTTCTGCTAATTTTGGCGCGCGAACTACTCCTGGCATAAAGCTTGATATTTTTTTGCAAGAATCTGGGATTTCAACCGTACTATGGTCGCCCAAAACCTGATTATAAATTTGCTGCTGCTCAATTAAGCTTGCCACCGTTAGCATTTGCATGCCGCGAACAATGTTGTTTTTCTCAACAGCGTGCTGAACTCCATTTTTTAGTTGCTCAATGTCGGCACCTAATCTTAATAGAGGATTAAAACTCAAGCGCGCTTGTTTCACACAAGCTTGCCCATAGCCAGAAAGGTCTTCAAATTGCGCCGCCTTGGAGGATAAATCACCCATCAAGAATTGATCTTCTTTTTGAATCAAATCTGCTGGAAACTGCGGCATGATGGCATCAAAAAATTTATCAGCATCAGGCCAGCGATTTCCCATATTGATTGCCACACTTCGTAGTGGAAAATAAACCTGATTTAAAAAAGCATAGAGGAGCGCTTTTTTAACTTCTGCGCTCAGTGACTCATCAAATAAGGCCACTTGAGTCTGTTGAAAAGTATCTCGCGTCCTCACCTTAAGAGCATCAACCCATTTTTTGGTTTCAAATTCTTTTTGAGTCTCTGGCACTTCATGGTCAATCAGCGGGGTAATACGCTTAAATGAAGTAGACGCTGAGCTTTCTTTTTCTTCGCGCCAATGCTGATTTTTAGCATCATCTTTAATGACCTTTTCCGCCAGTTCCTTTGTCTTAACAAAAATGGCTTTCAAGTGATCAGGCACAAGCTCTTGATATTTTTTTTCTTGTTCGGTCATGGCTTTAGCCATTTCCAAAATTTGTTTTCTTTGCTCTTTTTTTGCCTCTTGTTCTTCTACAGGCAAGTGCGCAATGCTTTGCATGAACGCCTTCTCTGCTTCTTCTGGCGTCATTTGTTTTTTAGGTTCGGCATCTTTTTTGTCCATTGCTCCTGAAGAAACAGGCATCCTGAAATTTGGAAGACTTCTTTGATCCGCCCACAGTTGCGCAAATGCGGTGGTCGAGACGACAAGATGCGAAAGCAATACAATAAAAGCGGCCATAGACCGTAAAAGACGAATCATGTTCACAGTAGTTTTTCGGTATTTAAGTTTCAAAACATAAGTGAGCTTTGGCCTAGAGAGTCAATAAACCGCCACAACATCTACAGCCACATTCGTATTGCGAAATTAGGCATTGAGTCGTAGCCTTAAGTCATGAATAAAACTATAGCGCAGTACCTCATTGTCGGCACCATCATCATTTTATTCATGGCTGTCGTTTCTAGTTTTTTACAGCCTTTGATTTTAGGGTTTTTACTAGCTCTGGTGGCCTACCCTGCGCACTTGAAAATCAAAAAACTCATCAAAGGCCAAGAAGCGCTAGCCGCACTTATCACCACATTACTCATGGTCATAGGACTCATTCTTCCTCTGACTTTAATTAGCATTTTAGTCTTTGAAGACGCTCTAAGTTTTTTCACACGAGACTTCGCTGAATCGGCTCTAAGTTTTAACTTACCAGCTTGGCTGGATTTGCCACCAGCCATAGCCAAGCTCATTCCAAAATCAAAAGAACTTCTTGTTAGCGTTGCAGGCAAGGCCGGCACAACCATTGCCGAATTTGCCTCAAGCATTCCGTTTTTTCTCATTCAATTGGTGATTTACATCATCTCCTTTTTCTACGCCTGCTATGAGGGAGAAAAACTAGGGAATTTTATTATGAGCTGTCTGCCTTTTTCCAAAAAAGAAATTCAAAAGCTAAGTTCGACAACTGAAGCTATAGGACGAGCCGTGGTGTTAGGAAGTTTTCTGGCAGCTTTTACTCAAGGGTTTCTAATGTGGATTGCTTTCTTGTCATTTAATATTCCCAAATCGCACATGTTTGGATTTTTAACTTTCATATTTGCCTTTATACCCGTCCTCGGCGCAGGCGCTGTTGGCGGAGGTGGAGCCATTTATCTCTGGTCCATTGGATCAACGGGCCCAGCCATAGGTGTTTTAATTTTTACGGTCATTGCCTCGATTGCCGACAGTGTTATTAAGCCATGGGTTCTAAAAGGCAAAAGCTCACTTCACCCGTTACTTGGGCTCGTGAGCGCCTTGGGAGGAATCATTTTTTTTGGAGGATCTGGAATTATTTTTGGGCCTCTGCTGGCTGCCTTGCTGGTAGTGATTTTAGATCTGCTTCGCTCAGGGCAGCTTGTCGAACGCTCTTAGTTTTTTTATTCAACACAAGCTTAGACCGCTTTTCTGCCGCAGCTTTGTGAGATGTAATGAGATCTTTCACAATATGGCTTGAAATATGATTGGCTGCTGGTTCACGAACGACAATATTTCCATAAAGCCTTTCGTACCAATAATTATTTCTTACAATTGATGAAACATAGTTTCTTGTTTCACGAAAAGGAATCAGGTCAGCAAAGACACGAATATCCTCTGTCACGTATCGCTTAGTCCACTGAGGAATTCTTCCTGGGCCAGCGTTGTAACCTGCCAAAGATTGTTCAACGTTCCCAAACTTATCCAAAAGCGACTGCAAATACTTAATGCCTGCTTTGGCATTCACTTCTGTATTAAATAAATCTGGTTTTCTTTGGCCAAGCACAATTCTAGCAGTGCTTGGCAAAACTTGTAGCAGTCCTCGAGCATTTGCTGTTGACCGAGCCTTAGGGTTAAACGCACTCTCTTGTCTTGCCACACTCATCACAAGCAAAGGATCTGTATTTAAATTGTTGTCGGCCACAATTTTAGAGAACAAATCCAAGTAAGCTTTAGGAAATAAAATTTTCATGAACTGGGTGTTCAGCATTTGCGGACGTTTTTCTATGGCTTTGAATACAAAAGCAAAAGCCGTTAGATGAACTCCTTTGGTTGATTTCAATGAACTCATGTACAAAACATTGCCATCGTTTAAATCTTTATCGAACAAATCAAGCATCAGGTTAGACAGCTTTGCAGCCGCCTCAGGACGACCAATTAAATAAAGTGCCTCAAGCCATCGCATCGATTCATAAAGTAGTGGCTTGCCTTGCTGATCAACATCGCGACTCATCAATACTGGAGGGCGAGCTACAATGGTTTGCATAGGGTCAAATTCGCGATGACGAGCAACCTCAAGAGAGTGATAACTGAGAGGGTATTCCTTAACCAACTGATCCCAAGCCTCATTTTTAGCCTTGGTATTTTTTTCTAAATAACCCGCCCAATAAAGAACCCTCGCCCTATCCATAGATCGCTCTGTGGAAAGCCTGGCCAAACGCACAGCCTTCAAGGCACCTGCGTGATCGCCCCACAAGTGTCGAAGTAGTGCCTGCCTAAAATGAGTGGTTTCATATTCTGCATCGCCTGGTTTCAAACAAGCAGAACCATGCTTGTACAAACTTTCAATATTCTCTTTAGCAAAAGTCTCTGGCAGCTGATTTTCGCTAAAGCGCAAGGCAACAAGCGAAAAGTTTCGAGGGCAACTTTTTGTTTCTAGCAATTTTGGAACCCAGCCAACGATGCGCTCATCCGGTATTCTCTTCATCGATTTCACTAAAGATTTATAACGAACTCTCTGCAGCCTATCAAAATAGGCAGGCTTGAGCGGAAAGCGCTTTTGCAGTAGCGGCATAGACTTAGGACGTTCAGCAACCTCTGCTGAAGATTCCTCCTCAGCACTAGGCTCTTCCTCTTCAACAACTTCTTCTGCGCCTGACGATGCTAGCGTTGCATTTTGATCGGCAGCTTCGTCTGCGTCTTCCTCCGTCTCTTCATCATCGTCAACGCCTGAATTTTTTGAGCGAAGCGAGGTCAGGAATGTACAAACTTTTTCATTGCTCAAACAAGATGGTTTTTTCTTTTTCTTTCTTGTTTCAAGAATGGATGCCATTTTTGTAGCTTGTGAACGTGTCGTCGCAACAGACAAACCTAACTCTGCGGATACTTCAGCAAGCTCTAAATGAATGGACTCATTTTGCGTAATTAAAACGGCGGCATTGTTTGTTGTTGGGCCTCCGGAATCTTGCAAATCCGTTTCAACATGTATTGTGGATTCATCAGCTGGTTTTTGGCCGGAATAACGGGTTGTGCAGGCGGGGAGAAGGCATGTCAAAAAACTGACAGCTGCAGCGGTAGATCTCAGCGAGTGCTTTTGCATAGTGATTTAGTATATCCGATTTTCGCACATTTCGACCAAAACGACGTGCTTTTGACAACACCTTAAATGATTAAAATTACTTCACAGCGTCTGGTTGGTTTTCAGGAATCGCACGCTGACACTCTGCAGTTGCTAACGCGTTTTTGGCGATTTCATGAAGTCTTGGAAATTCATGCTCAACATTGATTTGATAACGATTCGCCGAATAGAGCTGAGGCAGCAAACAAACATCTGCAGCAGTCGGCGCACTCCCAAAACAATATTTTGTTTTGTTCTTTGGCAGCAACTGCTCAAAGCTCATCAGGCCAACTCGTATCCAATGAGCAGCCCACTTGCTGCGCACGCCTTGGTCATCAGACAAATATTTCAAAACTCGCAAATTTTGAACGGGATGAATTCCACTATTAATAGCTTCAACGGCACGTCTAATTTGCGCCCGCTCTTCATGAGTTCCCGGGTAAAGTTTGGCGCCTAAATTTGGATAAGCTTCATCGAGCCACTCCATAATCGCAACACTCTCAGAGAGCAATTGCCCTGAGGGCAACTCTAAAACAGGCACGCCACCCGTAGGATTACGAGCCAAATGAGCTGGTTCTAAATGTTCACCACTGAGTAAATTAACAGGAACATAGTCATAAGGGATTTGCTTTAAGTTCAATGCCCAACGAACACGATAACTCGTGCTCGAGCGCCAATAGGAGTACAGCTTTAGTTTCAATGGTTGTGAATTCATAAACTACTCATCAGAAACTTTAACAATGGTGTTTTCCAATTCACCCAAGGCAGTTACCTTCAAAACAATTTTATCGTTAGGCTGCAGCCATCGATTGGTTACGCCTGAACCGTTAAGTTCAAGATAACAACCTGTCCCCACCGTGCCCGAGCCAATGACATCGCCAGGGAAGAGTTCAACGCCATAAGAGGCACGCTCAACAATTTGCGCAAAAGTCCAATTCATATCTTTCATGTTTCCTTGAGATGTTGGAACGCCATTAATCACAGCACTCATTTCCAGATTGTAACGGTTTCCGCTAGTTCCTGGAATAACATAAGGCTCAAGTTCGTCTTGCGTGACTAGCCATGGACCCAAAGCTGTTGCAAAATCTTTACCCTTCGCAGGTCCCAGACTCATTTTCATTTCTTCCATTTGCAAATAGCGAGCAGAAAAATCGTTCATAATGGTGTACGCAAAAATATAATCGTCTGCATTGACCGCTTTAATATTTTTACCGCGCTTTCCAATAACAATTGCCGTTTCCAATTCAAAATCCAATTTATCCAAATGCTGTGTTTGAACCTGACAAGCTCCTGGACCAATTACGGCCTGGTGATTGGTGAAGTAAAACACAGGAAAGTGGTCAAACTCTGGAATCATGGGAACGCCACGATTTCTGCGAGCTGCTTCAACATGCTGACGGAAAGCATACCCATCTCTCATGGAAGGTGGACGGGGAATGGGAGAAAGCAACTGCACATCTGACAGTGGCAAGTTAGCATCGCTTATTTTTTTCTTTAAATCGGGAAGTTGTTTTTTCCAATCACCTTCAATCCATTGCAATAACGTAGGACTAAGTGATGAAAAGTCGGCGACCTTATTGCTTTGAGCATTTAAGGCACCCCAAGATTGACGATTGTTTTTTTTCTCAATAAAGCTGACAAATTTCATAGGTCATGAGCATAGACTCAACTCCGCTTAGTCTGCAATAGACTTTGAGCCAATCTTGATTTGACCTTTCACTTTTTCTTGATCGCCCTTGGCCTGTCTTTCGCTAGAAGATGCAGGGTCAGGAATGGACTTAGAGCCAGGTTTTAATTGCTTAGCCAACGATTCCACTTCTTTTTTATAAGTCTCAATAGTACGACTCTCCGGAACGCTTTTGGGCCCCGCTTGAATCGCTCGAATGCTGGCCTTTTGCTCGTCCACGGCTTCTTTCTTCACAAGAGGAAGCGTTTGTTCAACAGGTGGCGCTGGAATTTCAGCACTAGGAATGGCTGTATTTTTAAAAACTGTATTTTGATTTTGAGCAGCAGAATCTGACTTCTGAGTATTTTCAGTAGGCGCCACGACCTGCCCACCATTAGCACCTGTTGCTTGCGTAGCTCCCTGAGCATTTGGAGAGGACGCCGCCTCTATCTTGCTATTGGCTGGCTCGCCCTTATTGGCTGTAGCATCTGTTTCAATAACACCAGCGGTTGGCGTCGGTGTTAGAGTTTTATTTTTTTTCTTCCCAACCAACATGGGAATCATCAAAATTAAAATAACGACAACAACAATCACGGCTAGTGGCGCTTTGCTTTTCATATAATGCTTCAAAGTTTAGACGTATTTTTTGCAACTAACTACCCTTTGGTCAAAGTATTGACGAATCACAAACTTAGCTTCATTTCTTCACTCTTGTATCAGCTTTCATGCACCGTTTTCAGCATTCTCTCGACGTTCTTCACACAACTTCTGTATTTACACACTGCACTTCCAATTTAGGAACGCACAAAAAGGAGAAACATATGAAACAAAAAAAACAAACCATCCTCATCAGCAGTGTCATGCTGGGAACCATCATTACAACAATGCATGGTTTTGCAGCACCACTCACGGCAGATAGCCTCAGCAAACCTGCCGTCAACCAACCCAAGGCAGACAACATGCCTGAAGTCGCGGCGCCATTCCAACAAACTGGCTCTAGCATCCCCGTTAGTGGACCCCGCAAACAAATTCGAGATGAATTAGTTGCGGTTCGCTACAGTGGCGAGAAAATGCAAACCTCTGTTGAGCGCGTTCGCAACTGGAACCGCAAAGCCATTGGTCATTTGAATCGCGTGCGACCATCTATTGGACGATTGCTCAGAGTGGAAGCTTACGAGCAAGCTTATCAAAAACTTCGTGACGTTCTTGGCGGTATCAAAGATTCCATTCTTGATTATGATGCTGTTTCCGGTCCATACGTTTCACGCCTTGTACTTCGTGGCGTGAGTCTTTTTGATACCCTTGATCGTATCATTGGCAACGAAGACGACTTGGTCATGGTCACAAAAATTCACTTGTTGTTAAGATTCATTGATCTTGTCCAAGTGGTAGACACTGAATTCGACCAAGACTGCATGCCTCTTGTGATGGACCCCAACAACGCAAACAAGACAACAGCATCAAAAGATTTTAGACGCCTACAAAAAGGATTCATTCAATTGGTCCAATCGCAATTGTATTTCCTGAACTCAACTTTTGATAAAACAACTGGTCGTTGGAGCAAGTCTGATCCTGTAGGTGAACCTGAGGTGTATTTGGTTGCCATTCAAATCATGTCTTACTACTCAGCTCGCGACATCTCCAATAACTTGTTCGCCTATGAGAACAGCACAGCTGTTGACATGCTAGAAAGCCTTCGCGAAGAATTGCTAGCCGCTGGCAATGGAAACCAAGGCCTAGGCGACATCAAGAGCGCGTACTACTACGTCCTAGGAACAGTCGACAAAGTCATTAGCACAATCAAGTAAATCACCCAAACAACCCCAACCCGTTCTGGGTATTCACACAAGGGTTCGTATAGCAAAAGCTATACGAACCCTTTCTTTTTAAGGGTGAGGTCGTTCCTTGGGGAATCGGCATTCGATCGGTAATCTTTGATTCTCATAAGCAAGTACACCTTTCCCGTTTTGCCAAAAGAAAACTATGGGCTGGTTCAAGGCCTCAAAACGAAAAACGTTTGCTTTTTTTGTTTCATCCTTTAAGAGACGGCCTTTGAACGCAATAGCACCTGTCTTAAAAGTTAATTCCACCAATGCCTCGAACGTATAGTGTTGAGCAGGGCTCTCTACTCCTCGATTAACGGTATAGAGATTAAATGTTGGCCATGCTTCATTCATTTGCGAGCCCTTAACCACGTGGCAACGCCAGTTTTTGTAAAACCCATTCTCCCATCGGATGTGTTCAGCTCTTGCCGCTAAAGCCAAAAAAGTAGTTGTGACTAATGTGTACTTGAAATTCATATTGTGACCTCCATGAATAATACATAAAAGACCTTCATCACGATTAACAGACTTCTTATTTATTCTTTTATTTAAATATCTTAGTTAATAAGATATTTAAAAACTATGAAAATTAACGAATACCTTCAGAACACACTTCTCTTTGGAATTTTACGTTCAGGAACGATAATTGGTGAACGTCTATCCACAGGATTTCGACCTACTAATTTAAATTACATTCAGGCGCTCATTTTAGTTGCCATTTCCCGTGAGAATGCTTCCGTAAGGCCAAAGTTACTACGCGAAACATTTGGATTGAGCTCTGGCGCAGTAAGCCAATCCATCACTCATTTGGCTAGAGCACATTATTTGGAAAGGAAAATTTCTTCTAGTGATGCTCGTGGCTATGAATTGGTTCTCACGACAAAAGGTCGTGCGCAAGCCAATCGCCTCATTAATTTCATCGAAAGGCTGGAGCGAGACGTTGAGAAAACAATAGGCCATTCGAGTAGGACAGCTTGCCTAAAAACATTAAGATCAGCATGTACTATCGTTGGTGGAAAACTCTAGATATATCTTAAACGTCTCTCTGACACTGCGAGACAGTATTCTTTATATGCGCTTATTGTAAACGAATACGAACACAAGCATTTTGCTCTTTAAGATGAATTTCATGATCTTCACACTGTTCACCTTTGGAAATTTTGTAAGCAGACGAAGAATACGGATCCAACTGAATTTTTTCATCACGAAGTGGTGATTTCAAATAGCCTGGTAGTACAGAACCCTCAAAACGAGCAATAGAAAATTTCTTAAACAAGCTTGGGAACGTCGAGCAAGATTCCAGATTAGTTTTGGAAAAAATTTTATTTAAAAACTCAATGCCATTTTTTTCTGTGTTTTTGCTATCAAACAAAGCTTTATAAAACGTCATTCCACCGCATTGCTTAAAGGCATAAATAAAAAACAAACCGACTTGACCATAGAGCGCCACTCTTAAATTTGGATTTTCCACAGAAGACTGCTGATCGGTTTGTAGCACAGTATTCAGCGACAACTCTGGAAACAAAAATCCGCTATCAATATGCACATTATAATTTCCTGTGTACACATATTCGGAAAGTAATGCGACTCCTTCTTGCACCCAACCTTCGTCATGAGGACGCAAGTTGTGATGATACATATGCATGAACTCATGAATGAGTAACTGCTTCACTTGCCACGACGATGAAAGCGCAGAAGGCGCTACAACAATAGCGCGATGACCTTTGGGGTCGCGCAACGACTCATCCCAATAGGCAGAACTGTGCTTCCAGCTAGCGTCCAAAATCACAGCAAGTTCTCCTTGAGCCTGAAGCTGAACCACAAAATCCATTGCTTTGATGTCTGCTAACGCCTTCGCCAGCACACTATTAAAGAGCAATCGCTCCGAAGCGCCAACAGCCGCGCCTTTAGTCCAAAGATGAAAACCATGAATTTTTTCAACAAAATTAGTGTTTTGTGCGTAAGTAAAGGTGCAAAGAAATAGATTTAAAATCAATAATTTAAGTCTATTTCCGTTCTTCATGACACAAAAGTTTACAGATTTTGTGTCAGCGCGTCAATTTAATATTGCAACGAGTCATCCGCACATGTACCTTGCACGCCATGGAAACAAACATCGAAACACTAAACACAGTGGCTCAAAGCATAGGTGAGAAGGCAAAGTTAGCGCACAAAGCTCCACTCAAAAGCCTCTCCCCCAGTGTGTTCAGTTACCTTGATTTTAGAGACTATTTAAACGACTGGTTTAAGTGGAAGAAAATCCAACAGCCAGGTTTTTCATGCACAGTATTCGCCAAGAAAACTGGCATGAAATCACATGCCTACATTGGAATGGTCACCAAAGGAAAACGAAACCTGACTCACAAGAGTCTTCGTGCTTTTGCCAAAGCGCTGGCCCTTAACGCTGGAGAATACAATTACTTTGAAAAGTTGGTTCTCTTCAACCAAGCTTCGACTGCTGCAGATAAAAATTTCTATTTCGAGCAACTACGCCATGCAGAGCTGGCCAATCGTGGGAACCGTCAAATTGTAGAGAAGCTTCAAAACGCAAGTGCCTTACTTCGTCACTGGTATGTTGTAGCAATTTTTGAAATGGTTACACTAACCGACTTTCGTGCAGATCCTGATTGGATGACTCGAGCGTTAAAAAACCGTATTACGCCAACGCAGGCAAAAGACGCATGGAAGTCTCTACTTGAAGCAGGCTTAGTGAGCCAAGACGCTACTGGCCGCTGGCACAAACACACACAACTACTCGATTTTGATCCTGAGCGCTTAGACTTTGTAATTCAAAATTTTCACACAGAAATGCTTCAACGTGCGGCATACGCTGTTCAAAATGAAGTCTTAGCAGAGCGCGAGCTGTCCTCATTAACTCTACCTATATGTCCAGAAGACATTCCTCTCTTAAAAAAAGAGCTCAAGGAATTTAGAAAAAAAATCAATCGTGAATACTCGCGAGAAGACAACACTGGAAAACAAATTGTCTGCATCAACATGCAGCTTTTAAACTTAACGACTCAATCACAAGGAGGTTGATATGAATAAATATTGGATTGTGATCAGCATCATAACGCTCATCAATACAGCGAATTTGCCAGCTGCCGTTGCACAAAACCAACGACAATCAATGAGCGCCAAAGCTTTTCTGGCCGGAAAACTTGGTACAGAAGAATCGGCGAACAACGCTGAAACAGGTACTGGAGTTGGAAACGGCCGAGGTACTGGCATCGGCAACGGCCGTGAAAACGGTACAGGCATCGGTAACGGAACCGAAGGAGCAGAAAAAAGTCGACGCATCAGAGTCAAAGACGACCTTGAAATTGCGCTACTCTCACCTGCAGGACGAGGTTCAGACCGCATTGCTCTTTGGGGAACAAGTCTTGCCTTTTTAGTGGAGCAAACCAAAGAAGCGGCTAAGAAAAGATTTGATCGCGGAAATACTGCCGCAGCCAACGAAGAATTCGTTGAAGCCTTGAATGGTATGCAGGATTCCCTCAAACACTACCCGTCCATTAGCGGTGCCCACACGCCAAATTTGATTCGTAGTTTGGTAAAATTTCAAGAACACCTCTCTGCACGCTTAATCAACAACGCAGCACCAGCCGAAGGGCTCTCTGCTATATCACCGCGGACGCAACTAGCCAGGTACCGACTCAGTGAGAAAATTTTGGATTTGATTTTGGATGTTGAAAAACATTTTGACCAACAATACATCATTCCTGAAATTTACAAGCCAGAGAACATTGAGCTAGCGGGAGCAACCTCATTGAACCTTACCCGATTCCAAAATGAGTTTGCTTCCATTATGAAAAAGAAACTGAGTTTCTTCAGCGCGGCCTTAGTTCAAGAAATGCCGGATGGGAGCTTAAGAAATGAAGCGCCTTATTCTATGTACTTGCATGTTGCAGAACTCGTTACAGCACAAGTGATTGATGACCTTGGCCGCAACCTGTACGGCTACAGCAACGCAGGCGCTGTTTTAAGACTAAAAGACCTCAACAAACGACTCATGAACTTTAATCTAAAGAATGATCGTGACTGGTGGGAAAACAGCAAAGAAGCCTTTGAAGACACACACATGAAGTTAAAAGAAATTCAAAAAAACATAGGAGGTGCCAAATGAAAACATGGATGTTGATGCTGGCAGCGCTACTTAGCACAGCTGCACATGCACAAAACCCAGTTGGGTTTTTCAAGAATACAAAAACAGGTTATTTCGCCTTAGTTCAAGAGCGACAAAACAAACCTGGAAATTACATCGGCGTATTAGGACAAGAGAAAAAAGGAAAACTACAATCAGCTGCCGTTTACTTGATAGATTCCGTAGGCAATCGCCTAGGCTGGACAAAGCTTGTGAAAAGTTCCGTTGGAACGCTTGGCGTGACATCAAGTTTCAACCCGGATTTTGAAGTTTACGTCAAAGGAGACGACTCCAACACACGTTTAGAATTCGTTCCTCACGGTGAACGACAGTGTGAAAGCATGGAACTTATTCGTAGTACCTGGGGCCGTCACTGGGTTTCTTATTCAGAATTCGATAGGACCTTTCGTTACTTTGAGGACATGAACACCAAAGGAAAATTTGAATTTGATTATTCAAGCAACTCCATTCGAGGAGCTGAAACACGAATCCTCAAAGAACTTGAAACCAACAGAGGATTCCTTGTAGTTCGTAACACTGAAATCAATTGGGCTGAGCCCGATGGCCGCGCCTATAACGGGGGCGTTTCATTGGCCTTGAGTCTGAAAAAAGATGGTGTGCTTGGAAAACGATTTGAATTTTTAATGATTCACTTGGCTGCAAATACCGACGCTCAATGCTTAGGGGCTGCAAGCCTATATTTAGGAAGGAAATAAGTGTCATGAAAACGAAATTTTTCATCCACAGCTTGCTCGTTATTGGCATGATTAGTGGATTACAAAACAGTTACAGCAACCCGTTTCAAACAGGAACAAGCAATAAAAAAATACAGCAGTCTGTATTAGATGACTTGTCTGTTGGTGACGAACTTAACGATCAACACCTCTTAGAAGCCATACAAGCCGGAAGCAAACAGCATTCCGAACGTGCTGTTGAAACTTATGTCGACGTAGCTAAAGAATACGTCATTGCATTGGGAGCAAAGCGGAAACGTTTGGTTTCCGTTTGGTCCATCAACCAAGGACTTGAGCTTGTGCACGGCATTCCACAAATTGATGGGCAAGGAATTGCCGTACCTGCTTTAGTATCAATAGATCTTAACCCTGATTTAAGAGCTATGATTTTAAAAGAGTCCCTCCAAATGGCTTACGATTTAGCCAAGAGAAACCAAACTAGAAAAGATTTCTCCAGTATTGAATGGGAAGAACTAGCAACACTACGTTTGGCTAGAGGAAAAACCTGGGCAGAAGCCGCGTTGGATTTGCAACCTCGCTACCAAATCCTGCATGGTGTTTTATCTCAATGGGTTAGTTTATTGATCAACAGTGATTTTCAATATCCTGAATCGTGGAGTCTAGCCCTAGTGGAATCTCAGCGGAAGCTTTCACAGTGCCCCAAAACATTGAGCTCCAATGAAAAAATTAGAGAATGCCAGGATAAAATTCTCAAATTTATGGACCAAATTTTACGCTCATCAAAGTTTCCTGCATCCGCGCAACGCCTGGGTTCTTATGAATCGCAGCAAAGCGGATTTTTCACTTCTTTGGATCATTGGAAGATGATTGCTGAGCTTAAAGATGCCGCATTGAGACTGCAAAACGACCGCCGACTTTCAACGGCGGTTGTTTCTGAGTTGTCACAGACCATGTGGAAACACACAAAGTCCTTAGCCAACTCATCGCTAAGTGATGCCCAAAAAGCTGAGCTTATTTCACATTTATTTTACCCAGAATGTTACAACCTCAATTTGCAAGCAGCCTACGTTCTTGCCATCATAGGGACACCAGAAGAAAGAAAACAAATTGCTCAGCGAGGCCAAGAGCTCTCATCGAATTCAGCAATGAGACACTTTTTACAAATTTCTAACAACCCCAACTTAGCCAAAGAATACATTTCCATGGTGAGGTAATCGTTATGAAAAAACTACAAATAACAAAAACTATTTTTTCATTTCCCACCTTTCTTTTCTTATTTTTAGTTATCTCATTTCAAACCCATGCACAATTCATCACCACGCCCGCTATGATTGATTTACTGTCTGGTGAGATCGGTAATGCCTTGCCTATGGAGCAACTAAAACAACGCCTCAAAACGACTCACCCCATTGCCATTGCCGCTGGATTTAACAAGCCATCCATCATTAGCAATTTAATTCGCCTTGGCTCTTTAGTTAACGAAACCCCTGGTGATATCAGTTGGATTCAAACAGCAAAAGACGCCCCTATTAACCGTAGCTTATTAGGAGTTGTCGCTCTCCAAGCTGCTGCTCACGCCTCCATCCTTACACGCATGAAATCTGACTTAAGTGTTAGCCAAGCGACCTGGTACAAAACACTAGAAGAAAGAGAAACCTGGGGAGATGCTTTGTGTGCCATTAGCCGAGTTGAGCAAAATCAAGCAGCTGTTATTGAGGTTTCCAACTATTTGCACCAAGATATCAATCGAGGCCTCAACCCCCTTTTCCTAGCTGTCGTGAATTGTGGAACGGCTTTACACAAATAAATCTTCAATCATTCTTCATTTTGGATAGTGCTTTATAAAGATCCGGTAAAGATTCCAAGAATTGCTTGTAAATTTTCCTCATTTTCCGCACAGCATATATTTTTTTGTGTACACTTTAAGACATGAACCGGCAGAAGATTTATTTGCATCTTTTTTTACTGACAACCTTGGCCTCACATGTGAGCGGCTCATATGCTGCAAGCACAACACCCATGCGGATTCAATCGCGAGGTGCAGCGGCCAACATTCCCTTCTATATCATGCCTAAAGGCGGTGGCGGCGTCAGTACAAGAGTCCCTGATGGCACAGAAGTCGGCGGATCAAACCGCGGTCTTTACTCTGTAGATTTACAATCTTCGTATGCTGTTCCAGGTCTGCCAGACATGGTTGCCCTTGGAGACTATTCTGTAGTCGCAGGTGGACGATACAACGGTGGTTCTGCTGCTTACTCTGCTGTACTAGGTGGTTACTGGAACTGGGCGGCTGGAGTTCTTACATCCATATCAGGCGGTTCTTATAATATTACGGGACCAGAAGGTTCCTTCATTGGTGGTGGTTACAGAAATCGTATAGGCGACCCAACAGGTGGTCTGCCTGCCAACGGTCTTCACGCTGTGATAGGCGGTGGAGCATGGAACCGCGCTAACGGAGATTACTCCTTTGTCGGCGGTGGTGGTGGTGGCGCTGGGTCGGGCGGAACTTTTGTAGCCGATTCCAACCTTGGCAATATTGCAACTGGACTCGCTTCCTTCATTGGAGCAGGAAGACAAAACCGCGCTGCAGGTTTTTACTCAGGCGTCAGCAGTGGTGTTAACAACAATGCTTCAGGCATGAACTCTTACATAGGCGGTGGAATGAACAATTCCACAGGAACCACAGCAACATATACAGCTATAGCTGGTGGACTTGGTAACAGCATTACGGCTCAGATGAGTGGTATATTAGGTGGCAGTTCGAACACTATTACTGCCGTTGCTGCTGGAGCTCTAGCAGGCATGGGCAGCAGCATAGGACATGCCGGTGCCGCGACTGCTGGAGGACTCCAACTAATTTCTACAAGAATGTACCAACTCGTTGCAGGACAATACAATAATGCAACAGAATTGAATGCAACAAACTCGCTATTTATTGTTGGCGCAGGAAGTGGAGTCGCTTCAAGACAAAATATTTTCACCGTTGCAAGCACAGGAGCCGTGCACGAAGCAAACGTGAAAGGAAACTTCTACGTTAGACAAATTGCCTCTGGAGCTGTGTCACTGACTGTGACAGACACGGGCAACGTCACGGCAACCTCGTATACAGCAACCTCAGATTATCGCTTGAAGAAAAACTTTGTGGCGCTGGATCGCTACAGCCTCTACGACAAACTCAATCAAATGAACGCGGTGTATTTTGATTGGAAAAGCCCTTCACTCAATTCTCAAGGCAGACGACAGCTTGGCTTGATTGCTCAAGATGTTGAGAAAGCTTTTCCTGAATTGGTCAGCACAACGTCAGAGGGATACAAGTCAGTGAATTACTCTGGTCTGGTAGCTCCTCTCATTGAGGCTGTAAAAATGCAGCATGAGGACATCGAAACCTTGCGCAAAGAAAACCTTGAACTTCGCGAAGCTCTCAAGGCAATGCAAAGAGACATTGCCAACATCCGCGATGCTATCGAAGGAGGGAAATAATATGTCTAAGCTCAATCCTTCAAGCAAAGCTGGTTTTGGTATTGTCGAAGTCGTCATTGCCTTTGCACTAGCCGCAGGACTCTCACTTGTTATCTCGCAGATTCTCAGCGATATGAGCCGTGGACAAAGACGTTCTGACATTGTGAGCGTAAGGCAAAACATGATGGACAATATTCGCTCTATGCTCAACACCGCAACAGTTCTCAACAACATGCGCTGGAACAACAACGCTGGAGGAAACGACTTGCGTAACTGTGTGCCAGACGATCCCGTTGCAACTCTTCCAAACTGCTCGACCACATACGTTCCTATTGCTTTCTACGATGGAAAAAACCCACCATTGCCTCTTCCTACGCCAGCAAACAGCGGCCCTTACGGAACGCTCATTGCTCCTGCAGGCGGAGGGAAGGTTACCGATGGCCTAGTAGCTTGCGCAACAACGACGGCAGAATGCCGTTGGCAAATTAGCATTGAATATAAAGCCACACCTATTGGCGCCATGGGCAGCAACGATATTGATTTGCGCGTCACGCTCACCTACGCACCACCCACTCCAGATCCACAAAACAATTTGGCAACAAAATCGTTTGAAGTGACCCAACGAACATCCATGTTCATGCCTGCAGGCATTGAGGCCTCTGTGGCAGGTGGCTCGCAAGTTGTGACCAGATCAGGTGACATTATGAAAGGTCCGTTGACTATTGATCCACTTCCTTCCTCTCTAAGTCCTGGGCAGTCCGCCTTGCTTGTTATGGGTGATATTGAAACCACAGGAAGTTATTTTATTTCCGATCGCCGCATGAAACGCAATATTTTTGCCATGCCCTATGGACTCGACACCATCATGAGACTTGAACCAAAAAAATATCAGTTCATTAAAACTGGAAAAGATAGCATTGGATTTATTGCTCAAGATGTTGAGGCCCTAGTGCCTGAAGTGGTTCGAACCAACGAACAAGGAATCAAGAGCATTCAATACCCTCTTATGACGGCCATTTTGGCTCAAGCCGTGAAAGAATTAAAAAACCACAACGACGATTTAGAAAATAAAGTCGTACGCGTTGAAAAAGAAAATGCCCAACTAAAGAAGCAACTGCTGAATTTTGAAGCAAGGCTTAGAGCGCTAGAAGGTAGACTTCAAAAATAAGTTGAGGCAACTAAAATGAAAAAATTTTTTTTGATTTTTACTTTTTTTCTTGCAAGCGGAGCGCAAGCTCAGATTGCCAACACCTATAGATACAACAGCGGAGCTGCTGATGTTTTTAATCTTTTGCAACCCGTGGCAGCCCCTTTTGTTGCCTGTGGAACTGTTCCACCCTTTAGCTTATATGCGCAAGCCAATACTGGTGGCGCACTTCCTGCGCCAGGAGTTGTCACAGGATTTAGAAATTCTCTTGGACAAGACATGGGCAGCATTTGTGCAGCAAAAAGTATCAACTGCGCCCTTCCTCACGCCTTAGATACAACTCAAACCACTTGCATGACAGAAACAACTGGTGGCTCTACGGCATGTGTGAACGATCCTGCAGGTAGTGAAACCACTCCTGGTGGAAGAGTTTTTTGTTTTTCTGGTGCCTCAACAAATTTCACAGTTCCTACAGTCCCTGCTGGAATCACTCAATGTACAGTTAAACTTTGGGGCGGCGGCGGTGGTAGTGGCAACTCTTATGATGGAGGAGCCGGTGGTTTTGTTCATGGGTCATTTAACGTTACGCCAGGTGAAGTTTTAACCATCTATGTTGGTGGTGGCGGAACTTCAGGAAACGGAATGCAGCCTGGCGCGTTTCCTGATGGCGGTAATAGCGGGCAAAAAGTTGCCTCAGGACCAGAATCTCGTGGTGCTGGTGGTGGCAGCTCTTCTATTTGGAGACCAGGAAATAACTTAGTTGTGATGGCAGGCGCTGGTGGCGGCGGTAGCGTATACAATCCCTACGGGGGTCGTGGTGGCGCTGGTGGTGGCACAACAGCAACTGATGGTGGAGAAGATTGCCCAGTTGATGGTGGTGGAGGTACACAAACCTCTGGTGGAACTGCTGGAGCTCCAGTCCCAAGTTTTATGCAATTTGGTGGTCAGCCCGGCACTCAAGCCACAAGTCCTGGAATCAGAACTGGCGCCAATGCGACAGTTCACTCCGAGGCTTGTATGGGCGGTGGCGGCGGTGGTTACTTTGGTGGTGGTAGTGCTGGCTTTGGCAGGGGAGCAACACGCGGTACAGGTGGCGCCGGTGGTGGTAGCAGTTATGTTGGAGGACTCAACACTGTCATTAGCAATTTGAGGGGAGTTAAAAAAGTTCCTCCTGGAATTACCGACCCTAACTACGGCGCTAATGCAGGATACGGCGCATGGGCATTCAACCCAACAACAGTGATGGGGCCCGGCTGTCGAGCTATGAACGGACGCGTTTGGATTCAGTGCAATTAATTCATTGAATTAGAGCAATTCAAAATGCAATTTCAAGCCATCATCGCTGCTTAGCTAAAATGGAATCCATCATCTGGTTAAACTGCTCGGCGACGTCTTGGAAATCGTCTTTTTTGCGCAATTGAACTCTGGCCGACAAATCTCCCGCGTGAATTCTTCCAATGACTTTCTTAAACTGCATCATGGCGCCTGCAGATTTGTGAGTTAAGGCCACAATCAGCACCACAAAAAACAACATGTAAACCACAGCAATGACAGACAAGCGCAGCACAAAATCAAACATGTTGGGCTCTTGAATGCCCCGATAAGCATCGGCCACTGAACTTTCAATGAACTGGTAGCTCAGGCCACCTACAGTAAACATAAAACCCACAATACCAATCATGACCAAGACCAAATATTTGCTTTGATATTTGGTATCAATCCAAAGATTTTTAATTGCTCTTTGCTTTTGCATGTTCATTTAGCCTGTTGGTCGTTTGGATTCGCAATTTTATTTTTTAGCTCTTTCTGTTGCTCAATAAGTTTCATCTGCTCAGCTGACAGTTCAGAATTCTTCTCAACATTGGCAGCCTCTTTTGCAGGCTTAGCAGAGGACTTTGTTGACTTAAACTGAATGGCTTCTTTAGACGCATCTGCCATTTTCAACGTTTCAATGCTCTTTTTAATTTCGTCATTGCTTGTTGTTGATGATGGTTTTGAAATTTTTTGGTCTTGCGAAACAGTGACAAACTCGCCAGCATTGGCAATCACCTCACTACCGTGTGCGGCACCGTTTTGCAGGGCTGATATGGACACAGAGCCTCGCTCAACTGCGAATGTGGATTGGCCGCCTTTTACTATTGCACTAACAATGGTTCCCCTTATTCCACAAACAGCATTTGCTGTTTTGACTAAAAAAACTTCAGTGCCAGCGCCGGTATATCTGCGATTCACAACTGCTCGCAATTCACCTTCCATCAGCTTCATTGTAGTGCCAGGATTTTTCACTGCATCAATCGATGCCCTTTCAATTTGCAATTTCGTATTCGTGCCAATCAACAACTCGTTAGCACCTTCCGTGAACTTCAACTTCACTCGGCCATCAGCACCTGTGCTCACCCAGTCTCCGGCATAAAATGGCATTCCTTTAGTCACTGGCGATTTGCTAGGTTTATTAATGTCAGGGGATATCACAACCGTGCCTCGAAATGACTCAACAACTCCAACTGGTGTGTTAGCCAAGGCGACGCTTGTGGAAGCCAAGAATAAGAAAGACATTGCGACAGTGAAAATATTTGTTTTCATAGGACTCCTTTTTCTGATCTCTATTCTATAGAAAAACCTGAAAAAGGCTACCGGGTCAGACGTTCTGTTCAATCAGAGAGTGCCAAAGTTTTCTGGCGAGCTGCGCCTTCGAGGATCTAGGAAAATGCTGCCACTCCCCTGCTGGGCCAATCAAAAACAGCTCATTTTGATCACTTTCAGGGGCTGTCTGCGCAGAATTGAGCACCATAAAATTGCTTTGTTTGTTTTTCATTTTTTGAAGAGCTCGTTCTTTTTGCTCAGACAATGAACCGCTCTCTAGTGAGAAAGCGACAATTTTTTGTTCTTTTTTCTTTGCCTTGGAGAGTTCAGCAACAAAATCCGAAACAGGCTTCACTGGCAAACTAAGGCTAGCCATTTTTTCAATGTCTTTACGGCTCCATTTTCCTTGATGTTTTTCAGTCTGGAAATCAAGAACCGCTGCTGTAGATATGAAAATTTCATTTTGCGAAAATAATTTTTCTAAAGCGCGCTCATAATCAGTCACCGTTTCATAAGAAGTCACGGCAACGGCGGCTGGAATTCTAGAACGCAAGGAGTCCTCGACTGGACCCAAGAGCAAATGTACTTTCGCACCAAATTCGTGAGCCGCTAAAGCAAGCTCCACACCCATTAAACCAGAAGAACGATTCTGCAAAAAACGAACATCATCAATGGCTGCCCTCATAGGACCTGCGCTGATGAGCACTGTTCTATTTTTCAGCAAAGCCGCATTGTTTGTCGCTGCAGATTCAATGGCCAACACAATGTCCGCAATATCTGCAACATGTCCAACACCTTCTTCTCCACAAGCAACAACACCACTGATGGGCCCAACAAAATGCAGCCCTCGTTTTTTTAATGTATCAACATTAGCTTGAACAGCGGGATGCATCCACATTGCAGGATTCATAGCTGGCGCTATGTAAACAGGACCTTGAAAAGCTAAAAGCTGCAAAGATAAAAAATCATCAGCAAAGCCTGCAGCTAAGCGTGCAAGAGTATTAGCTGAAGCTCCATAAACTAAAAAACAATCTGCCCATCGCGCCATTTCAATGTGGTCTGTCGCAAAATGCTCAGGTGAAAAAGAATCATAATGACTAACAGGAAATTGTGAAAACGTTTCTAAAACTTTAGGGGTTACAAACTCAACAGCACTCTTCGTCAGCACACAGCGAACACCATGCCCCTTGGCCACCAAAGCTTTAACCAAATCGGGGCTTCTATAAGAAGCAATACTGCCACAAATTCCTAGTGCAACTTTCATAAGCTCTTTTTAACAGGCTTTAGGCCCCTGACCAACTCGACAAAAACCCAGGGCAGTGAAATAGTTATCTTTCATGCGATGGATCACAGCGACAAGCCTAGCCTTTGTGGTTTTAGTGAGCTTATTTCATATTGATATTTCCTATACGCCAAACCCCACCTCACGAGCGCTTTTAGCCATTAGCGTTGTAGAAAATGGCACATACAACATTGATCGCTTCAAAGACTGGACGCAGGATAAAGCTTTCGTCAACAATCATTACTACTCTGACAAAGCTCCACTAAGCTCCTGGCTTGTCATTCCCGTTTATTTCACATTCTCAAAACTCTTTGGCCTGCATAGCGATAAATTCCCCACAGACTGGGTTCTGCTTTTTGGGGTGTTGATTTGTGGCATAATTCCATTTCTTTTTATTTTCCTCATTCTTCGCGCCAAAGCCATTCAAGAACTGGGCCTCTTTTGGGGCACGCTCATCGCATTCAGCTGCTGCCTGAGCTCGCCACTTTTGCTTTATGCTGGAACTTATTTTGGACACCTTCTTGCTGCTCTTCTTCTACTCCTAGGATGGAAATCCTTTTTTGAGCAGAACAACTACAAGAAAGCCGGTTTATTTTGGGGCTTGGCCTTTCTTTCTGAGTATCCCACCGGCTATTTCATTGCCGCAGCTTTTTTTATTTTCGCGCTTCACTTCCTCCGTAATCAACACGAAGTCATCAAAAACCAAATCAAGCCTTTTTTGATTGGCCTAATTCCATCCATTATCCTTGCCGTCACTCACAACATGCTGACCACAGGAAACCCCTTTACATTTGCTTATGCCTTTGTCGACGACCCCAGCTTTGCGCATATGAAATCACAATACGGATTTCGACTGCCAACTCTTGATGCTTTATGGGGTCTCACGTTTAGCCCGTATCGAGGGCTATTTTTCTACGCGCCTGCCGCAATATTTTTAGGCATTGCTCTGTTGTGGAAGAGGTCCTTAAAATCTATAGCAAGCAACCCGAAAACAATTTTTATCCTTGGTTTTTTCTTTCTTATTTGCAGCTATAAAATGTGGAATGGTGGATGGGCGTATGGCCCCAGGCACCTCATACCTCTTTTTGTGTTGTTGGCCTATGAAGGTGTTGTGAAAGTCAAAACACTTCCAGCGGCATTTAAAGGCACGCTCTGCTTGTTCTCATTTTTTGGATTTCTCTTGGTTTTTTTGGCCAAATCCACAACGCTATATATGATTCCTGAGGTCCACACCAACCCACTGACTCAACTTTTACTTCCCAATTTTGAATCGGGCCAGCTAAACAAAAACAACCTCTTTACATGGATGAGCGGCATGCTTCCTTTTCGAGGACATTATTGGTGGTTTATTTTTAGCACTTTTGGCATGCTTTATTTGGCTTTTGATTCTTACTCTACGCAAAAAGAAAATCAATCCGGCAATTGAGCATTGTATATATTTTGAGTGGTTCCCATTGCCATGCCTGTACGTTGATTTCGAAACAAAGTCCACTTTAAAAATGGACCATCCGTTAAATGAAATGACTCATGAAAGCCAATCCTCCAAAGACCCAAATTTATTTTTTTTGATTCCGTCTTAAGCGCAGCAATACGAACCTGCAGTTTATCTGGATTCACATCTTCATCATTTAAAACAAGCTCTAAAGTTTCAGAGTCCAAAACAATGCCCTTTAATTGAGAACCCACAAAAACCTGCACAGGTGTTGGGTTTAATGTGGGAACTCTTTGAATGCGCAATAGTTTTTGATTATTTTTAGACACTAAAGATTTGGATAAAAAAGAGTCCTTGTGAGGACCATCCATAACCTCATTGTTAGCAGCCAAATAAGCTCTCAGATGATCATGAAGCTGTGGAAGAAATTTAGAATAGTAAGTCTTGTCATCATCAACCAAAAACGTCTTCTCACTTTTGGGTAAGTGGGACATAATTTTGCGCGATCCACAGGTTACAATGGCATGGTAACTTTGCGGGTGTTTGCCTCTCAACAAAGTCAGCAAGTCTCTAGCATCTTGCCCATTAACATCTGGAATGGCATCAAACAGCTGATCCGTTTTTTCTTCAGCATTTCCTTGTGTAGTTCCGCTTGTTAAACGATGAGCCCTGCCATGGCCTATCCAAATATAACCAAGAGAATCCTTGTCATGAGCCACCTTCCACAAATCAAGCAGACTGGCCTCGCGAACATCAACAAATTGAATACCTGAAAAAACGGAGCCTTCAAATCGTCTCAGCTTCGACATAATTTTAACTCGTTGAGAAAGCATATAAGATTGGTTGCGAGACGCCGGGGGCGAAGAAGAATTTGCTTCTTTAAGGGCAAATAAAACATAAATCTTCTTTTGCAAAAGCCCTGCAGCCTTTAGCTCAAAAGAACACCCCAGCCCTGATACAAAAATCAAGGCCAGGGTCAGCAAGAAATTCAAAGTCATATAATTCATAATCTTTTATTTAGAGATTTTCGCAGCTATACCGCCCACAACACCTGCAACCTTAAGCGTAGCTGGGCTAATGCCATTGGCCATTGCCAAAGCATGAACAGCTTCCGATTTTTTTGCAGGACTTAGTTCTGAGAATCCTTCCTCAGAAAATGCAGTCTCCAAAACCGTGGCGTAAGCGTCGCGCTGGCTGTTATAAATTTTTATTTCCTCAATGGAAATTTTGTTTTTCGCAAATATTTCCACGAGCTCAGCATTCTCAGTAGAAATCGCATTTAAATTAGCGTTCACACTTTGGTCATCCATAACCAAAAATCCAACGACAACGAGCAATCCACCAAAAACTTTTGATGTCAGCCTGACGCCTTTAGTTTTGGCTTTTTCACCAGCAAAAATAATCCCACCACCACCAGCCATAATTCCCGCTCCAGCCAACACTCCACCCCAAGCCACAGGAGCAATAGCAAACACTGCAGCATGTGAAGAGCGCATTGGCATACTCATGGACATTGTCATAGCTGTGAATAAAACAAGAACATTCCGTTGAAATGACATAGGTATAACTCCTTGGCCAGCTCAACATTGAGCGCGGCCTGATAAAGAGTACGCAAGGCAAAGGCCAGCTCAAAAAATGAAGCACTTAGAGCTAAGTGTTGATTCTAAAATGATGAACAAATAGACAGTTCCTGATATTTGCCGCTCTCACGACAAATCAGTCACTTAGCTTGTCGTTAAAAGAGGCACTCCCTGCGTGACCACAAAGTCTAACTTGTCGTCCTTGAGATCCACAACAACACGTCCGCCCTTTTCTAATTTTCCAAAAAGAATTTCCTCAGCTAACGGTTTGCGTAGTTTTTCTTGAATGAGTCGTGCCATGGGCCTTGCTCCCATTGTGGGCTCGTAACCATTCTTAGCTAAATACTCCCTGGCTGCTGCACTAATTTCAATATGCACATGCTTATCGAGCAGCTGTGTTTCCAATTCCATCAATTGCTTGGATACCACCTGAGCAATACTCAGTGGATTTAAGGGATTAAAATAAATAATCGCATCCAAGCGGTTGCGGAATTCGGGGCTGAATGTTTTTTCAACTTCTTTTGCTGAAGCCCCTTCAACACTGCGCTGGCGCGTGATGCCTAGTGGCTTTTTCTCCAACTCTCGAGCACCTACGTTCGATGTCATAATCACTATGGCATTTTTAAAATCTGCTTTACGTCCATAGTTATCAGTTAGCGCACCATGATCCATAATTTGCAGCAATAAGTTCCAAACATCTTGGTGAGCTTTTTCAATTTCATCTAATAAAATAACTGCATGAGGGTTTTTCCGAACAGCTTCTGTGAGCAACCCAGCCTGATCAAAACCGACATAGCCCGGAGGTGCGCCAATGAGTCTTGAGACGGTATGTTTTTCCATATACTCACTCATGTCAAAGCGCAAAAATTGAATGCCCATGGCGTGCGATAATTGCTTGGAAAGTTCCGTCTTACCAACTCCGGTTGGTCCGCAGAACAAAAATGAGCCAATGGGTTTTTCACCAGAGCGAAGTCCAGAGCGTGAGAGCTTAATGGCGGTCACAATGGAATCAATGGCGTGATCTTGACCAAAAATAGTTAGCTTCAAATCTCGCTCTAAGTTTTTAAGTTTCTCCCGCTGATCTACCTGGACCACACGCGGAGGAATGCGAGCAATTTGCGAGACAATCTCTTCAATTTGGGCGCTATCAATTTGCGCGAGCTTATGTAGGCGAGCACGAGCCCCAGTTTCATCAATGAGGTCAATGGCTTTATCGGGCAAGAAACGATCTATCAAATGCTTTTTAGAAAGTTCTACCGCGGACACAATGGCAGCATCTGTAATTTTAATTCCATGGTGTTTTTCAAATTGTGGACGCAAGCCCTTTAGAATTTGGATCGCTTCATCGACTTCAGGCTCAACAACATCAATTTTTTGGAAACGACGTGAAAGAGCATGATCTTTTTCAAAAACGTTTCTGTATTCTGTGTATGTTGTGGAGCCAATGCACTTTAATTCACCTTTGGCGAGCAAAGGCTTGAGCATGTTGGCCGCATCCAAAGTGCCACCATTCGTGGCTCCAGCTCCAACAAGGTTGTGAATTTCATCAATGAATAAAATAGGCTCAATGTTTTGCTTCTTCTTATTCTGCAGATACTCAAGAATTCCCTTAAGGCGCTGCTCAAAATCTCCCCTGTATTTTGCGCCAGCAAGTAGCGACCCAATGTCCATTGCAAAAACTACGGCGTTTTTTAACAAATCAGGCACTTCATTTTGAACAATTTTCCAAGCCAGGCCCTCAGCCAATGCCGTTTTCCCCACTCCAGCCTCTCCAACCAAGAGGGGATTGTTTTTTCTGCGACGGCAAAGGGTTTGAATCATGCGCTCAAGTTCTTTGCTTCGTCCAATCAGTGGATCAATTTTTCCTTTAATGGCTTCTTCATTTAAATTGCTTAAAAACGATTCAAAACCTTTAAATTCCGCCTGCTCTTCATTTTGATTTGCCGCACCTGCAGGAACGGCAGTTCCTTGGTGGCTCACATGAGTAATGACAGCCACGCGACTAATTTTATACTCATTCAGAAGATAAACGCTGTAAGAATCCTTGGCTTGAAAAAGAGCAACAAAAAGATCTCTTGGCAAAATTTCATCGCGCGCAGAAGACTGAACCTGAAACAAGGCTCGCTGTAGTAAATTCTGCATTCCCAATGTGATTGATGGCTCTTCTTCGCTCAAAGGAATTTCTTTTTCTAAATGCTCTTCTAACTTCATTTTAAGTTCTGAAGGGCTGACATCAAAAGCGCGAATAATATCAATGATGGTTTCATCCTCGAGCATAGCCCAAAACAAATGCTCAACCGTGCAATACTCATGCTTTTTACGGCGAGCAAAATCGGTAGCGGCCTTTAAAATGACTTCTGCTTTACGACTAATCATAGTTATATTTTATCATAGGTGCCTAGCTCCATTCAGCCAGCAACTGCGTCAAAGTACTGATGAGTATATTTTAACGCATCGGCGACACCAAAAGGTAGGCCGTACCTTTTGGTGTCGCCGATGCGTCAATTATTCAATAGCTTCGGCGGTAGCTAACAATGGGAATTCATGGGCACGCGCATATTCAACGGTTTGATGGGCCTTAGTTTCAGCAATTTCGCGGGAATACACACCTGCCACACCTCGGCCTTCATAATGAACCTTCATCATGATTTGCTCTGCCTCAGCCCCTGTTTTTTTGAAAAATTTCTGCAGCACTTCAATGACAAATTCCATAGTTGTGTAGTCGTCATTATGAAGCATAACTGCATATTTTTTAGGAATGGATACTTTTTCTTCGTCCTTAACTGCCAAATCGTAGTCTTGCTCAAATTGTGGCTGCTTGGGTTGGCTCATGATTTAGGTTTTTTTTAATCCAAAGGCCTTCTGAATAAAAGTAAATATTCTGGCCCATTCTTTTAAGGAATCGTAGCGACCACTTGCCCCCTGATGTCCTGCGCCCATTTCCGTTCTCATGAGCAAAAGATTTTGATCGGTTTTGAGAGTCCTAAGTTTTGCAACAAACTTAGCGGGCTCCCAGTAAGTCACACGTGGATCATTCCACCCAGCTGCTACAAACAGATGAGGGTATTTTTGAGCTTTAACGTTGTCATAAGGTGAGTAGGATTTCATGTAATCATAATAAGTTTTATCATTAGGATTTCCCCACTCATCATATTCTGTTGTTGTTAAATACAATGACGTATCCAACATGGTGTTAATCACATCCACAAATGGCACTTCGGCAATGGCGGCTTGAAATAGCTCTGGCCGCATATTCACCACGGCACCAATAAGCATGCCTCCAGCGCTTCCCCCTAGAATTGAGATTTTTGAGGAATTTGTGTACTTCAACTGAACAAGTGCTTCCGCGCACGCAATAAAATCATGAAACGTATTTTTCTTTTTTAAAAATTTTCCGTTCTCATACCACTGACGTCCCATTTCCGAGCCACCGCGAATATGCCCTTTGACAACAACAAATCCTCTGTCCACAAAGGGAAGCATAGTCGTCGAGAATCGAGCTTCGTTAGAATACCCATAAGAACCATAGCCTGTTAAAAAACATGGATTCGAGCCATCAAGATTTAACCCTTTTTTGTAAAAAATGGTCATGGGAACTTTTACACCATCGTGCGATACAGCCCACTGTCGTTCAACTACATAGTCATCGGCATTGTAAACCTTACCAAGCTGCTGCTGCTTGAGCATCTTAAAGCGCCTCAGATTCATATCATAGTCATAAATTGTTCTAGGTGTTTTAGGTGATTCAAACGACAATCGCAGTTGATCACTAAAGTATTCTTCGTTGACACCAACACCGCAAAAATAAGAAGCATCGTCAAAAGAAATGGTGTGTTCTGAATAATCTGATGTTTGAATAATTCTAATTTGGGGAAGCCCCATGAAACGCTGGCTTAGAACAATGTGCTTAGCAAACACATGAATGTCGGTGAGGTAAACCTGTGGATTATGAGGAATGAGAAGCTTCCAATTCCCTTGATTGGGAAAATCAACTGGACAGGAGAACAACTGGAAATTTTCCGCCTTTTCGTTACTGAGTATTAAAAAATTATCGCCATGATGCTCAACCATCACCTCAATGCCGTGCTGTCTTGGAATGAGCATTCGCAGATCTCGCGAATTTTTTGTTAAATCAACATAAAAAATCTCAGCCGTTGTTTTTGCTTCACTATGTAAAAAAATAAAACGACCAGAAGCGCTACGACTCATGTGCAAAAAGAATTTTGTGTCTTTTTCCTCGTAAAGAAGTTCATCTTGGCTTGGGTGTGTGCCAACAACATGCCTATACAATTGAAAAGGATGATTATTGTCGTTTTGTTTGATGTAAAACAAAACATCCCTTGTCGCACCCCACTCCACATCAGCAACATTTTCAATGTAATCGGAACGATCTACCTTTGTTGTTAAGTCTCTTATGCTTAATTTATATTGCTCTGAACCGTCGCGATCTGTTGTGAAGGCTAATAGTCCATGACATGGACTTGGAGCAAACGTGCTCATTTCAAAAAAACTCGATCCACTTTGCTCAACATTCAAATCAATAAGCGTTTCTTCTTGATCATTGCCTGCACCACGAGGTCTTCTGCAATAGACTTTGTACTGTTTGCCCTCTACGGTTTTTGTAAAGTATTCATAAGCACCACTGGGATACGGCACGGAAGCCTCATTTTCAGGAAGCCATGCTTTCAACTCTTCAAACACCGCGTTCTCGACAGCTTTCACATCTGCCAAAATTTCTTGAGTGAATTTATTTTCTGCTTCAACATAAGCACGAACTTCTGGATTCTCTTTTTCACGCAGCCAGAAGTAATCATCCACTCGCACATCTCCTAGATGCTCAAGTTTTTTTTGTTTTTTTGTAGCTACAGGAGCTGTTTTCATAGTCATTTATGTTTCCTCAACTAGTTCAAGAGCTGCCATTAACTCATCATGCTCTTCATCTGTAAGATGTCGCCAACGACCGCTTGGCAATTCGCCTAACTCAACGTTCATCACTCGCACTCGTTTTAATCGCACCACTCTTAAACCAAGAGCATCCGCCATACGCCGGATTTGTCGATTACGTCCTTCTCTTAAAACAATGCACACCCTATTTTTGCCAAGAGGGCGAACCTTGCAGGGCTCTGTCGGAGTTTCATCGCCAATATCTACGCCTCGCGCCAGTTTTTTTAATGATTCATTACTGAGGTCTTCGCTAAAAACAACAACATACTCTTTTTCGTGGCCATAGCGGCGACGCAATATTTTATTTACAATGTCACCCATGTTGGTGAGCAAAATGAGACCCTCACTCATTTTATCGAGGCGACCAATGTGGAAAATTCTTTCGGAATAATTAACAGCGTCAATAATATTATTGGGAACTTCAGGATCGGAAGTGCACTCCACACCAACGGGTTTGTTATAGGCAATAATGACAGGCTTTTTTTCCTTAAGCTTTAAAACATGGCCATCAACACAAACAACATCGCCCTCTTCAAATTGATCACCAAGTTTGGCAACTTGACCATTGATGGTCACTCGACCCGCTTCAATCCATCGATCGGCTTCGCGTCGTGAGCAGATCCCATTGTCCGTAAAAAATTTGTTAATGCGCACGCTTATTATTTAATCGGAAATTTCCTGCTAGGATAGCAAAACATGCAAAAAAGTAATGAACGAGTCCTCATCTTTATCCTTTTTTGCATTCAATTCACGCACGTCCTGGATTTTGTCATCATGATGCCCCTTGGCCCCCAACTCATGCGTGTTTTTGAGATCACTGCCCAACAATTTTCCATTGTTGTTTCCAGCTATACTTTTAGCGCTGCCATTGCTGGGCTTATTTCCGCAACCTTTATTGATCAGTTTGATAGAAAACGAGCCCTGCTGGTGGCCTATACCGGCTTTGTTTTTGGAACTGTGCTTTGTGGAATTGCCCCTAGTTTTGAATTGCTACTAGGAGCCCGCATTATTGCAGGCGGTTTTGGTGGAGTGGTTGGAGCCATGACGTTTTCTATTATTGGTGAAGCCATTCCCATGGAAAGACGAGGAAAAGTCACAGGTATTGTGATGAGTGCCTTCTCTGTCTCTTCCATCATTGGTATTCCACTGGGTCTTTATTTGGCGACCAAGTTTTCTTGGCACGTCCCGTTTTTCATCATTAGCGCAGTAGGTGTTGTTGTCATTTTAATTGGCAATCTGATGTTACCTTCCATGAAACAGCATCTCTCCCTAAATACCAAACACAATGTTGTTGAAGATTTAAAGATCATCATCACTCACCCAAACCACAGATGGTCTTTTTTATTCACCGTTCTTTTAATGGCAGGAGCTTTTACCATTATTCCTTTTATTAGCCCTTACATGGTAAAAAACGTAGGCCTTCGCGAAGATCAATTGCCCCTCATCTACCTGTCTGGTGGACTTTTCACTTTTGTCACCTCCCAGACTTTCGGCAGACTTTCAGACAAATATGGAAAACATAGAATCTTTTTTATTCTTGCCACACTTTCCATTGTTCCCATATATGCGCTAACCAACTTGCCATCTTACCCGCTGCCTGCTGTTTTAATGGTCACCACATTTTTTATGATCTGCATGTCTGGGCGATTTGTTCCCGCCATGGCGCTCATCACATCAAGCGCCATGCCTGAACATCGAGGCGGTTTCATGAGCATCAATGGATCCATTCAACAAGCAGGTGCAGGTCTTGCCGCTTTAATTTCTGGCATGGTCATTACCACCTCTGCCAGCGGACAACTTGAGCATTTCAACTGGGTTGGATTCATCGCCATTTTAGCAACGCTTATGAGTCTTGTAGTCTCAAAGAAAATCAAAAGCGCCTAGCGTTCACTGCTTGCGAAACAGTCAAGAAGGCCGTAGTTTTGGGGCATGGAACTTGAGTCGGTTTTAAAAGAAAAAAGATTATTTAAACCCAGTAAAGCTTTTCAAAAACAAGCCAACATCTCTTCTGAAAAACAGCTCGAAAAGCTCAGAATTCAAGCCAAAAAAAACCCGGAAAAATTCTGGGCAACTCAAGCCAAAGAATTGCACTGGTTTAAGCCCTGGAAAAAAGTTTTAAAGTGGAACGTTCCTTATGCCCAATGGTTTGTCGGTGGCCAACTCAACATTTCTTATAACTGTTTGGATCGCCACTTAAGCACAAGCAAAAAAAACAAAGCCGCCATCATTTGGGAATCTGAAGATGGCGTGGTGGAAACGTATACCTATTCTCAACTGCATCAAGAAGTGAACACTTGTGCTGCGATATTAAAATCACTGGGGGTTAAAAAAGGTGATGTCGTGGGAATCTACATGGGCATGACACCCTATGCGGCCATTGCCATGCTAGCTTGCGCAAGAATTGGCGCCACACACAATGTCGTCTTCGGCGGCTTTTCTCCTGAAGCTCTAAAAGACAGGCTCAACGACTCCAAAGCTGTTCTTCTCATCACTCAAGATTACGTCAGACGGCGTGGCGAGTGGATGTCTCTAAAAGATGCCGCCGATAAAGCCGTTGAACAAAGCCCAACTGTAAAAAATGTTTTAGTTTACTCTCGCTCAAAAAAATCTGGATCCACTCCCGCACAACCCATCAAACTTTCAACTGGACGCGATCACCTCTGGCATGTTCTTGCAGAAGAACATTTCAACGCCGAAGTCCCTGCCGAGGCTCTGAATTCCGAGCACCCCCACTTTATTTTATACACCAGTGGATCAACAGGAAAACCAAAAGGAATTTTACACACCACGGGTGGTTATCTAACTCAAGCTCACTACACCACAAAACTGGTTTTTGATTTAAAAGAAGAAGATATTTATTTTTGCACAGCTGACGTTGGTTGGATTACGGGCCACAGCTATGTTGTCTACGGTCTGCTTAGCAACGGTGCCACGGTCTTTATGTATGAAGGTGTGCCTAATTATCCTGGACCAGACAGGCTCTGGCAACTCATCGACAAACACAAGGCCACTATTTTCTATACCGCTCCCACAGCCATTCGCTCATTTATGAGATGGGGCGATGAACATCCAAAAAAATATAAGTTATCTTCCTTACGATTGCTTGGCACTGTTGGCGAACCCATCAATCCTGAAGCATGGATGTGGTACCAAAAGCATATCGGTAGAGGAAAATGCCCAATTGTGGATACATGGTGGCAGACAGAAACAGGTGCCATCATGGTTGCCCCCGTCCCAGGTGCAATTGCCACAAAACCAGGCTCAGCAACAAAACCGTTGCCCGGACTTGACGTTGATGTCGTCCACAAAGACGGCACTTCTTGCAAAGCCAACGAAGGGGGACTTTTAGTTGTTAAACGCCCTTGGCCCTCCATGCTTCGCACTGTTTTTGGTAATGATGAGCGCTACGTGAAAACTTATTGGAGCGATTTTGCACCATCAAAAAAATGTCCTGGATTTTATTTCACTGGCGATGGCGCGCGCAAAGACAAAGATGCTTACTTCTGGATTATGGGACGGGTCGATGACGTCGTGAACGTTAGCGGCCACAGGCTTGGCACAGCAGAAGTTGAAAGTGCTCTTGTCTCACACGCCAGTGTGGCGGAGGCTGCCGTTGTGGCAAGGCCAGATGACATTAAAGGACAAGCCTTAGTGGCATTTGTCACATTGAAATCGCAACATAAAGAAAGCAATTTAGAAACGCACAAAGAAACCCTGCGCTCTTGGGTTGCTAAAGAAATTGGCCCCATTGCCAAGCCCGACGAAATTCGTTTTGCCGAAGCTCTTCCCAAAACTCGCAGCGGAAAAATTATGCGAAGGCTTCTAAGAGAGCTTGTCACCAAGGGAAGCACCTCTGGAGACGTGACAACACTGGAAGATTTCTCAGTGCTTGAGAAACTCAGGCAAGACGAAGAGTAAACAAATATAACGCAGCAGCGACACCAAAAGGTAGGCCGTACCGTTAGAGGGGATGGAAGCCAAGTGCGTTCAGGCGAGAGACGTGATGTGGTTTAGCTGAGCTGTGAATAAAGTAATTGAAGAAAAAGTTTGGTGTAAGCACAACCATATGGGAATAACCCAAGTCGACCAATTTAGAGTACGGACCCGCACGATACTCACCAAGTTCTTGTAGTGGCCAAAACAATTTATCAAAAATTGCTTTTTGTTCCTTAAAATTATGAATGTCTGTTGTGGCATTGCTTCGATGCTGAGCCATTTCATAAAGAGCAATAACTGCCGGCAGTTTTTGAACAATGACCTCTGGGGCATGCTTACGAGCCAAGACATTTCCTGGACTTTGCGGATCAAGCGGTTTTTTTGCCACATCAGGATTGGCAATGCCCATTAAATCAAGCAAATCTTTTTTGGCATGATACATAATGGTTGCCATTTCAGAGCTTGCAATGACATCGCTTGGCCTTAAGCTTTGTTCAAAAAGTAAACCAAGTGCTGCCAATCTATCCACACGCTCCCAGCGGTTTTTATTTTCCAACAATTTTTGAGCCGTAATTTGGAGAATGCTGTTTTCACGCTTTCCTGGAGTGTCCTTTAAAATAAAAAATGAGGCTCCCAGCAAAAGAATCCACGCCGTAAATTGTTGAACTGCCATTTTTGATTGCCCTTGGCGTGGCCACGCCCAATAGAGCGAGACTATGACGAGCAAGTACGACATTAATGTCAAGGGAAGCATGTAGCGATTCCAGTAAATAGGAAACCAGTCTCCGCCCCCAGTAAAATAAGGCAGTGTAAATAAAAAAGTCATCATCCATACTTTCAGAAGGGATGTTTCTATTAATTTTCGCCAAACCTTGCTTAGAAGCCCAAACAAGAAAAAGAGCAAAAGGATGTCCAAATAAAAACACTGCGCCGATGTCCAAAATTGTTCAAATCCAACCCGAATATACTCCAAACTTAAACCTGCATTTTTAAACGTCACAGGAGTTGGAACCCAATGGCCAAAATACAATTTCCTAAACAAGCTTAAGGCAATAAATGGAGCTGAAAGTCTGAGTCCAAGAATTAAATCATTTTTAAAACTGAATCCCTGCTTGCTTTTAATTCTTGCCCAAATCAAATCTAAAAAAATAAAGAAATTAAATAAAATTCCCTCAATGCGAATTAAGGGGAGAATGGACAAAACCCAAAGGCCACGGGCTTGGTTTTGATAAGAAGCATAAAGGTTTTGCAAGCCAAAGCAAAGTACAGAGACAAACAACACAGCAGTGAATCCTGTTGATGAGATGTATAAAAACGGTGGGAATAACGAAAACAAAAAAACCACAAACACAGAAAGTTTAAATTGCTTTGTGAGCTTCCATACCCACAAACCCAAAGAGTACAACACAAGTGGCACACCAACCCAATTAATGAGCATCATGGCCAAAAATGGATTGGCTCCAAGTCTTGAAAACAAACCCGCACTAAAAAACGTTAAAAAATCTACAGTTGCTTCAATGTATTCTTGCGCATTGGCTGAATATTTTAGGTTTTCTCCAAGCATCCATGAATGCCTAAGATTAATAAACGTTTCATCCCACCCCTCTGAGAGACGTAAACTCAAACGAATTGTCAGCAATGCTCCTGCCAGAGCAGCCAATACCAAGGGAGTGTGCAAATGCAGTCGCTCAAAAACAGGCAAGCGTTTAGATTCCCACTTCAAAGCCAACTTAAAAAGAACAAAACTCAACAGCAAAAAAAGCAAATTTGTTCCAGACAGAAAATCTGAGCTTTGCGCAGAATGAATCCAACCCCAAAGCAAATCCTTGGAGACATAAGAAAGACCGAGCGTATCGTTAACCCAAAATTCAATATTCATGGGAGGAAGAACTCATCTCCAAAACTTTAGGCCGCTCTTTCCTTAGTGTCCGAATGCGCATGATATTTTGAAAGGTCAACCAATACGTTTTTAGTCGCTTACCAGACCAACTCGACACACCTTCTCTGCGGGCATGGAAGGTCACGGGAACTTCCTCGAAACTCCAATGATTCCTGGAAGCCACATCGAGCAACTGAGCATCTAGTGAAAATGTTGTCATACGAAACTCTGGCAGCAAATCCAGCAATGAGCGGTGAAATAATTTTGGCAACCCATTCACATCTCGAACCCCAAGTCCCAAAAACAATTTGGCACCCAATGTATAAATAACACTGGTGAGCTGTGTGCTAAACGGGTCTAGCCTTGTTGTCCGCACACCCTTCATGAATAATTTATATTTTAGCGGATGTTTGTACAAAGCGTCTTTTAACTGCTGCCAAACTTTTAGAATATCATCGGCTTGAATTTGGTTATCGCCAGGGACATAACCAACATAAGGCGCACGTGTGTAGCGCATGCCTTCCATAACGCCGCCACCATAGTTTTTATTCTCCGACAAATGGACGGGCTGCACCCAAGAATATTTTTGGCTTAACGCATTCACCACATCTGCTGTGTTGTCTTGTGATCCGTTGTTCAAAAGTATGGCTTTACGCAAACCCTTTGCTGGCAAAGCAACTGCTTCTATGGCTTCAATCAGATGGGAAATGTTTTTTGATTCATTCCACAACGGAATAACCAAATCAAACTGTACACGAGCCCTTCCTTGTGAGCTTTTCACGAATATTTCTAAATCTTGTGGAGTGCCAAGGCCGAACATGGAGACTTTATATTTTTCATCATCGGAATTTGACGGCCTGTAATCGCTGTCGCGACCAATGCACTGAAACCCCACTCGTGCTTTTTTAGAAATCATGCGGTTGTAAACAGGCGCCACATAGAATTCACCATTGACTCGCTCACCCGCCTCTATCATTTCGCGTGCCGCATGAACAAAGTCAGATCCTTTTTTGAAATTATAAATGCCCACAGTGGCCTGATCTGAAACGACTTTTTTTTCTACCACTTCCGTGACCATGCTTTTGTCGTCCAAACGAACAAAAGACCATTTCGGATCCTTTGCCTTCATTGTCATAATAAAGCCGTCAGATTGTGAACGATCAAAAGCCTCCAAGTATGAGTCAATATTCATATCAATCCACTGATCGCTATTGGCAATCATTAGAGGATTGTCGCTGTTGATGTATGACTCCGCAAGCAAGACTGTACAAGCCGCGCCTTCAGTAACGCTTTTCACGGGGACAATGATGCATTCAGGAAGTTTTCTTTTAAGAAAATCGGCAACTCCCAAAGACTCAATATGCTCTTGAAGACACAAAAAAATCCAACGATGCGGAACCTGAGGAGTCAGGTTATCAACGACCCACTCAATCATGGGCTTTCCAAAAATTGGAATCAGTGGTTTAGGTGTTTCAAATCCAGCTTGCTGAAAACGACTGCCTCGACCGGCCATTGGCACAACGATGTTGAGCTGTGTTGCCATCAGCGCCCTGCAGTGTCTTTCTGGTCTAAAATAAATTTATCATTCATTGCCCCAGGCAATTTCACGACAACATTCACAGAATCCGTGAGCGCCTTGAAGCTTGAGGCCTCGCCTGGAGAAAGCATGACAATGTCACCGGCTTTAAAAATTTGACCGCACATCTCCACCTCACCAGAGACTACACAGGTCAGCTCAGTGGCCACTTTGTGATAATGAGCACTCTCAAAATCACCTTTTTTGTAATGCTTTACTGCCACCTCAACATCTGTAGTCTTATACGCTGTAGGCTCAAACCCGCCCACAAACCATCCCTTTGTGAACTGTTCAATGCGAAATGTTTTCATTACAAAGTCTCAACATGGACGCTGACATCTCGAGGAGCAGCACCCAAACGTTTTTCAAAGAGCTCAATTTTCTCGATGGAGTAAAAATTATGGTACAAATCTTTATCTATGGGGAAATGTCGAAGTTTCATGCCGCGTAAAACCAACTCATTGTATGTTGGTGCAATGAAGTACATGCCACCAATGGCAGCATCTCGAAACACAGACTCTTGCGCCGCGCGAACAAAAGAACTGCCTTTTTTGAAATAATAAAAACCGGCAATGGCGTCACGACTAATTGGGTTTTTCTCAGCCACCTCACTCACGCTGCGATTTTGGCTTTTGACATAGGACCACTTAGGATGAACAGAATCAAACGTGATCATTCCCCCATCGGCATCGTGGGTACGAAAATCTTCTAGAGCTTTGGAAACGTCAAAATCAATCCATTGGTCAGCATTAGAAATAATGAGAGGGTCGTCATTGTTGATTTGGTCAATGGCTAGCAAGCATGAGCACGCAGCACCCTTGCAATCACCGTCTTGAACAATGATTTTGCATTGATTGTTCGTTAAAAGCTTAAGCGTGTTGTCCAAATGAAAACGTACGCAATCGTCTTTTTGAACAATGAAAATAAATCTTTTGGGCTCACGAATTTTGCTTAAATATGAGAGCGCGTATTGAATCATGGGAACGCCATCAATTTCATAAAGTGGCTTGGGGTAAGTGGAGCCGGAGAAGAAACTACTTTTCCCCGCCATGGGAATTAAAATGTTCAAAGTCATCTTGCCGACCTTTCTGCAGAGAGTGCCTGCCCGTTCTCGATTTCCGAAATACGTTGTGCAATGGCATCAAAATAAACATCTGCGGGATTCAACACTTCCATTACAAAAGACCCTGACGCTTTTGCCGCCTCAATACCATGAGCATTGTCTTCAAGAATCAAACATTCTGCTGGTTTTAAGCCCATCTTCTTCATGGCTGTTAAATAAATTTCAGGATTCGGTTTTGCCAAAGTGATGTCTTCATTTGATAAAATAAACTCTAGATGCTCACGCAACAAAGCCTTCCCCATCATCAGCTCAATGCTAGAGCGAATGGAGTTAGAGCAAACAGCCAAGCGATACCCTTGCTGCTTTAATTTGCTTAGCGCCATCTGGTGTTTAAAATTCGGTTTGCATTTGGCGTAGACAAGTTCTTCCGTATAAAGCTGTTTGAGCTGATTTAAAAAACCATGCAGTCCTAAGGGGAGACCCTTTTCTTTGCTTAGCATTTCTAATTTTTTTCGTGTGGGCAAACCATCGTAAGTCACCAGATGGTCGTAGCGGGAAATTTCCATACCAAACAACGAGAGTGCCTTGTTCAAGGCCTCGTAGTGCCATTCGCGAGCATCAATTAAGACGCCATCCATATCAAATAAAACTGCTTTTATTTTTGCATTAGCCATAAAAATACTGTTCCGCCTCTCGAGGGAAATCTGTGCACAACAACAATTGACTCTCCTGTTGCAATTGCGCATCTTTGATTGCTTTCCAAAAACTTAAGTGTTCTCGTTTATGCAGTTCAGGAGACACAAGACAAACTTGCTTGCCATTTTTTAAGTGAGCAAGAATCGCTTCAGTGCTGATCCAAGATTTTCGCAGCTCATCTAACCACACGCCTTGTGATTCTTCGTATAGGCAAGGAACAGCTTCAACGTCGCTATGTCGAGTAAAGTGCTTCATGGTCTGCCTTAAATAATGCAACGATTCCGGGACAGAGGAATCAAAAACAAAATAATTGTTAATTTCAAAATGATTGAGCCTCGACTTCAAAAGCGAATGAATGCCATCTGATTTGATGTTCAAAGCCAAAGTTGCCTGCGACTGCAACTCTTTATAAAGCGCAAAGAATGTTTCAATAAATACAGGTGCGCCAGCAATCACTGGATCATGAGAGACAACCAATTGCCCTTGATGGTCGCGAATGTCGGTTTCAATACCAAAACCACACACCAGCGCTTTTTCTAAAGCCAGCAGAGAGTTTTTTTGAGACGCTTCCGTCCAATAGCCGCGATGAGCCAAAAGCTGCATTTTCCCTCTCATATAGTGTGAAATTTTCAGTATGAGTCGAAGCTTCAGTCAATCGTGTAGGCCTGAATAACGCGGGTTGCGAAACAAATTGTTGTGCCTTAGTTTTCAGTCATGGACGATATTGTCGGCGTTGGGGGCGAGCTAACAGCAAAAACAGCGCTCGAGGCCTATGAACACGGCATATTCCCTTGGCCAGACCCCAATTACCCTCACATGATCTGGGCCAGCCCAGTGAATCGCGGTATTTTAGATTTTAACCGCCTGCACATTCCCAAAAGCCTTCGCAAATCCCAGTCCCGATATTTGAAAACTGGGCTTTGGCAGGCTCAATTCAACACTCACTTCCAAGAAGTCATAGAAGAATGTTCAACGGTTCCCCGCAAAGGCCAAGACGGAACCTGGATTACACAAGACATGAAACGTGTTTATGGGGAGCTCTTTGGGCAAAAAAAAATTTACTGCATCTCTATTCATGAAAACAACACGCTGATTGGAGGAATTTACGGCCTTCGCCTGCAACACTATTTTTCCGCAGAAAGCATGTTTGCAAAAAAAACCGATGCCTCAAAACTCGCACTGCTTGTATTGATTGAAAAACTCAAATCAGAACAACTCCATTGGATAGACATTCAAATGCTTAGCCCTCATATGGAAAAACTCGGGGCACACACCATTCCTAGACCTGAATTTTTAGACCGCATTGGCTTAAAAGTCAGAATGTCAGAGTAAAAGCCTACCTTCGTGTTGGCAAAATTTGTTACAAAACGCTCAGCAAAACACAGCCCCCTAGCCCATAAAAAAAGGAGATTCCCTATGACTCGTCAACAAGCTCTTAGCCTCTTAGCCATTGGATTTAGTTCCTTGCTATCCATCCCATCCCACGCATGGGTCCGCTGTTCTGTACTTGGCGGCTCCGTATCGTGCACAAGCCACGCCAGCCAAAAAAGCAAATCAGGTTGTCTGAGCTATGCCAGAAACGAAGCACGTATGAATTGCATACAAATTGCGCACAAAGGCTGCACAATAAACTATGAGAATACTGAGCCTTTTTACGATGGCCTGAATTACGATCCTCCTCGCCAAACAGCTTGGAGTTGCTCGGTCATTGCTCAAAGCCAATAAGTCGTTGACCTTCACAAATCATAAGTGCTAAGTTCTCGAAACTTCAGCACTTATGACTCAAACCATTCATCTCTACAACACTCTAAGCGCCAAAAAAGAAGTCTACAAAGAACGCCTCCCTGGCCAGATGAATTTTTACGGATGCGGACCCACGGTTTACGGTTTAATCCACGTTGGAAACGCGCGTGCCTTTATTTGCCAAGACTTAGTCATTCGCATTTTCAAACTAGCTGGCTACCAAGTTAAATTTGCAAGAAACATCACAGACATCGATGACAAAATTATCAAAGTCGCAAACGACACCGGCCGTAGCGCCCAAGATGTTGCGGAATCTTTCACAGAATCGTTTGTTCAGGAAATGAATGAACTTGGCATTACCCCTCCAGACATTTTACCTAAAGCCACCGAACACATTCCTGAAATTCTAGAAATGATTCAAGGACTCATTGGCAAAGGACTAGCCTATGTTGCTGAAACTCCCTTTGGCAGCGATGTTTATTATAGAGTCGACAAGTTCAAAAACTACGGAGCCCTCTCCAAGCGCGCAACCGATGACCTCGTTGCCGGCGCACGCATTGAACCAGGTGAACAAAAAGAAAACCCTATTGATTTTGCCCTGTGGAAAGCTGCAAAACCAGGAGAACCTTCATGGACAAGTCCCTGGGGAGAAGGACGACCAGGCTGGCACATTGAATGCTCAGCTATGATTTACAAACATTTCCCCAAAGGAATTGATATTCATGCGGGTGGATTGGACCTTATTTTTCCTCACCACGAAAATGAAATTGCTCAAAGCGAAGGCTTCTGCGACTGCAAGCTAGCCAACTACTGGGTTCACACCGCCATGCTAACTTTTGGCAAAGAAAAAATGTCCAAATCTCTTGGCAACATTGTCACCTCAAGACAATTTTTAAATGTCTACGGGTCAGAAGTGTTGCGCCTGTTGGTTTTGCAACATCACTACCGAAGTCCCATTGATTTTTCCGATGAAGCCATTTGCCGAAGCGAAGGATTGCTAGAACGATTGTATCATTGCAAACAAAAAGCACTTGAAGCTGGCTTCAAAGCAAACCAAGTGCTGGCAAGCGACTTACCTCCTGACCTTGCTCAACTTGAAAAACAAATTACAGAATCACTATTTGATGATTTCAATTCCGCCAAAGCCCTTGGATTTATCTTAAAGGCGGCACGCCTTTGCTTCCGTGAAGAAAAAGCAGACTATTGGAAAGCCTGGGGTGTCAGCCTTAATTATTTTGATTCCATTTATGGATTGCTTCACGCCGAGCCCGTGAACGCATTGAAAAACATCAAAACAAAGCGCCTGCAACGAATGGGCGTGACAGAAACGTTTGCCAAGCAAATTGATGACCGCCTCACTTCACGAGAAACACTCCGAGCTCAAAAACGTTTTCAAGAAGCCGATGATGTTCGCAAACAACTTGAGTCCGAAGGCATTTTAGTGATGGACGGCCCCGACGGCAGCACTTGGGCCATGAAAAATTCCGTCTCATAATGTCATCACAGCAATTTGGGCCTTATCTTCTTCAGAAAAAAATTGCCAGCGGAGCTAGCTCACATGTCCATTTAGCACTTCATAAAGACAAATCCTTTGCTCTAAAAATTTTCCGCAGTGAACTTTTGGAAACTCCTGATTTTAAAAACAGGATTACAAAAGAAATCGAAACCAGCTCACAACTCAAACACCCCAACATTTTGCGCGTTATAGAAAGCCTCGCAGAACAAGAACAACTAGCTCTTGTTTGCGAGTACATTGATGGGGAATCGCTGGAAAGCCTACAAAACAAATTATCCCCAGCGCTTCCTGAGATTGCACTGCTTTTGACTGTCGATTGCTTGCACGGCATTGATTATGCCCACTCGCAAGGAGTGATTCACAGAGACATTAAACCCGCCAACTTGCTTTTTGATAAAACGGGTCGTGTGGTTGTTGCCGATTTCGGCATTGCTAAAGTTGTTGGCCGCACGCAAGTGACCTTACATGGCTCACTCATAGGCTCTCCTGATTACATGTCCCCTGAGCAAGCCAAAGGCCAAGAGGCCACCATGCTTTCTGACTTGTTCTCCATGGCAAGCGTTTTATATTTTCTCACAACTGGCAAAAAACCTTTCTCCAGAGACTCAGCACTTTCAACTCTTGCCGCTGTTGCCAACGAAGAACCCATCGCCCCAAATCAAATCAATGCCAAAATTTCTCCGCAGTTTTCTGAACTAATCTTAAAAGGTCTCAGAAAAAATCCTGCCGATAGGTACCAAAGCGCAGGAGAATTCATTTCAGCCATTGAAGATTACTTGCATGATTTTTGTTTTCCTAGAAGTTTTTCATTGCACTCGTGGTATTCAAAACCTAACGAAGAAACACTCAAAGCCCTTCACCTAATTGGGCAAAATTTGGAATCAAAAATTCGTCTCCTGTTATCTCAACAAAACAATAAGGCGCACATGCTGCTTTCTTACTACGCAAGCCTTGCCCCCAATAGCCCCACGCTGCAGACCCTGTTTGAATTGGCCTCCAAAACTCTGCAAGCAAGAACAACAAAAAAACCATCTTATTCAAAAACGTTGGGTCTATTTTTAGTGCTACTCCTGATCTCAACATCCATTTGGCTTTACAACAAAAACTCAGCCACACACTCACCTGTTGCCGCAACTCAGCCGCAAGCAAGCGGCACTGCTGCAAACCCTACCCCTACAACTATTACAGATAATGCCTTACCAGCTCCCTTGCCCAGCACTACGGCTGTGGTTGCTGTACCTTCAACTCCAACATTGCCAACACAAACAGCGCCTACCCCAAAACCGCTTATTGAAAAACGCACCTCAGTTCATTTTGATGTCTCTGATGATGTTAAAATTACGTGGAATGGGAAAGTCATTGAAGATCCTAGCCGCCCACTTAGAGTCTTATACGGAAAATATCGTTTAAAATTAGAAAAGCCAGGCCTTGCCCCCATTGAAAGAACCATTGATATCCGCAATGATGAGCCCATAAATATACGTGTCAAATAAATCATTTTCTCTACTCATTAAAGACTCTCAAGGATCAGCGTTTCATACGTTCGATAAACGCATCCTCAACGTTGGCACAGAACAATCTCACGATTTAAAAATCAAAAGCGCTCAGTCCGGCCTTTATTTCACCATTCATTTTGATGGAGAAAAAGCCACAATTCTTCCTTCCGCATCTAACCCCATCCAGTACAACGGCCGCTTGCTCAACACTACTGTGAGTCTGAAGGATTTTGATAAACTAGAGTGGAACGATGGCCAGGTCATTTTCACGACTGCCGCCAATGCGCTCACAAAAGCACCAAGCGACGCAAAGAAATTGGAGCCCTTGGATTTGCTACTAAAGATATCTTCAGATTTGCAAAGCCCGGGAGGGCTTTTTGAAGGCATCGAGCATGTGCTCGATTACGCTGTTTCATTACTTGGTTGTGAATCAGCATGCTTGATGGCTGAAGTTGATGAAGCCAATTGCTGGGAAGTTTTAAGCTTGCGCTCCACTCAACCGGCTGCTCGCAAAATGAATAAAAAAGATTTTTTTAGTCAGACCATCTTAAGTCACGTGATTGAATCTAAAAAACCCATGGTCTTGGACAGCCTCATTGGTCACCCTTGGGCTAAAGCAGAGTCCGTCATTGCCTCTTCGGTCTACTCAATTGCCTGCATACCACTTCTGCTCTCAGAGCGTATTTTTGGAGCTCTCTTTTTATTCAACCAAACCCCAGGAAAATCTTTTTCAAAGGATCACATTCAAAACCTAGGGCCGCTTGTTAGCATTGCCTCCACACTTTTACTCTCACAGCTATATTTACAGCGCTCAAGGCGCCGTGTGCAGTGGCTCAAATCGCAGCCTGCCTCTCATACTAAGTCGCTCATTGTTGGACCCTCATCAAAGATGAAGGACCTCACTTTAAAAATTGAGAAAATTGGGCCAACTCCTCTGCATGTATTAATTCAAGGGGAAACTGGTGCAGGCAAAGAACTCATCGCTAGAGAGTTGCATGAAAAAAGCTCTCGTCATGAGAAACCATTTGTGGCCATTAACTGCGCCTCTATTCCAGAGACACTTTTGGAGTCGACTCTTTTTGGACATGAAAAGGGGGCTTTTACTGGAGCTACAAAATCACAAATTGGAAAATTTGAGCACGCCAGTGGCGGTACACTTTTCTTAGATGAAATTGGCGATTTGCCTTTGGCTCTGCAAGCAAAAATTCTACGAGTCATACAAGAGCAAAAAGTTGAACCCGTGGGATCATTGCATAGCCGCCCCATAGATATTCGCCTTATTTCAGCTACCCACGTTGATTTAGAGAAGGCAGTGCAATCTGGCAGCTTTAGAAAAGACCTCTATTTCAGACTCAACGGTGTCACAATTGAGATTCCTCCATTGCGTGAGCGTAAAGAAGACATTGCCGTACTTGCGCAGCACTTCATAAAAAAAACAGGATCATCAAAAATAATTTCTAGCGATGCTTTGCTAGCTCTCCAAAAGCACTCCTGGCCTGGCAACGTCCGTGAACTTGAGCAATGCATTACTCGCGCTATATTCTTGTCAGACTCCACAGAGATTTTAGCCAAAGACCTCGACTTTGGCAGCGAAGAATTGGAGTCGCTCGACCCCTTTGAGAGCCTTAGCGAGGTTGGAAACCTCAAAGACGTTCAAAAGGAATTGACCCGCCGCTACGCTCAAATGGTTTTGGATCGTTGCGGGAACAATCGCCTGGAGGCTTCCTTAAAATTGGGCATCTCTGAGCGCAGCCTATATAGGATATTTTCAGACAGCTCTGACAACACACACTGACAAAGTTGTCAGTTGAACTCTTAAGCAAATAAAAAACATCAAGAAATTCAAGCTAAGAGCTTTGGCACAACCCCTGCACTATTGAACTTCGAAAAGGAGTTCTTGTGCAAAACAAATTCATCTCAACAACCATCTACTCTCTTGGCCTAATGATGGCCACACACGTTTCCGCCAATGAAAAGACATTCACCGACAGCCCACTCAGAACCGATTGCCTTCGTGAATTCACCACGGGCCTGTGCGCACTAAATCGTTTCATTGATCCTGAAACAGGCATTGCTTGCTATCAAATTAACCAATACGGCACCCTTCAGGGGGCTCAGTTCACGTGCCATGAAATTCCAAAGGATTTCAGGCCTAACTTCACACTGTTAGATTAAGGGGGAATATATGTTCGCAATTCGAAAAGAAACCATCGTCGTCATTTCCATTTTTGTCATTATGCTTCTGGTCTCAGCTAAGTTTTCAAAAGCCGCCAGCTACAACTTTTTTTTCAACAATGTTGAGCAAGGGGCCAACAGCACTGCCAGCCCAACACTCACTGTTGATGGTAAAAAAGTAAAAGAAAAATCAGCCCAACAAATTAAACAAGAAGATGGGGAAATTCCCACAGAAAGTACGCCAGAATCAGCGACAGAAAAAAATGGCACAACATCCTCTGATGGAGCTGTCATTCCACAAGAATCAGCTAGCATTAAACGTCTTCCACAAAAAACGGAACCAAAGTTTAGGGCCCTGGTCTCTGGCGCATGGTTTAGCCAGGCACCTTCGCTAAGCTCAAACCTGAAAAGGCAAGATAGCCAAGGCGCATCCCTAACCGTTACGCTGACTCCGTTAAAGTATCTAGGCTTTAGCTTTTTAGTTGGCCAAACCTATGGCATCGACAAAGGCTTCCAACACCTCGGAGCAGAAGTTGAACTCACCCCTCTTCATGTGGGGCTCTTTGGCTTTGATAATTTGCTTGAAGCAGGAGTTATGGCAGGAGCCATGGCTTCAAATGAAAATAAATCCGGCAAAGTTGGACGACTTTCTTTAGGGGCTAGAGCGGCACTGAATTTTGGTGGGGACTGGGTCCTCAATGCAAGCTACAGGGCTAACGTTATTGCCCATAACCGCTACGCAGAACTTGGTTTAGGGTATCGATTTTAATTTGTTGATTTTCAAAAGATTCGGATGAATACTTCAGTCCGATTTAGTTGCGGGCTCTCCATTATGTAGCTCCCCAAGCGAGATGGAGAGTTCGCTGCTAATTATACCCAAGGAAGGTTAAAATGTTTAAAAAAGCAGCCTCGTTCATTTTATTACTGCTAGCATTGTCGACCACCAAAACTTTCGCCGCTGAATACAATTTCTATTTTAATGGCACAGAACAAGGGGACAACAGCCAGGCCAATCCTTCCGTGAGCGTTAATGGCAAACCGGTCAACCCACCCAAAGAAGAAACATCAGCAAGTGACGACAAAACAAATTCGAGCACAGCTAAGGATGTTGCTAAAAAGGTAGAGCCCGTAGTGCCCTATCAACCAAAACCACCTAAAGGACGAGTCGCCCTAAACATGACAAGCCTTGGCATTAGCATTCCAGTGAGCGATCCTTTCTGGAGCAGTGGTTATTTAACAGCTGGTGGCCTTTCGCTTTCTGGAACATATAATTTTACAGATGCCTGGGGCTTAACTTTTGCCTTAGGACAACTTAGCGCAAGAGATACTGGTGCACCTCATTGGTCAGAAGCCTCCAAACTTGTGCGCATCTACCAAGTCATTGCCGAAACAGATTTCACCGTCTACCGAGGTGCCCTAACAAACGAACTTAGTTTCGAGGGAGCAGGACTCCTCGGCTACAGCTATGCCAAAGAAGAGCGCGGCGAATTGCACAATGCTAACAATATTCATTTAGGAATACGCACGGGTTTTTCACTGCGCGAGCACCCTTCTTTTATGCTCAACATTGCTTACCGCTTGCTTTTCCCCACAACGCAATCTTCGTCAAAATCAGCCATCAAAGTTTCCGATATGGGCGAGCTTGGCCTAGCAATGGTGTTTTAACTAAGCCTATCGAAGTTAACGAAAGTAATTTCACCTACATCGTGTAGTTTTCTCATAAGAATTTCATTCAAACGACAAACTACTACACACGTAGTTGACATTTACTACGGACGTTACAATTGCGTCTGCGAGATTGATCAAATCCAAACAAAACATGATCAAAAGATCATTTATTCCAAACTGTTTTCAAAAAACAGCTCATTTTTTCTATTAATTCTCTCCAAAAAAATCACAACCCGCTTCGTTAGCAATTCTGTTCCACGACTCGTCATGTGTACAAATTAAAACATAACTCAACCAGAAAATTGCGTCACCTATGTACCAGATCTGAACTGCTCATCTCCATTGACAAATCACTTCAATTTATATACCTTCGTACACATGACTGAGGCGCCGGATTCAACCGGTCAGTGCGACAAATTTCTCTCTGAAATTGTTTTTCTTCTCAATCTCTTCAGTTGTTAAATAATACTTCTCATAATGTTCTGGTGGCAAAGGTTCAATTCTTTTTTG
>JACCDV011024639.1_pt1 | contig 187837 bp, 252 predicted proteins | sample 7446131 | NCBI WGS metagenome assembly JACCDV01 (sample SAMN15323448, study PRJNA562643) | freshwater metagenome | isolation source: river surface water | place: USA:Blue River Watershed | collected 2017-08-17 | reverse complement strand
GAATTAGTACAAGATCCAAAAACTAAAGAGTTTACTCGTAAGATGAAGATGACACCTAAAGATATGGAAACTATCGAAAAGGTTCAAAATATGATGGCTAAAGAAAAGAGCTTGAAGAAAGAAGGGGAAGGAGATGAAGTAGCAGTTGATATAACCGGAAAAGCATACAGTATTGGAGATATTATAGAATTTAGAGGTCATAAGTTTGAATGTCAAATCGGACAAAGAGGCATAGTAGTATTACAGAAAGTAGATGACGAATTAAATCCATTACCTCAATTCTTTGAAGGCGGAACACCTCAATTTACTACAATCTTAAAAAATGCTAAAATAATAAGTAGTGGAAAAGGAATTTCGGAAGGAGGAGTTAATCCTGAAGGTGATGCAATGGTTTTAAATTTTGTAAAGAAATTAGCTAAAATATGGGGCATACCTATGCAACATGCAGTTAACTTTATCCACGCATCTATCAAGCGTCAAGGATACTAAAATAATAGAAAATGAAAATAAAAGAATTGAGAAAAGCTGTTCAAGAAATATCTAAAGAGATGAATGCTGTTAAAGCTGAGGCTCCAGAAGTAGAAGTACCTTCTACAGAAGTAGAACCTCAAGACCAACCAGAAGCATCAGCAGATACAAAATCTACTGAGTTTATCTCTTTGATCTTAGAATCAGCAACACAAGCTCACATATACCATTTACAGTCAGATTCATATGCACAACATATGGCATTATGTGCGTACTATAATGGTATACCTGGTATCATAGACGCTTTAGCAGAATTACTACAAGGACGTTACGGTATCTTAAGAGGATACGCAGCACCAGCACAGTACCTAGAAGATAACAATGTAGTAGAGTACTTTAAAAATTTACTAGAGACTGTAGATGCTCAACGAGCAAATTTACCACAAGATTCTAATATTCAAAATAGTGTAGATAACGTAGTTGATTTAATTCAAAGCACTCTATACAAATTAACATTCTTGAAATAATGAATAAAGCAGAATTCAGAGAACTTATTGAAGAAGCTTATTTCGAAGTACTAACTGAAAAGAAAGCTACATACTGTGGAAGATGTGGACATACCCACGTTAAGGGTACACCTTGTCCAAGACCTTTCAAAGAAGGCTTATCACCTCATGGCGATGATGCTTATACTAAAAGTGTAGACGAAGCAGAAGGAACTACTGTAAAGCCAGATCAATTACCAAAAGACTTTCTAAAGTCAATAGAAGATAAATACGGTCCTATAAAGGATGAAGATTTCTTCAATAAAGATTTATCTACATACTTTAAAACAGATAAGGTAAATCAAGAAACTGGATCAGTTGGTCATAAGATAATCCAATTACCTAGTTTTGAGAATCTATTCTTTAACTTATCAGCAGCAGTAGACTCTACCAAGCAGTTAATGCATTTAGATGATATACGTAAAGATGAAAAAGCAAGACAGGTATTTGAAGTAGTAGGTAAAACTTTTAATGCTCTTCGTCACTTCCTGAGAACTGAATACCCAGCTCAGTATGCTATGATGAAGCAAAGACGTTCTATGAATGAATCAATTCTAGAAGATAAGTCTTTAGCAGAGTTAATTAAAGAAGAAGAACCTAAAGAGGAACCTGCAAAGAAGCCTGAAGAGAAAGCAGACGAGAAGCCATTAGAAAAAGCAGGAGAAGAAACAGTATTGGAAACTGCTACAGATAAGATGTTAAGTAAATTTCCTAGTCTGAAGCAAGCTGTAGAGTCTCTACTTACAAATCAATATGGTGAATTCGTAGAAGAGATTTTATGGGTAGCACCTCGTCCTTCTACTTTTAGAGTTGAATTAAAAAATAAACAGAACTTTATCTTAAAATGGACTGGTAAAGGCTTTGAAGCACAAATTCAAGGAAAACGTTACTATATTAATAAACTTGCAGATTTCGAACAAGCTTTAGATAAACTAAACGAATTACTTAAGTACGGACCTAACACAGGCGGAGAACCAGGTGAAGGTGGAGAAGATGATGGATCTAGCGGCGGCGGTGGAGGTACTACCGGAGGTGATTTCCCAGGAGGAGAAGGAGGTGGAGCAGAAGAAGCACCGGCACCAGAAGGTGGAGAAGGAGAAGAAGGAGGAGCTGATCTAGGAGGAGAAGACGTTGAATTTCAAGAACCAGGAGAAGAACCAGCATAAATGAATTTAATAGAAAAAGTAATATTAGAATGGTCTTATAGATGTGAGAAAGGGTATCCTGACATGTCTAATGAAAAAGATATGGAGCTATTTGAATCCTTATTTGGATTTAGAATAGATGAAGCTAAACTTGATTGGAAAGAGTTTAGTGAAGCAAGTAGAAAATATTCACGATTACGAGTTTTAGATGATAAGATAGAAAATAAAAGTCCGTTTGAGTTTTTAGACGGAAGTCAAAGTATATTAACATATGCTGATAGTTCTTATGCACCTTTGTTTTACTCAATGGAAGTAGATGCAATTAAAAAGATTGGCGGTAATCATATCAACCATTTCCCTTTCTTTAAAGATCAAGAAGGAAATGACGTAAGCTTTAGTGCATTAAAGAAAACTAAAGAGTTTGGGGGGTCTGGAGGAAGTAAGACTCAAACAAGTGAAAGACAAGAACACGGATTAATAAATGCTATAAACGCAGTACCTGGAGTTAAAACACTGAAAGGTACTAACGGAACAGAAATAACTGGTGTACAGTCAGCATCCAAGGTAGAAGGTAAGAATGCATTTGATAACGAACCTTATGCAGATATTATACTAAAAGTAAAAGGACAAGATATAAAAGTATCAGCAAAAGGAAACGAAGCACCAACTTTAGCTGGCGGCGGACTGTCAGGCATGACCGCAATGGCTTCAACTAACCCAGAAATTAGGGAGTGGTTAGTAAAGTTTTATGAAGATGCTTATCAATTCTATAAAGAAAGAGTTGAAGCAAATGATCTCGAAGGTGTTAACTTAGCTGGAAATAAACTAGTACCCGATGTATCGAGAAAAATCCCAGAAAACTTATTAAGAACAATTATACAGGGTACTGTAGCAATGGGCGGACCTGTTGATTACTATTATAAGGGAGGTATGGATGTAAGCTTCGAAGTAGAAGGTAACACAGTACATTTAAAGAATGGAAAATTTATTACAGTAGATGACTTTATAGAAGAACACGGAGGTGTTTTTTATGCACACATAAGAAAAAGAGATGGAGATTTTGTCTTCACAGATATAATGCAAGACCCGAATGGAGTAGTAATTCGAACTATTTTTAAGAAACTAAACACAAACGGAGCGCAATCTAGGTTCGGAACTTTACATAAGATCCGAGGGGTAGAAATATAAAAAACAATAAGTTATGTCGCAAGATATTAAAAATATAATAGCACAAGAATATATAAAATGTGCTAAGGACCCGGCGTACTTTATGAAAAAGTACTGCTATATACAACATCCTACCCGAGGTAGAATTCTTTTTAATCTTTACCCATTTCAGGAGAAAGTACTACATTTATTTAGAGATAATCAATTTCTTATTACTTTAAAGTCTAGACAGCTTGGTATATCAACCTTAGCAGCTGGATATTCTTTATGGTTAATGATCTTTCATAAAGATAAAAACGTACTAGCCTTAGCAACTACACAAGCAACAGCTAGAAACTTGGTAACAAAGGTACAATTTATGTACGATCAGTTACCTAAGTGGTTGAGATTACAGGCAGTAGAGAAGAATAAATTATCGTTAAGATTAAAAAATGGATCAAAAATACAGGCTAAATCAAGTAACTCAGATGCTGCTCGTTCTGAAGCGGTATCGTTACTTTTAATAGATGAGGCCGCTTTTATTGATAACATTGAAGAAACCTTTACAGCTGCACAACAAACCTTAGCAACCGGTGGTCAGTGTATGGCCTTATCGACTCCTAATGGTATTGGTAACTGGTTTCATTCTACGTATGCTAAAGCAGAAACAGGAGAAAATTCATTCGTACCAATTAAACTACCTTGGACTGTACACCCTGAAAGAAACCAAACCTGGAGAGATCAACAAGATAGAGACTTAGGTCCTCGAATGGCTGCACAGGAGTGTGATTGTGACTTCTTATCATCAGGTGAAACCGTATTTGAACCAGAAGATTTAATATTTTATGAAGAAACTTATCAGAAAGATCCAACAGAAAAAAGAGGAGTTGACGGCAATTTATGGGTATGGGAAAGTCCTGATTATTCAAAATCCTACATGGTTACAGCCGACGTATCTAGAGGTGACTCTACTGACTATTCTACGTTTCACGTAATGGATATAGAAAGTTGTGTACAAGTAGCAGAATATAAAGGAAAGTTATCTCCAAAAGAATTTGGAAACGTTCTTGTAGGTATTGCTTCTGAATACAACGATGCACTCTTAGTAGTAGAAAACGCAAACATAGGGTGGTCTACTATAGAACAGATACTGGAAAGAGAGTACAAAAATATATACTACAGTTCAACATCCAATATGGATACAGTTGAATCTTATATGTCTAAGTACGAAAGAGAAAAACTCGTTCCTGGCTTTACAATGTCAATGAGAACCCGTCCTTTAGTAGTTGCTAAGATGACTGAGTATATTAGAGAAAAAGCAGTTACAATTCAATCTAAAAGGCTATTACATGAGATGCGAGTGTTTGTATGGAAGAATGGAAAAGCACAAGCTCAAACAAATTATAATGACGATTTAGTGATGGCCTTCGCAACCTCACTGTACGTAAGAGATACTGCATTAAGACTAAGACAACAAGGTCTTGATTTAGCTAGAGCACAGCTTTCCTCTTTTGGAAATCTTAATGCAAAAAACCAAGCTATTATATCAACAGTTGGATCCCATCGAAATAATCCTTATCTTATAGACATGGGTGGCCAGCAGAAAGAAGATATTAGCTGGTTATTTTAAACGAATCTATTTATAACTAAAGACATTTTAATTAAATGGCAGATAAAGGCTTATTTAGTAGACTACAGCGATTATTCGCTACAGACGTTATTATACGTAACGTAGGTGGTGATGAATTAAAAGTAGTTGATCCTAATCAAATACAAACAACTGGTAAGTACCAGACCAACTCTCTTATAGATAGGTTTAGTAGATTATATATCTATAATAATAGAAATATATTTAATCCAAACCTAAACTACCAAACCTTAAGAATTCAGCTATATTCTGATTATGAAGCTATGGATACAGATCCTATTTTAGCTTCTGCATTAGATATTATTGCTGATGAAGCAACAGTAAAAAACGATTTTGGTGAAGTTTTAGCTATTAGATCTTCAGATGAAAATATACAACGAGTACTGTACAATTTATTTTACGATGTATTAAACATTGAATTTAACTTATGGTCATGGACTCGTAATATGGCTAAGTACGGAGACTTCTTTTTAAAATTAGAGATTGCAGAAGGACTAGGAGTATACAACATACTACCTTATACGGTCTACCACGTATCTCGTCATGAAGGACAAGATCCAGAAAATCCTACAAAAGTAACCTTTCAGATTGACTTAGATGGTTTAGCAACTTCACAAAGCCCTAATTACACTCCTAATACAAATAAAAAGATTATTGAGTTAGATAATTATGAAGTAGCTCACTTTAGGTTAATTTCAGATACTAACTACCTACCATACGGACGTTCATATTTAGAACCAGCTCGTAAGATCTATAAGCAATTAACTTTAATGGAAGATGCGATGTTGATTCATCGTATCATGAGAGCTCCAGAGAAGAGAATGTTTTATATCAACGTAGGTCAAATACCACCAGCAGAAGTTGAACAGTTTATGCAAAAGACTATCAACACTATGAAAAAGACTCCTTATATGGGTCAAGACGGTCAGTATAACCTACGATTTAATCTTCAGAATATGATGGAAGATTTTTACCTACCGGTAAGGGGAGGTGATACTTCTACTCGTATTGAGACTACAAAAGGATTAGAATACGACGGAACAAACGACGTTGTTTATTTAAGAGATAAATTATTTGCTGCATTAAAGATACCTAAAGCTTATTTCGGATACGAAGGAGAATTACAAGGTAAAGCAACCTTAGCAGCAGAAGATATTCGTTTTGCTAGAACAGTGGAAAGAATACAAAAGATAATGGAATCTGAGTTAACAAAGATTGCATTAGTACACTTATATTCTCAAGGATTTACTGGCGAGTCTTTAGTTAATTTTGAAATTAAATTAACAAATCCATCTATTGTTTACGAACAAGAGAGAGTTGCTTTAATGAAAGAGAAGATTGATTTAGCAGCTCAAATGATAGATACTAAATTATTCTCAACAGATTATATTTACGATAATATCTTCCACTTATCAGAAGATAAGTACAACGAGATGCGAGAACTAATCAGAGAAGATTTCAAGAGAAACTTTAGATTATCTCAAATAGAAGGAGAAGGTAACGACCCAGCACAGTCAGGAAGATCTTACGGTACACCGCATGATTTAGCATCAATGTACGGAAGACGATCTACAGCATCAGATAGAGCTTCAGGAGCAGGACCAGGTTCAGTACCTCCAGGATACGAAGACCATCCTTCACCACCAAGAAAGTTAACAGACCCAGGAGAAGAAGGTGGACGTCCTAGAACAAATATGTCAATATACCACACTAATGATAATCCTTTAGGAGGACGAGATCCATTAGGTAGCCATGGTATGAAAGGAGGCTTCCCAAGCGATAATGAAAACATAATGGAAGGGTTTAATACAAAGGCTGTATACCATCGAAATAAAGAAGTATTGAAGGAAATGGTCTTTAATACTCAGAAGAAAGATGAATCAAATCTACTAAAAGAAGACAATATTAGAGATTTAGGTGAATAAAGCATATTTATAATAGGAAACCTATAAGATGAAAGTAAAACATTCAAAGTATAAAAACACAGGGTTGATATTCGAATTGCTTGTTAAGCAAATCGCATCAGATACTCTATCTAGAAAAGATTCTCCAGCAGTTAGTATCTTAAAAAAATTCTATGCAGGAAAATCTTCTTTAGCTAAAGAGTATAAACTCTATGAATTTATCTCAAAAAATAATAATGTAACTCCTCTAAGAGCAGAAGCAATATTATCAACAATAACAGAAATCTCCCGCAAGTTAGATCAAGCTGCTATTAAGAAACAGAAATACGAATTAATTGCAGAAATCAAGACTCATTATAATATTGATGAGTTCTTTGCAATACAAGTAAGAGACTACAAAGCATTAGCTGCTCTATATTGTTTACTAGAAACACAGAATAATGCAGAGAATGTTGATCCTAGTTCTTTAATTGAAAACAAAACAACAATTTTAGAGCACTTAACATCAAAAGCACAAAACGAAGAAGATGTAAAAGATACTTTAATCGAAGAGTATTCAAAATACGATAAAGATTTAAGATTACTTACATTTAAAATCTTATTAGAGAAGTTTAACGACAACTACAAAGACTTACTTCCAGAACAAAAAAATATTTTAAAAGAGTTTATAACTTCTGTAAACTCAACTACCCGTCTTAGAACTATCGTAAATGAGGAATTAGGAAAGATAGCAAAGAGAGTAGAAGAAATGTCTCAGAAGGTATCTGATCAGGTTATTAAGATTAAACTAGAAGAGGTAAGGAAAGCTATTAAACCTTTGTCTAACAAAGAGAAAATAGGAGATACACATCTAGTTAACCTTATGCAGTACTATGAATTAGTACATGAACTTGAAACGATATGAAAATAAGTGAATTAAGAAAATTAGTACAAGAGGTACTTAAAGAAGCTAACGTAACTAACGTTGGCGGTTCTACTTATACTCCCGGAGCAAATGATGCATTTGCAACTAGATTTGCTTTTGGAGGAAAAAAAGATAACAAAGCAACAAATTATGCGAAGAAGCTAGGCTTTAAGAAAGTAAGCCGTCCAAGCAGACCTTCAAATACAAAATTAATAGACTATCTAGATGAAAACGCTACAAGAAAAGTTTAACGCTGTAAACGAAAACAGATATACAAAAGCTGAATTCTTACGTGATGCTCAAAGACAATACCCTCAATTCATTACTCGTTTTAACGGGTATGAAGATGCAGTACAAATCTTTAAAAACAGAGGTTTAATTGCAGAGGTAAAAGCTGTAGTGTATGATGATAAGACGGAAGATATGTACAAGCCGGAAACTATCAGAAGAGCAATTGATATTGAGTTAGATGCTATGGGTGTTGATTCTGCAGGAACAGTAAAGGAAGAAGAATACGAAAAAGCTAAGAAAAAAGCAATGGCTAACTTAGAGAAAGATTGTAACCATTACTTAAATCTTATGGCTAAAGAATCTCCTAAAGTAGATAAGCATGATCAAATGGTAGCTGTTAAAGATAATAATAAAGTAGATACTTTTAACGGTATGAAGAAAGCCGAATTAAAAGAAGCTATGAAAAAAGTTATTATTAATCTTTTAGAAGATAAACAACCGCTAAACGAAGCAGCTGCTGAAAAATTAGAGCAGTATATTAATTACGAAAACCCAGATAACCAAGACTTAGCAGCTAGAATTAGAAAAGGTGCAACAGAATTAGCTGCACATATTGCTAAGATTGAAAAGATGTATTTAGATACAAGAGAGAATATTGAAGCTATTTATGAAGACATTGGCTCATTTATGGCTCCTGCAGTATCTAATGCGTTCAAAGAAGACTTAAAACCGGTAATGGCTAAGTATTTTGCTATAGAGACTCCAAAATCTAGACGTCTATCTCCAGAAGAGTTAGAACAATTAGGCTTTTCAGCAGGTAATTCTAGAGGAGCATCGTTTTCGTTAAGAGAAGGCAAAATTTTAAAAAGTAAATAAACATGGCATTATTAGTAGATGTACAGACCTTTAGACCTATTCTTAGAGAATCTAAGGAAAGACCTGGAGTATTTGAAGTAGAAGGTATCATGCAACGTGCTGGAGCTAAAAACCAGAACGGACGTGTTTATGATAAAAGAATACTTTTACGTGAAGTAGATAAGTATGTAAACGAGTTTGTTAAAAACGGTAATGCATATGGTGAACTAGACCATCCAGAATCTGCTATAGTATCTTTAAAGAATGCATCTCATATCATAAAAGAATTATGGTGGAAAGGTGACGAACTAATGGGTCGAGTAGAATTACTTAACACACCATCAGGTAACATTGTAAAAGAAATTATCAAAGCAGGGCATACTATCGGTATTTCTTCTAGAGGTACAGGATCTGTACAGCAGACAAACGAAGGTACTTTAGAAGTACAACCAGATTTTGAGTTAGTTTGTTGGGATTTCGTATCGAACCCTTCTACACATGGTGCATTCATGAATCCAATCTCATTAAACGAAAGTGTACAAACTGTTTCTAAGTTTAGTAAATTAGACAGTATTATAAACGATATATTAAGAGCATAATGAAACTAGTAAACCTTATTCTAGAAAACGAAGTAGATAAATTAGCATACGGCTTAGGTGATGATTTTAAAGCATTAGCTCAAGGTATCGAAAAAGAATTTGATAAAGCAGATGATCCAAAAGAAGGAGCAGTTACTACAGCAAGTTTACTTATAGCTCTTCCTGCTATTTTAGGTATCGTTGCACGAATAGGTAGAAATCTTTCAAAATTTGTAAGACAGACTTTAGGAGATAAACCAAATGATCCATCAGAGGCAGAAAAGTATTTTAAGGAGATGGGAGAATTAGCAGATAAGCTACACCATTTGTATATTAAACCAATTACTTTTACTGTTAAGAAGTTCGTTAAAGATGAGCACAAAGCTCACGGTATAGCAAACGCTATATTCCACGTAGTAGTTGCAATCATGTTAATAGCATCCGGCGTTACAGCCGTAAAAGCATTACAAGCTCAGAACATTAGTTTAGCTAGTTTAGAAAGTGCTTTAGCTGCAGTCAAAGGTGGAGAAGTAAAAGAGTATATAGCAAAGTTTTTCGCTTAACATAATATTTTTATAATATTTAACTGGTTTTGGAAAACAGTATATATTTATATACAAATATACCGTTTATATACGGTATCCTACACTACAAATTTCTATTACGATTCTAATAATCGTACAAATCACAACAATTTTATTGTAAAATGGCAAACAAAGATTTATTCAAGCAAGCTATTGCTGAAGCCAAATCTGTCCGTGAAGCCGCTATCGCAAATGCAAAACAATCTTTAGAAGAGAGTTTAACTCCTCACTTAAAAGATATGTTAGCCGCTAAACTTCAAGAACTAGAAGGTTCTGAAGAAGAGGTAAAAGCAGAAGAGGGATTAGTAGCAGAAGGCGAATTAGGATTCAGTGAAGCAGCGGAGGATGATTCAGAAGAATCTGAAGACGATGCTGCAGCAGCAGAAGAAGCACCAGAAGGTGAAGAAGCTCCTGAAGAAGAAGGTGAAGCCGATGAAGATAAAGAAGTAAGCGACTTATCAGTTGAAGACTTTAAAAATCTAATTCGTGACATCATCGCTCAAGAAATGGGTGCTGAAGCTCCAGCAGGTGAAGAAATCCCAGGCGAAGAGATGCCGGGTGCAGAAGGAGATTTAGAAGCTCCAGCAGCTGATGTTGCTGACGGCGAGGAAATCGACTTAGAAGAACTTTTAAAAGAATTGGAAGGAATGGGTGCAGCAGCTCCAGCTCCAGAAGAAGAGGCTAGTTTAACTAAAGAAGCACAAATTGCTGAATTAGAAGCTAAATTAGCTGAATTAAAAGGCGAAAAAGAAGAAGCTCCAGTAATGGAAGCTGACAAAGAAAAAGAAGAAGAACATTCTTCAATGATGAATGAAGCTTTAGCAACAATCGAATCTTTAAAGAAAGATTTAACTGAAGTTAATTTATTAAACGCTAAATTACTTTACTTAAACAAAGTATTAAAAGCAAACAATTTATCTGAAACTCAACAAGTAAATGTCATCGCTGCCTTTGACAAAGCTGAGACAGTTAAAGAGGTAAAATTAGTATTCGAAACTATCTGCGAGAGCTTAGTAACTAAAAAAGAAACTAACACTATCAAAGAATCAAGAGGTTTCGCTAGCAAAGCAACTGGTACTACAGCAAGTAAACCAGAAGTAATCAGCGAAGTATCTGATGCAGTTCGTAGAATGCAAAAATTGGCAGGAATTATTTAAAATAACAAACAAACAAATTAAATCTTACAAAAATGGAAATTAATTCATTATTGGAAAGCTCAAACACTTACAAAAGCCAAGCTGCTGATGCAGTTCGTTTGGCTGAGAAGTGGAGCCAATCAGGCTTGTTAGAAGGTCTTTCTGGAGAGAAAGAAAAGACTAACATGGCTATGATCCTAGAAAATCAAGCTAAGCAAATCGTTGCTGAAGCTAACACAACTGGTACTGGTGGTACATTTACTGCTGGTCAAGGTGAACAATGGGCTGGTGTTGCTTTACCGTTAGTACGTAAAGTATTCGCTCAGATCTCTGCTAAAGACTTTTTATCAGTTCAACCAATGAACTTACCTTCAGGTCTTGTATTCTATTTGGATTTCAAATACGGTACTGCTAAGTCTCCATTTGGTGACGGCGATAACATGTACGGTACTTTGGATACTTTAGATACTGATCCTACAGGTGGTCTTTACGGTGTAGGTCGTTTCTCTTACTCTTTAAACACAAAGACTCAAGAAGACGTAGCTTATACAATTTCTGCTGCTAACTCAGCATCTATCGGATTCGAAAGCGGTGTTAACCCTAGCAACTACGTAGTAGTAACTGCAACTTTACCAGCTGCAACTAACTTCGACGCTAAAGGTGTTCGTGCTTTCGCTTTAGTATCTGCTTCTGTTAACTTAGATGCAAATACATTAAAAGCTTACACTTCTACAAACGGTACTTCAACTGTATCTTTCGTAGTATTAGGTTCAGCTATCACTAAAGTATCTGGTAACACAGGTTCTGCAGGTTCTTCTAACTTCGACGTAGTTTATCACAAACAACCAGTTGATAACGCTCGTGGTGATTTCGAAGCTAACTCTTCAGCAGCTGTAGATACTTCTATCACAATCCCAGAAATCGACGTTCAATTACGTTCTGAAGCAGTTGTTGCTAAGACTCGTAAATTGAAAGCACAATGGACTCCAGAATTCGCTCAAGACTTAAATGCTTACCATAGCATTGACGCTGAAGCTGAATTGACTTCATTGTTGAGCGAATATATCTCTATGGAGATCGACTTAGAATTGATCGACATGTTGATTCAAGATGCTCGTACTACTGAAAAATGGTCTGTAGAAAACAACAAAATTTGGAATGGTTCAGCTTGGACTACTTCAACTTCTGACTTCTACAACACACAAGGTCAGTGGTTCCAAACTTTAGGTACTAAGATCCAAAAAGTATCTAACAAAATTCACCAAAAGACATTACGTGGTGGTGCTAACTTCTTAGTATGTTCTCCAAACGTAGCAACTATCTTAGAATCTATTCCAGGATATGCTGCTGATACAAACGGCGACAAAATGGAGTTTGCAATGGGTGTTCAGAAAGTTGGTAACTTAAACAGCCGTTTCAAGGTTTACAAAAACCCTTACATGACTGAAAATACCATCTTAATGGGCTTCCGTGGTGGTCAATTCTTAGAGGCTGGTGCGGTTTACGCTCCTTATGTGCCTTTAATGATGACTCCATTAGTGTACGATCCAGAAACATTTACTCCACGTAAAGGTTTGATGACTCGTTACGCTAAGAAAATGATCCGTCCAGAATTCTATGGTAAGATCTTCATCACAGATTTAGAGCAAATCTAATCTAGGATAGAGTCAAGATAAAGAGAGGCCTTCGGGCCTCTTTTTTTTTATCTTATAGTTAAGTATAAAGCTATTTATAATAAGAAAGAACAAATAAAATGGCTTTAGTAGAGTATACTTGGATGCAGTTTCGAAAATTAGGACATATACAGTCCTTACCTCTACATGAACAAGCTCGTCACTACCAGTTTCACCTAGATACATTAGCTAACGAAAGAATGAAACAGAATAAAGGAGACGGACCTTATCTTCTTCAAGAAAGTGATTTTTACCTATTACAAGAAAACGGTAATAAAATAAGATTATAAAATGTCAAATAAAAGAATCTCACAATTAGACCCGGTATTAGTTCCAAACAATTCAGATGTATTTGCAATTGTTAATAGCGGAGAAACAAAAAAAATATCCTACGGTAGTCTTAAAGAAGCGATAACACCAAATGGGACTGGTGGAACGGGATTAGGTTGGGCAAGATACGACGACAGCCAATATACTGCTTCTTCAAAGTTTACAATTAATTCCGGTCAGACTGTAACATTACCGAATAACGCTAATACTAAATACGAAACTTATCGAAATTCAAGCATAGCTTTTTATACAGATGGAGTTACTCCTAAAATTAGAGTAGAGAATTTAGGAGATGTTTATACAATGACAGTAGTATTTAGATACTCAGCAGCAAATGCAAATCAGACATACGGACATATATCTCTAGATTCAACATCAAGTACTCCTTACGAAAGAGTTGCCAAAGATTTTTACTTCCCTAAAGGTAATGGAGTTGTTCACAATTTTCATGAAGTTTTCCAATATTATGCAGATGCTGATTTTTTAGCAAATGGAAATAAATGGACAATAACTGCAACAGGTGGCGCTATCCAAATTTGGGATATAATCTACTTTATACAGCGTACACAAAACCACGCATAAGTTTTTAACTTTCACTTAACAGTTCTTATATGACATCAAAACCACATACCGATGAGGTATATGTTGAAAAACGTAAACCTAAGAATCCAATTAAATTTAACATACAGTTAAATGAAGAACAAAAAGTAGCAAAATCTATAATTATAGAAAATCCGATAACAGTTATAAAGGGTATGGCGGGTTCCGGAAAGACACTAGTAGCAGCACAAGCAGCTTTAGATATGTTATTCAATAAAGATGTAGAACGTATTGTTATTACCAGACCAACTGTATCCAAGGAAGATATAGGCTTCTTACCAGGAGATATTAAAGAGAAGATGGATCCATGGTTAGCACCAATCTATCACAATCTATACATGCTTTATGATAAGGCTAAGATAGATAGAGATTTAGAAAACGGTAAGATAGAAATTGTACCATTTGCATTTATGAGAGGAAGAACATTTGTTGATTCTTTTGTAATTGTAGACGAAGCCCAAAACGTAACTCATTCCCAAATGGAAGCCGTTATTGGGCGTTTAGGGAAAGGAAGTAAGATGGTAATCTGCGGGGATATGGCACAAATTGACTTACATTCTAAAAAAGAGACAGGATTTTCTTTCTTAACAAGAGTAGAAGAGCAGGTAAAAGGCTTTAGAATTGTTAATTTAGAAAAAAACCATCGACATGATATAGTATCACCAGTCTTAAAGGTATATGAAACCTTTAGGGACTAGAGTTAGTTACTATTTATTAATAAAATAAAGAAGAATGGCTAATATACAGATATGGAACGGTTCATCACAGTTTGCAGCAGGGCAGACACCGTTTGGATTTTATGACACAGATGCTGAGTTTATCGCAGAAGCTGATAAAGTAGCAAAATACTGTGCCATAAAGTTAGGATGGCCTTTAATGGATGTTGAATTAACATCCGGTTCTTTTTATGCTGCATTTGAAGAAGCTATTACTCAATACGGTAACGAATTATACCAACAACAAATACAACAAAATTTCCTTTCAGTACAGGGAGGTAATTCTTCTATAAACTTAAACGCTACTTTAGTTCGACCTTCTTTGAATAGAATGATTGAAATTAGTAAGAACTATGGAACAGAAGCTGGCGTAGGAGGTACTGTTAAAAAATATTCAGGTTCACTAGATGTGATACCAGATCAACAAACTTACGACTTAAATTTATGGGCAACCCAAAAAGGGATAACAGGAGGTATTGAAATTAGAAAAGTATTCTATGAAGCTCCACCTGCTATATTAAGATATTTTGACCCTTACGCCGGTACCGGTACTGGTATACAGTCATTAATGGATGCTTTCGATTTTGGATCTTATAGCCCAGGTGTAAACTTCCTTTTAATGCCAACATCTTATGATGTATTGAAAGTACAGGCAATCGAATTTAACGACCAGGTAAGACGTTCAGCTTATTCATTTGAGTTAGTAGGTAACCAGTTGAAATTATTTCCAGTTCCTAAAAATGGCGGTAAGTTATTCTTTGAATACTACAAAAACACAGACAAAAGATATATTGACGACTCAGTAGTATTAGGGGGTGGTTCTGCAGGTTCAAATTACGGAGGTACCACAAATACAAACAACATTATTACGAATATATCTAACGTACCGTATGCTAACCCTGTATATTCAGATTTTAATGCTCCAGCTAAAGCTTGGGTATATAACTACGCAGCAGCAGTAGCAAAAGAGATGTTAGCTTACGTTAGAGGAAAATATACATCACTACCAGTACCTGGTTCCGAAGCTACTTTGAATCAAGCAGATTTACTACAAGATGCTAGGACAGAAAAAGCTGCATTAATAGAAGGACTCAGAGCTAACTTAGCTTCAACTAATATGACATCCTTATTAGAAGCAAAAGCAAGTGAAGCTAAATTCTTAAACGATACCTTACAAGGTGTTCCAATGTTAATTTATATAGGATGATAAAGTTACTTCAAATATTAACCGAAGAAGAGTATACTACATACCAGGGATTAGTGAGAATTACTATATCTCCAGATGTAACTATACAGGAAACCGGTGAACTAATGAGAGCTTTACCAGGAGTTATTACTGTAACACAGGTATCTCATAATGATGCTAATAATACTGCTGTAATGAAGATGAAAATTATTACTAAACAACAAGCAGAAGCAGCATTTGCTAAATTAAAACAAGTTTCATTGAAAAAAATCCCTCAAATATCAAAATTTGAGTTTGCACCTAAAACAATTGAGGTAAAATGATATTTGGAAGTACAAGAGACTTTGGACTACTTACTAATATAGGTAGAGAATTACTCAAAGATATAATTGAGCAGGAGGTCTTGTATTATAAATTTAGTGTAGAAGATACAGAGGCTAACTTATACGGTGAAGCACTCGAAAAATCCTTTTGGAATGCAATAAAATTAAACTGTTTTATTACTAGAGGTGATCAAGTAATTACAGATGATGATTTTGGACCAGATTTAACAAGAGAAGCTTCGTTTGCTTTCATAAGACAAGACTTAGTAGATACAAATATAGTACCAGAAGTAGGAGATGTCCTACTTTGGCACGAAAACTACTACGAAGTAGATACAGTTGTAGAGAATCAACTATTCTTAGGTAGAGATAGTAGCTATAACTTTACAGAATACGGATCTAGATTCGGAAGCTCAGTATCTATTATAGTAAAATGTCACTTAACAAGAGCAGAGAAGGTAGGAATAACACAAGTAACTATATAATAGATGGCTAAGAATAAACCAATACCTAAAACACAGTTAGAGATTGCACAAAGTTTTGTGGATCCGTTACTGAATACAGGTAAATCTCCGTCTATTGATAATAAAAGAAGAGAATTACAGAAGACTGTAAAGAATGATGATGTAAAACAATTCTCTTTAGGTCTAAAAGATATAGATGAAACTATATTTTACTATTTTACTAAGGTAATTAGACCTACAGTAATACAGAATGGTATAAAAAAAGAAGTACCTTTACTATACGGCTCACCAGAACGATGGGCAGCTGTACAAAAAGACGGGTTTTATAGAGATAGAGGAGGTAAAATACAGACACCTCTTATTATGTTTAAAAGAGACTCAGTAGAAAAGAACAGAAGTTACGGAAATAAGCTAGATGCTAATAATCCACACAACTACGGTATCTTTCAAAAGAAGTTTTCTAAGAAAAACATGTATGACCGTTTTAGTTTATTAAATAATAGAGATGAAGTAAAGGAATTCTACGCTGTAGTTATGCCAGACTTCGTAGATATTACATATTCTTGTATAATCTTTACGGATTATGTAGAACAAATGAATAAACTAGTAGAGGCTATTAATTTTGCTTCAGATTCTTATTGGGGAGACCCAGAAAGGTTTAGTTTTAGAGCAATGATTGATAGTTATGCACAGACTACTGAGCTTGCTACAGGATCTGACCGTACAGTTAAGACTACTTTTACTATTAAGTTATTAGGACATATAGTTCCTGACTCAATAAATGCTACAGTAAAGGGTATGAATAAATTCTACTCTAAATCAGCAGTTAGTTTCGGTTTTGAAATGGTTTCTAATATTGAAACACAAACAGTAACACAAGCCGTGAAAGGAAAAGCAAGATTTTACGATAAAGCAAGTGAGACTTTAAATTTAACAACAATCGAAGAGTCTATGACAGCAGAACAAAAAGCATACGTATCTTTACAGAAGGTAATTACAAGTAATACTGTAGACACAGTAGTAAATTCAGGCGCAAATACATTAACCTTTATAGGAAAACAATTCGCTGAAGCTCCTGCTGGTTTCCCACCATTAACTAAAGCTAATTTCCAAGTATTTATTAACGGTATGATTGTTGAGACAGATGCAATCGATACAATTCAAGAAGTAAGCGGTAACTTAGTTGTGACTTTTAATAGTACATTAGGTTTCTCTATTGCTTCTACAGATGAATTTACATTAATAGGAAAATTAGCATAAAATGGCGTTAATACAGTGGAAACAGATAAGTCCTCACCTTAGTGGATCCGGAGATTTAACGGGATCCTTGAACGTATTAGGTAGTTTTACCTTAAACGGACAGCCTATCTCTACTATTGATGCTTCTGTGTTTAGTAAAACAGGGTCTTATGCATCAGCTACAACAGATATACATGTTACAGGTTCATTCAAGCTAAAATTAGATGGAGTATCTCAGTACTTTGCAGTAAACGTAGATGGAGAAGATAAATTTAAAGTAAATGAAGAAGGAGTCGTAGTATTACATCCTTTTTCAGTACCTCCTACACCGGTTACAGGTAGTATCTACTATGGAGCAGATAATGCCTTCTATTTTGGATTGTAAAAAACAGAATATTTATTAATACATAAAAATAACTTAAAATAACAACATGGCACAGTGGAAAAAACTCGTCGTTTCTGGTAGTAATATAAGCCAGTTAACTAACGACTTAAATTATGCAAGAAACGGGGTGGCTAACCAGTCCATTACCGGTTCATTTAAAGGAGACGGTACAGGTTTAACAGGTATCTCAGCTAGTTCAGTAGCATTTAATAACATTACAGGTAAACCAACCTTAGTATCAGGGTCTTCTCAAATTATAATCTCTCAAACTACAGGATTTGCTGCTTATACAGCATCAGTAGATAGCAGAATTGGAGCAGTTGAATCAGATATCGCTTCAATTGAAGGATATGGTATCACAGGAGGTAAAGGTATTTATGCAGCAGGTACTATTGGCGATAATAACTTAGTAATTTCTGCAAGTTTAGATAATACTTCTATTGAATTTGACGGTAGTAATAAGATTAGCTTGAAAGCTACTTCAGTAACTGCTGGATCTTACGGTAGTGCTACAGCAATACCTACATTCACAGTAGATGCTGACGGTCGTTTAACAGCTGCAGGTACAGAAAACATTAGTACTACATTAAAAATCTCCGGTTCTACAGGTGGCGGTACAGTTGCTTTAGGAAATCAGACATTATCGATTGTTGGTACAGCTAATGAAGTAACAGCAGTTGCTTCTGGCCAGACAATTACAATTGGTTTACCAGATAACATAAACGTTGCAGGTAATTTAAGCGTTCAAGGTAACTTAGACGTACAAGGAACTGTAACAAACATCAATACAACTAACTTAGATGTAGAAGATGCTTTCATCTTATTGAACTCAGGTTCAGCTGCAACAGCTGATTCAGGTTTCGTATTTGGTGGATCTAATGGAACTGCTCAATCAGGAGCTGGTTTAATCTGGGATGCTAGCTACAACAGTAACGACGGTCGTCTTGCAATTGTAGGTAATATGGCTTCTAATGCAACAGGTGCACAAACACCTTCTTACCATATCGCCGGTGTATTTGCAGGTAATGCAACAGATGCAGCTACAGCAGAAGCAGATCACGTTGGTAACATTCGAGTAGAAGGAGACGATATATTCATTTACGTATAAAAATAAAATAAAGTTATGGGGTTATTAGATAAACTCGGAGCAAAAGGAAGTAAACCAGAAGCCCAGTCGGGGTTCACAAAGAAGGAAATCGAGTTTCTACTCGCTAAACTTAGAACAGCGACTTACAAAGGTGACGAATTCGAAGCCTTTTATAACATATGGGTTAAGCTCACAAACGAATTAGAGAAAAACAATTAGAAAGTAAAGGGACCTTAACAGGTCCTTTTGCTATTTATATGTACATTATAGGCCCGAAAGGGAAGTGGGCACCGCACATTGGTGTAACCAACCGTAATAGTAATACGAATGCCAAACTGGAAAAAACTCATTGTAAGTGGGTCAAGTGCACACTTATATAATCTTAATGTAGCTAGCGCAGTAACTGCTTCTTACTTTGTAGGAGACGGTTCCGGGTTAACTAACGTAAATGCTACCGTATCTGATGTAGCAACCGTTACTGATACTTTTACAAACACCTTAACTAAGGTAGTAGCCCATAATTTTAATTCTAAGAATGTAATTGTAGGTATATACGACAGTAATGACAACCAGGTAATACCAGAAACGGTAAATCTAACAGATAATAACAGTATTACTATTACTTTCAGCCAATTAACAACAGGAACTGTGGTCGTTGCCAAAGGTGGACACTTAGTTTCAGGTTCAGCTGATAATTCTAACAAACTAGGAGGAGAAGCACCATCCTATTACCTAAATTACGATAACTTCACAAATATACCTACTACTTCCTATAGACAATCTATAGAAGGCAGTGGACCTTTTACTATAACACATAACCTTTCTGAAGACTTCCCAGTAGTGCAGGTATATACCTCACAGAGAGAGCAAGTTATACCAGCTAAGATAACATCCGCTTCAAGCAATGCGGTAGTTATAGAGTTTAGTGCTTATATTTCAGGAAGTGTAGTAGTAAACAAGTAGATATTTATAAATAACGTAGCAAAAAGACTATAAAAGAAGAATAACATGAGAATTGACAATCCAATAGGTATAAACGCCGCACTAACAGGTTCCTTTAGTGGATCTTTTATTGGGGATGGTAGCGGTTTAACAGGCGTAGCAGCTACTAGCGTAGAGTATGCTAACGTATTAAATAAACCGACCTTATTATCAGGGTCTGCACAAATTGCATCCCAAATATCAGGATCATTTACAGCAGTATCTGCATCAATTGCTACTAGATTTGATAATCTAGGAAGCGGTTTTGCAACTGATAATGAATTGAGAGCTGTTTCATCTTCTTTAGCAGGGGACATTACAAACATATACAACACTTATGCTACAGATACAGAATTAGGACAAGTTTCTTCTTCTTTAGCCGGTAGAATTACCACAATCACTAATACCTACGCTACAGATAGTGAATTGGCAAGTGTTTCTTCTTCTATTGCAAATAACATTACTACAATCTTTAATACTTACGCTACAGATACAGAATTAGGAATAGTATCTGCTTCTTTAGCTTCAGGTATAGCAGGTATTAATAATACAATAAACGGATTAGATAACACTTATGCTACAGACAGTCAGTTAGCAGCTCTTTCTTCTTCGTTAATACAGGTTGATAGTAACCTTACTAATAGTTTAGCAGCAACTTCTTCATCTTTATCTCAAGATATACAAGGAGTTAATCAACACTTTAACGTAGTATCTGGTTCTTTAGCAACTAGACTTAACAATATCAACACTACAATTAGTAACCTAGGTAGTACATACGCTACTGATGCAGAATTAATAGTAGTTTCAAGTTCTTTTGCTTCAACAACCAGTACTAACGTACAAATTGCTCGTTTAAATTCTGGTTCATTTGCAAATAGACTTGATAATATTACTACTACTTTAAGTAACTTAGATGGAACTTATGCTACAGATAGTCAACTAACAAACGTTTCAAGTTCTTTTGCAGGTAGAATAACTGCGGATGAAAGTAACTTAACATCCGCTATTACAGTAAACAACACTCAAAATAGTAGATTAGCTGCTCTTGAAGCTGCTACAGGATCTTACCAATCTGGCTTAACATTTAACGATACTACTGGACAAGGTGGAATTGATTTTACTAATACATCTGGTACAATTACTGCAACAACAGTAGGGTTAGGTACAACTAGTGATGTTACTTTCAATAACGGTACATTCAACGGAAACGTCTTTATAGACGGTAACCTTTTTGTATCAGGATCTAACACATCTTTAAGTGTTCAGAACTTACAGGTAGCTGATGCCTTCTTATACTTAAACAGCGGTAGTAACTCTACTAACCCGGATATGGGTTTTGCGGGTAACTATAACGACGGTACATATCACCACGCAGGTTTCTTTAGAGATGCTTCTGATGCGGGTACATGGAAAGTTTTTGAAAACTACGGACCAGAACCTGATGCAGATATATACATTAATACTGCTCACGCTTCTTTTAGATTAGCACCATTTGCAGCTGCTAAAATTAACGCAGCTTCTATAACAGGATCTTTACAAGGTAATGCTTCTACAGCTTCTAAATGGGCTGCAGCTAGAACAATTACCCTAGGAGGTGATTTAACAGGTAGTGTTTCTATAGATGGATCTACAAACGTAACATTAATAGCACAAGTAAAACCTGATTCAGTTGCTTTAGGAACTGACACAACAGGTAATTACGTAGCAAGTTTAGTAGCAGGAACAGGAATTAGTTTAACTAATAATACGGGAGAAGGAGCTACACCAACAATTACAAACTCTGCTCCTGACCAGACAGTAGTTTTAACTGCAGGTTCAAACGTAAGCATTTCAGGAACATATCCTAACTTTACGATTGCATCTACAGATACAAACACAACATATACAGCAGGTACTGGATTATCTTTAACAGGTACAACTTTCAGTATTGATAGCTCGGTTGTAACTTTATCAGGAGCACAAACATTAACCAATAAAAGTATTGGTGGCGGACAGTTAGTAGACGCTTCTGTAGCAAACGCTAAGTTAACTAACTCAGCAGTAACTGTAACAGCAGGAACTGGAATGAGTGGAGGAGGATCTGTTTCACTAGGAAGTTCTATTACATTAACTAACGCCGGTGTTACTTCAAACGTAGCAGGAACAGGTATTAGTGTTAACCAAGGAACTGGAGCAGTAACTATTACTAACTCAGATAGAGGATCATCTCAGAACATATTTAAAAATATTGCAGTATCAGGTCAATCTACAGTAGTAGCGGATACTAATGATGACACTTTAACTTTAGCAGCAGGAAGCAACGTAACAATTACAACAAATGCTTCTACAGATACAATTACGATTGCATCTACAGATACAACATATACAGCTGGAGCAGGTATTACTTTATCAGGAGGGGCATTTAGCCATACAGATACTTCATCAGTATCTAACTTATCTACAAGCTCTAGACGATATGTAACAGCTTTAACATTTGATACTTACGGACACGTAACAGGATACGAAACTGCAACAGAAACAGTAGTAGATACAAACACTGTAACAACTAACATAGCAGGTACAGGTATTAGTGTATCTTCAGGTACTGGTAACTCCACAATTACAAATACAGGTGTAACTTCTATATCAGCAGGTACAGGTATTAGTGTTAATGCTAGCACAGGTGGTGTAACAATTACGAACACTATTAATAACACTAACCAATTAACAAACGGTGCAGGATATATAACATCTTCAGGAACTGCAGCAGCTGTAAGCCAGACAGTTTCAGGTACAAACAGTGCAGAACTTGTCAGAGGTAATATGGCTGACAATGATCAGTTTAGAATTCTAGTAGGAGGTTCATCTTCAAATGCAGGCTTTGTTGAAATTGCAACTGCAGATGATGGAACTGAACCAATCTTAGTTAGACAGTATACAGGTGTATTTAGCTCACTTTCTAGAACTGCACAATTATTAGATGGATCTGGTAACACAACATTCCCAGGGGACGTTACAGCATATTCTTCTGATGAAAGATTAAAAGAAAATGTACAAAATATACCAAACGCATTAGATAAAGTATTATCTTTAAATGGTGTGACTTTTGATTGGAAACAAGAAGCTTTTGATGCAGGATTTAATCCTAAGATTAAAGAAGGTGATGCAGGGGTATTAGCACAACAAGTGCAGGCGGTATTACCACAAGCAGTTAAACCAGCTCCTTTCGACTTAGATACAGACGGAAATTCAATATCAGGAAAAGATTACTTAACAGTGCAGTACGAAAAATTAGCTCCGTTATTTATTGAAGCAATTAAAGAACAACAAGCACAGATTGAATTATTAAAAGCAGAGATAGCAGAATTAAAAAATAAATAAAATGGGTTTACGTTTAAATGTTGATCTAGAGACGAGCGCAGGACCTTCTCAAGAGGTCTATGCTCGAGTAGAAAGCATCAGTTATAATAAATTTACTGCAGCAGTAATGTTTCAAATTACATACTGGGTAGATCAAAATCATGCAATAAAAGCCACTAAGACTTTTTTGGATGAAGAGCATAGAAATATGGTAGGTTTAATTTACGACAGAGTAATTTACTACCCATCAGATAGCTCAGATGAAATTGAGATACTTTTACCGCAGTACTTAGATGTATTTGCAGTAAACGAAGAAGAGGTAGATATACCTATATATGAAACTAAATTAGGGAAAAGAGAAGTACCTTATGTTAGTTTTGATGAGAATGGAGAAGAAGTAACTTTATACAGAACTATAACTGAAGAGAAACAAGTTCAAGTAGGAGTTAAAAAAGAAGTAAAAAAAGTAATTGATTATGGTGTATCGAATAGATTAGCAGACTTTACTTACAAGGTTTTAAAAAATGAATTAGCGAAATGGTTTCCTAAAGATAATATCGAAACAGTAAAATAAGATGTCAAGAAAAACGTACGGTGGATCAAATATAAATTGGGGGTCTTTTGACGAATGGTCAAACTCAATTTCTTCAGACAGTAATACTTCTATAGCTACTGCCATGAATGATATGCACCCAGCGAATACATCTCCTTTCAGTGCAAGTGAATTAGCAAACAGTACAATCTTTAAAGGAACAATACGAGCACAAACAGGAGGAACAGTTGCATTAACTGCACCATATACTGTTGCCGCTACCGGCGGATCTATTGTAGTAAAAAACGTTTTCTTAAATGCATTCAATATTACAATAGTAGCAACTGCTACTTATCCTTGGACGTTTTCAGCATGGAGATCAGGATCAGGAGGAACAGGTGATGTAATCTCAACTTCTGCTACATTCACTATTACTAATAGCAGTAATGCAGACTATGCTAACTACTGGGCAACCTTTACAACTACTCACTTAAATCCTTACGCATAGTAGTTGTTTATATCTAAAAAAGTTCGTAATTTTAATAATTAATTGACTTAGTTTTGAAAGTAATTTGGGTTTTAGAAAATATTAAAGATGATGAGAATGTATATAGTAAACTAAATACACTCATGTTAATTGCTTCTATTCAATTATGGAAGAAAAACCACCCTACAGATAACTGCGTACTCTACTGTGATAAATTAACCCTACGTTATATAGAACGTCTCTCTATAGGTCATTTATGGGATAGTATAGAAGAATACGTCCATACGAGAAAGATTGATAGAAACGTATTTTGGGCAGCTAGTAAAGTGGCAGTTCTTTCTCAACAAACAGAACCGGTTATCTTAATGGATAACGATACTTTAGTATATAAACCGATTACTCATCTTCTAGATAAAGATACAACATATGTCTGTAACTTAGAAAAAGGAAGAGGGTATTACCCAACCGGGTATGATGAGATAATTAAAAAATTGAGTTACCGTCCCCGATGGAAGACTGATTCTCTCTGCGTAGCATTTCTACACTTACCAGATCCGGAATTTACTAGGTTATATGCAAATATGAGTTTAGATATGATGGAAGAGATGACAGCTCTAGGTGCACCAAATCCACAGTATTTGATTTTTGCAGAACAGTTATTACTTAGACATCTTTTAGAGATAAAAGAAAAACCTCTAAAAGGGTTAATAAAAACATACTGGGATTGTCAAGCATGGGAATGGGCAGATAATCATGAAGATGGTTTATGGACCTATGAAGAATCTCAGCAATATTTTAAACATTACGGACCTCTAAAAAATTGGATCATCAGAAACGAAGGAGACCAGAATTACGATAGGGAAATAAAAGAGTTGGAAAATTGCGTAAATATGCCTAACTTAGACCTATCGCATCTAACGGTTATGTAAATGTCAATAGTAGATTTAAAATACATACAAGATAAAATAACTACTAATAACGGAACTCCAATAGAATATAGATGGACTCATGGCGCAACAAATAAACATCTAGGAGACGGATTATTGGTATATAGCATCATACAAATGATGCGAGCAAAAGTATGCGTGTGCATTGGAAGCGGTAGTGGTTTTATCCCTCGTATCATGACACAAGCTAGAATTGATTTATATAACCAGGATATATTTGAAGGAAATGGAGACTATAATTGGGGTGATATTGGTACTACTTATCTTATTGACGCTTGTAATGGCGTTGGGGGCCCTAATGATCTGGATGATGAGAATTCATTCTTCCGCAAGACGTTTTATCCTCGATTTATCAAATCGACTTCTGTCGATGCCTATTATAATTTCTTTGTTAAACAAGATATTCAAATAGACTTTCTTTTTATAGATGGAGATCATTCTTATGAAGGAGTAAAAACAGACTTCGAATTATACTCTAAACTACTTTCTGATCGAGGTATTATTGCTATTCACGACACGGATAAAGAATACGAAAAAGCACTTATTATTTCCGAAGATGCAAAAAAAGATTACCATTCATTTACAGGACCTTCTAGATTTATAGAAGAATTAGGCCCAGAATGGAGACTTTTTAATTTTTTTAACGAAGGTATTTTAAAAGATAAACCATCTTCTACAGGACTAACACTAATACAACATGCTTAATTTAGTAACAGTCGTAGGACGTAACACTCATATTTTACCTCATATGCTAAAGCATTATGAAGGAAAGGTAGATAAAATATATGTGGCTGTTTACCGTCAAGATGAAAATGATGGAATACTAGATGAAGTTTTAGAGTTAGGTATTAAACCGTACATTATAATCACAGATCAAAAGTATAATTGGGAAAGAGTAACCGGGCTTTATAATTTTATAAAACAAACAAAACCTAACGACTGGTGGATAGTTGCTGATGATGATGAACTTCAAGTATACCCGTATGAGATTTCAGAAATAATTAAAGAATGTGAAAAGCGAAATTACGATTTCGTAACAGGAGGTTTTTTAGATAGAATAGGTCCTGATGGAATATTTCCGGAAGTAAATAGAGATACCGATATCCACGTAGCATTTCCATATGCAGGGTTTTTTAGATACCCAATGTCACATGCTTGTCCAAATAAGGTAACACTTATGAAAGGGTATCAAGATGTAACTTATGGACAGCATTATGCTAGCTTTAAAGATGGGTCTAATAGCTGGGGGAAAGCACACCCAAAAAGATTCCCGATAGAAGAAGTATTTACACAAGTGCATCATTTTAAATGGGATTCTACTTGTATAGAAAGAATTAAAGAAGTAGCTACTTTAGACCAACCCTGGGCTTACTCTCATGAATATTGGGTAATGTATGACGCAATTCGAGTTTTCGGATGGAAAATTGATATATGTAATCCTGTATTTAAAGTTGAAAAATTGAATAATTTTTCGTATATTGATTATATGGATTACTCTAAATGGAATCTATTAAGAGATAAAATTGTTACAATATGAGCAAAACGTTAAAACAAGACGAATTAGATCTAATCGCTTTAGAAGAGAGAAAAGTTAGAGCATTAGAAAAAATTGCAGCATCTATGGATGCATTGACTATTTGGTTTGAAGAAATTGACAAAGATGATTGGAGTGAACGTATTCAGTTCTACCTAACTGAGTTTCATAAGATGTCGAAACCAAAAGATCCAACAGTAAATGGATAAACTAGGTATTATAGTACCTTACAAAAACAGACCTCAGCAGCTTTTTGATTTTAAATTAAAGATTTCTAGTTACCTTACAGAACATAATATCAACTATGAACTTATTATCGTAGAACAAAATGATACTAAAAGTTTTAATAGAGGTAAACTACTTAATATAGGATTTCAAAAAGCCAAAGCTTTAGGGTGTACATACGTATGTTTCCACGACGTTGATATGCATCCAGTAAAGGTAGACTACAGTTTGGTAGATAAACCGACACAATTAGCTAATAGATTTGTATATGAAGAAGGAGTACAGAGAACTATAACAGACGATTACTTTGGAGGAGTAACCTTATTTCCTATTTCACAATTTGAAGATATTAACGGATACTCAAACGAATACTGGGGATGGGGTTTTGAAGATAATGATTTATTAGCTAGATGTAGAGAAAAAGGAATTCCTCTTGGAAATAAATTTTATAAACAAAACGGAGTTAACGGAATAGGAATAGAGTTTAATGGAGAGACATCTCTTGTTAGATTTCCTAATGTTTGTAATTTTAGAAAACCTTTAACAATCTATACAACATTTAAACCATATAGAGTAAAAACAACATCAACAGAAATCACAGATGAGTTTGCAGTATACTCTATACCGGGACAAGATTTAAACCTATCCTACAATTCTTTTAATACTTATAAATTTGAAACTTTTAATAAGTACGGAGAACCTCATTCTATACATACTAAGAACTTACCACCGTTAGCTTGTAAAAGTATTGTAACAATCAATCCAAGAACTAAGCAAATAGAATTTTACCTAAACGGAGAGAAGATAGGTAGGAAGGGTATTAAAGATCTTTTATATCCATACTGGGATGAAAAGTATATGTACTTAGGGGTTGGGAATCCATTGCGTGAAGAAAAGCAAAAATACTTTTACGGATATATTACAGAGTTTGCTATCTTTAGTAGAGAATTAAACACTGCGGAGATCAAAGCATTAAATAGTAATTCTAGGTACGGATTGACTCAAGAATTTGGCGAGTATTCACCACAGACAGATTTAGAAGTTTACTACGACGGAAGACATACAGTTGGCAATATTATTAAAGACCTTTCAGGTAAGGATAATAACGGACAGCTTATAGAATGTAGCTTAGTAGAGACCTACCAACCTCAGGAATATACCCAACTGGTACCAAGTAGAAGGTATAGTACTTTTAAAGTATTGAAGCATAAAGAGAATGGATATAAAGATGGATACTGGGTTAACTGGGCTAGTAGAGAGAATCAAATGAGATATTATGAAAAGATAAAAGAAGGGATTAACCTAGACTCAGATGGACTAAGTACACTACGTTATAAAACAATTTCGAGTAAAAATAAAGATAATTATCACCACTTAGTAGTTACGTTATGACAAAACATAAATTAGGGGTATGTGTTCCTTATCGAAATAGAGAATTACACTTACATGAATTTATACCCAAAGTAGGAAAGTACTTAAAAGAACAAGATATAGATTTTCAGATGTACTTTTGTCATCAAGTAGATGATAAGTTATTTAATAGAGGAGCTACAAAAAATATTGCAGCTAAGCATGCATTTGAAGATGGTTGTGATTATATAGTTTGGCATGATATTGATATGATCCCAGAAGAGGATTGTGATTATTCATACCCAGAAAAAGGACCGCGTCATATTGCTACGAAAATTTCACAAATGGATTATCAACTAAAGTACCACGAATACTTTGGTGGAGCTGTTTTATTTACAAAAGAGCATGTAGAAGCTACAAATGGATACTCCAATAATTACTGGGATTGGGGAATGGAAGATGATGATCTCTTTTGGAGATGTCATGTAGAAGGTCTTACACGAAATACGTACTTAGGACCTAGACCGTTGAAGCAGAAATACTGGAGGTTTAATGGAGAAGATTCTTATATGAAGATTCCTTTCCATAGAGAGATGAGAGGATTAACCACAGGGAATCATACAATATCTATACTTACTAGAGCATTTCAGCAACCAGAAAAAAATCCTATCTTTTTGTTAGGAGATGTAAACAATAAGTACGTAGAGTATCCAATCTTTAGATTACCGGGTTACGATTATGGAATCTCTTTTAATAACTCGAGAGCGATGACTCTAACTTTTTGGAATAACTTTGATGCACATAATTACATGTGGGTTAAAAGATATGACAATCAATGGAGTTGGGTCACTGCAGTTATAAACGAAGATACTAAAACAGCTCATTTTTATTTAAACGGGACCGAGGTAGACTCTAAAGGAGGTTTTGGAAGTCCTTCACCATTAGAATGGGAAGGCAAATTAAAAAGCTATGGGATTAACTCAGCATACTTAGGTATGACTCCATCCTTAGAAGAAGGTAATCCTGTAAAGTACTTTAAAGGAGATATAGCAAAAGTGTTTGCTTGGAAGCGAGCTTTAAGTCCTTCTGAAGTAGCAGCTATGCACTTAAATTTACCTAAAGGAGATCTTGTAATAAATTTAGATGCTGACTATCCTAGAACAACAGTAGAATATTACGGTGTAGAAGAAAAAGAAGAAATTTTTAGTATACCTAACTCAATTGTACCTTATAGAGTTGAAGGTAAGTTTAGATGCTTACCACACCCTGATGAAGGAATTGTAAATGGTAGATTTATGAAAGGAGAAACAACAGCGGCTAATGAAAGACGCTACGTACTTCAAATGCAACAAGGGAAGGTTAATTATAAAGAAGATGGAATTAAACAAGTTCAGTATACCTTGGTAGAAGAAAAGAAACTAACTCCTTGGGCTAAAATGTTAGATATAACCTTATGAGTTTACAAGAAGTAAAAAATAAATTAGATGGTGTTGGATGTGGATTCTGTTTAGCTAAATGGACTCAAGTAACTATGCATTTAGGAATGGGTATGACGCATTCATGTCACCACCCTTCACCTCATAAGATACCTCTAAAAGAAGTTGAAAGAAATCCTTCTGCACTACATAACACTTCTTATAAAAAACAGAAGCGAAAAGAGATGCTAGAGGGAGGAAAACCAGAAGAGTGTAATTATTGCTGGAAAGTAGAAGAGAGTTCTAATTCATTTTCTGATAGAGTTTTTAAATCTTCAGAACCTTGGTCGATAGATCAATTCACTAAAATAAAAGACAGTCACTGGAGAGAGGATTTTAATCCGAAGTATGTAGAGGTATCTTTCTCAAATACCTGTAACTTCAAGTGTGCTTACTGCGGCCCACAGTATTCATCCAAATGGGTAGAAGAGATTGAGAAACACGGGGCATACCCAACTAGCTACAATTTTAATGATATTAGTAATATACAGGCAAGAGGAGAAATGCCGTATAAGCATTCTGAAATAAATCCATATGTGGAAGCATTTTGGAAATGGTGGCCAGATTTATATAAAGACTTACATACGTTTAGAATCACAGGTGGAGAACCTCTATTATCTAAAGATACTTTTAGAGTTCTAGAATACATACAGGACCATTATCGTAAGAATCCAAATTTATCTCTTTCAATAAACTCTAACCTCGGTGTTCCGGATAACCTCATAGATAAGTTTATTGAAATTGCTAAAGATCTTTGCGAAAATGATAAAGTAAGAGAACTTACTATTTTTACTTCAGTAGAAGCTAAAGGAGCACAAGCCGAATATACAAGGTATGGATTAGAGTATGATAGGTTTTGGACTAATGTAGATAAGATATTAACAGCTTTACCGAAAGTTACTATCAACATTATGGCAACATTTAATGCACTTTCCGTATTTAGTTACGATGAGTTGATAGAGAAAACTTTCGAAATGAAAAAGAAGCATGCTAACGGACAAAGATACTGGGTATCTGCTTTACAGTTAGATACATCGTACTTGAGATGGCCTACACATTTATCCGTCAAGATATTAGAACCAGAACATAAAAACTTAATTTTGAAATCTGCAGAAAAGTCCTTATATTATGGTATAAAAGAATTTACAAAAGATAATTACGGATTTTCTAACGTAGAGATTCAAAAAATAAAACGAATCTACGACTATGCTATTTCAGAAGATGATTTTGATATAGAAAGAAATAGGAAAGATTTTGTTATATTTGTAGATGAATTAGATAAACGAAGAGGTACAAACTTCTTACAAACATTCCCAGAACTAAAAGAATTTTATGCTAAAATTAAAAACAGGAGAACCGTGGGTATTTTGGCCTAGTAGTATCTGCGATACGTTCCCTGAACACCCAGGGAATAAAATACTAAGAGGGGATTGTTACTTTGAGTTTGATCTTAGATTTACTTTAACAGAAGAACCGGTAGATAGAAAAACAATATTTGCATTACTACCTAAGTACACAGGATTAGATATTCATTCAGAAGGAATGGTTTTTGCCTATACCACAGAAGAAGAAACTGCATATGTTAATCTACCTTCCTTAATTAAAGTAGGAGAAGAAGTACTGGTAACTGTAAAGCATCAGCCAAATAAGTACTTAAGAATATTTATTAATAAGGAATTAATTCACGAGATTGATTTAGATAATAAGGTTTTTGGATTAGATAATAGCCCGCATATTATATTTGGTGCAGGTAATTTTCCTAAAAATAACTTTAACCTAAATTATACAAGTTTAGATCTTCATGAATTTATATTAAAAGGAGTAACAGGAGTCTTAGCTCATCATAACTTTGAAGAGTTTATATTTGATAAGTCTGTTGATATATCCGGTAACCTAAATTTTATACATAAAATATAATGGGAGTTTTCGCAAAAAAGAACGATGAATCGTTCCAGGAATATAGAGAAAGGGTTATAAATAAACTATCCCAATCTTTTTGTGGTGCTAAATGGTACAATGCTACCATCTGGTTAGGTAATGGTACGACAGCAAGCTGTCACCACCCCCCTGCACATAAAATACCTTTAGAAGAAGTAGCTAAGTCTTATAAGGCAATTCATAATACAACCTATAAGAAAGCTATCCGTAAGCAAATGATGGAAGGTGAAAGACCTAAAGAGTGTGAGTATTGTTGGAAGATAGAAGATTTAGGTCCTGATAAAGTATCTGATAGAGTTTATAAATCAGTTATCTATACAGACGAAGAATTAAAACAAGCTAGAACAGAGTTAGGATATACAGAAGATGTAGACTTAAAGACACTTGAAATTGCTTTTGACCCCAACTGTAATTTTGGCTGTTCATACTGTAATGCTTCGTTTTCAACTACATGGCAAAACGATATCAAAAAGTTCGGTCCATACCAGAACTTAGTATCTGATGGTGCAGGAGCATTTCAACATGACGGAAGACATGCAATGCCGTATGGTAGAAAAAACGAAGGTAACCCTTACATAGAAGCTTTTTGGAAATGGTGGGAAGGAGAGTTACAATACTCGTTAAGAGAGTTAAGAGTAACAGGTGGAGAACCAACTATGTCTCCAGACTTTTGGAAGTTAATGGACTGGTGGAAACGTAACCCTCAATGTGAAGTTCCATTTGCAGTAAATTCAAACTTAGGACAAAAGAAAGAACTATTAGATGCTCTTATAGAATCTACTCATAGTTTTAAAGAGTTTAATCTCTATACTTCTTGTGAAGCTACAGGTTTACAGGCTGAATATATTAGATACGGACTTGAATGGAATACTTGGTTGCAGAATATGTACCGAGTTAATGAAGAGGCAAATGTAAAGTCTGTAAATGTAATGATGACTATAAACGGATTATGTTTATTTTCTATCACAGAGTTTATGGATGAGATGTTAAAGCTCAAAGCAAAACATGGAGCTCATGCAGCTATTATGTCTTTTAACATACTACGTTTTCCTTCCTTTCAATCAATAGTTACACTTCCTGTTCATATTAGAATGGAAAGAGCAGCTCATATCGAAAAGTGGTTAGAAGCAAATTGGAAAGGAGGTTCTAATGGATTATTAGATATGGAAAGAGACGGTATACTTAGAATGATTGAGTATATTAAACAAGTAGATACAGGACACGCTTTCACTTCATCGTTAGAAAGTAGAGAAAGAGATTTCAAATCTTTCTACTCTCAATACGATGTTAGACGAAATAAAGATATCATTAAAGCATTCCCTGAAATTAAAAAATGGTGGGACTCTATACCGGAAACTAAGTTAGATGTACTCAAAGAAGTAATAGACGGAGATGATGCTAAGTCAAATAGATACGTACATGATGTTCTAAAGAAAGCCAAAGAAGAAGGTTGGGTATTAAACCCACAATGGCACAACCCAGGATCTCAAGAGTATATAGAACCAGATAATCAACAGCAAGATGATATGATTGACTTGATTGATTTGTTGAAGAAAGAAACTGATTTAAAAGGACCTGGTATAAACCATAAATTAATATAAGATGCCTCAAGATAAATTAGACCAGTTTCCTATAGAGACAGCAACAGCATGTCAGTTTAAGTGGACGTGGAGTACGTTATTTTTGTCTGTTGGGACTTCTTCTAGTTGTCATAGATGTAAAGGGTGGGATGTATCAGAAAATATGCAAGACTTCCATAACCATCCAGGTAAGGTAGCAGATAGAGAAAAAATGCTACAAGGGCAATGGCCAGGTAATGGTTGTGAGTACTGTAAGAAAATAGAAGACGCAGGAGGAACTAGTGAAAGAACGGCTTATATAAACTCAAGCTTATTAGCACCAAAAGAGTTAAGAGAGGATAGTTTTGCAACTAAAGTAACTCCGAGAATATTAGAAGTATACTTTACAAACGTATGTAATCAAAAATGCGTATACTGTTCTCCATTCTTCAGTTCATTAATACAGAACGAAATAGATAAATTTGGACCTTTAGAATCTGAGTACGATTTAGATGGATTTAAAGGAAGAGATGATTATGAAAAACTTAAAGCTGATTTCTGGATATGGATGGATAAAAATTCAACAGAATTATACCACTTCCAAATACTAGGAGGAGAACCAATGTATCAGCCTGAGTTTGAAGAATGTTTGAGTTATTTTGAACAAAGAAGCCATCCTAATACAAATTGGAAAATATTTAGTAACCTAAAACACAATCCTGCTAAATTTAAAGAAAAGATTGCGAGAATTAGTAAACTAATTGAAAGTAAAAAGTTAGAATCTTTTGAAATTGTATGCAGTATGGACTGTTGGGGACCTCAAGCAGAATTTGCAAGATACGGAATGAGTCTAGAAGAGTGGCAACAGAATTTTAATACGCTACTAGAAGATCCTTTTGTAAAAATCTCAATACATTCAACAATAACTCCTGTTACATTACCTACAATGGCAGAGTTCTATAGAAAGGTATTAGAGTGGAATAAAATTAAAAGAGTGGATTATGGATGGAACACAGTAGCAAGACCTACTTTTATGAACCCAGACCAATTAGGAGAGTATGCTAAACCGTATTTCGATGAGCTACTAGAAATAATACCAGAGGACGATCACAGAAAGCAATATTTGTATGGTTTTGCAAAACAGGTTACAACTCACGAAGTAGATTACGCTATGATAACACGTCTACGTAAGTACTTAGATAAGATAGATGAAAGAAGAGGAACTGATTGGAGAAAATTATACCCCTACCTAACTACAATATATGACAAAAATAAAACCATCTGAGGGGAATAAGACGTTCTGTATAGCACCATGGACACATACCTACCTATCACCTCAAAGTGAAAGAAGGATGTGTTGTGCTAGTCGGGAAAAAGCTAACTGGGCTACTCAATATTTAGATGCAGAACAAGCCTCAGAAGGAGCAACCTACAGTCCTATTACATTAAAAGATCATTGGAATTCTGAATACATGAAGGAAGTAAGAAGAGATCTTATGCAAGGTAAGGAAATTCCGCAATGTAGTGTATGTAATGAAAAGCTACTTAATGTATCTATTTATCGAGATTATTTTAATAAAACTTTATTTCCTCACAAGATAGAAGAGGCTTTTGAAAAGACAAGAGAAGATGGTTATACCGAAATGAATCCTATCTCTTTCGATTACCGTATAAAAAACCTATGTAACTTTAAATGTAGAATGTGCGGAGATCAACTATCATCTTCTTGGGAAGCAGAGAGAAGAATGATGGGACATTACGACATGCCAGGTAACACAGATTACTGGGCACAGAAGCATAACAAACCTATTATAGAATCTTTTCAAAGAGATGTAGCAGAGAAAGAATTATGGAAGGCGGTTAAGAACGGTACTATAGAAGAAATATACTGGGTAGGAGGAGAACCTTTAATGTGGGATATACATTGGGAGATAATGGATTACTTAGTAAAAACCGGAGGCTCTAAGAATGTATGGGTACGTTATAATTCTAATTTTTCTAGAACAACATACAAAGGTTATGATTTAAAAGACCTTCTTCCTCATTTTAAACAAGTACAGATTTGTGCATCTATTGACGGAACAGGAAGTATTGTAGAGTATGTTAGACACGGTATCAGGTGGAATGAATGGATAAGAAATTTTAAAGAATATACATTTCTAAACAAACAGTATGGTGATTATGGAATTGCATTTGATCTTACCATAACTACCCCAGGTTTATTTAGTTTAAAGTCTCTATTTGACTTATCAGTCGAATTAGATGTACATACCTTAATAAAAACAACTTTTGCTTTTGATAGTAGTATCATAATGTGCCCCCAGGTCTTACCTAGACCTTTGTTTAACGAAGTTATAGATGACGTATTAGCTCATATAAGACCTGTAGTAGAAGTAAAACCAAAATATAATTATTGGATCAACTGTTTAGAAGATTTAAAAAATAGACAGACGTTCCAAGAGAAATATGAAGACTGGAAAGATGGTTTTAGAAGAGGTAAAGAAAGGTTACAACAAGTAGATGCTTTCAGAGGAGATGAAGGTAAATTGCAAGAAATTTTTAAACAGAATAAAAAAGTATTAGATTGGTGGAATCAAACAAACATGATATAGAGAATATTCCATACAAGGAAAAGTCTTTTTGCGTACTACCCTGGATACATTTAGCAACCCATCCTATAGGTACTGTAACTCCTTGCTGTATCACAGATATGGAGAATGATATGAGTACTGCAAAGAAAGACGGTTTTAATATGTTTTTAAATAAAGATAAGCTAGAAGATATAGCAAATTCAGATTTGTTTAAAGACATAAGGAGACAGATGATGAAAGGAGAATATCCTGCTGCCTGCAAAACTTGCTACTTCTATGAAAAAAGCCAAGTCTACAGTAAGCGGATGGAAAGTAACTTAAAGTTTAAAGAACATATTGAAGCTTGTTTTAAAAATACATTAGAAGACGGCACTCTTAAGCAAATAGATTATAGGTATATTGAGCTAAGGTTAGGAACAGTCTGTAATTTAAAATGTGTAACTTGTAACCCTTTCAGCAGTAATAGGTGGAATGAAGATGTTTCTGCATTTAAAAATACACAGTTTGAAAAAAGCTACTTTAAATGTGATATAAGAACAGAGTGGTATAGAGATACTAACTTTTATGATGAGTTATTGACAAAGTGCGAGTACTTGGAGGAAGTTTGGATTAATGGAGGTGAGCCTACTTTGATTAGAGAACACGGATATTTTTTACAAAAATTAATAGAAGCTGATAAAGCTAAAAATATTAACCTACACTACAGTATAAACATGACTAGCATACCAGATGATTTTATTGAAATCTGGAAAAAGTTTAAACATGTTAGGTTGCATTTATCAATAGATGATTTAGAAGAAAGAAACGACTATATAAGGTATGGATCAAAATGGGAGATTATTTATAATAACTTTAAAAAAATATTACAATATAAGGATGTATTTAGACTAGAGGTTTGTCAAACAGTAAGTCTACTTAATGTTATGAATATAGATAATTTTAAAAAATTTTGTTTAGATCATGATATAGTAGTCGCTCATAATTACGTACACCATCCTTCTTTTCACCATATATCTACATTACCTACTAAGTTAAAAGAGAAACTTTTAGCAGAGATTAAATACCTTAGACCGGATGAAAAAAAGAGATTAATAACAGAACTAGAGCAAATACCACCAGTAGATGCATTTGCTAAATTCCAGGAATTTACAAAGCTATTAGATATAAAAAGAAATCTTAAAATATACAATTATTTAAAAGAATGGAACAACCTTCTGTAGAGAAACCACATTATGAAATTTTATTAAATGAATACGAAATCTACGGATACTTAAGTAGAATTGGTAAAGAAGATTTAGTATTTAATTACAATAATTTAAAATCTTTTGAAGATCTTCAGTTATTTTCACAAAGTATTTTAAATCAATCTGTATTGGGAGTTAGTAATGAACATAAAGCCCCATTAACAGTACAGTATACTTCTCATTTTGAAAAAGAACAATCAATAGAAGCAGTAAAACAAGGACTCACCGGTATAGGTTTAGATGAAGTAAGATACACAGTTAGTCAATTAGGTTATAGATTAGTAAACCCATTAGATACCGTTTACAGAGGTATAGGTATTTTTGGGTGTAGTATTACATACGGGATTGGTATGCCAGAAGATAAGTTGTTTACAAACCTACTACAACAACATATTAAAGAACCAATACATAATTTTGGAATACCAGGAGCCGCTATCCAGAAAATTGCAAAATCTTTTATATCGATAAATAATTTTTATAAATTAAAAAAAGCAATTATCATAATACCGGCTTTGTATAGATTTGAACATATGGGAGAAGATTTAGTTATGGATAGAAAGCATCTATTTAGTGAGTCCTATATACCCGGTTTTGAACCAGTTAATAAAAATCGCCGAGAGGTTTGGGAAACAGTTTACAGTAATTTCGGAGATATAGCTTTTTTTGATGAACTTATAAAGACAATAACATTAATAGTCCAAAATGCAAAAATAAATAAAACAGAATTACATTTTTATTCCTGGGATTATAAAGTAATAGAGTATGTTAAAAAATATAAAATAGAGGATCTCACCCCAATACCTTTATTACATTTTCCTGAAAATCAAGAAGCAATTCAAGGAAAGAAAGTTTTTGATTTTGCAAGAGATGGAGCTCACCCAGGAGTACGGTCACAAAAATCAATGTACGAGGCAATATTACCTGCTTTTGGAGAAAGAAAAATGTTATGAGAATAATACAGAGTTTTGTACCTACATATTACCAGCAAGATCTAGATTTATACCTAGATCTTACAGAAGCTTCTGTTAATTCAATCTTACAGTTTTATAAAGAAGTAATTCTCTACACAACTCCCACTGTTGCAGAATTAGTAAAAAAAAGAGGTATTAAATACACAGAGATAAACACAGAGTTGTTTGAGAGAGAAGTAGACACACCGGTTAATTACGCACTACCTAAAATACAATGCTACCTTAAACAGAAAGTACCGTTTGTACATATAGACTATGATGTAATACTGTTGAGCACAATTACAACAAATACGGACTTCACAGTAGGTTATTATGATTTTGATTTAATTAATAACCCGGTTATGTTAAATCAGTTAGATATGTTACAAAGTTATTATATTCAAGATCTTAAAAAGATACACCCGATAATACCTCCTGAGATACAGCAGATGATTGATTTTCGATTACTCCCAAATTTTTCAATTTTTGGAGTTAACAACATAGTACTATGTAGAGTAGTTTTTAAAGAAATATTAAAATTTTATAACACAAATAAAACAGTATTCGAAGAATTAGAACATAGCCCTAGTATGTTAGAGCAGTTTTTATTTATGGCTTACTTACGGTATTTTTTAAACTGGCAAACCAACATAGAAGACGTAGTAGGAAAAATGGCACAATACCCGATACAGCCTGAAAAGTACATTATTGGAGAAAACCAGTATGCAAACTTCTTACATCTACAGGGTGAGAATAAAAATTCAAAATTCCTAAACCAATTAGTTACATATATAAATGCAATCTAAGACTGCAATCATAATATCAGGACTTCTTTATAACCTTTCCGATAATTTTATAAGGTTTGTAGAGGATTTAGGAGAAGAAGTTGATACATACGTACATACTTGGAATATTCCGGATAATTTAAGATGGGTTAATAAGTTGATGAGATATCAACATAGGACTAGAATAACAATAAACATGGAAGTTCCGATGTATGAAGAAAAAAAGTATTTACTTCTACATTCTACATATCAAGCTGCAAACTTAATAAACAACCCCTACGACTACTCTACTATCATTAAATTTAAACCAGATTTAGAAGTAGAACGTATAGATTATAATAAGAATATAGAACAGTATTTTGTAGAAGCTGCTATACATGCACGTCCGTTATTGAATGGTAGAAAGAAAGAAGAGTTTTTATATGGAAGATACCTGTACAAAACTTTAGATGAGAGAATGTTTACAGCATATCCAGAAGGTATAGAAAAGCTATTTCATAGAAGCTATACTGATTTTTTTGACGATATCTATGCACTTGATTCTTACCTTAAAAAAAAGTACACAGAAAACTACGAAGGGAGCATCCTTTGGACTAATTATATAAAAGAAAGAAAGTTAGGAATTATACAAGACCTTACGCTTAAATTACCAAATTGTAAAACTAAAAGTTATTAAAATGTCACAAGAACAAAAGTTACAACAAGAAGAGATTGATAGTATTAAGATGATACAATCTCAAAAGATTAAATTAAATGAGGAGTTAGCAGCAATTTCTTTAGCTGAATTTGAATTGAAGACTCGTAAACAAGCAGCAGAAAACTTTTATACTTCATTAAAAGAAGCGGAAAAATCCATTGCAGCAGAGTTGCAAACTAAATATGGATTTCAAAAAGTTCATCTGAATTTAGAAACAGGAGATATAACGGAAGCTTAAAAAGAATAGGTAAGGTGTTTCACCTGATTACACCTATTTATATACGTAGTTAAATTAAATCTTTTGAAAAGGGTTTCGAATTTATTAAGATATTTATTTTAGAACCCAACTAACAAATAATAGAGACATGGCAGAAACATTAATTTCACCAGGTGTATTAACGAGAGAAAATGATATTTCGTTTATCCAACCACAAGCGGCTGCGGTAGGTGCAGCGTTTATTGGTCCAACAGTAAAAGGCCCGGTAGAGCAACCTATAGTAGTAACTTCTTACGGACAGTATCAAAGATTATTTGGAACCACAATTACATCTGGTTCTAATAGCTATGAGTACTTAACATCAATTGCAGTAAAGAGTTACTTTGAACAAGGAGGAAACACAGCATTAGTAACTAGAGTAGTTTCTGGTTCTTATACAGCTGCAACTAGTACAAACTTAGCAACAGCAGGTGGAGTAGTTGTTAATCCTTTTGAATTAGAAACATTAGGAAAAGGAGATATCTACAACAACGCAACTGGCTCTAGCGCTGGTTCAGCATTCCAAAATGCAGATGGTTCAATCGCTTTAGGTAAAGTAGATAATATCAGATTCGAAATTACAAATGTTAATAGCGCTAATGGTACATTCTCATTGTTAGTACGTAGAGGGGATGATAGCTTAAAGAACAAAATTATCTTAGAAACTTTTAACGACCTATCTTTAGATCCAAACTCAGAAAATTATATCGAAAGAGTAATTGGTAACCAGACTGTATCAAAAACAGTTGAAGGTTCAGAAGTATTTGTATCAATAGCTGGGGAATATGCTAATAAGTCTAACTACATTAGAGTACGTAGAGTTAATAACCCTACCTTAAACTACTTAGCAAACGATGGTGTAACAGTTAATAACAACTACGACGACTTACTTCCAACAGCTCAATTAGGATTCTTCCGCGGAGCAACAGGTAACCCTTTCCCAACAGGAAAAGTAGCTAAGTTCTTCAAAAATATTACAAACACAGATACACAAGGTTTAGTAGCAGCTAACTATGCAGATGCTATCTCAATCTTAAATAATAAAGACGAATACCAGTTTAATATTGTAACAGCTCCAGGTCTTATTTACGACTTTGGTGCTCATAAGACACAATTAGATTCTCTTATCTCATTAGTAGAAGGTAGAGGAGATGCAATCGCAGTAATTGACTTAGAGCAATACGGTGCTACAGTATCAAACGTAACAGCAGCAGCAGGAACAGTTAACTCTTCTTATGCAGCAGCTTACTGGCCTTGGTTACAAACTCAATCTGCTACAGGTAAGAACGAATGGGTTCCTGCTTCAACAGTTATCCCAGGTGTTTATGCTTTCACTGATAGTGCAGCTGCTCCTTGGTTCGCTCCAGCAGGTTTAGTTAAAGGAGGTATTCCTAACGTAATCCAAGCAGAACGTAAAGTTAGCCGTGAGCAACGTGATTTATTATATCGTGCTAATGTTAACCCAATTGCTACATTCCCTGGACAAGGTATTGCAGTATATGGTCAGAAGACTTTACAGAAGAAAGCTTCAGCTTTAGATAGAGTAAACGTTCGTCGTTTATTAATCGAATTGAAACGCTTCATCGGAAGTCAAGCTAATAACTTAGTATTCGAACAGAACACAATCGCTACAAGAAACAAATTCTTAGCAATCGTTAACCCTTACTTAGAATCAGTAGTACAGCGTCAAGGTTTATTCGCTTACAGAGTGGTAATGGATGATACTAACAACACAGCTGATATTGTAGATAGAAATCAGATTATAGGTCAGATCTTTATCCAACCAGCTAAGACTGCAGAATTCGTAGTACTTGACTTCACAATTGAACCAACAGGTGCAACATTTGTAGCATAATTAAAATAATTGATATTTATATAAAACAGATAATAAAATGGCAGTATTAGATTCTAACGAAATTATGTTCAGAGCCTTCGAACCGAAGGTACAGAATAGATTTATCCTATACAGTGACGCTATACCATCTTTCATGGTTAAGGCGGTAACTGCACCATCTTTCACAGATGAGGAGATCAAATTAGATCACATCAACTCTTACAGAAAGATTCGTGGAAAGAGAAACTGGGAAAACATGGATATGACATTATACGATCCAATTAACCCATCAGGTGCTCAAGCAGTAATGGACTGGGCTCGTCAATCATACGAATCAGTAACCGGTAGAGCTGGTTATTCAGATTTCTATAAGAAAGATTTGACTTTGAATCTTTTAGGACCAGTAGGTGATATCGTATCAGAGTGGATTATTAAAGGAGCATTTATCGTAAACATGGCCCAAGGTTCTTTGGACTGGTCAACTAGCGAAGGTGTTGAATTAACAATCACTGTAGCGATGGACTACTGCGTACTTAACTACTAATCTGCCTGAAATATATAAAAAAAGAGCCCGGAAAGAAATTTCCGGGTTTTTTGTTGCTATCAAAAGTTATTTTTCATATATTTATATGAAATAACGTTATTTAAAATAAAATTTATGGAACAAACACAAAAATTCCCTACAGAAATTGTAGATCTTCCGTCAAAAGGATTGCTTTACCCTGTAGACCATCCTCTAGCATCAGGTACCGTAGAGATGAAGTACATGACTGCTAAAGAAGAAGACATTCTTACTAACCAAAGCTTTATTGAAAGAGGAGTTGTAATTGACAAGTTATTACAGTCTTTGATTGTAACTAAGTTTAACTACGATGATCTTTTAGTAGGAGATAAGAATGCTATCTTAATTGCAGCAAGAGTATTAGGATACGGTAAAGATTACGAGTTTAACTATCAAGGGCAGAAAGAAAATGTAGATTTATCTTTAATTGAGAATAAACCTTTTGATGAAAGTTTATTTGTAGATAGAAAGAACGAATTTACTTTTGAATTACCATCTACAGGTAATACACTTACATTTAAGTTACTTACTCATGGTGATGAACAGAAGATTCAACAAGAAATCAAAGGTCTTAAAAAGATACATAAAGACTCTTCCCCAGATTTATCAACTAGGTTAAAACATATGATCACTTCTGTTAATGGTGCTACAGATCCTAAGAGTATTAGAGACTTTGTAGATAATCATTTTTTAGCAAGAGATTCACGTGCATTTAGAAAGTTTGTTGCTGATTTTCAACCAGATGTAGATTTAAAATTCTACCCAGAAAACGGACCAGCAGGAGGGGTTGATATTCCAATTGGGGTCAGCTTTCTTTGGCCTGACGCCAACGTATAGAGCATCTATATTTAATCAGATACATGAAATAGTATTCCACGGAAAAGGCGGATATGATCATGATACTGTTTATGCAATGCCTGTATGGCTACGTAATTTTACCTTTCAAAAAATGAATGAATATTATGAAAAAGAACAGGAAGCAATGGATAAAGCTAAGAGTAAAACCCCTAGCAAATCAGCTCCAAGAGGACCTTCAGTAAGGAAACCTTCTTATAGTACTAAGGCTCGCCCATAAAGCGAGCTTTACCTATTTATATAATATAAGTACCCCGTTAGATGGCCGATAATAAAGAATTACAGGAAGCAAAAAGACTCTTACAGGAGATAAATACCTTAAGAGCAAGGCTTAATCAAGAACCGTTGAATATGACGGACAGTGAGGCTGTAAAAAATATTCAAAGTCTCCGTAATGAACTTAAAGGAGTCCAAAACTCTTTTCAAGATATAGATGATTCCGCAACAAGTCTCTATGATCAGATTAGAGCGATTTCTAACGAATTTAAAAACCAACCTACTGCCTTGCAGAAGATCCGAGGATCTATGAAGAAGATTACTTCAATTGCTGAAGATCTTAAGATGCAAGAACAGGGTATTAGGGATTTATCTATAAAACAGTTAGATGATTTAGCTGAAAAATTAAAACTTAATAAGAAGATATTAGAAGACGAAACTAAATCTCTTGTTAACACACAAGATTTATCTAAAGCTGCACAAGAAGATCTTAAATCTCTTCAGAAATACGTAGACTTAGTTGCGGCTGGAAAAACCTTAGAAGCATCGCAGTTAGATACTGCATTAGACCTTTTAAGTACTTCTCAAAATTTAACAGAAGAACAAAAAGCTTCTTTAGCGCTTTACCTAGATCAAGGAAATGCAATAACCGAGGTAGATAAACGAATTGGAAAAGTAAAAGAACAGCAAAAAACTGTAAATAAACTTATGGGAGTAGGTGGCGGTATAATTGATGCTGCCGACTCTGCGATGAGTTCGTTAGGGATGAACTCTAATATGTTTAAAGATGCTGTAAGTGAGGCTAAAGATGAGATGAAAAAAACAGCAGAAGAGATAGCCTCAGGCGCTCGTTCTGGCGGTAAGTTATCAGTCTTAATGGCCGGTTTAGGTCCATTAGCTTCCGGCTTTGCATCTGCTTTATTTGACCCATTAACCATTATACTTAAAATAGCAGACGCTTTCTTTAAGGTAGATAAAGCTGGTGCTAAATTTCAACAGCAAACCGGAATGAATGCTGATGCGTTAGCAGGAGCTAATAGTGAATTAGCTACATCAGTTGATTTTCTAGAAACAGCCGGTGAATTATCAGAACAGATAGGAACCAATGCTGTAGTCGCCTTAGGACCAGACCTTGTAGCAGCTGCTGCTGGACTTAAAAACGAATTAGGACTCTCAGCAGAAAATGCAGGTATGTTAGCAGTTAGTGCAAAACTATCTGGTACATCAATGGCAGGACTTGAATCTCAAGTTCAAGCAGCTACAGACGAATTTAATAATACCAATGACGCTGCAATATCAAGCGCTCAGGTAATACGCGATATGTCTAAATCTTCTAAAGCTACCCAAGCTCAATTTGCAAAAATGCCAGGTGGATTAGCTAAAGCTGCCGCCGCCGCTCGTCAGATTGGAATGGAGTTGAAAGATATGGACGGAGTGATGGACAGTTTACTTGATTTCCAATCTTCAATTGAAGCTGAAATGGAAGCCGAGTTACTAACAGGAAAACAGTTAAACTTGAATAAAGCTAGAGAATTAGCTTTAGCAAACGATATTGAAGGAGTATCTAAAGAATTATTCAAAAACTCTGCAGATATTTCTGAGTACGCTAAAATGAATCGTTATGAACAAGAATCCATGGCGAAAGCGATGGGTATGACTAGAGACCAGTTAGGAGAGATGGCCATACAGAGAGGCATAAACGCAGGTATGACCGAAGAAGAAAAAGCTCAAATTAGAGGAGTTACTTTAGAAGAGTCCAAGAGAATGGACGTACAAGAAAGTCTTCAAAAGTCTTTAGATAAGTTAGTACAGGCTATGACTCCTATGTTAGAGATCCTGGTACCAATAGCAGAAACTTTCGGAACTATTATAGGTCTAGTCGCGAAACCTATAGGAATGTTAATGACATGGGCCGATAGTTTAAAAGAAATTGGAGGATATACAGGTGCAATACTTTCCACAATATCAAAACTAGCAATAGGTGGAGGTATATTATTAATAGCTAAGTCTCTCAAAGATGCATTTAATCCTGATGTCGCAGGAGGATTTTTCAAAAACCTAAAAGAAAACTTTAGTGGAATTGGAAAAATGGCTTCTGGGTTTAAAGATAAACTTCTAGGTAAAGGATCAGATGCCGCGGCTGATATAACACAAGATGCTCAAGGTAAATTTAGAGATGCAAAAGGTAGATTTGCTAAAGCACCAGGAGGAGATAAAACTAAAGATATAGCCGGTAAAGCAAAAGACGGATTAACAGATAAAGCAACAGAGCAGACAAAATCTGTACAAGATAAAACTAAAGGAGCAGAAGGAGAAGGACCAGGTGGGTTCTTAAAATCACTTGGAGATGGCTTAGCATCGATTGGTAAACAGTTCGGTGACGTAGTAAAAGGTGCATTAGCAATAGGAATTGCTGGTGTAGCATTAGGAGGTTCATTCGCACTAGCTCTTAAGATGGTAGAAGGAGTAGATCCAGTAACCATGTTAGCATTTGCTGGTTCTATAGGAATATTTGGAGCATCATTAGCACTAGTAGGTAAATTAGGAAATGATGCAATTAAAGGAGCTATTGCAATGGGAATTGCAGGAGTTGCTTTAATCCCTGCAGCTTATGCATTTAACCTATTAGCAGGTATAGATCCAACAGCAATGATTGCATTAACAGGTAGTTTAATTGCATTAGGTATAGCAGCAGCATTATTAGGAAATCTATCAGGCAATATTATCGCTGGAGCATTAGCGTTAGGTATATTAGGAGTAGCTTTAGTACCTGCAGCTTTTGCTTTCAGTTTATTAGAAGGTGTAGATGTAAGTTCTATAGTTGCATTTTCAATCGCACTTCCATTATTAGCTTTAGCAGCAGCAGGGTTAGGATTTATAGCTCCGTTTATAATGGCAGGAGCTGTAGCATTAGGTGTTTTAGGATTAGCTTTGATACCAGCCGCTCAAGCATTTAGTGTAATGGCAGGCGCAGATATTGCAGGAGTTGTAGATAAACTTTCGTTATTAGCTGCAATAGGACCTGGTTTACTTACTGCTGGAGCTGGATTAATAGCCGCAGCAGGAGGTTTAGCTATTTTCTCTGCAGCATTAGCTGGTGGAAGTCTTGCAACTGGTATAACTTCATTCCTTACAGGTGGAGGATTATTAAGCGATCTTCAGACACTTGTAGAAATGGCAGGACCTTTACAGATAGTAGCTGCTTCATTAACTGCAATAGCAGGGGCATTAACAGGAATTGGAACAGCTTTAGCAACAATGGAAACTGAAAAGCTAGAGGAGATGGAATCTTTAATATCAACCGCAGCATTTGCAGCACCAGCAATGGCTGCTGTAGGAGCTATCGGAGATATGATATCAAGTATAGCTGGAAGTAGTGCAGATTCAGGAAAATCAGAAAGTAATGACAGGTTAATTGCAAAAATCGATGAATTGATAGTAGCAGTTAAACAAGGTAAGAATATCAATATGGATGGTAGAAAAGTAGCTACCTCTTTACAATTAACTGCATCCAATACATAATAACAAACTATTTATAAACGAACTATTAAATTAAAAACAATGAAAGGAATTTTAGACACCCAAACTCCAAATTCTAGATTAGGATTGAAAGGGAAGACTCCAAAAGTACCGGTAGGTGCTACGGCAAAGTCTACTCAACACAAGACCTCATCTATTAACAACATACCGGAGTTTACAAAAGCAGTTTCAGGTTTAGACCGAAACGGTGCTACACCTCCTAAGTATTTAGATAATCCTCCAGTTTAAGTATGCCTTTACTACCTCTTCAGACAAATCTTAAGAGCTTAAAGTACGATGGCGCAGGACCTTATGTATCAAAAGACATAAACAATCCTCCTAAGTATAATGCTTTGAGTGCTGAAGTAACACATCGAGTAGATGATCTTAAACGTATAAGTAAGCTACTTGTTGACACTCCTGGCCTAAAATGGACATTACACCAAGCAACGTTAAACTTTGCTTATAATGAAAAGAAAGGCTTTGGAAGAAAGTTACTAAATTCTCTTGGTAATACTGCAAAAGTTATCGGAAGTACTTTAGCGCAAGTACCTGTAAATGGAACAGGTACCCACTTTGTTATTGGCTTTGGAGGAAATGAATACTTAAAACAGGGCGGACGAAGAAGCACTTGGTTAGATAGGTTTTTACAAACAACAGTAGGGGTAGGAGGTGTAAACGGAGCAAAGACTGTCTTAAACGGTGGGAATGTAATTCTTGACCATAGAGGTGAAGAAGGTTACAGACCTATGGTAGACACTCAGTTTACCGATGAGATTGATTTTAAAGATGACCGTCCTGTTGATATTGCACAGAGTTACATTAAACAAGAAGGCAGGACTCTTGCAAGAGAAAACGGAAAGGTAATATCAGATAATACCGGTTTAGAGGGGTATAGAGCATCAAACGAAGGATTAGATAGAACTGATCAGTATGATGAAAAGAACACTGATGATACATATGTAAAACAGGATGGTAGAAGTTTAATTAGAGGTTTAGAAGGGCTTTCAACAGCTGCTAACATACCTACAAGACTTGAAAATGATTCTCCAGAAACTGCACGAGAAAAAATAAAAACTCCGTTTGCAGACACAAAAGAACAAGGAAGAGAACACCTACCGAGCAGAGTAGAGGTTTCTGATACACCAGAAAGCAGAGATAGTTACGATATTACAGCTGTTAAAAGTAGAGACTCTAAAGACCCTTTTCAAAAATCTACATCTGAAAAAAAATTAAGCCCAGAAGAAGTTCAGGATGTTCAAATAGTTAAAAAGACAGCTATACCGGGTAAATCTGCCAAGCTACAGCCATATGTTAAGCAAGATGGAGGAGTTGATCAAGCTGAAAAAGCACCAGGAAAGTTACCTTCTGAACTAAACTTTCCAGACGAAGGAAATTACCAAAAAAACGTAGGTAATGACGCAATATTACGAGACTTTAGACAAAAAGGATCTGGAGGAGCAAGTACATATACAACAAAAAGTGTTTCTGCTAAAGGAAGCACAAGTCAGTTAAAAAATGCATCTGGTACAAATGTGGAGAGGAATAATGAAATGATTCCATTTACATTTACAATTATAACACCAGATAACTATGCAGCATCACCTGAAACATTACACTTCTGGGCATACTTGGATAGTTTAAATGATAACTACAATGCTACGTGGAATGGACAAAGATATGTAGGTAGAGGAGAATCTTTTTACAATTATGGAGGATTCGAACGAAAAGCTACAATTGGATTTAAAGTAGCAGGACAAAGTTATGATGAATTAGAAATGTACTATCAGAGGTTGAATAAACTCGCCTCATCTACTGCTCCAACATACAATACAACCGGTGTATTTATGAGAGGTAGTTATGTTAGACTTAACGTAGGTACTTACTTTTTTAATCAACCGGTATTAATGAATAGCGTAGGGTTAACTTGGGATCTTGCAACACCTTGGGAAATAAATGTAGAATTAGAAGATAAAATAGAAGTACCACATGTATTAACTGTAGACCTTGATATGACAGTACTTCATGACTTCACTCCACAGCTTTCAACAACAGGTAAAGAATACTTTGGATTTAAGCGATAAATTTCTTAAATTAAGATAATGAATAGATACGAACTTATAAAGGAATATAGAACAGCAGACGGGGTACGTTATAGACGTAACCCTATCTATCCTGATATTCCTGAACATGAGGATGATTTCTATGTTATAACTACAGGAGGAGATCGATATGATACTCTAGCCTTACAGTATTACAAAGACGCTTCACTATGGTGGATTATAGCAAGTGCGAATACACATAGTAGATTTAATTTAATACCTACACCTGGAGTTCAACTCAGAATACCTCATGATAAAGATTCTATTGTATTATCATTTCAGAAGGTAAATAGAGAAAGATAATGGGAGAATTTTTAGGACAAACCTTAAAAGACAAGGTAATAGAGCAGTTGAATTTAAGAAGTAAATTCTTAAAGTCAAAAAATAGAAGTGGCGAAGCTCTTTCTATATTACACAGCAATACAGCTTTTGTAGCACTATATTCGAGTGTTGAAGGATCGGGTTATGATCCTGAAACTTTTGTATTAGAGGGAGGTTTAGCTTTTCAAAAAGATTCATTTTACAGAACACCTACAGGTTATAATCCAAGCAGCTCAGACGGTAGAGGGTTTACACCACGCCCAGGGATAACTGACGCAAATATAAAAACTAAAGGAGTTTTTGGAGCATTACGAGACGTAGAAGTAACAGTTAAAGCCTTTAATAAAGATGATTTTAATATAATCTACGACTTATACTGCCGTCCAGGTTTCAGTTTCTTATTAGAGTGGGGACATACGGTGTACGGATTACAAGGAGGTATTTCTAAAATAAGACAATCCCAAGTAGCAAAAGACGCTTTTTTCAGTTCAGGTACTGATTACGATAGAATACAAGACGCTATAAAGGAAGCACGCGGAGCTGCAGAATACAATTACGACGCAATGGTTGCAATTTGTAAAAACTTTTCATGGACTTTTAACTCAGATGGGTCATATGATATAAATTTAAGTTTAATATCAAAAGGAGAGGTTATTGAATCTATCAAATCTTCATTTGACCCAGGTACATTTGAAAAAGATATTGCATCTCTTGTATTAGGTAATGTTGATAAGTCAGAAAGAAAAAGTGCAGTACACTATTTCTGTAAGAGAATGGAAATGGCAAATAAGACGGGGATAGTAGCAGGTAATGCCTGCAAAGAAGCTCTCGCTTCTACAACTCCTGGTTTTGCTGCTAAGTTTAAAGATGTAGCTGCATTAAATGTATGGAGTGCCCCTGGATTCGATATAAAACAACCAGATAGTTTTTTTGATAAAGATACAGTTTTTTTATACATTTCTTTAAGAACAGTATGTGCTATTTTTAACGCAGCTGGTATAATGAAAGAAGGTAAAAAGAAAGCGTTTACCTTACGAACTACTTTTGGAAACAAGTACTTCACATACCCTCAACATCATAGCATAAATCCATTTGTTTGTGTAACACCTAACTTAAACAGTGAGAACGAATTTTTTCATTCAAAACCTGCTAAAGAAGATCTACATACATCAATAACAAATTACTTTAAGAGCTATTCAGATGATGTTCTAAGTATATGTGTATCTAATTTATATCTTTATGAAAAATTAGATGCAATTTACGATGATGACCAAGAATCAGAAAATGAACCAGGATTGTTAGATATCTTTAAAGCAATCTTAGGTGGAGTAAATGAAGCATTAGGGGGGATAAATGAATTAGATTTAGCGTACGATGAAGAGCTGAATGAATGGTCTATTGTAGATAGGAAATGTAGAATACCAGAGAAAGGAAAAAAACCTGCAGTTTTAGATTTAATAGGATTAGGTTCTTTTGCGTACGATTTTAAAACAGAATCTAAAATAACGAATAAGTTAGCTAGCCAGGTTTCTATTGCAGCACAAGCTACAGGATCAGGAACCAAGCAATCGGTTAACGAAATGTTGCAATGGAACCGTGGTCATCATGATAGAGTTTTCCCAACAAAAACAGAAGACCCGGATGGACCAGAAACAGTAGAACAGTTGAAAGCCGAAGTAATGGCTGCGATAGAATTTGAAAAAGCTTACGGTGAATGGAAAGATAGATGTAAAGAAGCTTTTGATAAATTTAACGGCGGCGCATTTGAAGACCAGCAATACGATCCTGACCTATTTAAAGGGTTGTTATCTGGACATCAAAAGTACCAATCGCTTTTTGTAAAAGAAACATGCCAGTCAGAAGGAATACCCCCACCAGGAACAATACCCATAGAGTTAAGCTTTACTTTACATGGAATCGCTGGATTTAAAATTGGAGAAACTTTTAAAGTATCAGAAAACACTAGTAGAGTATTACCTACTGTTTACGGAAATGATACAATAGGGTTTATTATTACAAAATTAGACCATAAAATAGATGAGAATGGATGGAAGACTGAAGTAGGAGCTTTAATGTACAACTTAGCTAAACTAGATGGGAAACCATCAGGAGCTCTTAGTAAAGCAGGAAAAGCAGGAGGTACTACAGTACAGCCTCAGCAAAATCCTTCTTCAACAACTAGTAGCCAGGTTTCAACAGAAGGAGGAACAGATATATTACGTAACCAAACTGCGTTAGGTACAAATGTTAAGTATAGTGCAGTTAAAGCAGCTGTACAGAAAAAGAAATACCAGTGGTTTGAAGGTGAACTAGAATTGAATATAGTAGGGGTAAGAAATACATCAGGGCAGAGAGCAGCTAATCCTCCAGGAAGAGGGGTATTACATCCTATTACTAATAAATTTAAAGATATTGTAATTGTAGCTTGGCAAGAAAAAGGCCAAACATATGCAGAAAGTTATGCAGCAACTACAGTTCCAGGAGCTGGATGGACTTTAGCTACAAACAAGAAATTTAACTTAAAAGGAACTAATCCGAACGGAACGGGTACGATGTTTGAAAAGCAGTTTATCAATCAATACACACCAGGTAGACACTCATCACATAGTCCTAAACCCCACCCGTCGTTAAATTCAGTTCGAGGTCAAACCGCACATAGAGATAAAGAGTATAGAGATAACTGGATTGATCTAGCAGTTACACCTAAAGGTAAGCACGGAACTACAGCTGGTCTTTTTGAAGACGGAGGAGGTATGCAACTACATAACTCAGGTGAGTATGGGTTTAATGATCCAAATAAAGCAGTAGATAACTGGTCTGCAGGATGTCAAGTATTTGCTTCTGCTGATCAACATAGGAGATTAATGGAACTAGTAAGGAAAAGTCAAAAACAGACTAAACGAAGTACATTTTCTTATACATTAATTAACGATAAAGATATACAATTATAAGATGGCAATCAAGAGCGACATAACTAGCTACGTCCCGGGGTCACAGTATATAATAGAAGCTATTGGAGGAAACCCCGCTGAAGCTATTAATGAATATTCAAAGTATGTGGATATTTTAAATGAACCTGTACAAGACACTGTTGCAGTTGTAACATCATGGGGGAGTAAATATAAACTTGCTTTTGAAGATTTAAAAAAAGGTAATTTTGCTAAAGCTATTAGGTTATTTGAAAATATAGGAACTAACCCTGCCTACAATATGGTCCCTCCGGGATTAAAAAATAAATCAGCAGAATTTTTTTACTACCCAAAACCAACCGAAGATGATTACATACAAGGGTCTTTTAGGAGATATTTTTTACAGGATGTAAGAAACGGGGAGATTAAAGAGATTACTTCAGAGACGTATAAAAGTATAGCAGATAAAGGATACTATAGAAGAACTAAATTAGAGTGGAACATCTTAGGACCTTCTGAGGATCAGATAGTAAATGGATACTCTTATCCTGGAGCAGAAGCTAGGAATAGAGACGTTGTATCACAGGCAGAAGAAATAATACCGGGAATGACTGAATTCCTTTCTGATTTAAAACAGTTTGTAGTAGAAGAACCTTCTAAATTTATACAACTTAAAAAAGAAAGAAATCAAGTAACTACAGTTGAAAGTGAAGGTATTAATGTGGTTTCTACAACCACTAAGAGAATAATAGAAGAAGAAGAACTACCATCTCTACCAGAATTACCTCAATCACAGTTAGCTGAAGGAGAAAATGCTGCTAACGAAGGAACTCAGAGTACTAACGCAACAACAGCTTTTGCTAAATCCCTAACCTGGTATCAAGCACAAGTAGGAAATCCTAGTGCAGAAAGATCATGCGGTTCTTTCGTACCTGTAAGTATGAAAATATACAGCCAGGAAGGTCCACTAGTCGATGATCAAGGTAATCCTAAAAAAGATGTTGTGTATTATAGAACTAAGAATGCAGTTAAAGCAAATATATACCTACCAATAAGAAGAATACCTAACATTGACCCTAAAATACAATCTCCAGAATCTTTCGATCTTTTTTACACCATTCGCGTAGAAGGATACGGAGATTATACAGCTAAAATTGATAGGGAGGGAAAACTTTATGATATAAAACAATGTTAAGTTTGATCTTAACAGATTAATTCGTATCTTAAGTAAAAGGTTATAAGAAATGTTTTATATAGTAGAGAATAAACAGCAGCTAGATAGGCTCCGTAGTTACCCGGATATAGATGTGTATGTAGATGTAATTTCATCTAACGACTACTTTCATCCTAAATTCACAACAACTGTAGCAGTTTACATAAGACCCTTAGATGAATCTGGAGGGTATATTATCCCTATTAACCATGATGAAGGTTTAAATGTAAGTAAAGAAGAGGTATTCGATTTACTAAAAGCATATCAAAGAGTCTACGTATTAGATAAGAAAAATTTATTATATCACTTTCCTCTCATAGATGCAATAGATATAAACTTATGGAGAGCTTTTTGGTACTACGATAAAATAGAACTTCCAAGTAAATTATCAACAATAAACTGGTTCTATAATAAGTTTAAAGATTTTGATAATATTAATCAGATAGTACCTCTATCTAAATTACACGAACAGAGTGAAAAGGTGTTTGATACAGTTGAAAAGTATATAGAAGAACCTAAAGATGTTACTTTTAAATTCTATAACGATATTGCTGTAAAAGTCTTCTACTTACTGGAACAACACGGACTTAGAGTAGTATACCAGCCTTTTGTAGACTTATTTAAACCAAATACACCAAGGTATAATATAAAAGATAATATTACGTACACGTATTATAACCTATATAACAGTACTTCAAGACCAACTAATGCTTTTAATAGTATAAACTTCGCTGCTATACCAAAAGGAGAAGAGTTTAGAAAAGCTATTATACCACAGTATGACTGTTTTGTAGAATTTGACTTTGATGGATATCATTTGAGATTACTCTCAGAACAAATTGACTTTAAGATAGAAGGAGAATCCGCTCATAAAGCTTTAGGTAAGTATTACTTCGGTAAAGAAGATTTGACAGAAGAAGAATACGCACAAGCTAAGCAGATAAACTTTCAAGCTATCTACGGAAGAATACCTGAAGGGTATAAGAACTTAGAGATCTTCGTTAAATTAACTAAGTATATAGATCAGTTATGGGATGAGTTTTCTAAAGGAGAAGTACGAACTCCTATTAGTAATAAACCTTTCAATAAACATTTGAAGGAAATGCATCCGCAGAAACTGATGAATTATATCATGCAATCGTTGGAAACTGCAAGAAATGTTCTTATATTGAAAGAAGTGTTAAAGTATCTTAGAGATAAGAAGACAAAAATAGCTTTATACACTTACGATGCAATACTTTTTGATTATGCTAAAGAAGACGGAGAGCATATACTTACAGAGTTAGCCTCAATACTAAGCGAAAATAAAAAATACCCAGTTAAAATAAAAACATCAGAAAATCTGGTTTTGTAAAACCTATTAATATTTATAATTATACAATGGAAAATGTTATGTCTCAAAATCGATTCGATTACGATATCGATCAAATATATTTAACTGAGGATATGAGTAACAAGCTGTTTTGCACCTTCTCTACAGGAGAGGAATTAGATGCGACAATAGAAAATATAGTACAAAAATATAGAATTATCTATAATAAAATATTCGTTTTGTATTCCAAAAGTCAAGACGAGTACATCTGCACTTACAATGTAGATTTTGGTAATGTTTCTAACTTTATTGATAACACTATCTTAGTGCATCGAAAGAAAGAAGCAAATACCTTGTATACGATAAATGCCCTGAATACCCTAATCAAAGAACTTAACAATGGAGTATTAGATACTTCTTTTAAAATTAACTGGACTGATTACAAGAATTGTATTCTGTTAACGAAAGGTCCGGAATTAAAAAGAGTAAATACGAAATTATTTAAGATCGTAGAGTTGGATAATTGAGAGTAATTTCGTATATTTAATAAGTTATAAACAATTAAAGTTATATTATGAATCTAGATGCAATCAAAGCAAAGCTGTCTGCGTTAAACAACGGCGGACAAGAAAGAGAGAAAGTAGACTATTCAGCTACCTTCTGGAAACCCGAAATTGGTAAGAGCACTATTCGTATTGTACCTTCTATGTATGACCCTAATCTTCCATTTAAGGAAGTGAAGTTTCACTACGGAGTTGGTAAATACCCTATGGCCGCTTTATCTAACTTTGGAAAACAAGATCCTATTGAAGAATTCATTAAAGAATTGAAGAAGACTTCAGATAAGGATAACTGGACATTAGCCGGTAAACTTAACCCCAAGACACGTATTTTCGCACCTGTTATTGTAAGAGGTGAAGAAGATAAAGGTGTTCGTTTATGGGGATTTGGTGTAACGATCTACAAAGCGTTATTAGCATTAGCTCAAGACGAAGAAGTAGGAGATTACACAGACGTAATGAACGGATGGGATTTAGTAGTAGAAGTTGCTGCTGGTAACCCGTACCCAACTACATCGGTCCGTATTAGACCTAAACAGACTGCTTTATCAGCAGATGCCGCACAAGTTGATTTATGGTTAAAGAACCAACCACACCCTGTTGAGATTCATACTCAATACGATTATGAGTTCATTAAAAAGCAATTACAGAATTACTTAACACCAGGTTCAGCAGAAGATGAAACTCCAGCTGCTTCAGCACCTGAAGTATCTAACTCCTCAGCTCAAACTCTAGGAAGTCATGCAACTGATTTTTCATTAGAGACCGCAGCTCCTGGATTAAAAGACACGGTAAGTAAATTTGATGACCTTTTTAACGAATAAAATAAATGGCAAAAAGCGCAACAGCAGACAAAGCAGCTGCTATAGTAAAGGGTGGATTTAACTTAGGTAATTTTAAGAAGAAGAAAGGCTTTGCTAATGCTTCAGTGAAGTTTAAAGAGCAAGGATGGATTCCTCTATCTAAAGCCTTTCAAGACATTACCTCTATCCCAGGTATCCCTACCGGGCACATTACATTACTTCGAGGGCATAGTGATACTGGAAAGACTACCGCGTTGTTAGAAGCAGCAGTATCTGCACAAAAGATGGGAATCTTACCGGTATTAATTATTACCGAGATGAAATGGTCATGGCAACATGCTAAAGAGATGGGTTTACAGTTTGAAGAAGTTGTAGATACATCAACAGGTGAGATTACAGACTACGAAGGTTTCTTCCTTTATGCAGATAGAGGAACGTTAAACACAATTGAAGACGTAGCTGCTTATATGGCAGACTTGTTAGACGAACAAGCTAAGGGTAACCTACCTCATGACTTATGTTTCTTCTGGGATTCTGTAGGATCTGTACCATGTGAATTATCTGTACGTTCTAATAAGAACAATAATGAATGGAACGCAGGTGCAATGTCTACACAGTTTGGAAATAACTTGAACCAAAAGATCTTGTTATCTCGAAAAGAAGGATCTCCATACACTAATACTCTAGTAGCTATTAACAAAGTATGGACACAGAAGCCAGACTCTCCAATGTCTATGCCAAAACTACAAAACAAAGGAGGGATGTCAATGTGGTATGATGCGACGTTAGTAATTACATTCGGTAACATCACTAATCCAGGAACTTCTAAAATTAAAGCTATCAAAAGCGGCTTACAGGTTGAATTTGCTAAAAGAACAAATATACAAATCGAAAAGAACCATATTGAAGGAGTACAGACAAGAGGAAGAATTGTAATGACCCCTCATGGTTTTATTGCTGACGATAAGAAAGCAATTGATAAGTATAAAGATTCACATAAAGATCACTGGCTAAAGCTTTTAGGATCTGTAGATTTCAGTTTGGTAGAAGAAGGAGACATGGAAGAAGATGAAATCATCACAGGAATACTAGAAGACTAATGACAGACTATAGCAAAATCATAAAAAATCTTAAAGAATCTCCGCCTAGAGAGTTGAACGATCATATCTTGATCATAGATTCTATGAATACATTTATTCGTAGCTTCTCTACTCTAAGAGCGATGAACCCTCAAGGCCACCATATCGGTGGTCTTGTAGGCTTCTTAAGATCATTAGGGTACTTAGTACGTACAATTGACCCTACAAGAGTGGTTTGTGTATTTGACGGTAAAGGATCTTCTACAAATAGAAAGAATATAGACCCTAACTACAAAGCACAAAGACAACATACAAGAATCACTAACTGGGGAATGTATGAAAATAAACAAGAAGAGTATGAATCTCTATCTGCACAGTTAGATAGGTTAAAAGATTACCTCGAGTGTTTACCAGTACAGAGTTTGACGATGGAGAAGCTAGAAGCAGATGATATTATCGCTGATTTAGCATTAGGAGCTTCAGCATCAGGTAAACAGGTGACAATTGTTTCTTCTGATAAAGATTTCTTACAGTTAATAGACGGATGTATCTCAGTATATTCTCCTATTAAGAAAACACTTTATACTAAAGATAATATTGTACAAGAACTTGAAGTACTTCCTCAGAATTACAATATAGTAAAAGCTTTACTAGGTGATAACTCAGATAACCTTTCCGGAGTAAAAGGACTAGGCTTAAAAACTCTAACTAAAGAGTTTCCCGGTCTACTAACAAACCCTAATTATGAACTGGAAGATATCTATACAGTATGTGAGCAGAACCTAGACGGTAAGTCTATTTTTGCTAAAATAATCCACAATTGGGATCGGGTAAAAACTAACTATCAACTGATGAATTTACATGAAGGGCAGTTGGATGATAAAGAAATTCTTCATATATTAAGTGTATTGAAAGAGCCTATACCACCTTTACAGACAGGAGCCTTTTTACATCTATTAGATATAGATAAGATCGAAGGCATAACTAAGAACACAGAAGGATGGTTAGAGAATTTCAGAACATTAACGGTTTTTAAATAATAAGTTATATGACATTGCAGAAGTTAACGCAATATGGAAAACCCTTCCAGATTAAAGTAATAGGCGCCTTACTTACAGATAAAGGCTTTCTATTAACAGTAAGAGATGTACTAAGAGAGGAGTACTTCGATTCAGACACACATAAGTGGATTATCGGACAGATCTTAAAATACTTCGATAAGTACCATACTACCATTACGATGGATGTACTGAAAGTAGAACTTCAGAAGATTGAAAACGAAGTTTTACAGGTAGCAGTAAAAGAAGAGTTGAGAAACTCATATGCCGCTTCTCAAGACGATTTGGATTATGTAGAGGAAGAGTTTACTACATTCTGTAAGAATCAAGAGATGAAAGCAGCTATTTTATCCTCAGCAGACTTATTAAAGCAGAGCGATTTCGAAGGTATTCGAAACTTGATTGAAAAAGCTATGAAAGCTGCAATGGATAAAAATATCGGACACGAATACGATAAGGATGTTGAGTCTCGATATAGAACAGACTACAGACCTACAATACCTACCCCATGGCCACTGTTAAATGAGACTATTCAAGGAGGTTGGGGACCTGGAGATTTAATTATTGTATTCGGTAACCCAGGTGGAGGTAAGTCTTGGACGATGGTAGCCGCCGCTGCTCATGCTGTGAAATTAGGATTTAAAGTAAACTACTATACTCTAGAATTAGGAGAAGATTATGTAGGTAAGCGATTTGACTGCTACTTTACGGGGTACTCTATTGACGAAGTAAATAAACATCGAAAAGACGTAGAGACTCAAATTAATAACCTTAAAGGTAAGTTGATCGTAAAAGAATATGCTCCTAAAGCAGCGACAGTAAATAACATTAAGAGCCATGTTCAGAAGTGTATTGATATGGGACATAAACCTGACTTAATTGTTATTGACTACGTAGATTACCTTAAAGCACCATCTAGAGGTAAATTTGCAGAACGTAAAGACGAGATCGATGATGTGTTTATTGCTACTAAGAGTTTAGCTAAAGAGTTAAAAATACCAGTACTAACACCTTCACAGGTTAACCGTATGGGTGCTAAAGACTCAGTTATTGAAGGAGATAAAGCAGCTGGTTCTTATGATAAGATGATGGTAGCTGATATATGTCTATCCTTATCAAGACAGAAAGAAGATAAGGTATTAGGCACAGGACGTTTACACGTTATGAAGAATAGATACGGACAAGACGGTATGACCTATAACGTAAAAATGGATACCAATAACGGGCATATTGAAATCGAAGGAAAAGCAAGTATAGATGATGATAGCAGTAGCCCACAAGGCACTCACTTCGAAATTGCTAAGAAATTTTTCGAACAAAATTAAGACAACTTAGAGGAAGAAGCTATTTATTTCTACATCCTCGGAAGCATTTTTTTGCTTACTCACACCGGGGATTTTATTATTTAACACATTAAAAATATACTATGGGACTAAGAGATGAAAGAGTTGTTTACAAGCCGTTTGAATACCCTAAAGCGTATGATTACTGGTTAAAGCAACAACAAGCACATTGGCTTCATACAGAAGTACCAATGGCACAAGATGTTACAGATTGGAAATCTAATCTAAAGGATCATGAGAAGAATGTAGTCGGTGGTATATTGAAAGGATTCGCTCAAACAGAGACAGTAGTAAATGACTACTGGACAGGTTTAGTAACTAGTTGGTTTAGAAAACCAGAAATTATTATGATGGGCACTACCTTCGGATCTTTTGAAACGATACATGCTGAAGCATATTCATTGCTTAATGAGCAATTAGGTTTGGATAACTTTGCAGAGTTTTTAGAAGATGAAGCTACTAAGGCAAAGATTGAATCTTTAATGGACGTAAGAGACAGTCATGATGGAACTCCTGATTGGCATGAACGAGCTAAATCATTAGCTATATTCTCAGCATTTACCGAAGGAGTTAACTTATTTTCTTCTTTTGCAGTACTCTTATCATTTAAGATGAGAAATAAACTAAAAGGTATTGGACAGATTGTTGAATGGTCTGTACGAGATGAATCTCTTCACTCAGAAGCAGGTTGCTGGCTGTTTAGACAATTACTTTTAGAGTATCCAGAAATTAAAACAGATAAGTTACAAGAAGAAATCGAAACAGCAGCTAAATTAGCTCTTAAATTAGAATTCGATTTTATTGATAAGGTTTTTGAATTAGGAGACTTAGAAAATTTATCTAAGGAAGATCTTAAGAACTTTATCAAGCATAGGGTTAATACTAAAATGGGAGATCTAGGATTGAAACCTTTGATCCCTTCTGATCAGATTGATGCAGGAGCATTAAAGACTATGAAGTGGTTTGATGCAGTTATTGCAGGTAAACAACATACAGACTTTTTTGCAAACAGAGTAACAAATTACTCTAAAGGTCATATGGATTGGTCAAAAGCATTTTAATAAAATTTAATTAGATTACATAATGGCACTACAAGTAGACACTTCCGCCTGGGAAGCAGGAAAAGATTATCCTGAATGGATGAATGAAATTTCTTTATCAACAATCTCTAAAGGATACCTCCTACCAGGAGAGACTCCTCGAAAAGCATATAAGAGAGTATCAGATACAGTCGCAGCACGATTAGATCGACCAGATTTAGCTGCAAAGTTCTTTAAGTATATGTGGAAAGGATGGTTGAACTTAGCTTCTCCGGTACTATCTAACACAGGTACAGATAAGGGCTTACCTATTTCCTGTTTCGGTATTGATACTCCGGACTCTATCAGAGGTATTGGATTAACAAATGCTGAATTAATGAGATTAACTTCATTAGGCGGTGGCGTAGGTATCGGTCTTTCTAAAATTAGAGGAAGAGGTTCTAAGATCGGCAATGGAGATTTAGGACAATCAGAAGGAGTTATTCCTTGGGCTAAGATTTACGACTCAACTATTATTGCAACTAACCAAGGTGCAGTACGTAGAGGTGCCGCTTCCGTAAACTTAGATATCAATCATCCAGATATTAAAGAATTCCTACAGATTAGACGCCCTAAGGGAGATCCGAATAGACAGTGTCTCAACCTACACCAATGCGTTGTAGTGGATGATAGCTTTATGCAAAAGATTGAGCGTAGAGACCCTGAGGCAATGGAAGTTTGGGTAGAGATACTAAAGACTAGAGTAGAGACTGGAGAGCCTTATATTATGTTTAAAGATAATGTAAATAATGCTAATCCTCCTGCTTACATTAAAAATAACCTAGAAGTGACTATGACGAACATCTGTTCGGAAATCACTTTACATACCGACGAAGAACATAGTTTTATTTGTTGCTTAAGCTCAGTAAATTTAGCTAAATGGGATGAATGGAAGAACACAGACTTAGTTGAAACTGCAATTTACTTTTTAGACGGAGTAATGGAAGAGTTTTTAGTTAAGACTAACGGAAAAGAATCTCTAATTAGAGCACACCGTTCTGCTAAGAAAGGTAGAGCAATTGGATTAGGTGTATTAGGTTGGCATACCTTGCTACAGCAAAAAAAGATCCCTTTTATTAGCATTGCAGCAAATAGTTTAACCCATCAGATTTTCTCTCAGATTAAATCACAAGCAGAAACTGCTTCTAGAAAGTTAGCAGATGAGTATGGAGAACCAGTTTGGTGTAAAGGTACAGGTATGAGAAACACCCACTTACTTGCAATTGCACCAACAGTATCTAACTCAACTATTTCAGGCGGAGTATCAGCAGGTATTGAACCACTACCGGCTAACATCTACACATTTAATTCAGGGAAGGGAACTTTTATTCGTAAGAATCCTGAACTAGAAAACTATTTATTAGAAAGAGGTCACAATACAGACGAAGTATGGGACCAGATTATGAAAGATAGAGGTTCTATTGCAAATCTACCAGAAGACGTTATGCCTGCAGAAGATAAACCAATCTTCTTAACATTTGCTGAGATTAATCAGCTGCAGTTAGTAGAACAAGCAGCAATACGTCAGCAGTATATTGATCAGACTCAATCTTTAAATTTAGCTTTCGACCCGACAGATAGTCCTAGATTTATCAATTTAGTTCACCAGACGGCTTGGAAGTTAGGAATAAAAACCTTATATTATTTAAGAACAGATTCTGTAATTAATGGAGATATTGGTAGTAGAACAGCAGAAGACTGTGTAGCTTGTGACGGATAAAAAATAAAATACCTTATATGGAAAGATTATATGTAGAAAACAGCCATGGATTGGAGATATTTACAATCCCACATTTCTTAACTGATGAAGAATGTGATCATATCGTAGCACTTACAGAAAAAGGAAGTGTTAGATCATCAGTTGCCGGCACCGGTGACCAAGCTAATACCTATAACGAAGGTCGAACCAGTTCAACAGCAATGCTATCTGATACAGATCCAATCGTTAATGCTGTTAATCAGAGAATGTACACAGAGTTAGGAATTGATGCAATTTATGCAGAACCAACTCAAGGGCAAATCTACGAAGTAGGGCAGGAATTTAGACATCATCAAGATGCTTTTGGTCAAGATTCATACCATAACCACTGTTTAGCTAGTGGACAAAGAACCTGGACTTTTATGCTATACCTTAACGATGTAGAAGAAGGAGGAGAGACTAACTTCTCAACTCTTCAGAAAACTTTCACACCACAAAAAGGTATGGCAGTAGTTTGGAAAAACTCAGACGGTACAGGTACCGAAAATCCTGCCGCACTCCATGCAGGCTTACCTGTTAAGAAAGGTAAAAAAGTTATTATTACAAAATGGTTTAGAGAAAATCCATATAACAGTGCTGAAGACGTTAGGTTAGCGAAAGAGTATATAGAGATGACAAAACCACCTCAACCGGTAGCTAAGGTATTTTCAAAAAGCGAAGACTTACCGAGATTATCACCACTAGGGTTTAAAGTAGTAAAAGTACCTGAAAAAACTTTTCAGTTAATAAAAGAAGCTTACGAGTTACTAAAACCTACAATTAGACAAGAGAATTGGGACGGAATCACAAACTTTATCCACGATTCTCAAGGTAATGCTCCAGTAGAGTTATTAAGCATGGATGCTTGTACTAGAATCAGAGAAATTATAGCACAAGAGTTACAACCAGTTCATGAAGAGTTTATAGAAAATAAAGAAAGGCTAGTACCTAAGTGGATTTACGGAATTAGATCTTACAAAAGAGGAGCTATTCTAGAACCACATACAGATACTCTAGCAACTCATCATATCTCATCTATTATTATTGTAGATAAGCAAGTAGATAGAGATTGGCCGTTAGATATTCAAGATCATTTAGGAAGATGGCATAAAGTTTATGCAGAACCTGGAGAGATGATTTTATATGAATCTGCTACAAACAGACACGGTCGTACTGAACCTTTTGAAGGCGACTTTTTTAGAAATTTCTTCTTACATTATACATTTGCAGACTATAAATTTGTACCTTAACAATGGACTATATTATTGTAAGTAGCAGTGAATGCAACTACCAAGTATGGCAACTAAAATTGCTATACTGGTCAATGAAAAAATCAAAACAAAAAGGCAAGCTAGTAATATTATTATCAGAAGATAAAGGACATCAAGGTGAAAACCCAGATTTTACTTTTCCGGAAGATGTAATCGTTGTTCGATTACCTGATTGGGCAGAAGAGTGGAAAGTTGAAAATAACGACTGGTGGGGAGGTATCCCTAACAAATATAAATCCACAGAATGGCTGTGTAATAGTAATCTTTTCAAAGATGACGATAAATTACTATTTTTAGACCCAGATATGGTGTTTAAAAAACCATTAGATGTTGACATTAACGATAACCAAGTAATAGGTCAGAAATTTTTAGGATTTTCTGATTTAGTAGGATGGGACCGTTATGAGAGTAAGGAAGGTATAATGTATCCTTTTGCTTTAAAATTTTCAACATTAAAAAAAATCAAACACCATTTTACTAGTTTTAGTGAGCAAATCAGAAGACAGATAGGAAAGTGGGAATCAGATATGTGGGGGTTAGATTATGCTTTAAAAGAAAATAATGTTGATATAAAGCTAATTGAAGATTGGGGGACTTGTACAGAATGGAATAAGTTTAATACCAGAAATATTATAGGAGAGTTAATTCACTACCCTAATGAAATCTCGAATGAAAATGGAGACAAAATATTCTTCAAACAAGATTATACTTATTCACCAAACCAGAAGATTCCATTAAATACAACTAAAAATAAATTAGATAACCTATTACTTACGGATATAGACCAACAACGTACAGATTACCTGTACTACCTTAAATATAACTTTGATTCTATCTTTAAATTATATGATGGATCTAAAGGATATTTAATATTCAAACCATGGCCAGGAGGGTTTAATAATATTAGAATGTCTATGGAAATGGCTGTTTGTTTAGCTTATTTAACTAATAGAACATTAGTATTAACTCCAAAATATAGTATGTACTTACTCAAAGGAGAGTCAAGTATGGATACATTTTTTGATACTTCGGATTTAGGAATTAAATCGATTTCGTTTGATGAATTTTGTTCTCTAAAGAACATACCTAATAACTGGGATGGAATTAAAACAATCAGTAAAGTCTTAGATTACGATGCAGTAGCAAACGTTGTAAATTTTGAACGTATTATTCCACCAAGAAAGTTTTTAAAAGGTAGAGGTTATATTAATAATGAAGATTATTTCACCAGTGAAGAATGTTTATTTTTAAACAGCAACCTACTAGGTAGTAGCTACCAGGCAATATACACCTGTTTAGATGATGAAATTAAAAAATTAGTTGCTAAATATGTAAAATATAAACCCGAAATATTTGATATAGCATGGCAATTTATTAACTACTTAGAAGATAAAACATACTATTCTATACATGTTAGACGGAATGATTTTCAATATAAAGATTTATTTATCACAGGTGAGCAAATTTTAGACAATATTAAAGATGTAATTCCATTTGGATCTAAGTTATATATTGCAACTGATCAAACTGATAAATCATTTTTTGCTCCTTTAGCAGAAAATTATACATTATTCTTTTACGATGATATTCGTTCTAAGGTAAAGTTATATGATGAATTTGATATAAACTATATCCCAATAATTGAGCAGCTAATTTGTACTCGTTCAATTAAGTTTATAGGTAATAAACTATCTACTTTATCATCATACATCTATCGCTTAAGAGGTTACATGAATGATATTGAAGATAAAAATTACTACTTAAATACAGAAAAATTTAATCCATCTCTTCAAATTGGTCTGACTTCAGATAACCATTATATTGCAAACTGGGCTAGAGAGTATAACGATGCTTGGCAGTGGTATAAAGGAAGGATATTTGTTAGTATTGCTAGTTACTGTGATAGTCAAATATTTGATACGATTAAAAATATTTTTGAAGAAGCTACTGACCCAAGCAGAGTTTATATTGGACTTCATTTACAAGATACTGAAGAAACCTATAATAAACTGAAAGCTTTAAATTATAAGAATCTTCGTATAAAATATACACCTAAAGAACAGACTAAGGGAGTTGTATGGGCTAGAAATAGAATAAAAGAGGAGTTACTTACAAATGAAGAGTATTTTTTACAAATAGATTCTCACTCACGAGTTAAACAAAACTGGGATAGTATACTTATAACACAGTACAATAGTATAGAAGAACCTAAAGTAATTATAACTACTTACCCTAACCATTTCGATGTACCGGGGTATGATAAGAAATATTTAGAGTTAGCACATAATACACCTTTACGAATCCGAAGATTTGTATCTCCAGAAGATCCGGTAGATAATAGATGCCAAGCTGAAAACTTAGGGCCATTACAGGATTACGAAGTAAAGCACACTCATTGGGCAGCTGCTGGATTTTTATTCACACGAAGAGAATGGGTAGATGAAGTAAAAATGCCAGACGATATAAAGTTTAATGGAGAAGAAGACTTCTTAACTTTCAATTCATACCTAAAAGGATGGAACCTTAGAGTACCATCAGAAGCTACAGTATGGCATAACTATGAATATAGAGATGCAGAAACACAAAAACCTTATAGAGAACATAATAATACATACTTAATAGCAGAAAATGTAGTAAATAGTCTAAACAGTGTATTATATAGTTCAGAAAATATAAGGAGCCTTGAACAGTTAGAGGAATATTTTAGTTGGAAATTTAAACGATTAACATGATATCATTAGATAATGTTACACTCTGTACAGTAAGCAGTGTTTACATAGAAGATCACATAAGAGCTTTGAAATACTCTTCCCAATATTTTAAATTTGGGGAAACAAAATTTATATCCGATAAGGAAATAAACGAACCCGGTATTGAGTGGATTAAATGTGAAGAAATGACAAGTCTACATGATTATAGTTTCTTCATGGTAAATGAATTTCCTCAATTTATTAATACTGAGTTTGTATTAGTAATACAAGCTGATGGGTTTATTATCAATCCACATAAGTGGACTGATATTTTCTTAGAGTATGATTATATCGGAGCTCCCTGGCCACATGAACCACAATGGGGTTTTGCAGGAGACACCAGGGTAGGTAATGGAGGATTTAGTTTACGATCAAAAAAGTTAATTGACATGCCATTAAAACTTAACCTTTCTAATAGGGATAAAGCAGTAGATGTGTGGCATGAAGATGCTTACTACTGTGTAGCTCAAAGAAAAGCTTTACAAGAAAATGGATGTAAGTTTGCACCGCTAGAAGTAGCAAAACATTTTTCGCATGAAATTTACGAAGTTGATTTAGAAGGCATAGAGCCTTTTGGATTCCACAGTAGACCGCGAAAAGAATTCTACGATTTTAAAAATGAACACATAAGACGTGCTAAATTACGTCCTCAATATTACAACTACATTTTATGATTTTTGTAAGCATAGCATCATATAGAGATAAAGAATTAATAAAAACAGTTAATAGCTGCTTATCAAAAGCAAAAAACCCAGAAAATATTAAAATAGGTATTTGCTGGCAATATGATGAAGAAGAAGATATTACAGTATTAGATAGTATACCACAAGTACATTCAACTAAAATATACTGGAAAGACGTAGAAGGTAGTGTTTGCTGGGCACGTAGTTTAATTCAAAAAGAATTTTTTAACGATGAAGAATACTTCTTCCAGGTAGATTCACATACTATTTTTGCTCAAGATTGGGATGAGATCTTAATCAACATGTACAACAGCCTTCCAACAGACAAAGCTGTCATTTCAGTAGGACCTCCGTATTACTACGATATGAATGCAGAAGGAGCATTAAACTACTTAGAATGGGAACCAGTTGAGTTTAGTGATGGGCATTACCGAGATAATGTTATACAAAAACAAAAGTTAGATAATGCAGGCGGAACACATTTTATGTACGGGTTTCTACCAGCTGATGATGTAACAAAACCAATACCGGCTAGACATATAAGCGCTGCCTTATTATTCACAATAGGTAAATGGGTAAGAGAAGTTCCTTACGATTCTGATTTATATTTTGCTGGTGAAGAACCTACTCTTACTTTAAGAAGTTATACAAACGGGTACGATATCTTCAATCCTAATGTATTTGTAGCATGGCATCTAAAATATAAATTTCCTGATAGAAAAAGACATTGGAATACATTTAATCAACAGACTATTGACGAACTAACGTCTAAAAGCAATCAAAAATACTACAGAATAGTAAGAGGAGAGGATTTAGGAATTTGGGGAATAGGAAAAGAACGTAGTTTATTAGATTGGGAAATTTATTCTGGGGTTTCCTTTAAAGATACCACAGCACATCCTGATGTTTTTAAAGGAATTATACCTAACCCGGTTACTATTACTGATTTAAACGAGTGGGAACAAATAAAAAGTAGACAAAAATGAGAGTATTAGCCTGGGGTATAGAACCTGCTGTAGAGGTAGTAGAAGAAAAAGCAAAATACTTAGTAAATACCGCTAAGATACATGATGTTAAGGTAGATTTTATAGGAATAGGGCAGACTTTTACTACATTTACAAATAGATTACCAATACTTAGGGAATATCTTAAAGGAATAGACCCTACTGAAGTAGTACTTGTAATGGACGGGTATGATACCCTTATCAACAACACAGTAGAGTATGTTGAACAGGTATTTAAAAGTAAAAACACAAATATATTCATATCAGCAGAGAAGATATTTACATACCAGTGGGATTTTTTTAAAAATAAATTTGAGACAATAGAATCAGAATATAGATATGTAAATGCCGGAACCTTAATGGGGTATGCTGGAGAATTATCAAAGATGGTAGATGAGTTATTTGATATCTACGAAAAACATCCTACCGATATTGATCAAGGCCTTCTTGGAATATGGGTTTATAATAATTTTGAAAATAAAACAAAAGTACAGTTAGATACAGAATGTGAAATTTTTTGGGTAACTAGTAAAGATTGGGATTTTCTTAGAAACAATCAACAAAATAAAAGAGAAATACTAAATCCATATACAAATACAAGACCCTTTGTAATACATAATACAGGAAATGGAGATTCTAATTTACACAAATCGTACGAAATAACATATAACAAAATAATGTCAAATTATGAATAAGACAGCATTAGTACTAGGAGCTGGTGGTTTTATAGGAAGCCATCTTGTTACAAGATTAAAATCAGAAGGATACTGGGTTAGAGGAGTAGATATTAAAAAACCAGACTTCTCAGAATCAACTGCAGATGACTTTGTTATTGCAGATTTAAGAGACCCTCTAAAAACTTCTTTAGTAATGTATTCACCTCAACAGGTATCTGCAGCTAGAACAGGTATGACTCATTCTTTCGATGAAGTTTACCAATTAGCAGCTGATATGGGTGGAGCAGGTTATATTAACACAGGAGATCATGACGCTGATGTGGTTCATAACTCAATGTTAATTAATCTTAATGTCTTAGACCAGGCATATAAGAAAAACATTAAAAAAATCTTTTATGCTTCATCTGCTTGTGTTTACAACGAACATAATCAATTAGATCCAGAAAACCCAAACTGCAAAGAAGATTCAGTATACCCAGCTTATCCAGATTCAGAATACGGATGGGAAAAACTATTTTCAGAGCGATTATATACAACTTATAACCGAAACCATGGTATAGACATTCGAATCGCCCGTTTTCACAATATTTTTGGACCAGAAGGTACATTTGACGGTGGTAAAGAGAAAGCTCCTGCAGCAATTTGTCGTAAAGTCGCAAAAACCCCAACAGGTGGTGAGATTGAAGTATGGGGAGACGGGTTACAGACTCGTTCATTCTTATATATTGATGAAGCAATCGAAGGAGTTCGCCGCTTAATGAACTCAGATTACAAAGAGCCTATTAATATAGGATCAGAAGAGATTATATCAATGAATGGGCTAGCTAAATTAGTATCTGAAATAGCTGGTAAATCTATTAATATTAAAAATATACCAGGCCCTCAAGGAGTAAGAGGACGAACATCTGATAATACTTTAATTCAAGAAAAGCTAGGATGGGCACCATCTCAACCTCTACATATAGGATTAGCCGAAACTTATAAATGGATAGCTAGTAAAATAGAGTCTTAATTGCTATTTATAAAATATAATTAATCAGTAGAGGTAGATGCCAAGTTATCAGTTCCCGAATACGAGTAGCGGTATAAATGTTGATGATCACTTAAATGATTTTCTAGTAGAAAATGATTTACAGGGACTACATTCACATGTCTGGCCAGCTAGGCAAGATTTTTATACTATTGAAGATGATATGGATCATTTTCGAGGTAAATGGGGCTTTTACTTTAATGCATACGTAACAGGTACAGATACAGACGGGACAACACTTATAACATTCCCAACCGGAGCAGTAAGATTTACAGGACCGGCTTTTCCTACTTCGTATGCACAGCAGTATCAAGGAGGTATAACAGGATCAAATAAAGTATTTTTATACCAACCTTACCCTTCTGCTAGTTTTTCTGCAACAGGCTCAGCTGGGTTTGTATTAAAAAGATGGGCATCAGGTAATCAAGCTAATAAACCACTTGCTCAAGGGTACTCACCTACAGATCCTACATACTCAACAAATTACGATATTACAGTACCTTATAGTAGTAGTATTAATACACTGTATGCAGTTTTCGAAAGAGATTGTTCACTGGATATAATTGGAGCAGAATGTAACATTAAGTTTACAGCCACTCTTATAACACCAGCACCAACTCCAGCTCCTACTCCGGCGCCTACAACTGCTCCGACTACGGCACCAACTACCGCTCCTACAACTGCACCGACAACAGCACCAACAACGGCTCCAACTACGGCTCCTACACCTAGTCCAACAGAAGCTCCTACAACAGCACCAACACCGGCACCGACTACTGCTCCAACTCCTAGTCCAACAACAGCTCCTACAACAGCTCCTACTCCGAGTCCAACAACGGCTCCAACTACGGCTCCTACACCTAGTCCAACAGAAGCACCAACTACGGCACCAACTACGGCACCAACAACAGCGCCTACTCCTAGTCCAACAGAGGCACCAACAACTGCTCCAACTACGGCACCAACAACTGCTCCGACGACAGCACCGACTACTGCACCTACAACAGCACCAACTCCGGCTCCGGTAGCATCTGGTTTCTGTTATGAGTTAGTATTAGATGAATCTACTTACTTAAACGCTCAAGTAAATGTTAAATACACACCACCAGGCGGCAGTTTAACAACAGTACCGCTACAGGGGTTAGAATCACTAAACGGTCCAGATGGAAATGTTTACATTTTAGTATGTTCTCAAACAACACCTACTTTCTGGAATTACAGTAATGAGCAAATTTTTACAGGGTTTGATTTTACATTAACAGGAAGTACTTGTACATCTGAAATAAACTGTCAGTTTGGAACTCCTGCTCCAACTACCGCTCCTACACCAACACCAACTCCAGCTCCTACACCAGCACCAACTCCTGGTCCAACTACAGCACCGACTCCTAGTCCGACTACCGCTCCTACAACTGCACCAACGACTGCACCAACGACTGCTCCTACTCCTAGTCCAACTACAGCTCCTACTCCAGCACCTATAGCTTATTACTATTATTTAGTAGCTGACTGCTGTGGAGGAGAACAGTATACAGTTAGAACTCTAAATGGTGGATTACAGGATAGTAGAGTATATGATATAAATGGAACAGGAGACTGTGGTACAATAGTTAGCCAAGTAAGTGGACCTTCTTATGATGTAGATGCTTCACCAGAACCAGTATCTCCAAATAACTGTTCTAGCTTACAGTGTACTCCATGCCCAACACCAGCTCCAGTAACTCCTGCACCGGTAGTTTTACCTTGTGAATGTCATACAGTACAGAACGAATTTAGCAGCCCAGGTTCATTTACATATCTAGTATGTGGTGGAGGTGTTACAAATGCAACAGTAGCAGCTTTGGGAACTAGAGTAGTGTGTATACAAGGAGGTACAACTATTACAATGAATACTCCTGAAATGTTTGATATAAACTGTGATGCTACTTGTACTAGCTTTAGAGATTGCGAAGACTGTGCTACACCGATAACACCGACTACAGCACCAACCACTGCTCCAACTCCTAGTCCAACAGAAGCTCCTACAGCAGCACCGACTCTAAGTCCGACTACGGCTCCAACTACGGCACCGACAACAGCACCTACACCTGGACCGACTCCGGCGCCTACAACAGCTCCAACAACTGCTCCAACTACCGCTCCTACACCGTCACCAACTACTGCTCCTACAACGGCTCCAACTACGGCACCGACAACGGCTCCAACTACGGCACCGACAACAGCGCCTACACCTAGTCCTACAACTGCTCCTACACCGGCTCCAATTGTTTATTACTACTATACAATGGCAATGTGTGGAACTGGAGAACAAGTATTTGGTAGGTCAAGTACATACTATGATGAATTTGCAACATTTAACCTGGGAGGTACATTCTGCGCATCCATTGTAAGTTTAGGATTCCAGTCAAATTATGAATATGACTTAGATACCTTAACACAAGTTGGTAACTGTAGCCACTCATCATGTATAGCACCAACCCCAGCACCGGTTGCACCACCACCAACAGCAGGAACAAGTTTCTGTAAAGAAAATGAATTCTCACCTTGCTTAGAGTACTTAGGACCATGTCCTGAAGGTTATATACCTTGCGGAGGAGAGATAGTTTAAAAATAAAGTTGTACTATTTATTAGAAATCGTTATATTAAATAAAGACAGATGCCAAAAACAGTAAACATACAAGGAACATTAAACGGTATAGGACTTGATACAGGGCCCTTTAGTATATACCATACTTCAGCAATCCCAACTAACCAAATAGGGAACCTAACCTACAATCGTAACGAAATAATTACAGGAGTAACTATTCCTAATATACCAGATACTGCTACTGTATTCTACTTAGTAAGTTCTGGAATCTGTCAAAACTCAGGAAGTGCTCAATTAATTGTACCTACACAGGCGCCTACTACAGCGCCGACTACCGCTCCTACTACAGCGCCGACTACTGCTCCTACAACAGCACCAACAACGGCACCGACAACAGCGCCTACACCTGGACCGACTCCAGCTCCTATTGCAACAATAGCACCGACTACTGCTCCTACACCTAGTCCAACCACTGCTCCTACAACTGCTCCTACTCCTAGTCCAACTACCGCTCCTACTACAGCGCCGACTACTGCTCCTACAACAGCACCAACAACGGCTCCAACTACGGCACCGACTCCATCGCCGACGACAGCGCCGACACCTAATCCAACCCCAGCTCCAGTAATATACTACTATTATGAACTAATTTCATGTCGAGATAATTCAGTAATGTCAGCTAGATCAACACAAACTTACGATCAGTTTGTTACATATCATTTAGGAGGTGGATTATGTGCATACGTTAATTCGTTTGGTACACCAGGTAATTATGAATATGATTTAGATCAATTATCAACCACAGCAGGATGTGGATCTGCACCATGTACGTTCTTATCTCCTCCAGGAGGAGGCTCAGGAGGTGCTCCAATTGAATCACCAGGAGTAGCACCATCACCTATTGGAGAACAAATTCAATAAAGTAAATGGCAACTAGAACACTTAAAGTACAGATAAACACTGCAGGGTCCACTACCGGACCTTTCAGTATTTACCATACATCAATATCTGACCCTAATTTATTAGTTTCTGGAATTACAAGACAGCAATTAGCAGACGGGTATTATATAGATGTAGATACTCTGTATAATGTGTTACATGTAAGAAGTACAGGTAAGTGCCAAACTGTAGATTCTTTTACATACTCAATAGTACCAACACCAGCACCAACACCAGCACCAACTACTGCTCCTACAACTGCTCCTACCCCTAGTCCAACTACTGCTCCAACTACTGCTCCTACAGCTGCACCAACGCCTAGCCCAACAGCCCCTCCGTCAGAAGCACCAACACCTAACCCAACTCCTAGTCCAACAACAGCGCCGACTACGGCACCAACGACTGCTCCAACTACGGCACCAACAACTGCTCCGACGACAGCACCGACTACTGCACCTACTCCAGCACCAACACCGGCGCCTACAACTGCTCCTACACCTAACCCAACTCCGTCACCAACACCACCGCCATTCAACCAACCTTGTTCATTGTATCAATTTAATGGAGGAGGATGTGGCGGAACAATAATCTATAGAACCTGTTCAGGTGTTTTAGTTACTCAAACTCTTGGCGCTTTCCAAACTAGTACAGTATGTGCTGTAATAGGAAGTCTTTCTACATCTGGATGTGCTACATTTACACAACTCGGAGTAACCTGCTATTAATAGATAAAGAAAACCTCAGGTAAACTTAAATCCCCGATATTTATACTAAATTAAAAGTTTCGTAAGAATCGTTGTGTCATCTAACTAAATCAAGATACACTTATGAAGCTTTTATTAGCAACTTTTCTACTTATTCTAAGCAGTAACCTTTATGCTCAAAATGCAATTAAGGTTGAATCTGTAGAGAATAAGATTATAATGGGGCCACAGGCCGGAAATAAAGATCTATCTTTTGGAGTAAAGAATATTTTAGAAGAGTTTTTACAAGATAATGGTTATGATTTAACTCCTACTGCTAAGAAAAGCATACAAGTTGAACTTATTTTCTTTGATGTTAAGAAAGTTACTTCAAATATAGCTGTTTATAGTAAGAGTCAAGATATTACAGAAATAATAGCAAGAGGAATTTTACTAGAAGACGGTAAAAAGGTAGAAAGTGTTATTGTAAAAGAACAAGCAAAAACAGTTACAACTGCAACAGTTATTTTAGACAAAGGTGGGAAGATCTCTGAATCAGATATTTCAGCAGCTCTCAAAAAGGTTTGTGAAGGCATAATAACTAAACTTTTACAATGAAAAAATTAATGCTTAGTTTAGGGATACTACTTGTATCTCTTTCATCATTTGCACAATTAACAGTTACTCAAACTATAACTCCAACAACTAATTTAAAAGTTGGTGATACTTTGACTGTAAAGTATACTGTAAATAGAGGAACTACAACACCTCGTTATTTTTGGATAAGATACTCCTTTAATAACAAAGCGTTAGCGATGGTTCCAAATAGTACAGTATTCTTACAAGGTACCTCTACACAGACATTTTTTACATCGTGGAATAACTACAGATTTACTCCAGCTGCGAATATTCCTGAAACTCAATTATACACTCAGTATCAAACTACTCCTTGGGGGTATGCTGTAAATAATGATTGGAATGTCGGGCAATTAACTGTTCAAAGAACTGACGCAGCAATCAATGGTGATATTGCAACTCAAAAGTTTGTACTAAAAGATCAAAATACCTATAATGATATTCATAAGTTAGATTTAGCATATTCAGTTAATGCTGATGGTGCTTTTATTTCACCAGTTACAAGAAGCGGTACTAATGTATCCTTAACAGGTATAACAGGTAATACGTCTCAATTTAAAGTAAAAGTTTTATTCCCACAAGGGTATAATATAACTGACCATAATGTTCAGTTAATGAGATTAAAAACCGATGGTAGTGGAGATATTGACTGGTCACAACAACCTATTGCACAATTACCATTAGACGGTAGTGGAGAGGCACTATTTACAACACAAGTTAAAGTAGGTGATTCAGTTGGTGTATTTGTTGGTCCAGCTTTCCAAAAGTCTTGGATGAATAATATTGTAACTGTATCAGATGCCTATAAAGCATTCTTAGGACATTCACAAACCGATATTAACGGAACTGCTAATTTCTTTGCTTATCCAAATTTAGAAAAGAAAGTTGGTTTAATTACAAGAAACAAACCAGAATTTAGTGAATCTGATTCTTATTACTTATTTGCACATGTGATGGGTATTAATGTAGATTCACCTGCTATGATTCCTTCAAACACTTCAACGTCGGTGAGATGGTATAGTGGATTGTTAAATCAAAGCTGGTTAGACGGTGTTGTTAAAAACAGAGTGTTAATCGATTCTCCTACAAAAGAAGTACATGCAGTATTTGCTTGGGGTGGAGATTTAAACTGGTCACACTCATCAGACCCAGCTGTAATAGCTAGTAGAATTAGTAGCGGAATATATACAAATGCAGTAAATAAGAGCGAAGCATTAGTTGTAAAAAACATGTCATTATCTTCTAATATAGTAATGGCTTATCAAACGAAAGCAGCTGAAACTGCAAAACTAAGTGTAACATCTACATTAGAAAACGGTAAAGTTGTATTAACTACGACCTTAGCAAAAGAAGATCTAGCTGGATTAGAGGTTATTATGAACTACGACGAATCTAAATTAACATTAGAGAATTTAATATTTGATGCTGGTTCAACAATAACAAACTTTAAAACAAATAAAAACGGTAGATTGACATTTGGTTCTATTGACCAAGTAAAAACTTCAAGAATTAAGACAGGAACTCCTTATAAATTAATATTCACTCCTAAAGTACCATTAACAAATACTGCAGGATTATTCTACTTTGTTTTATCTGATGCAGTAGATGCTAAAGGAAATAAAGTAGACTTAATAGTTGAATAATATGAAAAACTTATTAGTTACATTATTGTTTTTACTAATATCGTACTTGGGGTTCGGACAGAGTGTATCTGCTCCGGACTCTAAATCTTTTTTACCGTCTACAACCGGACAGGATGCTAGTGGATTTACTTTAAGCGGATTCGGATCTACTGCAACATTATTAGCATCAATTAGTTTAGTTAATCCACCATCAGGTACAACATTTAACCTAACTACAACAGCAGGTTTAACTGCGGCAAGTGGATTTACATTAACCGGTAATAAGACTCGTTTAGTTGTAACGGGAACGATGGCTAGTATTAATACTGCATTAGCATCTTTAAAGGTAAATACAGGCTCAGTAAGAGGTAATATTGTATTATCGGTAGCAGCAACTATAAATCCAGCAGGATTCTTTTATAATGGAACAAATGGTCACTTTTATAGACCAATATCAACAGGGACAACTTACACAGCAGCAAGAGCGGCAGCACTAAATACTACCTTCAAAGGACAGCAAGGATATTTAGTAACAATAACTTCAGCCGATGAAGATGCGTTTATTTTTAATAACGTACCACAAGGTAATATATGGTTTGCATTAACTGATGAAGTTACAGAAGGTAGATGGGTGATAGACGCAGGACCAGAAGCGGGTACGGTAATAAAAACATCAAACGGACAATTTGCTGGAAACATAGTTGGGCAGTATAACAACTGGGCACCTGGCGAACCAAACAATAGCGGTAATGAAGATTATGCAGTAACAAAATGGAATGGTTCTCAATGGAATGATTTACCAAATGGTTTCTGGAATCCTTATGTAATTGAATATGGAACTTGGACTAATCCTGATGATGCAACATTTACGGAGTTCTATACAAATTCAGTAACACATACAAACGGAGATGTATTAACTGCAAGATTTAATTTTGACTTTGGTGGTAATGTAGATGAAACGAGATTTTCCGCCAGAGCAAATATTTTTGTAAATAATGTATGGGGTACAACGAATAGTACTGCAAGAGCATTAAGTGGATTGGGTAAAGTTGATATTACAAACGATTTGGATACCGCAAAAATAACTGACGGAATTAGAGCAGTTATAACACCAGGTCAAGTAGAATGGTCACTTATAAATCCGTATGAACCTTCACGAAACGGACATAGACTGCAAATTGACGAAAGAGAATTCTTTGGAACAGGTATAAACTTAAATCAGATAAAATCAATACAGTTATTTGATATATACGATGGACCTATACAACCTTTAGATTTTAATGGATGGTGGAAACAATGGCTAGTACCTGGAAATATTAATCTAGCTAGTAAAGTAGCAGCAAGCTCATTTCAAAGTAACATAAGATTACAAGATGGATGGTATGCATTTAGAGCAGAATATACATTTACACCAAATACATTATTTAAGCAACATGGAATTGAGTTAATTTCAAACTCACAAACAGAATTAAATAGCCTATACAGCAGTATAGTAACAGTATCAGATGTATTTTTAGCATTTAAGGAGTTATCAAATGGAGGTATATTTGGAGATCAAAGCGGAAATGAATTTACATCAGGTATTCAGTTTATGAACGCAGATGTAGACGGTAACGGTATATTTAATGAGGCAGATACTTACAGACTCCTACAACACCTGACAGGCGTACAACCTCTTACACAGAACACTAATCTAAACAGTTTAATAAAGCTGTACGGAAAGTCAGAATACGATGCTATAACAAAATCGAATTGGAATACACAGTTTAATTCGACAAGAAGCTTATATCCTTTCAATTTAAACAGCGGGACACTTAATAATACGTACAATGTTGAAGTAACATGGGTAGGGGATGTAAATTTATCACATTCAGCACAACAATCTACAAGTAGTATAGCAAGTAATTCAGTTAGAAGTATGAGCCTACCAGCTAACACAGTTTCTAACCAAATCAACGCGTATCTAATGGGGGAAAACGTAGGTGGTAAGTTAGTAGTAACAATAACTGTAGATCCAATGCAACAAGAGTTAGTTGGTACACAATTCCAACTAAATTATGATAATACAGCCTTAAAGTTTGAAAAAGTAGAGTTTATTACAAAGGGAACACCTACAAATTTTGGAACCGATAGAGGTACACACATAACGTTAGGTTCATTAATAACAGACGGTTCAACTACGTTAGATAAAACAACTGAATATAAGATAACATTTTTACCATCTATAGGATTGAACGGTATATTAGGGTTAACTTCAATTTCAAATACTGATGCAGTAAATAAGAGTGGTAAGCAGTTAAAAGTAAAGGTAAACTAATGAAAAAACAAATATTAATATCGTTGATTTTATTAGCAGGATGTACCAAACCTGAGTTACCAACTCCTACACCACCTGTTGAAAAAATATTTAGTGTTGGTGAAAGCACAGTAGTAAACGGACAGTCTATATACTTTGATTTACCGTCTGCAGGAACATATACATTAACTTTAATTGATAAAGAAAGCGGACAAGTAATCAGTAGAGAAAGGTTTATAGGTCAATCTGGGGAAAATGTAAAGAAGATTTACACGAACTCGATACAATCTACATATTTATATTTGTTACTGGAAGATGTTACTAAAAAAGAAATCGGAAAAACAACAATAATTAAATCTAAGTAAAATGAAAAAAGTAATTTTAGTAGCATTAGTAATGCTTAGTTTAGCAGGATGTTCTAAAGACGATCTTATGCTACCAGCACAGGAAGTTAAAGAACAATTGCAAATTAAAGAAGCAGTTGGTATTAAATTAGAATCTGCATTCGTAACAACTGAAGTTGCAATGAATGTTAAGATGGAAACTTCACAATCAGTTACAATTAGAATCTTTGATATATCAAATAAAGTAGTATCTAAAGAAACAATGAATGTAAAAGCAGGTGATAATATTTTAAAAGTATATACATCAGCATTACCTTCATCAGCTTACCGAATTGGTTTATTTGATTCAAAAAATAATCAGTTAGGTATAACAGATTTTAACAAACTATAAAAACTAAATAAAATGTCAGAAGAATTAGAACAACACAACGACGGTACTTGGTCTGGATTAAAGAAGACCATTATAGGTGTAGCAACAACTGCAATAATGGGTGTTGGTACCTGGGGAGTAACACAATTAACAGGCGGTGGTGATGAACCAGCTCCAGTTCAACAAGCTGCTCCAGTAATTAATATTACTAACTCTAACCAACAGTCTCAACAAGCTGCAGGTGGAGGTAAGACAGTAATTATTAAAGAAAAAGAAACCGTTAAAGAGAAACCAGCTCCAGCTCCAGCTAAAAAGAAGGAAGGAGATGAATTTAAAGAACAAGCACCACAATGGTAATAAACTATGGAAAATCAACAACCAAGCGGATTTAAAGACTTACTAAATTTAATGATGAAGAGAAGATGGCTAATGACATTAGTTGTCTTAGTTACCTTCATGCTTACAACATTCGGAATTGTGTTATCTATACACATGGAAACGACAGTTGGACAGGAGTGGAAAGAACTTCTTCTGTTGTTACTAGGTGCCTTTATTGGTAGCTACGGTAAGATTATTGACTACTGGTTCTCTGATACAGATAAAGATAAGATGTTAGTACAGAAAATGGATGAGGAAGACGGAGTTTCTTTATCAAACACAGGTGGAGCCGCAAAAGAAACAGAAGAGTAAACAATTAAAAAAATGTATATGAAAAAGATGTTATCACAAATAGGCGATTTAAGCGTAAAAGCCTTTTTGTTATTAGTAATGTGTTGGATCACTTTCGCACTTAGTTTTCAACTTTACTTCCTAACCGGAATGGCATTAGGGCAAGAAGAAAAGTTAAGAGTAGTAGAGAATGAATTAACTGTTCGTATTGACGGACGCTATACACACGACCCTCGTAATTGGGGATATGAAGGACCAGAAAAATAATAAAATATATGAAAAGATTAAGTATCTTATTAAGCTGCTTTTTGTTAAGCAGTGCTGCGGTTGTTGCTCAAACAGTAGGAAAAACTCAAACTGAGCAATACAAAGCATCATTTGAGACTGCAATCGATATTAGTCGATTCCTAGATTATGAAGGTCCTCAAATACCTGTTCAAATCTTAAAATGTGGTATTAGTGATGAAGTCTACGAAATGTACCCTGAATTAAAGGAAAAGAGAGTAGGTCTCGGTGTAGCTAACATTACAATGGAGTATTTAGAGAATCTTAACCGATTTAAGTTTACAGAAGATAAAACTGAAATCAAAAACCGTATGGTTAAACAATTTCAGGCTAGTCAAGCTGGTATATCCGAAAATAAATTAGATGGTAGAGGTAAAATCAATCTTGCTAAGTATTTTGTCACTATAGAAGTGTACGATTACTCAATTTCTGAAGATGAGACTGTAAACTTAAAAGATGGTGTAAAGAATATGGTAGTAACTCGTTTAGGTTTGCAAGTTCGCTTCACAGATGCAGAAACCGGAGTAGTATTTAGTGCTTCTGGATTAGGCGAAGCAAAAACGACCAGAGAATTAACATTATTATCAGATGCTGCAGTAGATGAAGTTAAATTCAACCAATCTACAATTTCTATTTCTACTAAGAAAGCTTTAGATATAGCTTGTGCTAGAATTTTAGATAGAATGATTAAGAAAGGGATCTTTCTAAATTAATTAAGAAGTTTACGTTTAATATAGCTTGAGTTGTAAAAACTAAAATGTTATGCTGGTAAAAGAGCTAGGTTTATGTGTTATTAATTTATTAACAAATAATAGCAACATAACCTCAACGCTAGCATTGAGAAATGAAGAAGCAGAGAGAGTTATGGTAGTATACCATAATGAAACAATGGATTGCCAAGTTTACAATATTACTTTTAGTTTTACTAGCAGCAAACACCGCTAACGGACAGGTTATTGTACAAACTTACATAGATAAATGCTCAGGAGAAGTAAAGACAGTTACAACTACTTATGTAAGTGGTAGTGCTATTGTAGCTTTTTACGATCAAATAAGAACTTTTACAGCTCAAGAAGTACAGCAAGGAATTGCTCGAGCTTGGATTAATCAAAAGATATTAGAGTATCAGAATAGATCATGTCCTCCTAGTACAGTAATAGTACAGACTATTCAAAACACAGTAACACAAGCCGCACAACAGGCTTCTTCGGCTGCATCATCAGCAGCTAACGCAGCAGCATCCGCCGCTGCAAATGTACCACCACCGCCTACAGTTAGTACACCACCCCCTGCTTCAAATACACCACCCCCTGCTTCAAGTAATAGTTCTTCAGGAGGTTCTTCTAGTTCTTCAAGTAACTCTTCCGGTTCTTCTAACACTACAGAAAAAAAGACCGAACAGAAAACTGAGACTAAGTCTGAACAAAAAACTGAAGAGAAAAAAGAAGAAGCAAAGACGGAAAGTAAGGAAGAAAAGAAAGAAGAAACAAAAGAGGAAAAGAAAGAAGAAGAAAAGAAAGAAGAGAAAAAAGAAGAAAAGAAAAAAGATGATAAGAAGAAAACGACAGCTCCTCCTATAGTAAGTGCTAATATTGTTTCTGGTTTAACTCCTGAAGGTAGGTTTACTAATATGATTAGTATGGGTGTCTCTAAGTCAAGTATGATGGGGGATAAAGCATACGGAGTTAACCTTATGGTATGGGATAATTTACAGCAATTTAACTTAGCAGGTAACTTTAGTAAGATTGTAGTAGATGCAGATTATAAACCTGTGATGATATTATCTTCAAGCGCAGGAGTAGGTTACTTATCTGGTATCTGGAATTCAAATATAACAAGTAGTGTTGTACTTTTAGGACCAAAGCAAATAGTAGGAGGTTATGCTTTAACCTTTGCCGGTACTTTTGTGGAAGGTAATACAAGTATTGCTCAGATTGCAACAGCATTTATCACTAAGCCTTTTAATTTTAAGAGAGTAACTATATCTCCAATGCTTGCATGGTCTAACTTAGGATCTATCTATACCATACAGCAGAAAGCTATTACAGAAGTATCAGGTTACAGTTATATTGCTGGAAGTAATTTTGATCTTAATATTTCTAGAAGATTTAAGTTCAACTTAGGAACCTTAATCATAGGTAGTACAGAACCAGGATCAGGAATTTCATATAATTTCACTATCGGTAGTAGATTTGCATTATAAAGTTGCATTTCTGAGTATTTATTCTTATCTTAAGGTATATTATTATGATAACAGTTACAGAATCAGCAGCAAAGCAATTAAATTTACTTATTGAAGAAAGTGGCTTCACAACACCTTATGTTAGAGTAGCAGTTAAAGGTGGTGGGTGTAGTGGACTATCGTATGATCTTTCGTTTGATACAGAACAGAAATCGTCTGATACACTAGCCGAAGATAAAGGTATAAAAATACTTGTAGATAATAAATCACTACTTTATTTATTCGGAACTCAATTAGAGTTTAGCAGCGGGTTAAACGGTAAAGGATTCCAGTTTATAAACCCTAATGCTTCTAGAACCTGTGGCTGTGGTGAAAGTTTTTCCCTATAAGTTGTATATTAATTAAAAATTTCGTATATTAAGTATTATGACAAAAGTAATCAGATTTCACGCAGGATGGTGCGCACCTTGTAGAGCTTATGCTCCAACTTGGAATAAAGTAGTAAGTGAAAATGTAGAATCCGAAGTAGAGTTTCTAGAAGTAGACGTAGATAATGATCTTTCCGGAAAAGCTGCAGAATACAAGATTATGTCCCTACCTACGACAGTAGTTGTTAAAGAGGGAAAAATAGTTGCAAAAAAGACAGGTGGGCTGTCGGAGAATGAGCTAAAAGTTCTTATCTTTAATTAAATAAAATAATTAGTTATGTTAAGAAATCCAAACACGATTCCAAAAGAAGACATTATTATTGAAGACCCAGCTATGGAGCCTTTCTTTATTAGTAAGGCAAAATCAGGTGCTGGTGGGTTTACTGTCTTTGAAAGAGTAATTAAAGGTGAGAAGAATACTGCCTATATTAGAACAGTATGTTATCCTTCTACTTTTACAAGCGCATTGCGTACAGTAGCTAAAGAGTTGTTAAATTCTGGTGAAAAGACTAAGTTTACATCTGTTAAAGAATATATGCAGAAGTGGGATGCTATTACTACTAGAATGGAACATATCGTATCTATTGACTAAAGGATTTGCCTATATCCTATTAATACCTGGCACACTTTAAATTATACGTATTATGGCGAAGAATGCTGTATTGTCTTTATCTGGAGGGATGGACTCCTCTACTTTATTGCTACATTTATTAGCAAATGGTTACAATGTAACTGCTTTATCTTTCGATTACGGTCAAAAGCATAGAGTAGAGCTTGAAAGAGCAAAAGATTTAGTTTGTTATTTGAATATTGAAGGCGCCGGTAAGTTTGCACCTATCAAATACCAGACTATTAAATTAGACGGGTTAAAAGATCTACTTAACTCAGCTTTAGTGGAAGGAGGTAAAGATGTACCTGAAGGACACTATGAGCAAGATAATATGAAGGATACGGTAGTACCGAATCGTAATAAAATCTTCAGTTCATTGGTTCAAGCAGTAGCTTTATCAGTAGCTAACGAGACAAAAGAAGATACATTTATCTCTTTAGGTATTCATGCCGGAGATCATGCTATCTACCCTGACTGTCGTCAAGAGTTTAGAGATATTGACATGGAAGCATTTCGTGTAGGTAATTGGGATGCAGAACGTGTTAAGTTTTATACGCCCTATTTAGATACAGACAAATTTGGTATTCTAGAAGATGGACTTAAAGCATGTGAAAAACTTAATCTTGACTTCAATGAGGTGTACAAGAGAACTAATACTTCATATAAGCCTTACCCTTCTGGTAACAGCGATTATAAGTCTGCTAGCTCTGTGGAGCGTATTGAAGCTTTCATTAAGCTGGGCCGTAAAGACCCTGTTCAATACGAAGACGAGACAGGACCGGTAGAATGGGAAGTAGCTAAAGCCCATGTAGAAAAAGTTTTAGCAGAACATAGCAAATAATCTATTTATATATCAGTAAATTAAATTTAAACAAAACAAAAACAATTATGAAAAAAGTAATCTTAGCAGCAGCTTTAGTAGTTACATTAGCATCATGCGGTAATGGTAAATCAGAAGCACCAGCAACAGATTCTACAGCAGTAGCAGTAGACACAACAGCAACAACAGCAACAGACACTACAGTAGCGGAAATCCCTGCTGAAGAAGCTCCAAAAGCTGAAACTGAAGTGAAGTAATAACTTCTTTAGGAGCGCTACTGCTACGGTTAACCCCGTCAGTTCACGCTTAAATATCCAAACGGTGTCCTAAAATGCTTCCTTAGCTCAGTTGGCCAGAGCTCTTGATTTGTAATCAAGTGGTCGTAGGTTCGAATCCTACAGGAAGCTCAAATCTAGAATTAATTACTCTAGGTCAGGAATGACGAATTACGCGATTATACTCGCTCAATAGAGCTAATTGAGAGAAGAGATTCCGGTGGTGAAAATCCATAAGTTCCGAAATTTTACGGGGATGCCCGGTTTTGACAGGTACGATGAATTGGTACAGTTGATGCAAGCAGGATTAGATGGAAATCCTTAAACACCTATCGAACAATAAACGCAGTAGAATTATCTACAATGACCTTCGAAGATGCTATGGCATTCGTTGGTGCTGATTACGCTGTAGCAGCCTAATCTTCCTCGTACACATCATGAGGTAAAAAAGAATGTGAACCCAGGTGTGATTTCTACCCAAAAAGAAATAAGGTCTCGTTTGAGGTTCTACCTACTAAAGTGAATCTTCCACAGTTGAGAGTAATAATGGCAAAATAGGAACTCTATATTTTGTTTGTTTAGAAAAACTAACTAAGCTTGTGAATGAGGTTTATTGAATCCGTATTTGGACGAGGGTTCGACTCCCTCCATCTCCACCAATTTCGCTCCGTTGGACAAACGGTTAAGTCGCCTCCCTTTCACGGAGGAGATTAGGGGTTCGAAACCCCTACGGAGTACTAAACATCGCAGGATAGAGCAGCGGTAGCTCACAAGGCTCATAACCTTGGGGTCGGGGGTTCGATTCCCTCTCCTGCAACTAACAAACGTTCTATGAAAAAGTTACTATTATTGAGTGTTATTTTGCTACTAGGTAGCTGTATGCCAATGAGAATCTCACAACATGAGAAGAACCACTGGCGTAAGAAAAAAGTTAGAGCTTACTATTATAGAACTCGTCCTTTTTACCAAGAGAGACGTGTTAAAGGAAGAGCTTACACTCCATATTTTATGCCGGGAAAATTTTAGTAAAAAAGAGTTGCTATTTAGAACAAACGTTCATATATTTAATTAAATAAAAAGAGTTATATGTTTTACATCTACTACGTTATATGCATTATCTACTGTTTTATACAGCTGCATAAAAAATACAAAAAAGTTGGTGTAGATAGTATGGGTAACTCTCCAGAACTAGACTCTATAATGGTACTAGTAATGGCCTGGATCTTAGCTCCAGTAGATGTATCTTTAACATGGATTAGAATGTATAAAGAGGCAGAAGAAGCAAGAAGAAATCAGGAAAATAAAATTTATTAAGATAGTTGCTTTTTAAAGCTAAAGTTCATATCTTTATTATATAGATCAGAAGTAAGAAGGCAGAATAGTCTAAACACACTTTAGGAGGACAGCTGAAAATGATCTTAATTACGTTCTTTGAAAATATTGTTATCCATTGATGAGGCTTCGGCTAAATCATAAATAACATTCGGCGGCATATCGTCGTTAAATAAACCGGGAAACCGGTATAAAGTGGACTACTTTGACTGAGGTAGTTTGCGGCTCGCAAGAGCTTAAGTATGCAAGCAGGGTATCATTAAACCGTAAGTACTGAGGGTGACACTGTAGGGAAAGTGGTTTGATGATTAGGCGATGTGGGTCGTCTGATTGAGCTCGGAAGAGCAATAAAAGTAACCTGTAGGGTATTTGCAAAACGTATACTTATCCGAGTATATTATTGCGTTGCTCAATACAAGAGGGATCTTAAAGCCGAAAGGCAAGTAGATGTACAGGTGGTGCTGTTATTTACCTTAGTTAGAATCTACCAAGGTTCTTTCTCTGAAGATATCTTAAAGTATGGAGGTGGGGACACTTCAAAAGGTAGTTGAGTATTCTCTTGATCAAAAGTTAAGAGAGCTCAGGGCAGGCCGCTACCTTTACAATCCACAAGTCAAACCTTTTTGAAATTATCGGAATTGTCAAAAATTACATAAATCAGAAAAGCAAAAGCGCTTGCCAGCTACGGACGAAAGATGCTTACATAGTACTGAGCTGTTCAGTGCCACTTAAGATCGCAAGTCAAGAGTGATTCTCTAGAAAGTTCTATAGCCTCGCAAGGGTTAATCAGGTCGGCAGATTTGAATAGAGACGAGTAGGGAGAGAGTAGTCCAAATACAAGTAGCTCAAGGAGTGGTTCACCTAAATAACCAGCATTGCTAGAGTAGAGATCAAAAGTCTCTGGACAAGAGGAGAATCTAAATAATGCCTCAAAAGTTCTAGCGTTAAAGCTGTAGTCTCAGGCTTATTTAAAATTAACGTACCTGCCTCGATGATGAAATAGGTAGACATGCAAGACTTAAAATCTTGTGGGCAGAAACGCCCGTGCCAGTTCGACTCTGGCTCGAGGTACGTTTCTTTTTTTATAATGTAGGGTGGTGGAATGGATTGGGGTGTCCCCGGTCGTGGCAGTCATGCCCTCCCGTCTCGAGGGTGCGGATAAGAGACAGGTAAATGATAATGGGTTGACCACACGCTAGCTAGCAAAAATGTCATTTATTGAATCGCCGCGTGAAGGTTCGAATCCTTCCCCTACAGCAACCCGTGAATGCTCATGTCGGCTCGAGTGAGATGAAAAACGGTATCGGGCCTTTATTTTGGACTTATAGCTCAGTTGGTTAGAGCAACTGACTCATAATCAGTAGGTCCCTGGTTCGAGCCCAGGTTGGTCCACGTTCTTGAAAAATAATCTAGTTCTATTTATACTTATATGATACAACTTGGCATTTCAGCATTTTACCACGACTCAGCAGCATGCATCGTAAAAGACGGTAAGGTTCTTTATGCCATTGAACAAGAAAAATTATCAGGGATTAAACATGACGATAGCTTCCCAGTAGATGCAATTAAATGGGTACTGAGAGCAGCTAAAATTACTATTAAAGATGTTGATGAAGTATGCTGGTATGAGATACCAGAACTAAAGAGAGCAAGAATTATCAAGTCTTTCAACAAATACCCTATTCGTACATTTTTTAAGAGATTAAAATTTCTTAACGAAAGTAAGGAACTTCGAAATCCTAATTTCCTATTAGCAAAACATTTCTTATATCAAGGCCCAGTTAGGTATGTAGAACACCACCTTTCTCATGCAGCTTTTTCCTATTTAACAAGTCCATATAAAGAAGCCGCAATAGTTACTATTGATGGTGTAGGAGAATTTGAAACAGTTACTATCTCAAAAGGTACTGGAGATTCTATCGAAAAACTCTACTCCATAAACTTCCCAGAATCTCTAGGAATGTTTTATTCAACTTTTACTGCTTTCTTAGGGTTTAAACCAAACGAAGGAGAGTATAAAGTAATGGGAATGGCAGGATATGGAGATCCTCAAAAATACACTCCATTTATTAAGAAGACTTTTAAGTTCGATAAAGAAAGTTTATTTGCATTCTACCCAGAGTATTATACTTGGGAGTATTCAGATAAAATAATGTTTACTTCTGACTTATGTAACCTACTAGGACGAGGTCCACGTCTTCCGGAAGAAGAACTTACACAAGATGATTACGATGTAGCAGCAGCAGTACAGTTTATTTACGAAAGAGAGTTTTGTAGAATTTTAGAAAAAGCTAGACAACTAGTTAACTCAGATAACTTATGTTTAGGAGGAGGATGTGCATATAACGGATTAGCAAACACTAAAGCGTATAAGTATTATAAATCTGTACACATACCATATGCACCTTCAGATGCAGGTTCAGCAATCGGAGCTTGTCTAGCAGCATATAAGGGTGTTAGAAAGGATAATAGTGTACCCTACACAGGTCCTTCCTTTAATGATATAAGTATTCGTACTCAATTAGAGTTCTTCGGTAACAAGATTTTCTACTTTAGATATCCAACAGAAGAACGTTTACTAAACAAGGTAGCTTCTTTAATTCATAGCGGGAATATAGTAGGGTGGTTTCAAAGTAGTATGGAATTTGGAGCAAGAGCTTTAGGTAATAGATCGATACTAGCTTCACCGTTAAGAGACGGAATCAAAGATAAAATAAATAAAGTAATAAAGAAGAGAGAAGGTTTTAGACCATTTGCCCCTTCTTGTATAGAAGAAGACGCTCATATGTTTTTTGATATAAAAGAGCCGATTCCGTATATGAATCAAGTAGTAGAGGTTAAAAAGAGTCATAGATTACCTTCAATCACCCATGTAGATAATACTGCAAGAGTACAGACTGTGAATAAGAGTTTTAATCCAAGATATTATAACCTCTTACTAGCATTAAAACGAATCTCAGGGTACCCAATTTGTTTGAATACATCTTTTAATTTTAAAGACCAGACAATTACAGTAACCCCAAAACAAGCTGTAGAAAGATTTTTAGACAGTAAGATGGATTTTCTTGCAATAGATAACTACTTAATTATAAAAATGAAAAAATGAAATTTTTACAAGCTATAAAGAACCTATATAAAAACTGGAAGAAAAAAAGAGAGTTTAAAAAGAAACTTGAAGAGTTAAAAAAACGAGATCCGTTTATTTATAAAAACTTTTAACATAAGTTGATTTTTAGAATATTTATTCGTACATTAGTTTTAGACAATAGTGTCGTAGCACCACTTTAAAAACACACCCATGACAAACCCTAATGATGTATTTAATGCATCCCTAAAACCTTCTAAGAAAGGTAAGAAAGTAAAACCAACTTCTATAACGTTTTACGATGATCTTATAGTAAAAGGTCAAAAAATCCCTGATCCAAAAAAACACCAACTTGTAAGCTTCCTTAAATCCGGAATTAGGATTGCAGGATATGTAGCTCTATTCTTTTCAATAGAAGCAGCAGCCGCATTGTTAATAGTTTCCGAATTAGTTGGAATTTACGAAGAATTAGTATAAATTATAAAAAAAGAGTTATGAAATTTCAATCAACAAAATTATTCGACGGATACTCTACTTGTTTTCGTCAGTGGAAAGCAGAAGGAACTCATTGTAAGTTCTTACACGGTTATGCTGTTTCATTCCGAGTATGGTTTGAAGGAGAGTTAGACGAGCGCAATTGGGTATGGGACTTCGGCGGTATGAAGCGTGCAAAAAATACTATTAACGGTATGAGTCCGAAAGCTTACTTTGATTACTTATTAGATCATACAACTATAGTAGCTAAAGACGATCCATATTTAGATAACTTTCAGAAAATGCATGCAGACGGCGTAATTCAATTACGAATCTTAGAAGCTACAGGGTGTGAGCGATTTGCAGAATACTTACACAAGATTATTAACGAGTTTTTAGAAACAGAAACCGAAGGTAGAGTAAAAGCAGTAAAAGTAGAAGTCTACGAACACGAGAGAAATTCTGCATCTTATCAAGCATAAAAATAAAATAATGAGTTTAGGAAGAATCACAGATTATAATAAAAAATTACCTATCGTAGAGTTATATACCTGCGTACAATCAGAAGGTTCAAGAGCCGGCTACCCTACTGTAGCAATTCGTACTACAGGCTGTACTCACCGTTGTTACTTCGGAGAAGGCGGATGGTGTGACTCCTGGTATACAAGTATTCACCCGGAAAAAGGTATTTACAATTTCAACGATATCGTTAAGATATACGATGAGAACCCAGAAGTGAAAGAGATGATGTTAACAGGGGGTTCACCAACAATGCATCCAGCTTTAGTTAACGAATTAACACATTTTGCTCATGAAAGAGGAATTATCATTACGATTGAAACTGAAGGAAGTCATTTCCTCGCTACCGACTATCCTATTGACCTCATTAGCCTTAGCCCTAAGTTTACCAATAGTGTGCCTGTATTGGGGGTACTTACTCCTCAAGGCGCAGTTACGGATCAAAAGCTTATTGATACACATAACAGACACCGCCTCAATAAAGAAGCGATTAAACAGACGTTGGAGTATCATAAAGACTACCATGTCAAGATAGTAGCTAATCCAGTTGAAAGACCAGAAGAATGGTTAGAGACAAGAGCTTGGTTGGATGAGTTAGAGATACCTAAAAATAAGGTAATTATTATGCCTCCAGGAGATAACAGAGAAGAGTTAATTAGAGTATATCCTCTAGTAATTGAATGGTGTACTAAAAATGCATATCGCTTTACAGGTCGAGAGCATATTATTGCTTTTGATACAAAAAGAGCTGTGTAAAACTATTTATATTAGCTATGAATTTAGAAGATATTATTAGATACGAAGTAGGAATCGAAAACTTAGGAGAAGTCGAGATTCTCGTTGATGGTTTAGTTGTTTGGGACTACAAAGTTCAGAACGGTAATCTACATTTAATAACAGAAGATTACGATACTATTGAATTCGGTCCTATCACGTTTCTAGAGTTAATAAACTATCTAGATGAACATCCTGTAGATTTAAACAATCTTACAGTATTATCTGAAACTGATTACAAACAACTAAACAATTATAAATGGGAAGAAAATCGATTTTGTTTTTATTAATAGTCTTAAGTTTCACTACAACTACCTTCGGGCAGTTAAGAGACTCGGTACTTGTAAAAACACCAATATTTGAGGTAATGTATTCTGAGACCAAAGAACAACCACTTTGGGTGAAATATACAGCAAAACCTATTAAGAAAGTTGCAGATAGGAAAGGGTTAGATTTCTATACAGAGAAAGATTACCATACATCTGATAATAATGACTACGCAGCAAACATATACGACAAAGGACATATGGCTCCTGCAGCTCATTTTACAGATTCAAAAGAAAATCTAAGACAGACATTTACCTACTTAAATTCTGCTTTACAGAATGAAAGATTAAACAGAGGAGAATGGAGATTGTTAGAAGCACAGGAAAGAGTGTGGGCAGATACAGAAGTATTAGAGGTTTACATTAGAGCTGTCTTTAGCGATAAATCAATTAAATTACCAACTAACGCTACAGTACCTGATGCATTTTATAAAGTAATTAAATTTACAAAAAGCGGTAAGACGATGTGCTTCTACTTTCCGAATCAACCACCTACTAAGAAATGGCCAGAATATCAAATTGATTGTAAATAAATGAAAATACTAGTTACAGGAGGAGCAGGTTTTATAGGTTCAAATTTAATTAAAAAGTTATTACAAGAAGGACATGAAGTTCAGTCTCTAGATAACTACGAAAGCGGCTGTAAAGAGAACGAAGTAGAAGGGTGTCATTACCATTCTGGAGATATTGAATCTGTAGACTTAATGGATAAAGATTTTGATCTTATCTATCATTTAGCTGCATTAAGTAGAATACAACCTTCCTTTATCAACCCAGAAGAAACTTTCAGAGTAAATACAGCAGGTACTTTAGCTGTTTGTAAGTTCGCTCATAAAATTGAAGCAAAGGTAGTTTACGCTGGTTCTTCTTCTAGATGGCATAACCCCTTACAATCACCTTACGCATGTTCTAAGCATATGGGGGAGGAAATTGTAAAAATGTATAAGCAGGTTTATCAACTAGATGCTGAAATTACAAGATTCTATAACGTATACGGTCCAGGAGAAATAGTAGATGGAGACTGGGCAGCAGTAATTGGAATCTGGAGACGACAGATTAGGAATAAAGAAGCTCTTACAATAGTTGGCGATGGAGAACAACGTAGAGATTTTACTCACGTTATTGATATAGTAGACGGTCTTTATAAGGTAGGTCTTTCTAATGAAAAGCACGAAGATGCTTGGGAATTAGGAACAGGAACTAACTACTCTATTTTAGAGGTATACCAGATGTTTAAGGATAAGTTTGGATGTGATAGATGGCACGTTCAAGATCAAAAAGGTAATTACAGAAAAACTATACGAGAGAATAATGACGCAATTGAGCGTTTAGGCTGGCAGCCACAAGATAGATTACAACAATACATAAATCAGTTATCATGACATCAAAAGAATTCGTTATTTGGCTAAAGGGCTTTGTAGAAGCTTGCCATGAGTATGCACCAACTCCAAAGCAATGGGATGCACTAAAAGATAAATTAGCAGAAGTTAAAGATGATCCTACATCATCACCATTTCCGTTTGGAGTTCCAAATACCGCACCTATTGTGACATTACCACATATTACACCAGGTCCATCAATAAACCCATATCAAGTTTACTGCGGAACAGGAACTACACAAGGAACAATCACACCAACACCAGGTGGGGGTTCTATTACAATAGCAAAACCGCAATTTGTAACATCAACAGCTACCTCACTTCCAGAAGGTACTACAGTTAGCTACACAAACGGTAAGCCACATAACGAGGACTAATGAGACAGGTGATTATAAAAAGAGAGCTTACCTGGGAGTGGGTAGAGTCTAAAATTGCAGAGATGTCGATGTGGATTAATTGTCAAGAACCTATACAATATGTAACAGGGTTACCTAGAGGAGGATTGATTCCGGCAATCTTAATTTCACATAAATTTGGGATTAAGTATATTGACTTAGAAACAGCAAAAGCTTTACCTGCTAAAACACGTAGAAGAGTGTTACTAGTAGATGATATTTCAGATACAGGAATTACTTTTAAAGAATTACATGATTATGAGTTCTTAACAGTAGCATTAGCTTTTAGAGAAACTAGTTCTTACATTCCAGATCATTATTGCGAAGTTTTAACAGATGCAAGATGGTTAGTATTCCCTTGGGAAAATAAAGATAGTGATTCCATCCAAGATTACTTAAAATAATTTGGATCTTAAAATAAGTTTTCGTAAATTAAGTTATAGTAGTGTCGTAGCACCACTTTAAAAACACATATATAAAATGAAAAAACAGTATTCGTTAGAAGTAACCGAAGCAGGTTACGCAAATGGTTTATCCCTACAATTAGCTCAGAAGCAGAAAAGAAGTGAGATGATAGATATTCATCTAACTGATTCAGAGAAGCATGAGATTATTTCAAACGCAGCAGATGCATTTGGTAAGTTTTTAGATGCATTAGGATGTGATTGGAGAAATGATCCAAACTCATCAGACACTCCACGTCGTGTAGCAAAAGCTTATGTAAATGACTTATGGGCAGGACGCTTTAGTGCACCACCGGAAATTACAGCATTCCCATCAGATGGATATGACGGTTTAGTTCAAGAGAGTAACATCCCATTAACTTCGATGTGTTCTCACCACCACCAGACTATACAAGGACGAGTAAGCGTTGCTTATATTCCAGGTAAAGACGGTAAAGTGATCGGTTTGTCTAAATTGAACCGAATTGTAGAGTATTTTGGACGTCGCGGAGCAATTCAAGAGCAGTTAACTGTAGCTATTCATAACGCTATTGATAAGATCTGCGAAGGTAATGACGGAGTAGCTGTAATGGTAGATGCAACACATAATTGTGTATCATGTCGCGGAACTAAACATAACGGTGCATCAATGCAAACCGCTAAACTCTCAGGAGCGTTCTTAAAAGAAGACTCTTGTAGAGCTGAGTTCTATAAGAATATAGAATTAGCTGGAAAATGTCGTAACTAGTAAGTTGCGATTCTGCTTTTAATTTCGTAAATTAAGTATATGAAAAATAGTAACGTACCTTTTGTGGACGAAGTAGAATTATTTAATGCTACCTTCGGTAAACCAAATAACTATACCCCAGTTATACCTGAGCGTAAAGAGTGGGAATTTGTATATAACTTTATCTTAGAAGAATTACAAGAATATAAAGAAGCTTGTGAGAAAGGTGATATTGTAGAAGTATTAGATGCTTTATGTGATATTACTTATGTATCGCTAGGTAATGGAGTAATGCTTCATGGACTGAAAGATAAGTTTAATGATGCATATGCAGAAGTGCAAGCATCTAATATGTCTAAAGCTTGTAAGACAGAAGAAGAAGCAGTAGAAACTGTTAAAGTACGTTCTGAACAACAAGGCGAAGATTGTCATTACGAGAAAGTAGGAGATTTTTATATCGTATATAGAACTCGTGATAAGAAAGTAATGAAATCAGTAAATTATTTCAAACCAGATCTTAAAAAGTTTTTCTAATGTCGTTAATTGAAGATGTAAAGAAACATGCCGTATATGTACAGGCATATCAGACTGAAATGGTGCCATTATCGGCAGTAATCTCTCTACTAAATAACGTAGACTTGACTAAACAGGCTGAAGACCTTTTAGATAAATTAGATGAACAATTGAAAGATGTTCAACAAACTTTAAACCAAATTACAAATGATTAAAATCGCTCACGAATCTCCAAAAAGTATTTTTGAAACTGTGCAAAAGTATACCGATTATGACTATGCTTTAGTACATTTATTTGCGGAAGATTACGAGTATTATGACTTATTTTTTGATGCTATTCAAAAAGGAAGAGAAGTTATTTTAGATAACTCTATCTTTGAGTTAGGTAATGCATTCGATTCAGAGGAGTTTGCTTGGTGGATTAAGAAGCTAAACCCTACCTGGTATATCGTTCCAGATGTTCTTGAGGATAGCGTAAAAACTATGGCTTCTATGGATATGTGGAATAGTAAATATCCAGAGATTAAGAACAAGAAAATAGGAGTAGTGCAGGGTAAGACTTACAAGCAAATTGTAGAGTGTTATCAACATATGGATAAGAAAGCTAACGTTGATATGATAGCTATTTCTTTTGACTACTCGTATTATACACAGACAGTACCGCATCCTAACAAGTATGTTAGTTGGATGCTAGGACGTGTGAAGTTACTTGGAGATTTACTTAAAGACGGTATTATTAATACGAATAAACCACATCACCTTTTAGGTTGTGGGTTACCTCAAGAATTTACATTCTATAAAAATGCTAAATACGATTGGATTTATTCATTAGATACTTCTAACCCGGTAGTACATGGTATTAAGGGAATAGAGTATAAAGAAGAAGGGTTATGGGATAAAGAATCTCAGAAGCTATTCGAAATGATCAATACAGAGGTAGAAGATATACAAACAGTTTTATTTAACATTCAAAGATTTAGACATTTTGCAAACGGAACAGTTAAGTCCTAGTAACCAGTGGGTAGCTTTCTTCTCGCAGACAGGTTCTGAAATAGTAGCTTTATCTGAGAAGTTAGGAAGATGGCCTAATTTGATTGTAACTAATCAAAGACCGGAACATCTACGTACTATTCATCCTGCAATAGCGCAACTACCTTTTCTATTCGTAATGACTAATAAACCTATATTAGAAGAGTACGAGTCGTTATTTAGTCATTTAGCACCTCCTGAAAAGTTAGTAGTAACTCTACATGGATGGTTAAGAGTAATGCCTCCTGAGATTTGTGATAGATATAGAATCTTTAACGGTCATCCAGGACTTATTACTAAGTATCCGGAATTAAAAGGTAAAGATCCTCAAGAAAGATCATTCAAGCAGTATGAGACTGCAGGAGCAGTTTTACATAAAGTAACTGCAGGAGTAGATGAAGGAGATGTTATAGATTACGAAGAATTTTTACAAGAAGGGTTGGATGAACGAGCTTTTTATCTTACATTAAGAGATAAGGCATTGTATATGTGGTATAAGTTTTTAAAAGTAGTTTTGTCATGATAAAGAGAATAGCATTAGTAGGAGCAAGTAGTACAGGTAAGACTACAGTGTATGAGTTGCTTAAAAATAAACTTCCTAAGTATGAATTTGTAAACGAATCGACTAGGACTGTAGCAAAGTATGGATTTCCTATAAATGAGAATGGAACAGATGCTACTCAATTAGCTATTAGTTCTTTTCATTTAGAAGCATTATTACAGCCATATAATCTTGTATTAGATAGATGTTATATGGACGTATTAGTTTATACTTGCTTTATGGATAATATCGATAGAGGTACGCATGATTTTATTCAAGATACTTGGAATCGAATTAAAGGAGAATATACACATTATATTTACTTTCCTATTGAATTCGAATCAGTAGATGACGGAGTAAGAAGTGTTAATGAAGATTGGAGAAAGAAGATTGATGAGCGATTCAGATCAGAATTAGAGACTGTAAGACAACCTTACTTAACTGTAACTGGTTCGCCTATGCAAAGAGTAGATCAAATTTTAAATTTTATAAAATAATATGACACAAGAAAAGAACCAAGAAGCAGTAGTAGCTATTGCCGGTAAACACTTAGGAAAAGTAGGCGGTGATGGCTATAAAGACACATACGCACCAGAATTATTAGTAAAGATTCCACGTTACTTAAACCGTGAAGCTTATGAATTAACTGGTAAAGAATTTGTAGGAGTAGATACATGGAATGCATACGAAGTATCAGCTATTACAACAAAAGGACAACCTGTAGCAGGTATGTTAAAGATTGTATGTCCTGCATCATCAGAGTTTCACGTAGAGTCTAAGTCTATTAAGTTGTATTTAAACTCCTTTAATATGACTCGTATCGGTGATACAGCAGCAGATTGTATTTCGGGTATTGAAGCTAGAGTAAAGCGAGATTTAGATGAATTGCTAAGCACAGAAACCACAGTAAGTTTTTATTCTAGTATTGAAGAAGCTAATCCATTAAATTTTGTAGGATATAGTGACTTAGCCGAAATTGCCGATTTAGATAAAGTAGACTTTACTTCTTTTAAATCAGATGCTAGTCAGCTAGAGGTTATGGCTGTTGCAGAAGAATCCACAGAAGTTAAAGTTAAATCTAATTTACTACGTTCTAACTGTAGAGTAACTAATCAACCAGATTGGGGTGATGTTTATATCCGTATTGTAGGTAAGAATGTACCTTCTGCTGAGTCTTTAGCAAAGTATATTGTATCTCATAGAACGGTATCTCACTTCCATGAAGAGATTTGTGAAATGGTATTTAAGCATTTAACCGATGCATATAAGCCAGAGCAGTTAATGGTAGCATGTTTATATACCCGTAGAGGAGGTCTTGATATTAACCCTATCCGAGCTACTCATCAAAGCTTAATCCCAGATTTCTTTACAGATCCAGAATTTACTATCGCTAAAACGTTACGTCAATAATGGCAACAGAAATAATTAAACAAGAATACACAGAGCTTATAGCTACCCGAGTACCTCCTGGTGATAACTGGGAGTTAACTATCGACCAAGGAGTTATCATAGAAGGTTTAGTTCCAACATTAACTGCCTATCTACGTAAGACTAAGTTTAAGGGAGCCTATAGATTAGATCCACTTGCCGGAAAGCTTTACGCAATCCGTGAGCAGGAAATCACAGTAACCCCTCCGGAACCAGAGAAATTTGATCTTTACGGAGAGTATTAGAAAATAGGGGAAGCAGTTGGAACTTCCCCTTTTTTTTCGTATCTTAAGGTATAATAATAAAGGTTATAATATGGCAACAAAAGAAGATTTTCAATTAAAGTTAGAGAAGGGTAGAGTAGGGGAATACGCAGTTATTCAAGCTCTAAGCCAGATTACAGAAGTAAAAGACCTAACCGATTACTCTGCATTCAAAGGCTATCAGCAAAAAGGTTTAGATTTCGAATTTCTTAATCGAAAGACTAATACTTGGGATAGAGGAGATGCTAAAGCTAATATCGGTGAATCTGGGCTTACATTTATGGAATTGTACAAAGGTACTGGTAAGCTAGGATGGTTCAATACAACTAAGTCTGACTGGATATTCTGTTATAGTGTATATACTAAGAACATATACTTTTATAGCGTCAATGAGATGAGAGGTTACATTGATAAACGATTAAAAGATCGTAGTATTAAGACATCTCATTTGAAAGATGGAAGCATTGGAGTATGGTTACCTGTAGATAAGAATCCTTTAATCGAAAAATTTGCATAATGAATATAGAAAAGAAATACTACACCGTAGATTCAGTAGAGATTGTAAACCTGCTAATCGAACATATTAATGCATCGGATACTATAGCATTCGATACCGAGACCGACTCTCTTAATATGAGAAAAGGTAGCATTGTCGGCTGGTCTGTATCCGGAGATGAAGGTATTGGATTCTACTTACCTACTCAGAGATGGAACCCTACTACTCAAGCGCTAGAAGAATGCGTAATAGGAGGTAAAGGAGCTCATAGTATTACTAAGAAGTTACTACCTATGTTAAAAGGTAAGAAGTTAGTAATGCATAACGCTTCTTTCGATACCCGTTTCGTAAAAAATTACTACGGTATTGATTTATTAGAAGACCTTTGGGTAGATACTGGCTTACTTGTTCATACAGTTCAAGAAGAGGGTGCATTTGGATTTGGTAATCCTTTCGGTTTGAAATCCATTGCTATTATGAATCAGAAAGCATTAGGTCTAGATATTGAAGAAGCAGCGAATAAAGAGCAGATAGAGCTTAAAGAATCTATCAAAGCTAATGGAGGATCAGTTACGAAAGATAACTATGAGATCTATAAAGCTGATATGGAGGTTTTATCTAAGTATGCTGCTGCCGATACCGACTTAACTTTACGTATATGTAATCTATACCTAGAGAAACTGAAAGAAGAAAATCTAGAAGCATTCTTCTTTGAAGAAGAGGTTATGCCTATCTACCGAGAAGTAACTGTTCCTATGGAAGAGTATGGAGTAGATTTGGATATGGATTTACTTAAGCAGACTCATGCAGAGATCATGGAAGATCTTGCAGAAAATAAGAAGATTGTAATGAAAAGCTTATTAGATACTGACGCAGGTAAGAACTGGGTTATGGATACAGCTTTTAGTAACTACCCACCTACCAATAAAGGTAACTGGGCTCAAGAGTTTTGTAAAAGATATTCTCTACCTCTACCTAGGTCTGAAAAAACTGGTAAGTATTCTATTACATCTAAAACTGTTAGTGAATTAGAGGATTCTATCTACAAAGAGTTCTTACTAACCGGAGAAGTGTCGTTATTAGATCCTTTAGAAGTAGCTCGTATTTCAATGGCTATGTGGAAAGAAACTAATGATGGAGAGTACATCAATATTCAGTCTAAGAAGCACTTAGGTGAAATTGTATTCAAATATATGGGTATTAAAGCTAAGTCTAAGACTACTAAAGGAACCGATCAGTTTGATATGGAGATGTTAGAGGACTTGTCTAAAGAATATACCTGGGCAGAAAACTTACGTATCTACAATAAACTACTTAAGATTAAGTCTACCTATATTGATCGCTTTATTGACGGTTCAGAAGATGGTCGCTATTATTTCTACTTTAAGCAGAATGGTACTGTATCCGGACGTTATGGTTCAGATGCTCAGCAATTACCTAAACCTAAAGAAGAAGGAGAAGATGCTCCTATCATCGTTAAGTATACTAATATTGTTCGTGCATTCTTAATTGCAGGAGAAGGACGTAAGGTAATTGACGCCGATTACGAGTCTCTAGAACCTCACTGTTTTGCTTCTGTAGCAGGTGATGTTAAGCTTCAAGAGATCTTTAATAACGGATGGGACTTCTACTCTACTGTTGCTATTCAGACTGAGAAACTAGAAGGTGTATCTCCAGATAAGAAAGCTCCTAACTACCTTAAGAAATTAGACCCGGTTAAACGTAACCAAGCTAAGGCTTATTCATTAGGTATTGCTTACGGTATGGAGGCTTATGCATTAGGTATGACGCTAGGAATCCCTCAGAAAGAAGCAGAGAAGCTTGTTCAAGGTTATTTAGATGGCTTCCCACAACTAAAAGAGTGGAGAGAAAACTCTCGTAAGCAGATTAAAGAGCATGGCTTTATAACCAACTATGTAGGACGTATTCGTCACTTACCTAAAGTAAAGCGAATCTATGATAGATACGGAGAACGTATCATGGACTGGAAGTTCAGAAACGAATTAGCAGCTCAATACGGTAAAGATGATGTTATGGCTCTTTACAGAGATTACCGTAACGGATTGAATAACTGTTTGAACTTTCAATTACAATCTTTAGCGGCAGCGGTAGTAAATAGAGCAGCTGTTAAGATCAACCGTAAAGCAAAAGAACTAGGCATTGATGCTAGAGTACAAGCTCAAGTACATGACCAGTTAATTATAAACGTATCAGAAAAAGACGCAGAGATGTTTGCGCCTATAGTACGAAACATCATGGAAACTACAACAGTTCTTCCGGGTGTAACCTTAAAAGCACCACCAGAGATTTCTGATAACTGGAGAGATGGGCACTAAAATTATTATGTATAAATTAATACTAGAAGGAGCATTGTATGGAACGTTGGCTCAAATCATAACGTTCCTACAACTCCAAGGAAATATAAAATGGAACTGGTATGCAAAATACCCAGTCTTGGTCTTAGTAGCATCTATACCTATTTCAATACTGTTTATCAAATCAGTGGAGAAGTTTGTAGCTGCTTTTAATGGAGAAATCTGGCCAAGTAGGTTAATTGGATTTGGTATAGGTATTATAGTTTTCTATATTATGAGTTATACCCTCTTCAATGAACCGGTAACAACAAAAACCTTTGTCTGCTTATTACTAGCTTGTGCTATAATAGGTGTGCAGGTTTTCTGGACTTAGCATATTTATATTAAATCGACTCTAGGGCGAGTAGTTATATTAAACAAATGTTAAACCGAGGATCTTAGGACCTCACAAACTGTAAATCAAATGAGTACAAATTTCAATGAATTCGACATTCTATTTCACAACTTTTTCCACCCGACAAGTGGATTTCTCTCAGCCGCAACGGCAAAACAACCACACCCCTTAAACATTTTCTACACCGACGACAAGCTTCATTTCGAAGTCGCTTGTACCGGACTTACAAAGGAAGATGTAAAAGTGAATATCGAAGAAGATATTCTAAAGATTAGTTATAAGAAACCAGAAGACGATGATACACTTCATCCTGGAACTATCCATAGAGGTCTAGCAAGACGATCATTCGATTTAGGATACAAAATTTCAGCAAAGTATGATTTAAGTAAAGCAGAAGCTAAGCTTGAAAATGGTTTGTTAGAAATCGCTATTCCTATTTCGGAAAAAGCTAAACCAAAAACTTTAAAAATTAAATAAAAAACTCTGCCCTAGAGTTTGATTTTAGAGTTTTAGTTCATATATTAAATTTATTAAACAAGTTATAACAATCATGAAAGTATTAGAACCTCAAAATGACCGTGTGCTTATTAAACCTATCGAGGAAGATGAGCAAATGTATGGTAATATTGTAATCCCAGACATGGGTAAAGAACGTCCTGAAATGGGTGAAGTAATCGCCGTAGGACCTGGCCGTCAATCAGAATTCGGACAGTACATTAGAGTAAACGCTAAAGTAGGAGACATTGTATTAGTTCCTAAGATCGGAACAATTCGTATTGAGTTCGAAGGAGATGAGTATTACATCACACAAGACAGAGAAATTTTAGCAACAGTAAAAGAATCACAAGCATAATGGAAAAGAAAGTAACATATTCAAAAGAAGCTCGTGAAGAGTTATTATCAGGAGTTAAGCAATTAGCAGACGCAGTTGTAGCCACATTAGGACCTTCAGGTCGAAATGTAATCATTGAACAAGAAATGGGAAGCCCTGTTTCTACTAAAGATGGTGTTACAGTAGCAAAAGCTATTGAGTTAGAAGATAAGGTCCAAAATATTGGAGCACAGTTAGTAAAACAAGCGTCAATTAAGACAGCAGATGAAGCAGGTGATGGAACCACTACATCTACGTTGTTAGCATATTCAATTGCTAACTCACCAGTTGACGATTCAGATAATGTAGTAGAAATTAAGAGAGGAGTTGATAAGGCAGTAGCAGCAGTTGTTGATTACTTGTCAGAAAACTACTCTAAAGAAATCACGGATGAAGAACAGCTTAAACAGGTAGCTACCATCTCAGCTAATAACGACACCGAAGTAGGTGAGTTGATTTCCACTGCCATGGACAAAGTTGGTAGAGATGGAGTTGTTACAATCGAGGAATCACGTACCGGAGAAACCTATCTGGAAACAGTAGAAGGTATGCAATTCGGCAGAGGTTATAAGTCCCCGTACTTTGTAACAGATAATAGCACTATGCAAGCCGTTCTTCAAAATCCGTTGATCTTAATCACAGACAAGCGATTAAATTCTGTTAAAGAGTTACTCCCTGTATTAGAAGCATGCTCTTCTCAGAATAAGTCATTGTTAATCATTGCAGATGATGTTGATGGAGAGGCGTTATCTACCTTAGTAGTTAATAAGATGCGAGGTATTCTAGCTTGTGTGGCGGTAAAAGCACCTGAGTTCGGAGATCGTAAGAAAGCTATCTTAGAAGATATCGCAGTATTGACAGGCGGTCAAGTAATCTCTACAGAGAAAGGAATGAAGTTAGAGAAGTTCAATCCAGACTGGTTAGGTAAAGCTAAGAAAGTAACTGTAGGAAAAGACACTACTACGATTATCGATGCTTCTGGAGACGAAGAGAAGATCACAGCTCGAGTAGAAGAGCTAAAAGCTCAAATCGATGAAGCTAAATCTCCATTTGAAAAAGAAAACTTACAAGATCGTTTAGCTAAGTTTATTGGCGGTGTAGCGATTGTATATGTAGGTGGACATACCGAAGTAGAGATGAAAGAGAAGAAAGATCGTGTAGATGATGCTTTACACGCTACAAGAGCAGCCTTAGAAGAAGGTATTTTACCTGGAGGAGGTATTGCATTACTAAATGCATCTAAGTATTTAGCCGAAACACCTCTAGTAACTACTCATTCTTCTCAGGATCTAGGAGTACAGTTTGTTAAGTTAGCATGCCGTCAACCATTTGCAAAGATCTTACAAAATGCAGGATATACATTAGAGCAAATTGCAGATGTAATCAGCAAGATTGATGAAAAGAATGATCCATGGGTAGGATATAATCCTCGTACAGGAGAGATTGTAAATATGTTTGATGAAGGTATTATCGATCCTGCTAAAGTAACACGCTTAGCATTAGAGAATGCCGCATCGGTAGCAGGTACAATCTTATTAACCGAAGCAGTTGTCTCAAATATCAAGAAAGATAAAGAAGAGAAAAACGACTTTGGCGGAATGATGTAAAACCGGAAGGGGAAGCAGGGGGGCGTCTGTCCCTCTCTTCACCGAAGGTGTCCCGCGCGAATATTGAAGTAGTTCCGGAAATTTTGTAGTTGGATCTTAAGATATTATTTCGTATCTTTATTATATGAAAGAGCAAATGTATACCCCGACTCATACCCGTGAGCAGCTCCTTGGTACTAAGCTTAAAGGACTACGAAAATTGAATTATAACCCGTTTACGTGGTGGAGGATGTATGAATCCACTAATAAGCCCTTATCTTCGAGAGCACATATCTCGGATAAGATTAAGAACGGAGACTATGATTACCCTCATTGGAAGTATCAAGCAGAGTTATGCGAGCATGACCTAAATGATATGTGGCAGAAGATGTCACCCGATTATGCAAAGTGGGTAGAGGAGTCGTCCTTGATGAGAGCGAGAAGGAAGAGATTGATTGAGGATCATGAAAAGGAAGAGAATAAAAAATTAGAGGAGTTGGTGAGAGAGTTCACAAGATATTATCGAGTGACTAAAGAGCAGGTATTAGATTTGATGTTAGAATGGGAAGGGGACTTATACGGGTTCTACCAATTTATGGACAGCCGATACGGCATCAAACCAACACCAATACCTAAATTTTAATACAATTTAACTATTTATATAAACAATCAATTAAAACAAACATGACAATTATTGTAATTATTGCAGCAATCGCCCTTATTGGAGGATTCATTTACCTAAAGAAATCGGAGAACAACACTGCCGAAACAATCGCTAACGTCGTAGAAGAGGCTAAAGCCATTCAAGAGGAAGCACAAGCAGAAGTAGCTAAGGAAGAAAAACCTAAAAAACCTCGCGCTCCTCGTAAGAAGAAAGAAACCACTTCATCAACAGAAGGTCCTATTAAAGGAGAGTATTACAAACAAAAACGATAATAATGGAAGCAAAATTGAATATCGGTATCGATCAAACAAGCCCGGTTTTATGCGATGAATGCGGGGGCCACTTTTTTGAACAGGTCCTACATCTCAGAAAAGCATCTGGGTTATTAACAGGAACTGGGGTACCATCTTATGTACCGATTCCGGTTTTTGCTTGCTCGGCCTGCGGCCATGTAAATGTTGAGTTCCTACCTCAAGAAGTACAAGAGTTGAGTAAATAAAATTAAAGAAAACGGCCGGGTGGAGGGTAGGAGCAAGACCCGGTCATATAGAAGGGAGTACGATTAATTTCGTGCTCCTTTTCTTTTTGGCCTATTTATAACAAAGAGTTGCGTAAAAGCATACAGTGCGTGGTTGTAGCTTAACTTAAAACTTAAAAAAATTAAAAGCTATGGCATTTAAAGACATTTTCAAAGACAGTAATGATTACAACGAAAAATCAATCGTTGGATTTGCATCATTCGCAGTAATGGTAATATTCGCAGGAGCGGATATCGTAACAGGTTTCTTAGGTAACCCATTAGTAATTGAACCTATCATCTTCAATTCATTCGTTTACATCACATTAGGTGCATTCGGTATCGCTGAAGTAGGTAAAATCTTTGGTAAAAAATCAGAAAACAACGAAGAATAAATATAAAATAAAGTTAACATGAGCTTAAAATCACTTCAAACTAAATTAGGCATTACAGCTGATGGCGCTTTCGGTCCAGGTACAATGAAAGCTGCTATGAAATATTACAACCTTACTCCAGAAAGAGCAGCGCACTTCTTTGCTCAAACAGGACATGAGACAGGAGACTTCAAAGTATATAGCGAAAACTTGAACTACTCAGCTCAAGGTTTACAAGGTATCTTTGGAAAATACTTCCCAGGTAACTTGGAAGAATCTTATGCACGTCAACCAGAAAAAATCGCTAACCGTGTTTATGCATCTAGAATGGGTAACGGAGATGAGAAATCAGGTGACGGTTGGAAATTCCGTGGTCGTGGAGCAATCCAATTGACAGGTAAAGACAACTATACTCAGTTTTCTAAGCATATCAACAAACCTGAGATCTTAACAAATCCAGATTTAGTAGCAACTGAGTATTCTTTTGAATCAGCATTATTCTTCTTCGATAAGAATAAATTATGGTCTATTTGTGATCAAGGTGTAAACGATGCTGCTATTTTAGCTCTTACAAAAAGAGTAAACGGTGGTACTCATGGATTAGCTGATAGACAAGCTAAAACAAAGAAATTTTACGAATACGTAAAAGGATAAGAAAAAGTTGCTCGTAAGGGTATTTTTTCGTAAATTAATAAAAGGTTTAAAACCAATGAAAAAAACAAATATTATCTTAATAGGGATTATAGCGGCTTTGGCCGCTTATATCCTGTTCTTTGTACAAGCGCCTTTAAAGGTAGATGTTAAAGGATATGAGGTTAAGATCGACTCTCTTCAACATACAGTAGATTCTATATATGTTGAAAACGGCAAACTAGATAACCAAATTGCTGAATATGAAACTGAAGTATTACTTCAAGACAATAAAATTCAGAGCTTAAAAGACAAATTAGTATTAATTAAACAAGAAACACATGAAAAAGTTAAGTCTGTCGATTCTTATACTGATGACGAGCTTGAGCGTTTTTTCACAGAACGTTACAAAGGACTCATCAGCGATTCAACTGCGAAAGCCGATAGCACGTCTCGTAATTAAGGATTTGATTAAAGGTGATGGAGCTCAAATTGAGATCACTAACCTACAACAAACTTTAACAGCTACAGAACAAAAGGTAGCATTGAAAGATAGTATTATTGTTACGCAAACGAGTAAGATTGTAAATCTTAATGAGATTATTCTTAAGAAAGATGAGCAGTTTAAATTACAGCAACAGCTTTCTAAAGATTTAGAGAGAGCATTAAAAGCCGCTAATACACGAGTATTTTTCTACAAAGTAGGCTCTGGAGTAGCTATCATATCTACTCTCTTGTTGTTGGTTAAATAATAGAAAAAAATGGAAAAGTTACGTAAAGGTTTATTCCCCTTCATCATTGCCCTTTCAGCATTATCAGTTAGTTTATCCGCGGCCTTTTATTCAGTATCAGGCCTCGGTAAGCTATTTGCTGGTGCTTCTACTCAGGTTATTATAATGGCATCTTCTTTAGAGATTGCTAAATTAGTAATAGCCTCACTTTTATACCAGTACTGGGATACTCTCAATAAAGTATTGAGAGCTTATTTAGCAATAGCTACAGTTGTATTGATGTTAATTACCTCAATGGGTATTTATGGATTCCTATCTGGAGCTTATCAAGAAACAGCCAATAGAGCTGGAACTGTTGATGCACAGATTGCATTACTAGAGACTAAAAAAGCAAACCTTGTAGGTCAGAGAGACTTATTAACTAAAGAAAAAGAAGCTTTAGTAGGTAGTATGGCAAACCTGCAATCAGGATTAGCTAATAATAAAACTAGCTACGTAGATAAAAAAGGTAACTTAATACAATCAAGCAGTTCAGCAAATAGAAAGTCTTTAGAGAAGCAATTAGAGTCTTCTACAACTAGACAAGATAATCTAAACGTAAAATTAGATGATGTTAATAACAAAATCTTTGAATTAGATAATCAGATTGTTGAAGTAAAAACAGGTAGTGATATTGCTGCAGAATTAGGTCCGCTTAAGTATATTTCCGGACTTACAGGAACACCAATGGATCAGATTGTTAACTACTTACTTCTTATTATTATATTCGTATTTGACCCTCTAGCAATCTCATTAGTAATTGCAGCCAACTTTGCTTTTGCTCAGTTAAAACCAAAAGAAACCTTATACGAAGATAAGGCTTATCACGATGAAGTAAAAGAATGGGACGTAACTCTACAAGATGGATTAGACAACGAAGACGATGATTACCCTGAACCTAACGAAGCATTAAAACAAGCTGCAGAAAGGTATAAAGAGTTAAAGAACCAAGGAGAGATACAAGAAGAACCTATCAGATTAGCAGAAGAAAGGGTATTAGAAGAAGATTGGAAGATAGTAGACGAAGCCGGAAAAGAAATAAAAGATCAACCAGAGCAAGTAAAGATAGTTAAGATACTTCAAAAAACTCCTTCCAGAATGAGAGTAAAGTATTCAGACGGAAGAGAAGGATGGGTATCTAAAAATATAAAGCCGGACGAGGATAACAGCATCAGGTATTTATAAGTATAGTTGCTACTCTGCGTATTTTTTCGTATCTTTAAAGAATAAATAAAAGTTTTATCATGAGTAAAATAGAAGAGGCTATTGCCAAGAGGTTGTTAGAGAGAGCTGATGTAGGCTTCCGGAAGTACGGTGTAACTATGGAGAGAGGTGATCTCAACTTTTTAGACTGGTTAACACATTTACAGGAAGAATTATTAGACGCTGCGGTTTACGTAGAAAAATTGAAAGGTTATGCCCAAGAAAATACCACAACTAGTCAAGCTAGTACAGGAGAGTAAGATTAAGCAAACAAAAGCTAACAAACATATTTCATATAGCCAGTTATCTAGTTTTGAAAATTGTCCTAAGCAGTGGTACTTAACTTACGTAAGGAATTTAGCTCCTTATAAACCATCCATACATGCTGTGTTTGGTACAGCTATGCATGAGACTATACAATCCTGGTTAGATGTTCTTTATAATGATACAATAAAGAAAGCTAACGAAATGGATTTACATAAGCTACTTCAAGAGAATATGGTGAAAGCCTATAAAGCTCAAAAAGCAATGTATAGTCATGAGCATTTTTCTGATCAAAATGAGATGAATCTATTCTACTTAGATGGGATTCATATTCTTGATTTTATAAAGAAAAAAAGAGTCTTATATTTTTCTAGTAAAAATACCTACCTAGCCGGTATAGAAACTCTACTCTATCAAGAACTAAGACCTGGAGTGTTTTTTAAAGGATTGATTGATATAGTACTTTACAACGAAACAGTAGATAAGTGGTATATTATAGATTTAAAAACCTCTACATCAGGATGGTCTGATTACGTAAAGAAAGACGATACTAAAATAGCTCAGGTACTTCTATATAAAGAGTTTTTTGCTAAGCAGTTTAATATTGATATCGATAAGATAGAGGTAGTGTATTATATCTTAAAGAGAAAAGTGCCAATGGAAGCTGAGTTTGCTTCTATGCAAAGACGAGTACAGGAATTCAGACCACCTTCTGGTAAAATAAAGACCGGTAAAGCAGTTGCAATGATGAATAGGTTTGTACAAGAGACTTTAGATGAAGCTGGAAACTTTTTTGATAAAGATTTTCAAGCTACACCATCAGAAAGTAGTTGTAAGTTTTGCGTTTTCAGAAATAATCCTATCTGCCCACAGGGTGTTTAGGTATTTTCTATATATTTATATATGTATATAATATTATAAGTTATGAGTAATGGTTCAAAAAAACTAACAACAGTTCAGTTAGAAGAAGATCTACTTCAGCAGTTTAAATTTACCTGTGTAAAATATAAATTTTCTTTTCAAAAACTTGCTTCACGAGCAATTTTTCTTTATATTACAGATAAGGAGTTTAGAGATTTAATTCACCAACAGACAGACACAAAAGTTAAATAAGTTTCATGCAAGAAAAAATTGGTTACTTGAAAAAAGAAGAGCGTAAAAAGATCTTACTTTTATGCGACGATATTAGAGTTCATTCTGGTGTCGGAACAATGGCTAAGGAAATTGTCCTAGCAACAGCACATCGTTATAATTGGGTTAATTTAGGAGCTGCAGTAGTACATAAAGAAGAAGGTACTGTTATAGACCTATCTGAAGACACTACTATAGAAACAGGAGTAGTAGATGCTTCCGTTAAAATTTACCCAAGCACAGGATATGGAGATCCTTTTAAGCTTAGAAAGCTTTTAAAAGATGAAAAACCTGATGCTATTTTTATCTTTACAGATCCAAGATACTGGGTATGGTTATTTGATATGGAAAGAGAGATTAGATCAAAAATACCTATTTTGTATCTTAACATTTGGGATAACTTTCCAGCTCCTATGTACAACAAACCTTACTACGAATCAGTAGACTTATTAATGGCTATCTCTAAACAGACTAAGTTAATTAATGAGCTTGTACTTGGAGAAGCTGCTCAAGATAAAGTTATTAAGTACGTACCTCATGGAGTAAATGAGAAATATTTCTTCCCAATTGATGAACAATATGAAGATTGGGATAAGTTTTTAGACTTTAAGAAAGAAGTATTCAAAGGAAAAGATATACAGTACGTTGTATTCTTTAACTCACGAAACATACATAGAAAGAAAGTTGAAGACTTAATCTTAGCTTATAGATTCTTCTGTGATAATGTAGGAGTAGAAGCAGCTAAAAAATGTGCATTAATTTTACACACTCAGGTAGTAGATCAAAACGGTACAGATTTAGCAGCAGTTAAAGAAGCGTTATGTGACCCGTCTTACGTGAATGTATTTTTCTCAGCAGAGAGATTAAACACAGCACAGATGAATTTACTCTATAACTTAGCAGATGTTACTGTACTTCCTTCTGCAAACGAAGGATGGGGATTATCTTTGACTGAGTCTATGATGGCAGGTACAATGATTATTGCTAACGTAACAGGGGGTATGCAAGATCAGATGAGATTCTCTAAAGATGGTAAGTGGGTTGAATTAAATAAAGACTTCCCATCTAACCATAGAGGTACTATTAAAGAGTGTGGAGAATGGGCAGTACCTGTATTTCCTTCTAACTTGTCAATAGTTGGATCACCACAGACACCTTACATCTTTGACGATAGATGCTCTCCAGAAGATTTAGCTCTAGCAATAGAAAAAGTCTACAATATGACACCGGAAGAGCGAAAGAGTAGAGGAGCAGAAGGACGTAAGTGGGTATTATCAGATGAAGCAATGATGACAGCTGCAAATATGGGTAAGAACGTTATTGCTGCTATTGATGAGACTTTTGAGAAGTTCGAACCTAGAGAAAAGTATGACCTTATTAAGGTAAGTGCTTTAGATACAAATTACATTCAACATAAATTAAGCAAATATAGTTATGAGTAAAATAAAAGTCGTAGTAAGTTGTCCAATAGATACCTACTCTGGGTATGGAGCAAGAGCAAGAGACTTTGTACAAGCTCTTTTAGAATTAAATAAATACGATGTACGAATTTTATCACAACGATGGGGTAATATTAGACAAGGTTATTTAGAAGATCATAAAAGAGATGACCTATCTAGCTTAATTATACCTCAGTTAACATATGAACCAGATGTATGGATTCAGATTACAGTTCCTAATGAATTCCAGAGAGTAGGTAAATATAATATCGGAGTAACAGCCGGTATTGAAACTACCTTAGCATCTCCACAATGGGTAATGGGATGTAATGTTATGGATTTAGTGATTACATCTTCAAAGCATTCTAAATTAGTTTTTGAAGAGAGTAAGTACGATATGATCGATCAAACAAAAGGTACTACAGAAAAGATCGAATTAAGAAAACCTGTAGAGATTCTTTTTGAAGGAGCAGATACAAACAAGTACGCTCCTCTAGCATTACCTGCAAAATTTCAACTGAAAGATATACCAGAAAACTTCTGCTTCCTAACCGTAGGACATTGGTTACCGGGTTCGTTAGGACATGATCGAAAGAATATTGGATTACTTGTTCGACTATTCTTAGAGACATATAAGAATAAGCCAAATCCGCCAGCTCTTATTTTAAAGACAAGTATGGTTACTTCTTCTATTATGGATCGAAATAGAATTCTAAGTAATATTGATAAGATTAAAAATGAGGTTAAAGGTACTTTACCTAACATATACTTACTACATGGAGATCTATCAGATGAAGAGATGAACGAATTATATAATAACCCTAAAGTAAAAGCTATGATTAGCTTAACTAAAGGAGAAGGATTTGGAAGACCTTTATTAGAATTTAGTTTAGTAAATAAACCAATCATCGCTTCAGCTTGGTCTGGACATGTAGACTTCCTAGATAAAGAATTATCTATATTAGTAGGAGGAGAGTTAAAACCACTTCATAAAAGTTCTATACAGAATGAAGTACTTGTAGAAGGTAGTAGCTGGTTCTTCCCTTATGATAATCATGCTATGGCAGCTATGAAAGAGGTACAGAAAAACTACGATAAGTATAGAGTTAATGCTAAGAAATTAGGATATAGAAATAGAAATAACTTTAGCTTTGATAAAATGAAAGAGGAATTAGATAACATGCTGACAAAGTACTTACCTGAATTTCCTAAGCAAATTGAGCTAAAGCTCCCTAAATTAAATTTACCAAAACTAGAAAAAATAGATTAATATGGATACTTTAACAACCTGTAAAAGATGCGGCGGTAATGCTTGTTATGAACAGCATATAGATGAAGCTACAAAGACCTGGTTATGTATGGCTTGCGGTTTCACTACTTCAACAGTAATGCAGGATAACGGAGCAGTTGTAAAAACAGCTGTAGAGTCCTCACCAGAGTTATATAAAGACTTAAAATTCGTAGACGATACCAACCTTGCATGGTTACCTGCTACTATAACAATTCCAGAAAAAGGAATGGTATTCTTAGACGGTACAACTGCTAAGGATTGGGTATGGGCTGGAGTACGAGCAATCAAACTAACACAAGAAGAAATTGATAGCAAAAAGTACCCTGAAGGACATAATTTTAAAATGGATATGCAAAACTTAAAGCAATTCGGACAGAGAGATTTTATGGATGCTTTAGAGTATATCGGATTCTTTCAAGTAGAAATGTAATATGAAAATTAGTTATGCGATAACCGTTTGCAATGAGTACGAAGAGATTCAAAAATTAGTAGAGTTTCTTCGTACCAAGAAACGTATACATGATGAAGTAGTAGTTTTATACGATCAAAAGAACGGTGACGAGCGAATAGCTAAATGGTTAACTAAACAGAATATTTACCCAAATATTCAATTTTGGAGAGGACTAGGATTTGATGGTCATTTTGCTGATTGGAAAAATAAACTAACCGAATACTGTACTGGAGATTATATCTTTCAGATTGATGCAGATGAAATGCCATCTGAAAGTTTAATTAACATAATACCTGATGTTATTGATATGAATTCTGACAACGATGTTTACTTGGTTCCTAGAATCAACACAGTAGAGGGGTTAACTCAAGAACATATTAAAAAATGGGGATGGAAAGTAGATGAAAACGGTTGGGTAAATTTTCCTGATTATCAATGGCGTATTTGGAAAAATAAACCTGAAATCAAATGGGTTAATAAAGTACACGAACGTTTAAGCGGATTTAAAACCTACTCAGTATTACCTGCAGACGCAAGCTTTTGTTTACACCATCCAAAAGACATAGCTCGTCAAGAAAAACAAAATAGTTATTACGAAACTTTATAGTTATGAATATATACGTAGACATAGATGAAACAATTTGCTACTACGAAGGAGAAAGAGAATACCAATACGCTATCGGCATTCCAGAAAATATAGAGAAAATTAATAAACTCTACGAAGAAGGAAATACGATTACATATTGGACTGCAAGAGGAACTGTACATAGAGATAGGATACCTGAGTACGAAGATTTAACTTTATATCAATTGAATGCATGGGGTGCAAAATTCCATCATCTAATTGTAGGAGAAAAACCTGCTTACGATTTAATTATCTGTGATAAAAGTAGGAGAATCGAAGAAATTTAATTATATTAAGATATGAAAAAGACTTATATTATCGCCGAGATCGGAATCAACCATAACGGTGATCTCAAAAATGCACTTAGGCTTATTGATATTGCTGCCGCTGCAGGATGTGACGCTGTTAAGTTTCAGAAAAGAAACCCAGATGTATGCGTTCCAGAGCATCAGAAAAATATTATGAGAGATACTCCATGGGGTCAAATGACTTATTTAGAGTACAAGTATAAAGTAGAGTTTGAAGCACCAGAATACAACGCCATCGCTGCTCATTGTGAAGCACACGGTATAGAGTGGTCTGCATCTCCTTGGGATATGGATTCTTTAGAATTCTTAAAGCAGTACGATGTACCTTTCTTAAAAGTTCCATCAGCTATGTTAACTAACGATGAGTTATTAGAAGGATGTGTAGCATCAGGCAAGCGAGTTATATTCTCTACAGGAATGTCCACCAAAGAAGAGATTGATCATGCAGTAGCTGTATTACGTAAAGCTAAACTTGTACACAATAATCCACATAAAATCGGATTACTACATTGTAACTCTACATACCCTGCTCCTATTAATGAATTAAACCTATCAGGTATTCAGACCTTACAAAGTGAATACCCAGATTTTGAAATTGGTTATTCAGGTCATGAATTTAGATTAGGTACTACAGTAGCGGCTGTATACTTAGGAGCTTCTATTATTGAACGTCATATTACATTAGATAGACAAATGTGGGGTTCTGATCATTTAGCATCGGTAGAACCACAAGGTCTCTTCAAACTAGTAAGTGGTATTAGAGAATTAGAACAAGCTTACGGCGACGGTGTAATACAAGTAACCGAATCAGAAAAACCAGTAAGAGCTAAACTAAGAGGATAATGTTAAAAGTAACAAATAACGAAACCTATATTATAGCAGAGATTGGACAAAACCATAACGGAGATGTTCAAATCGCTAAGAAGATTATTGATCAGTTGGATAGATATCCTTATGATGAAATCTCAGGTAATCGTTTAAATAAGGTTAATGCAATTAAACTTACTAAAAGAGATTTAACTGAAGAGTTATCTGAAGAAGGTATGAAAAAGCCTTACACAGGTAAGCATTCATTTGGAGCTACTTACGGAGAGCATAGAGAGTTCTTAGAACTAAGTTACGAAGAGCATGTAGAGTTAGGTCATTACATTAAAAGCAAAGGCTTTGAATTTGTAGAGACTTTATGCTCAGTAAAAACTTTACAGTTACTTGATATGATTAAGGTTGATAAAGTTAAAGTAGCTTCTAGAGATCTTACAAACATTCCTCTATTAAAAGCTTTAGCAAAGAGACCAGAACCAGTTATACTTTCTACAGGTATGGCGGATAAGATGGACTTAATAAATGCTATTAAAGTCTTTCAAGAAGAAGGAAAAGTAAATGTATCAATACTACATTGCTTATCTCAATATCCAGCTGAGTATGAAAAACTCAACTTACATACAATACCCTACCTTATAGAGACCTTCCCGTACATTAAGATTGGGTATTCGGATCATAGTTTAGGAACTCATATACCTGTAGCAGCAGTAGCAATGGGAGCGGAGATTATCGAAAAACATGTTACCTTAGACCGTAGCATGAAAGGAACAGATCATGCTGGCTCAGCAGATATAGAGACGTTTTTTAATATGGTTCACGATATTAGAACATTAGATTTATCTTTTGGAGAGTTTGAGATAGCAAGAGACCCTGTAGTAACAAGTGCTAAAGACAAGTTAGAAAGATCCTTGGCATTGAAAGTAGATAAAGCAAAAGGAGAAATTATCACAGAAGAAGACTTACATATGATAAGTCCTGGTGATGGTTTAAAATGGCAGCACCGTCATATGTTTGTAGGTAAACCAGCTTCTGAAAATTACAAAGCAAATACGTTACTTAGCTAATGCAATATTTAATTGACGAAAATTTTAATTACGACAAATACTCCGGAAGTTCTCTTCTAATAGTAGGAGGTGGACCTTCTACAAATGAAGTTAAGTGGGAGAATATTAAGACAGATTATATCTGGAGTTGTAATGATTTTTACCTCAATGAACGTACCCTAAAAACTAAATTTGATTTAGTAACATTAGGTAACTTAGTTAACTTTAAGAATGAAGCTTTATTAGAGTATTTAACTGTAAATGAAGAGTGTAAAATCTTATTTGAATTAGAGTATCTTTACAATACGACCCTCACAGAGAACCAGGCATTCTTAGAGAGATTCAAAGGAAGATATTACTTTGGACGTAACGATAAAGAATACACAGGGTTGGTAGGTCCTCCAAGTCGTTTAATGGTTCTAGCTGCTAATATAGGCATCTCAGAAATATACTATGTAGGTATAGATGGATTTGATCCTAGTATGAAAAATAAGCATGCTTTCACAAAAGAACCAGGACTAAGAGAAGGAGCAGTTAAAAATAAATACGAAATGTATTATGAAGGTATAACAGGCTTCTTAACTAGAATAAGTAACGATTTTAAAAATATAACATTTTACAATCTAGGAGAAATGGCACAATCCCATAACATACCTAGTTTTGTTTCTAAACATATAAACCCATTACCTAAACATATAAAAGAATTGTTATGAAAAATGTAGCAGAAGTCGCTTTTATAGTACAAGCAAGACTTAATAGTCAAAGAGTACCACGTAAGATGGTAAAACCTTTTGCTAATACAAACTTATTTGAGTTAGTGTTAGATAAGCTTTTACAATCATCTATAATTCCTAGAAATAATATTATAGCATCTGTTCATGAAACTGAGCTATCTAGTATTGCTTCAGAGAAGGGAGTATTCGTATTTGATAGAAGTTATGAATCAGCTAACAACGATAATAGTCTTCAAAAGATCTACGAATGGCATGATAAGTTACCTTCTTTTTACAAGTACGTAGTTATTATTTCCGGATGTAATCCTTTATTAACTACTCATACTATTGACTCGTTTGTAAGACAGTTCTTAACACAAGAAGAAGAAAACTTATTTGCAGTTATAGAAAAAAAGCAATACTACTGGAATAAAGAAGGAATGTTAGTAACTCCTTGGCCAGAAGATCAGACTATAATGAATACAAAAGCAGTAGAGCCTACTTATGAAGCAGCTCACGTACTGTATGCTTCAAGATTAGATTTAATTGCACAAGATAGGTTTATGGGAGATTTTCAAGCACCCGGAGGAATCAAATTATTCACTATGCCAGAATTAGAAGCATTCGATATTGACTATGACTGGCAGTTTAAAGTAGGAGAGGTTTTATATAATGAATTCAGCAACACCCAGCGTATTAGCTAAAATACATACATCAGGAGATTCTTTTGATAGAATACAAGCATTAAAGGATGCATATAAAGGACAAACTGCTTATCTAGTAACCTGTGGACCTTCTCTATTATCACATGACAGAGATACTCTTATAGAAAAATTAGAAGGTAAGTTAGTTATTGCATGTAAGCAGTCTTACGAGTATATAAAAGAGGTAGTAGATTTTCACTTACTATCTGTCTACAACTATCAACCTTACGAATACTTTTCTGAGAATACAATCAGACATTGGCAATTAACTGCTATGAATATTCAAGGAGAGTTAGATAGAATACAGCAATGGAATCAACGAATTGATTTAGCTATTCCAGTCTATTCTACTCCTTGGGTTACTAAAGACCAGACTACTGCTTATACTAGAAATTTTGATAACTGGAAATTATACGGTGAAGGTAAAGTAGTATGGGGACCAGGTATAATGTATGAATCAGGGTTTCCTTTAGCATTACATTTAGGATGTACAGACATTGTAACTATTGGATGGGATATTGGAGACTTGAGTAAATACCCTTCTAAGAATTTAATGTCAGTAGATGAGAATTGGATAGACCAGCATGCTAAAGAATTATACAAAGTAGATGTAGGAGGAGGACCTGAATATGAAGAGCTTTTACATACGATAGAATGTACGGACAAAATGTATGATTGGTTCTTGGAAAATGAAATAAAAGTTCGTATCTTATCAGAATCAAATCCTGCTGATAAAAGGTTTGAACGTATTACTTTAGAACAGTTATGATATTATTCCAAATGCACATAATGTGGTATGAAGCCGAGATGGTTAATGAAACTCTCGACTCAATCCAAGCTGCTCTAAAACAAGTACCTGATCTAGATGTGCGTTTAAAATTCTGTATTAACAAACAGACATACTTAGAGAAACCAGAAGTAGGAACAGTAGATGAGATGGTAGGTAAATTTATAAACCACCCATTGATGAGTAGAGTTGAAATCTGGGAGAAAGATGACAGGTCTGAGTTTTATAATATAGCTGACTGGAGACGAGAGATCTATAACCCAAAAGCTAAGTATGTAGTTTGGGGGGAGACAGATACCTTACTACCAGTAGACTTCTTCTATATCCTTCAGCATACTGAAATAGAAACACCACACTTACTCACCTTTGCTTCTAGACCAATGTGGGATAATAGCTGGGATATTGTTACGCATAAAAACCTACAAGGTTATAGCAAGCCATGTAAATGTGGAGATAACCATAGAGAAGATTGTATAGAGCTTTTAGAAGCTCCTTTTAAATATAAGGATGTAATAACACAAGAGCAGTTAGATAGCTTTAATCAAGAAAGCGATATAGAGATGCAACAAGTTCCATTAAAGATTGATGGATCTCTTTTATGTATCTCTTCTGGAGTACCTTATCCTTGGATACCTGCTGATATGCATTTTGTACGAGAGGATACTTGTGCAGAGAATTTCTTCAAAGCTAAATTAATACCTCAAGTTTGTATAACAACTAGACTAAAAGGACATAACTACTGGCATCCAAAGAAGAGAGTGAATACATCAGCTACTCGAAATGACGAGTTGTTTAAAGTATATGCAAAGAAAAGTGAAGACGCAATGATAAAATTTCTAAGAGAAGTATATGAATCTAGTAACAATATATAGGATAAGCGATTATAGTAATCCAGAAAAGGTTAAACCTGATTATGCAAGTAAAGAAGATTGCTTAAGAGTATATGTAAGAGAGTTTACAAATAAGAATTTAATTGTACTATGTGATAATGTTACAAAAGAAACTTATGACATGGTTAGGAAATATGTAGAAGAGGAAAACATACACCTTACTAAAAACGGTAATACAGGATCTTTTCTAGCTAGCTTACAACTAGCACATAATATAATTAAAGAAGGATTAGCACCTGAAGATACTGTTTTCTATTTTCTAGAAGATGATTACCTACACAGAAGAAGAGCTTATTTTATACTAATGGAAGCTTTTAGAGAACTAAACGCTGACTACGTAACACTTTATGACCATCCAGATAAGTATCAAAACTTTAAAGATCCAAGATACCAATGGGGCCATGGAATGGTAGATATTGAAGAAGATGGAATAAGAAAACCAGGAGTGATTTACAACACAGGTATGCAAGATACTATCTACGTGAGTAAATCAACTCATTGGCGTACAGTAGGTAGTACAACAATGACATGGGCTACTACCGCTAAAAATATTAAAGAAGATTTTGAAGATCTTTGGAAGCTACATGAAGGACAGCCTCTACCAATGGGTGGGACTACCTTTAAGTTGTTAGCTGAGAAAGGTAAAAAGCTACTTAGTCCAATTACTGCATATTCAACTCATGCAGAAGAAAAATGGATGGCTTATTTTGTTGACTGGAAAAAAGAATCATTATGCTAACACATTGTATTAGTACGTATAATAATTTACCGTACTTAAAACTAGCAGTAGAGTCTGTTAGAAAAAATAGCTACTTCAAAGATGCTCCGTTTATTATTCATGCAGAGAATTGTACAGACGGAACCTATCAATGGTTAGCTGATAACGGAGTAAAATATAACCTAACAATTTATATTAAGGATTTAGAACCTTCTGGATTAGGACAAGGTATGAATTTTGTAGCTGAGAAATGCGAAACAGAGTACATTAACTTCCTACATTCAGATTTTTATGTTACTAAGAATTGGGACTTAGAACTACTGAAGGTACACGAAGCTAACCCTGATAAGAAGCTATGGGTTAATTCTTTTAGAATAGAACCTAATATGTTTAACTCTCCAGAAAGACCAGGAACATTACTTGTAAGTCCGAGAGATTTTGGAGCATATGCAGATGATTTTGATAGAGAAAAGTTAGAGAAGTATGCTGAGCTATTTTCACTGATGAATGAATTTGAAATACCAAAAGGAGAAGGAGTTTCTGGCTTAGTAAAAAAATCAGTATGGGATGAAGTTGGAGGAAATGATCCCTTATTTGCTCCTACTAGTTGGGATGATATGGATTTATTTTTACGAATGTTACAAGCAGGAGTAGAATTTGTAATGCCTTCTAAATCTGTAGTATGGCATTTTGGAGCTAGAGGTAGTCATCGACTAGAGGAAAACGGAGGACAGTCTTCGGAAAGACAAAAGAAAGCAGAGGCTGAGAATGTAAGAAAATTTTTTAGTAAGTGGAATGGTTTACCGACTTTTGATGCTTATGGAATGATAAACGGAATTAGATAATGGAGAAAATAACATTTTGTATTCCTAGTAAGAATAATCTTAGGTACTTAAAGACTTGTATTAAGTCTATTAGAAAGAATGCATTCAGACCAGATCATGAGATAATCGTATTTGTAGATGCAGATAACGATGGCACAGTAAAATGGCTTGTAGAAAATTCCGACAAGTACAATATTGATTATTTTGTAAATCCAAAATTAGGTAAAGAGTTGTATGGAATAGGTAAAGCATATGACCATTGTATAGAACTTAGTACTACGGATATCTTTATGATATTTCATGCTGATATGATCTTAGGTAAAGACGCTGATTATAATGCATTTAACCAACTACAAAAGAAAACAGTAGTATGTTCTACTAGAATCGAACCACCATTGCATCCAAATGCAGGAGAAAAAATACTAATGGATTTTGGAGTATGGCCGGAAGAGTTTAAAGAAGAAGCTTTTAATGAGTTTGTAGTTAGAGAGAATAAATCAAGTCAAGTAACAGAAGGAATCTTTGCACCATGGATGATGTATAAAGAAGATTACTTACTATTAGGAGGACATGATCCTATACTAAAATCAGCTAGGGAGGATTCAGATATATTTAACAGAATGCTTTTAGCAGGATTTAACTTTGTACAACCATGGTCAAGTTTAGTATACCATTTTACAGGCAGAGGCGGACAATTCCAGCATGGAAGCGTAGGTGAAAAGAAAGACGAAGAATGGCAACAGCTTATGAACAACTCTACTAGAGAGTTTATACGAAAATGGGGTTCTAACGTGAAACACACGTCGCTAATGAAGCCAATTGTAAGCCCTAAATACAATATAGGTTTTGCAGTTAAACACTGTAATTTACAATTATTAGACGCTTTAGAACCTTGGTGTGACAGAATCTACACTGATGACGAGTTGCAGATTATATTTGCAGCATATTACGAATATGAACATAAGAGAACTAGTTACGATCTTAAGAAAAGAGTATTAACATTAGGATATCAGAATCCACATGAATACGATGACGTTGTAGTAGAAATTGACGGAAAGACATTTACTAATCAAGACTTTCAAGTACTACAGCAACTTCCAGATATTTTGCAAGAACAAGGACAGCCAGGTAAGTTTAAATTAGGAAATATGGTAATAACAGTTCATCAACTAGAAGAGCACCAAAATTCTCTAATACAAATATCCTAAGCTATTTATTTACATAATTGAAAACATTTCAAACACTATGGACTATATAAAAGAAATTAAACAAATAATAGGTGAAGCAGCAAAAGTAAACTTTGCTGGACATTCATTTATCTTAAAGGTAGATGTAAACGAAGATCCTCAGAAGAAAGGTATCAAAGTACAGTTCTTACCTACTGAATTTGGAGCAATCACTCCTACAGAACAGAACGATATTGCTATCGAGTTAGAAGAAAGACTTGAAAAAGGTCTAGCAGAGTTTGGAATGAGAGTAGAGAGAGACCGTAACCTAAAAGATAAAACTATCGTAGGATTCTTTATCTATATCGAATACATAGATAAAATTGTACGTCAGGCGTTAGCAGGACAGAATCCAAGTGCATCAGCCGCTCCAGAAGAAGCTCCAGAAGATAAGTTAACAGCTTAGAAATTATAATAACAGGTTACTTTAAATTGATTAGATATGAATGAGAAAACTGCTATAAGATCAATTGTAAAGAACTACTTAAAGGTTAGTTTTAAACTAAAGCTTAAAGAACAAGATAGAACTCTTATGAATAAGAAGCTGTTTATAGAGACCTTGACTATTTTAAGAGAAATAGAAGATAGGAGAGATTTTATGGAAGAGGAGATTGGACTTGACCCTACAGTGTATGAAGAGAAATTCATACAGGTTATTGAAAATCTCTTTAAGATGATATTTAATAAGCAACAAATGACGTTGATTAATCTCTACCTTTTCGATCTAGTTCACGATCAAGAGTGGGATGGAAAACTGAAATTAGATTTAAAAATAGGAAGTGGGGAAGTACAGCAACAGGTATTCAATTTCAGAACTCCAGCAGAGGTTTGGGACGTTATAGAACTACTTAAATAAGTCTTTATCTAACGATAAAGGAGAAGTATGTTCACGCTGTCTTTTAGTACCAACTGGTGCGGTAGTCTTAGAGATAGTATAACCAAATGAAGAACAGATAACAAGAATAGAAAGTATTAAGTTTAACATATTATAATTATTTTAATATAACTAGTACTAAAAAACCAATAAACACTAAAAAAATATAAGATTCTAAAGACCTTAATAAAAGTTCTGTAAATTTTAATAAAATGATTTCCATAGATTTAAAAAAGTATAAGTCTCTTGATCAAGCATTAAAGGCTTATAAGCAAAAACATAACAAATTAGGTATAGTAAAAGAGCTAAGAGACCGCCAGGAATTTGTTAAACCTTCAGTTAAAAAGAGAGCTCAAAAATTAAAAGCACAGTATATACAGAAAAAATTTGGACCTAAAGAATAGGGAAATTCTTTTTAAAAAGTAGTGGCTTTAGAACTATATATTTCATATCTTTATGAACTATAAATTTAAAACGGTTATAATATGCAATTAGAAATGATTAACTGCACAAAGTGCAACTCCTTGATGCCTAAGTTGAGAAAAGAGAAATACGGATATTCTTTCTGTGTTAATTGCTCAACAGAAAAACCCTTAATGGCTAGAACAGTCACATTTGGTACTGGAGACGATATCTGGACTGATACGGAAATTATAACGCAAGATCAAGCTCAAAGAATTCTAGAATTAGAAGCTAATGCTCTAGGTAGAAAAGTAGTAGGTGAGATTGAAGCGTTAGACTTCGATACAGAAGAAAGCCCAGTATCTCAATCTGTAAGTCCAATTATAAAGCGTCTAATCGACGAAGACGAGATGGATGATCAATCAGCTTTTGTTTACGATGCAGACTATGATTCTGTAGAGGAAGAAGAAGATGATAAAGATGATATCTCAGATGATTAAAAATGGCTAGACCTTCAAAAATATTATCTAAAGAAGATGTACTACGTGCAATGAAGATGACTCGCTCTAATCGAGCAGCAGCTAGATATCTTCATGTTTCGTATAACCATTATAAAAAGTATGCTAAGCTTTATAAAGATGAAGATAGCGGATTAACTTTACTTGAGACACATCTTAACCAGTCTGGTAAAGGTATTCCTAAGTTTTTAAGTAATGGAGGTAAAGAGCCGCCTTTGATGGATTTGATAGAAGGAAGGATACCTGTAGAGCATTTTGATGCAAAGAAGATTAAGCAGAGAATTATATTTGAAGCTTTAATTGAAGAAAAATGTAACAAATGTGATTTCAGTGAAAGAAGGGTATTAGATAATAAGATACCTTTGATCTTAAACCACAAAGACGGTAATCAACGTAATTACCATTTAGATAACTTAGAGTTTCTATGCTATAACTGTTCATTCTTATATGCTGCATCTCCAATCACAGATGCTCAAGTAGATGGAATGGAAGACTATGTACCGTCTAAAGAAGAGTTTACTTGGGAGTTAGATGAATACCATCTTGAGCATTTAAAATCTTTAGGACTGTACAAAGAAGAAGAAGAAAAGCCAATCGGTCACGAGTATATAACACGCCAGTAATATTTATGTACATGGAAGATAAATCAAAAAAAGGAAAACCTAAATTAAAAGGTAAGAGACCAAAGCCTCTAGAAAGAAAGGTAGCAGATGATTTAATCAAGTTACATGAACGTAATGAGAAGTTACGAGAGAAGAATATTAAGACGGACTTTTTTAAGTTATTCTAGTTGGAATTCAGCAGAAAAGTTCGTACATTTATTAACTAAAGGAAGTAATTATGATATACAAGTTTAATAAGAATTCTCTAAATTTTGAAAAGACAAGTAAATTCAAATTATTAATACGCCCTATACTTGCAACAGCTATAATAACGGGAGTGTTTGGATATACAGCAAAACAGGAAGCAAGCATTCCAGAAGAGCAGAAACTAATTGTCTTAAAAGAGATTAATCAATTCTCAGAAGATCGATTAGTTGAAAAGATTGCAGGATTGAATTTTAGATTTCCTCATATTGTTTTAGCACAGGCTAAATTAGAATCAAATAATTTCCGTTCTTACTTATTTAAAGAGAATAATAACTTGTTTGGTATGAAGTTAGCAAGCTCTAGATTAACCTTAGCAAAAGGATCAGAGCATGGCTATGCTTCTTACGAGAACTGGAATGAGTCTTTAATGGACTACGCTTTATATTACTCTAGCTACTTAAAAAATATTAGAACAGAGAGAGAATATTATCAGTTCTTATCTAAGTTTTATGCAGAGGATGTTGCTTATGTAGAAAAAGTACAGAATTTAATTATAAAAGAAAAACTCAAATCTAAATTTTAAAAAACAAAAACAGGTTATGATTAGCATTTTTGAAAAAATCGAAAACTATTTTAAGCGTAAACCAAAGTACAACGATAAAGAAGTAAAGCTTCTAGAAGTAGTTACTAAGATGGTTACAAGCCCTGACGTTGATTTAGTATGTAATCCAATGAATGGTGTGTATTATATCTCAAACGAGAAGATCCATTATTATATGAAAGTTACTGAGTTTGAGATTAGTATTACTAATACAAAGTTTAACTACACTCATGTATACTCTAGCGGTTTTGGAGCAGAAGTGTTAGGATTGGTAAGAAATGCTATTGATCAGCAAGTTGAAGAGTTTGATAGAAAGGTTTTTACTAACGAAGTAAACCTCTTAACGAATATAGAAAAAGCCATCCGATAATATGATAGAGATAAATGTAGAAAACTATGACGAGTTAGATCAAATATTTAGCCCAGGTAATGAAGTCTTGATTGAAGGGATGTATAAAGCAGTCGACCAGGCTTATAGAGAAGGTAAATCATCTGCTGAAGTATTTAGAATAACAGTAGGTGAAGCTGATTATAGCTATGAAGTAAGTGTTCCTAGAGAAGAATGGCACAACGTATTAGAAACAGTCTTAGCATTCTTTCATAAAGAAGAAAGAACAGATGAATGTATCGATGTATGGCAACTACAGGAGGGAATTAAATCTGGAAAAGTTAATAAGAAAAAAGTTGCAAATAAGAAACAATAATCATATATTAAATTATATAAACAATTAAACAGTTATAAGATGAATTACACACAGAAGATCTCAAAGATCGCAAGCAAGCGCCGTAACGGTGATGTTCCACGTATTAGTGAAGTATTAGAGAACAACTACAGTACTTCTCACATTACAAATGTATTAAATGGAGTTCGTTTCAACGATCGTATCGTTAACGCTGCTTACCGCTTGTTGTATCGCAGAGAAAGCAATGCTACTAAGATTAGCAAATTGACAACAAAGTTGACAGAAACTAAGTCAATGGTTGCTGCTAAGTAAGCAAAGTAGAATGTAGAAAGAGGCCTCCTTTTAGGGGGTCTTTTTTTGTTCTTTCCGGAAAAATAAATTAAAAAGTAGTGGCTTTTCTGAATCTTTTTTCGTAATTTAAGGTATATTAGAAAGATAGATAAAAATAAAGGTTATGATGAATAAATTAAGCAGTAAGAAAGTAGCAGAGATCGTAGCAGAATTCGGAGAATTTGAAATCGGTCAAGTAATGGGAGGTAACAATGATGTTTACCTTCGCTTTGGGTACTGGAGACGCGTTAATGCAACCAAGCTTCAGGAAATGTTAGGATTTGGATTTAAGGTTGTCGAAGATGATATCGACGATGACGATTGTGGTACTTTATATTCATATAAATTAAGATAAGAATATGTCAGAGAAAAGAGGACTTACAGTCAAGATTGAATACCCATTCAATACAGCAGGAGTATTAGAGTGCTACTATCCAGATTCAGATGCCTGGTATAGAACAACAGCTTCTGAGTTTAGAGCATTTGACGGTAGACGTCGAATAACTCAGCCGGAATATGTATCTAGAGCCAATAGAGATATTCCTATGGTTACGGAAGAGTATTACGGACCAGTCTATCATTTGTATACTAACACAATAGTTGAGAGCAAAGGGCTTAATATGATCATAGGAGGTACTAAATGGACGGAAATTTACAATCTACCTTCCGGAAGAAAACAGAAAAAAAATAAGGTGAGTTAGTTGCTTTTCTGCAATTAAGTTCGTACCTTAAGGTATAATAATTAATCAATCACTTAAAAAAAATAGGTTATGTTACAAACATTCAACAAGTCACTCGACGCATTCATGACAAAAGAAGACATCAACAAAGTATGTCCATTAGCATTCGCTTCAGCTCCTACTAATCCTAAAGTAAGTGGGAAGTATTTACACGTTAATACTGAAACAATTATTGACGACTTAGCTAAGTTAAACTGGTTCCCAGTTACAGCTTCTCAGAGAAAAGCTCGTAAGAGTGGATCAAATTCAATCTTCTCTAAGCATATGATCTCTTTCCAAAACCCTGATATTATGATCAAGGGTGCTGACGGAGATGATGCTTTCCCTCGCATTATCATGACTAACTCTCATGATGGTTTTAACTCATTCCAGTTTGCAGTTGGTATCTTCCGACTAGTATGCTCTAATGGGTTGGTTGTAGCAGATGAGCAATTTGCTGACTTCCGTATCCGTCACGCAGGATATACTTTCGAAGAGCTTCGTGGAGTAGTATCTAAAGCAGTTAACGACTTACCTAATAAGGTAGAGGTTCTTAACAAGATGAAGCAACGTATCTTGACTGATGAAGAGAAGATGAAGTTAGCATTAGATGCTATGACGCTTCGTTCTAGTAAACTTCCAGAAGGAACGGTTATGGGTTACGACGATGAAACTCTTCGTGATATGTTGACTCCTAAGCGTACTGCTGACCAAGGAGATGATCTTTGGAAAGTATTTAACGTAATCCAAGAGAAAGTAACTCAAGGAGGTTTTAGTGCTGCACTTCGTGGAGCTAAAGTCCGCAAGGTTCGTAAGATTAAATCTTTCGAGAAGGACTTGAAAGTAAATAAAGAGTTATTCAAACTAGCGACAGCATTGCTTAACTAGTTAGTAAATATAAAGGAGCCGGACTCACCTCCGGCTCTCTTTTAACTTTTGTTTATGCACGAAATTTTACATATATTAGGATTATGCGGTGAAAAGCATTTAAGCTTTCTCGCTTTATTTACAGACCCGATATTAACAACAGAGATATGGAAAATGAGATACTATTTTGGAAGGATGGCGACTACGCTGCAAGGGGTGGTTTCTATGTTAGGAATAACTTAAAAGAATTTTTACAGACTTTGATCGATGCAGGTCATGAACCTGTAGGTATTAAAGTAGACATGGATAGCTTAAATTTAGAAGTAATCGTAAAAGCTACTGAAGATAACACCTTATAAAAAGTAAAATATGATATATTGGTTTACCGGACAGCCTGGAGCTGGAAAGACGACCTTAGCCGATTGGCTATCTACTCACTACCATACTAAAGCTATAAAAATAGATGGTGATGATATTAGAGAGATTTTTGATAACAAAGACTATTCAGAAGCCGGAAGGAGAAAGAATATAGAGCTTGCTCAGAACATGGCTCTATTCCTCCATCATAAAGGCTACAACGTTTTCGTATCGCTTGTATCACCTTATAAAGATCAAAGAGAAAGCTTCAAAGAGAAGCTAGGAAACGGTATAGTAGAACTTTATGTACATGCCTTTGAAGATAGAGGACGTACTCAATTTCATGTAAGTAACTATGAACCACCTACAGAGAATTTTATAGATGTAGATACTACAAATGACAGTCCTTTTGAATCTTATCAAAAAATTAGAGAGAAGTTGGATTCTATGAAATAAAATCATATCTTAAAGTATGAGTCAGAAATATTTAGCTACCGCAGCATTTCAATCTTCCTCAAACGAGGTAAAGTATTCAATGTTTATTGGTAGATGGCAACCTTGGCATGCTGGGCATCGCTGGTTGATCGATCAGAGATTAAATGAAGGTAAGAAGGTTTTACTAGCTATTAGAGATGTAGAACCTGATGAAAGAAATCCTTGGACACCTCAAGAAGTATTACAGAATTTAACACAAGAGTTGTTAGACTTAATACAAGAAGGTCGTCTCAAGATTATTATCATTCCGGATATTGAATCTATTAATATCGGACGAGGAGTTGGTTACGATGTTATTGAACATGTACCACCAGAAGAAGTTAGAGAGATATCTGCTACTGCTGTTCGTAAGAAGATGAAAGAGGAGGGTAGGTTGTGATAGTAGAGAAGAGAAGACACATCGCTAAAACGATTAGCTATAGAGTAGTTAGTACTGCTATCGGATTTGCTACGATGTGGGCCGTGACTGGTTCAATTAAATTTGGAGCAGCATTTGGAGTAGCAGAGTTACTTTGGAAACCAGTCCAATATTACATACATGAACGTGTTTGGTATAAATGGATTAAATATGGATTAAAAAAAGATAAATGATATACCTAGTAACCTTTATTCTATTTACAGGAGTCCTATATTATCTTATTGGTTGGAATAAAATTATCGAAAGATATAAAATGTTTCTCTTAAAAGATTACTGGACAGACTATAATGTGATTGAATTTTGTGCCTGGATGGCCAAAGCTCTTATCATAGTACCTGGGTTAATATTTGGAATAGAGATATGGTGGCTTCATTTTTTAACCTTGACTACATCTTCAGCTTTAATATGGGCAAGTATGCGAAAGAGTCTCCCGACTCTAATCGCATTTAATACTATTTGGATCTGTATATCATTAACGATAATACTGAGACACCTATTTAATTAAGTATGGATTTAAAGGAGATCATTTCAGCATGGATTATTAAACATAACCCTTCAGAATTACAGCAGCAACTAGCTGTAGAAAGGTATGCAATATGTGAGCAATGCTCCTCTAAATCTAATATTTTACTACAGAAGAAATGGACTGAACATTGTTCTGAATGCGGCTGTCCGCTACAAGGTAAGATTTTTACTCCAAAATACGATGGATGCCCATTAGGTAAGTGGAGAGATGTTGAGGATAGGTATTTAGTAAAAGATATAAAAAAAGAAAAAACTGCTATATGATAGATCAACTTATCCAGATTGATAACTTCTTAGCAAAGCCAGATGAAATTAGAGAAATGGCTTTAAGATTGAAGTATACAGCTTCAGACGAGACTACGGGTTGGAAAGGTTACCGAGCTTTACAGCAATCTCTTTATAACGACAAAATAGTAGAGTATGTTAAACAGGAAGTAGATGGATCTTTGTACAGTAGTAACTTTGATACATACTTTCATTATACGTTAGCTGATACAAAAGAACAAGTACCTTCTTTTAATAAGACTAAGATACATAGAGATTCTGGAATGGATTACGCAGGTGTTATATACCTTACACCTAATCCTCCACCAAACTCAGGTACAGTTTTTTATGATGATAACTACAGTATCATACATACGGTAGAAAATGTTTATAACAGATTTATATTCTATCCTTCTAGGATTTTGCATGCAGTAGAAGATACATTTGGAGATTCTATAGAAAACGGAAGATTAACATTTACAATCTTTGTAGGGCTTCCTCAAAAGAAAACAAAATCTCTCTTATGATAGTACAAAAAATACAATTAACAGATACCTTAGAGATTTACAAAGCTACATACGATTGGAAATACTCAAAAGAAAGTATTATACATAGGATAAAGCAAAATAATTTTCTATTAGGATTAACTGATGTAAATACAACAGAAATAAAGTTAAGATCTGTAGAGCTAGATTACATAGCTAATTTTGGATACAGTATAGCAAAAGCTTTACCAGGTTTACCAGTTGATTGGAACGGAAGCTGGACAGGCAAAACTTGGAGTTATATTCAACGCCCAAACTCTATTGCTCCGTCTCAAGATTGGCATACGCACAACGCTGCTATCAACTTCCCAGACAGCCCAATTAACGCTCCTGTCTTAACTGATTGGACATATTGCTTTTATGTACAGGTACCTAAAGATTTACAAGGAGTAGAAGGAGCTCTTTCTCTTATGGATCAGAAAGGTAAGGTTGTTAATATAGTTCCACAAGAAGGAGATATCATATTCTTTAGAGGGAATGTTAAACATAAACCAGTATTATCACCTTCTTCTAAAGAAGACCGAGTTGCGTTGTGTTCTAATATTAGCTTTAATACACCAAAACTTATTTAAGCGTCTTACCTATTTATAATAAACTCAATAAATTAAAATTACCATATGAAAGCTGTTTTAATAGGAAGCGATTTTTTGTTAGACGATAACGGAAATGCGAAAATATTAGAGATGAACACGAATGCAAGCGTATACCAAAGTATGCTTCCTCATTTAGATTTCTCACCTGTTATAGAATTAATAGAACAGAACTCAATTACTGAAGTTGTTTATATATTTAGTAATGAACATATAGTAACAGATCCTAATTTAAGATTAGACTTAACACCTGGAAGTAAATTACAACATATTTGCCAGACTCTAGGAATAACATATACACCCTACCAGGTTAATAGAAATTCAACTACAGTACCCTATATTGAAGATGCACCTAATAAATTAATATTTAGACAAGCTTTCGATTCAACTGCTTTAATTGATGATGAGTATTGTGCAAATAAGCTTAATTTACAAGAACTTATTAAAAATGAACCATATACAGTAGGTACTTATGCTTCATCTACTTTACATAATATAAATACATTAAATAGCTTTGCTTCTAAAGAACCTAATATTGTATTGAAAGCAAAACAACCGATGTATGATGGAAAACGTTACCCAGAAGTACATTATGTTACTACTACCGAACAATTAGATGAACTAAAAGAAAATTGCGAAGCTAATTACTACTTACAGGAGTTTATTAATTCAGATAATAATAAAGTACAAGGTAAGTATTCTATTATAAGATCTTTTGATTTAATATACGGAAGTGCTTTAGACGTATTACATTTAGGGTCTTACCATCAAAGCTCTGCTATAACTACAGACATATGGCCTAATGAATATGTTAGCGGTAGTACCAGAATGACGAATAAAGCAAGAACAAAATGGCTAACTAAACCTGTAGATGATCAGCAGAGAATGTACCATTTAGATGATGAAACTAAAGTAGTTGCTGCAAATGGAGATTATTTACTTCCATCTCAACTTTACCAAGGATTGCAAGTAAAGTCTGCTGCTTTTAGTAACTTCCCAACTGGATCTATTGTTGATATTTTTGCTCATACGTCTTCCTTCCAAGAAATGCATGATAGCCTTGTTATAAACACAGCTGAAGTGATAGACTTATATAGTGCTAGCTTTGAGGGAGTTTTCGTAAATGTAACACTAGAAGACGGTACAACCTGGGATGATACTACTAGATCAACTGTATATGTAGAAGCAAGCGGAAGTACAAAAACCCGATTTAAGGCTTTAGCTCAAGTAGATTTAGGAGATAAAATTATCGTTGTCAACCATAATACCGATGAATTAGAGAAAAAAGAAATTACTCAATTAGAACCTGTTTTCGGTACAAAGATAATTTACGAAGTAGACGTAGAGGATCAGGATATATTTTTATCAGTCTTGAATGAAGAGCAAGGCACTGCACTAGTACAACACAACCCATGCTGGTGTAGTGGCTACAACTGCGGATGGTGGACTTGCCAGAGTTACTGTTCACCATGTAGTGGTTGTTTTATCGGAGAAACTCTTATAGAAACAACAGAAGGAAGTAAACAAATTAAAGATATCCAGATTGGAGATTTAATAGACTCGTATGACGTAGCTACAAACACAATAGTTACAAAGAGAGTAACAGGTTTATGGAAATCAGAATATGATAGTAGTTTGGTTATAATAAACGGAATTGAAACTAAGGCAACTATTGGACACCCATTTGCAGTTAAGGATGTAGAAGGTAAGGTTAATTTTGCTGCTTACGATCCAGATGCTACAGAAGACTTTGCAGTACATGGTGATATTACTTTAGAAAAATTAGAAGTAAACGGTAAGTATGTAAACATTAACGGAGAGTGGAAACTAGTTCAAAGTTTAGGATTAGAACCATACAAAGGAATTGTGTACAACCTTACAGTAGAAGATACTCATACATTTATTGCAAATAAGTTTATTGTTCACAACTTTAAGAAAGAAATTACCTAAAAATAGCTTAAAAGTATTAATAATATGTCAGATAAGATAAAAGTAGTAGTACAACCTACTAGCCCTACAAATGATCAGAAAGTAAAAGAAGTTATAGAATCTATTGTAACTCTAATAAAAGAAAAGCATTTAGGTTAAATTTAAAAAAAAAGTTATGCTTGTTGGAAATAAGTTTTTGTTTTTAAAGATACCTAGAACTGCGACATCGTCTTTTGAACGGTCATGTTTTCTTGCAAATATAGAAGTTAAGTATCCTACAAGTGAAATATTGTCTCAAAAAAGAGCTGCACTTGGACAACCTTCTATAAGACATTCACATGAACCGGTGAGTAAAATGCGAGAAGTTTTCGGAAACGACTTTCCTATAGTATCAGTAAGACGAGATAACCTACAGCGGTTTATTTCTGCCTGGAAGTTTTGTATAAAAGAGTTAGAATCTATTGATCCAGAAGCAGCTTCTATTTTATCAGGAATAGATAATACTACCTTTATTAAAGCTTGGATAGCTATAATAGGGTATTCTGCTGAATTGAACGAACCGGAAAAACTTGAAAATTTTATAACATACCTAGTAGGACGTCCAATAAAATACAGTCTAAATTTTTATTTTATATTCTCTGCTACAATGTCTGCTCCTTCTAGGTGGCACGAAAATGACCCGGGTATAATTTACTTTGACTTTAATAATTTAAGAGAATTAGAGAAGTATGTTAAGCAAACTGTAGATCCTTCTTTTGAGTTGATTATATCAAATCATACAAGAAATCAAAAAACTAAATTAACACCTACAGAAGATTTAAACGAATTTTACTATAAATGGGTAGAACCTGTATATAAAAAGAAGAGCACTTTAATATGAAAAAAATAGTTATACTAGGAGGAGGGACTGCTGGCTGGTTAACAGCTTTACAGGTAAAGCAATTATTCGATAAAGCCGATATAACGTTAATAGAAAGTACTTCTATAGGTATTTTAGGAGCAGGTGAAGGATCAGTACCTTTACTTCCTAGTTTCTTAAAAAGCTTAGGTATTAATTTAGGAGAATTTAAACAAGAGTGTGATGCTACTTTTAAACTAGGTATCAATTTTGAAAACTGGAATGGAGATGATAAGAACTATTTACATCCGTTTTTACCTTCTTTAGGAACTCCTTTAGATTTCAAACAACTGAATAACCTGAATATTAATTCTAAAAATAATATACCTAATACAAATAGTGCCTATTACTTGTTTAATCTAATAGCTAACGGAGAAGATCTTGATCAAAACTTACCAGTTAATAACTTAATAGTAAATAAAAAGAGTCCTTTTTATATGAACGGTAGTCAAATTGAAGGCTCAACTGGTTATTCTTTTCATTTTAATGCAAGAAAAGTAGCAACCTATCTACGTAAGAAAGGAGAAGAAAGAGGTATAAAAGTAGTAGATGGAGAGTTTAAAGAAGCACATTTAGACAATAAAGACTTCATAACAGGTATAACATTACAAAGCGGAGAACATTTTCAAGCTGATTTTGTATTTGATTGTAGCGGTTTCAAAAGACTATTAATAGGAAAACTATATAACACAGAGTGGGTTTCTTACGAAAAACACCTTACTGTAAATTCAGCAATACCTTTCTTCCTTCCACAGACAGAAAAAGTAATTAGACCGGAAACTAGAGCAATAGCAATGAAGTACGGATGGATGTGGCAAATACCAGTAAAAGAAAGATGGGGGTGTGGGTATATTTACGATGATCGCTTTATTAATCAAGAACAAGCAAAAGCTGAAGTAGAAGAGTTACTAGGACATTCTATTGAAAGCGATAAAGTTTTTAAATTTAATGCCGGAAGGTATAAAGAGGTTTGGAAAAAGAATTGCTTAGCTGTAGGATTATCCTCTGGCTTTACAGAACCTTTAGAAGCTACTTCTATCATGATAGCAATAATGCACCTACTTGCTTTAGATCCAAGCTCTATGAGTGTGGATAGTCAGGTTAGTAGAGACTTGTATAATAAAGCTCAAGCAGACTTAAATGATGAATGTATGAATTTTATATACTACCATTATATGACAGAAAGAAATGATACAGAGTTTTGGAGTACATATACCACAAGAACAGAAGTACCTGAGAAGTTAAAAAAGATGTTAGAAATATGGAAGGTACGTCCTCCAAAGAATGGAGATTTAGCCTTACTCGGTAACACAGGATCTTTTGATATGTACAGTTGGTATTTAGTTGGTACCGGTATAAAGAATTTAGATCTAAGCTTGATAAAAGAAGAAAATAAAGCATTAAGTTTAGATACAAAGCTAGAAGTATTTAAGCAACAACTTTTAGAGAACTTAGCTAGAGTTCGTGAAACTTCTCTAGACAATGTACAAGTAGGTTATGGATCTTAATTTCACTTTAATAGTAGTTCCAGAAAAAGGAACCGGAGTTTTTTCGAATAAAGACTATAGAGAAGAAGAATTGGTAGGAGTCTATTTACAAAGCACACCAGTTAAGTTAGGACGTAAAATAACAGATGAGTTATGGGAAAGCGATACGTTGGGAAGGTTTTGTAATCACAGTGAAATAGCTAACACTTCTTTAGTTAAAACAGCAGAAGGGTATGTACTATATGCAAATAGACCTATAGAAAGAGGAGATGAAGTTACAGTTAACTATTATGCAGTAGAATATAAATTAAATATACCTAGAGGTACTCATATAGGATCTTCTTTTGTAAAGAAAGATTATAAAAACTATGGTAAAATTGTATGCGAATATTAATATATGCTTTACCGAGAACAGGTTCAAATAACTTAACGCATTATATAGCAAACTCGTTACATTATAAGGAAATTATAGAACCGTATAATGAAAATCGCTTTTGGGATAAAGATATAACTGAATTTGATATCTGGGAAAGAGATAATGTAGTAGTCAAGATGATGGTTGGAGATGGAGAAGATAAATATAAAGATGTCTCTACTAAGTTCGATAAGACAGTTTTATTATATAGAGAAGATATAAAAGAACAGATAGAGAGCTATCTTCATGCTACAAAATCAGTTGACTGGCATGCTCCTTATATATACGATCCAACTAAAGTAAAGCAAACTGAATATTTAGAGACTCTTGATAAGTTTAGTTCTCGATTAGAAAAACTAAAAACATACAACTATTTTACTGTTACATATGAAAACTTATACCTTTCCGGAATAGATAGAGACAGGTTAGATGAATACGTAGGTATAACAAAAAAATCATTTCGCTTTTTACTAAACAGCAAGAATAGATATAGAAGAACTACTTTAGATTTAGAGGAGAAAAGATCTCTAATTTAGTTGCTTCTTATTATATTTTTTCGTATCTTAAGTTTATGGATAATCAAGGAAGAAGACCCGATCAAATTAAGTTTGCCGAAGATGCTACATTTTGGGCAATAGTAGGACTTATATTAACCCTACTATACACAATAGTAATAAGATAGAGATGGAAATTAAATTTGCAGATAGTTTTTTTGATAGTTTAAAAACATTAAGAAGACATAATACATGGTGGTATAAGACTTATAAGTTTATTAGATGGGATGTAAAAAACTTCCTAAAAAACATTTGGACCTTCCGTAAAGAATTATGGGAACATAGATGGTGGGACTATAGATTCACCTTAAACTTATTTGAGCGTTCTTTAGAAATACAGGAACAGGGAATGAGAAATCAAGGGCATGAAGTATCTGAAACTAGAGACCCTAAGTTAAAAGCAATGCGTAGAGTGTTAGAGTTGCTTAAGAATAGTAGAGAGGATAATTATATCGATAGAGCAGAAGAAGAACTAGGACGGTTACAGAATCTTGGAGGTTTTTTCGAAGGAATAGACGATACACCTGCACAAGCAAAACACAATAGAAAAGTATTTGTAAGAGCTAGACAGATAGAGCAACAAGAATGGAAAGAGCTCTGGGCTATTTTACAAGGAACAAAAAATTCAAGAAAAGTTGGAGAAGAGTATGACGGAAGTGATATGAGAGGGTGGTGGGATTAACTTAAAAGCATGAAACAGGTAATGATTATAGTAACATTTATCTTACTAGGTGAGGTAAGTGTTGCACAGACAGCTGAAGTAACTACAAGTAGTACATATGTAAATAAGACATTTAGTGCTTTAGATCAGTTTGTGTTTTACTGGGTAGGGAGGCCTTACAAACTAGGAGGTTCAACTGAGAAAGGAATTGACTGCTCTCAGCTCACAAAGCGTTGCTATAAAGAGGTTTACGGTAAAGATTTAGCGAACGTTGCATATAAGCAATGGAACCAGACACAAAGGGTAAAGAGAGATAGCCTTGAGATTGGTGACTTAGTTTTCTTTAGAAGTAAGCAATCCCCAAGCGGCTGGCATTGTGGAATCTATATCGGTAATGAGATGTTCTTTCATGCAGCTAATCGCTATGAAGGAGTAAAGATAAGTAGTTTAGAAGAACCTCGTTATAAGAAGAATATAAGAGGATACGGAAGACTTAAAACAGATAAACAATAATATGGAAAGTTATTTAATTGGAATCGGCTGCAGTTTCTTCTTAGCAGCAATCGTTGCTTTCTTCTGGGTTAGAGGAATTGATCATATGCATAGGAATCATCCTGATTATAAAGGAGATGACTTATTTGGACCTTTTGATGAAGATGATAAAGATCATGTTCTCTAGGGAAATAAAGTAGTTGGTTCATATCAGTTAAATTCGTATCTTTATTAAAAGTTAAAATATGGTAGTAGCAGCAATTGGAGCACTTGTTTCTTTTATATGGATAGTAGTAGAATATCATACTGCACCAACATTAGATCAACAAGGAAAAGAAATAAAACCTGGTAAAAAACTAAAAGACATTTTTAAAAAGTAAATATGAAAAAGAATACTGTAGTATTAATTGTCGGAGTAACAGTTCTTTTGTTTTGGGCTATTACAACTAGAGATATGGCTGTAAAGCATAAACAAAAAGCAGAGCAGTTACAAGCTCAAGTAGATAGTTTACAAAGTGAAAACTTTATCTTAAAAACTCAGATTGGGCGTTATGAACTTACTCAAGAGTATTTAAAAGAAATCAACCCTAAAGTAGCAAAAGAATTTAATAACTATCTAGATCATGAAACTGAGTAATATTTTTAACGGTGTGGGTCTTGTTGCATTATTAGCCCTTGTAGTTTATACTTGTTCAAAAGAAACAATTGTAGAACCAATTGTAAAGACTAATACCGATTCATTACAAACTGTAATAGATTCTCTACAAGCTGAGATTATACTTCAGAATGAGGGGTTTGATTCAAAAGAGAAACGTTACGAAGATATCATCTCTGAATATCAATTTGGGATAGAGTATGTAGAAAAGTACCATCCAGAAGCTTATAGAGATTTTCATAGAATCATAGGCTTTAAAGAACGATTCAGAAGATCAGACGAAATAGAAAACAAAAAAAGGTTATCCATTGAAAAAGATTAAACCCATACATAAGTTTAACGGAGGAAGAGGAGCTACTCTATGTCATAAGTGTAATAGGATTATAGTAGAAGGTATGACAGAAGACCTATACTGTGAAGAGCACGGAGGTAATCCTTCCTATAAGTATAAGCTTGTCAGAACTAGAGATGACTTAACAATAACCGGAACGAAAGTACTTTGGTTAGAGTGGAATGAGAACGGAACTTATAACAAAGATCATATCGAACCCACAATAGGAGCTAGTTTAGTAGTAGATCCTCAATTTGGAACATATAGATGGTTAACAACTCCAATGCTATCCTATACAGAAGAAGATGGAGTTATAACTTTTAATACAGAAAACAGTACATATAAATTATATAGAAATGCCTAAAGCAATCTTAGAATATAACTTAGATGAGGTAGATGATAGAGATGCTCACTTGAGAGCTGTAAAATCTTTATCTTTGACATTAGCTCTTTGGGAGATAGATCAACATCTTAGATCTGAATTAAAGTACGGAACTAGAGAAGGAGAACTTTCAGATGAAGCTTATAAAGCAATAGAGCGAGCTAGAGAAAAACTACATGAAATTCTAAATGACAACGGAATTATATTTGATGAATTAATGCGATAAATTATGCCATATTTTACACCAGACGATCTTGACATTGATGTTGATGATTTCTTAAGCAGCTGTTCTAGCAGAGAAATCGAACAAGTAATTGATTATTTAATCGAAGACGGACACCTTACTCCGGAACGTAAATTCTCTCAGCTTAGAGAAAGAGGAATGAGCGTAGGAGAGTCCTTTTATGTAGAAGCTATTGAAAAGCTATCAGACAAGTATCACATGCTCTCTAAAGAAGAAGAAGAGCTTATTATAAAATTATCAAAAAGGTTTTAATATGAAAAGTATTTTTAAATCGGTAGAACCGATCTTAGTAGCTATAGCAGCAATCTTAGTAATAAATGAGCTAATATTTCCTGCATTAACAGCTAAAGACACTCTCTTGAACTATTCAGGAAGTTTTCTAGTTATAGCTTTAGGGCTATTTTTATTCACATATATTAAATCAAAACTAAACAAGTAAGTTATGGCGTTTTACGATTCAGATTATCAAAAACAAAGACAAAAAGAACAAGAAGAGTTCAAATTGCAGCAACAATTAAAATTTAAAAAAGTTATGAAAGCAGTTATCAGCAGTGTTGTAGGCCTTATCCTACTAGTAGTATTATTTCAATCATGTGAGCGTATTGATGCTGGGCATGTTGGCGTTAAAGTAAATCAGTATGGCGATAACAAAGGGGTTGATGATGTAGTAGCAGTAACAGGTATGGTATTCTACAACCCATTTACGACAAAGGTGTACGAGTTTCCTACATTTATCCAGCATAAAGAATATAAAGATGAGAATTCATTTATCGTAAACTCAAAGGATGGTTCTGAATTTAGTGTATCACCTATTATGAACTATTCAGTACAGAGAGAGAAAGTACCAGCAATCTTTGCTAAGTACCGTAGACCATTAGAAGATATTGAAGAAGGGTTCTTAAAGACCGCTGTGTATGATGCATTTAGGTTAGCAACTAATAAGTATACAGCTGATGAATTGATTAGCAATAGAGCGGTATTTGAAGTTGAAGTTCGTAAATTGCTAGATAATTCTCTATTAAAAGAAGGATTTGTAATCAACCAGTTTACATCTAATCTAATTTATCCAGAGACATTCAAAAAATCAATTGAAGCTAAAAACAATGCAGTACAGGCTGCTTTACGAGCTGAGAATGAAGTAAAGACTGCCGAAGCTCAAGCTAAGATTAAAGTAGCAACTGCAGAAGGTAATGCCCAGGCATTATTGACATCAGCAAAAGCAGAAGCAGAAGCCAATAGAATGAAACAACAAACATTAACTCCGTTGTTAATTCAGTTAGAGTATATTAACAAATGGGACGGAAAATTACCAGTATACGGTACAGTACCTCAAATGTTTAAGAGTATTAACTAAAATGAATACAGAAGATATTTCAACACAAGAGCAAGATTATCCTATCAACCCAGGACATTACCTGGAGTTGATGGATCGGCTCTATATAATAATGCAAAACTTAAATGATTTTGCTATAGAACATCCATTAAGCAACGTTCACGAACCTATTAAGGATTTATTAGTAGAGGCGTTAGATAACATTCACGAAGCTTACCAGTTAGTAGGTAGCTTAGAACCTGAAAATAACCAGTAATATGAAAAAGATTTTAACTATTTTAAGTTTTTTTTTAGTAAGCAATGTTGTAGCTCAAACTCAAAGCTTCAAAGATAAAGTTGAAGAGATTATAGTGGGTCACGATAAGTATAAGATTGCAGTAAAATATACTTATTCCGGAAGTCGTATTTATATCCCGATGAGGAAGGTATTCAACGGAAAAGTATTACGCGAATGGGTTTACAGTGACTTTGTATTTACTACCCGTGCTAAAGCTTTAGACGTGATTAAGGAGTGGAAAGAGGAAGAAGAATTAGATAGAAAGTTAAAACGAGTGGAATATATTTACATAAAATAGTTTGCATAGAAGCTAAGATTCCTTATATTTATAGATACAATCTTAGTTTATGTTAAATAATCCAAACGTTCAAGCATTTATCGAACATGTTAAAGCAGAGTGTAAGAAGCATAAAGTAAAGTTACAACTAAGGCCGGTTAAATTCCTCTTATTAACAGGAAACATTAAATGCGGCGGATATTTCGACTCAGATGAAAGAAGGTTAGTTGTAGCTACTAAGAATGAAGATGCCTGGTTAGGTTTGTTAGTTCACGAATATGCACACTTAACACAATGGGTAGAAGGATGTAGAGAATGGACAGAAGGATGTGAAGGTATTGGCCACCTAGAAGACTGGTTAGCCGGTAAGAGAAAGAAGAATATAAGGCAGCATATAGATAAAAGCAGAGACCTTGAATTAGACAATGAGAAACGCTCAGTTAAACTAATCAAGAAGTGGAAGCTACCTATCGATATTAAAGATTATATTAAGAGAGCAAATGCATATGTTCAGTTTTACAACTGGATGTATTACTCTAGAAAATGGAGTAAGCCCGGAAACTCTCCTTATAGAAATCAAGTAATTTACGATGCTATGCCAGATACGTTTAGAATGAACTATAAACAAATGGCTAAGAAGTATCAGAAACTATATCAAGAACAGAATATATAAACAAACCAATAAAAGTTATGACAAAAAGTTATTATGTAGCATCAACCAGAATTTCTCCTAAGATTGCAGATCTAGTAGAATACGGTCACCATATTGTAATAGAAGATATTACCTATGAAAGATTAAGATCAGCACCAAGAGGACGTTCTATTAAGAGACGCCTCCAAAATACACAAACAGAAGAACAACTTGTAATTTTTAACTAATATGAATAAGATCTTTGAGATAGTAGAAGCTTGGTCAACAGCTATGAATCCTTCACCTATTCGAAAAAGATTGGCAGAGATTAGGTATAAGATTTGCGATACTTGTGAATTTAAAGGAGAAAATGCCGTAGGTCTAGAAGTATGTAACGCATGCGGATGTCCATTAAAAGGAAAGGTATTCACTTCTGCAACTCCAGCACAAAACAACTGTCCAAAAGGTAAATGGCCAGCTTAACAGAAAAATATGGCAGACTACAGTAAACAATGGGCTGAAATAAACGACCCAGATTTTCCTTGGGATTTTGATATCGAAGAGGAAATAGAAACTATACCTCATGGTTATTATAAGACATTAATATGTGAGGGTTTTGGATTTCTAGCAATAGAAAGAACAACAGAAGGTAAAATACAACTACTATTCCCAGGTGAGGATAATCTGATAAGAGCAGTAGAGTATGAAAAGTTTATGAAAAGCCAGAAAGTAACTAATGAATAAGTTAGATAAAGACTACCAAATGTTACTTGAATATATTTTAAGTAATGGAGTAAAGAAAGAAGATAGAACAGGTACAGGAACTCTATCTATATTCGGATGGCAAATTAGACATAGAATGTCAGAAGGATTTCCATTACTTACAACTAAAAAGATACATTGGAAATCAGTTGTAACTGAACTATTATGGTTTCTACGTGGTGATACAAACATTAAGTACTTAGTTGATAATGGCTGTAATATTTGGAATGGAGATGCTTATAAAAAGTTCACAGAATTATTTACTAGAGAATACCACGGTCCGAGATATACCTTAGAGCAATTTACCGAATTAATAAGAACAAACGAAGCGTTTGCAGAAGACTTTGGTGACTTAGGTCCAATTTATGGAGCACAATGGAGAGAGTGGTATACTACATCTCTAATCAAAACAACATTAAAAGACCCGTTAACTGGAAAAGATACTTATGTAGAAGGATCTAAATGGATAGATCAAATCTCAAACCTAATCAACGAACTTAAAACAAATCCAGATTCAAGACGGTTAATGGTTAATGCCTGGAACGTTGGTGAATTAGATCAAATGGCTTTACCTCCTTGTCATTATGGATTTCAAGTTTATACTAGAAAAACTACACGAGAAGAAAAAATAGTTAATCCTGGAAAGTATAGAGCAATCTCGTTAATGTGGAATCAACGCTCAGTAGATACATTTTTAGGATTACCCTTTAATATTGCTTCATACGCTTTATTACTTGAAATAATTGCTAAAGAAGTTGATATGATACCCGATGAATTGATTGGTAATTTAGGTGATGTTCATTTATATTCAAATCATATTGAACAAGCTAAAGAGCAGGTTACTAGAGAACCATTTGAATTACCTAAATTAAAATATATGGATCATCTAGATACATTTAATAGCTGGTTATTTGATCCTACATATGGAATAGTACTACGACCTAAAGATTTTATTTTAGACAATTACCAATCACATCCAGCCATCAAAGCACCCTTAAGTAATTAATATGGAACAATACCTAATAGTATACTACTTATGTTTAGGAATGGTATGGGGAGCTTGGTTAGAATGGTTTACAACTACTAGAGAAATAGGACCACCTTGGGATTTTCTAGAGAGGATTCGAAATGTAGTATTCTGGCCTATAATTGTATCCGTATTTCTCTACTACTTATTCAACGGAGATGAATAATGCTTCCGGAAAAAAAGAGTTGCCTCCTAAGATTAATTTTCGTATCTTAAGGTATAATTAAAAAGATAATGGTTATGATCAAAAAAACTTACGTTAATCGCTACCGCGATGAGATTGTTTTCGAACAGGAAGGAGATACTATTCTAATGTCTGGATACAATCCTCAATATTGCCGCTACGGCTTTCCAAACATCTATACAGAAGCTTATGAAGCTTATTGCGATGTAGTATACGAAGTACCAGATGGTCAGCCAATGTCTTTAGATAAGTTCAAAGAAGTAGTTCACGAGTGGAGAGATGGTAAGAATTGGATTATGAAATTATTCGGTCCGTTAGTTAAGTCTGATACAGATACAATTAATATGTTTGATCCTTCAGGAGGTCCTTACATTAGTGTTGGTATGGATATGTCTCAGTTTGGGTTAGAAGGTATCTTAGATACTATCAAGCTTGGAGAAAAAGTAACATTAACAGTTAAAAAATAAAGGTTATGAATAACGAAAAGAAAACAGCAGCATTCATGAAGGTATTTAATACTATTCAATCAGTAACTAATATTCTTCAGTTTGAAACTTGTGAGAAAATGATAGAAATCTACACAAGATTTGAAGTAGGTTTAGGTACAGATCCTACAATCGCTTTAGAGAAAAAAGAGCTTTTACAGCATTTTTTCAATAAGAAACAAGCAGAATTTGCTGCATAACTCATTGATTTTCAATAAAAGTTAAAATAAAGTTGCTAGTCTGCGTATTAGTTACTATCTTAAGGTATATTAAAAAATCATAGTATGAAACAACGAATTATTTACTCATTCTTCTCTCTGTTATCTTTTACTGTAGCAGGATTATTAATTACCGGTAATACTGGTTTAGAAATTCAACCATTAAATGAAATGGCTTGCTTCTCTGTAGCAGGTATGATGGGATTTTTACTTTTGTTTGCAGCAGTATCTAACAGTAAAAAATAAATAAAATGACAAAGCTTATTGGATTAATTATAACAGTCTTTGTTATATTTTTTATAGAGTTATGGCTTATACATTGGGCAGTTAGTCTGTTTTATCCAATTACCTGGGTACAGGCATTTGGAATATCAATCTTAGTTTCAATACTAGGAGCGGCTTTTAGGAGTAAGAAGTAAAAGAATATAATAAGGGTTATGAAAATTACATTAGAAAAAGATCAGAAGCTATTCTTTACTTCTGATACACATTACAATCATAAGAACATCTGTAGAGGAGTTACAGGATGGAGAACTGCTGATGATCAAATACCAATTGATCAGACTAGAGACTTTCCGGACTTGGAGAAGATGAATGCTACTATTGTAGATAACATAAACAGAGTAGTAGGTCAAGATGACATCTTAATTCATTTAGGTGACTGGTCTTTTGGAGGCTTTGATTCAATCAAAGAGTTTAGAGATAGAATAGTTTGTAAGAACATTTACCTTGCTTACGGTAACCATGATCACCATATACAGAATAATAGACAAGACATTCAAGAGATCTTTACTAAGACATTCCAGTATGAAGTTCTAACTGTTTACAATTACAAAGGAGAGAAGCTTCATGAATTTGTAATAGACCACTACCCTTTATGTAGCTGGCATGATATGAATAAAGGAAGGTTTCACTTGTTCGGTCACGTTCATCTACCTTCTAACAAGAAGCTAATGGGGGGTCGATCAATGGATGTAGGAATGGATGGAAATAATTTAACACCTTACTTAATGGAAGATGTAGTTAGAATGCTTTCTGGAAGACCGGTTCAAGCAAATAGACTACCTCAAGATCACCACGAAGAAAGACTAAAAGGAGAACAATAATGAAAAAGAATATATACTTAGATGATGTTAGAACGCCAATCGATAGAGAGGATTGGGTTGTTGTAAGAAACTACGATCAGTTTGTAAGTAACATAATGTATATTGGGTTAGAGAATATAGATACAATCTCATTAGATCACGATTTAGGAGATAGTGCTATGTTAGAATACTATAACAATGTTAAAGACAATTATAAGTTAGAGTATGAAAATATTACTGAGAAAACAGGTTATGATTGTTGCAAGTACTTAGTTAATCTAAGCATGGATACAGGAATACCTTTACCTAAAGTTGTTGTACATTCAGCAAATCCAATCGGCTCTGCTAATATGATGGGGTATATTAACAACTACTTAATGAATTGTAGATTACCACAGACATGTGTAAGAGTTCAAATACCTCATATCATTGAAGAAGAATTTATTTTAACACCAGAAGCAAGAGAAGCAAAATGGAGAAGACGTTAACATTATTAAGAGGAGTACCTGGAAGTGGTAAATCAACATTTGCCAGGATGATAACAAATGATTACTCTATATGCGAAGCCGATCAGTTCTTTGAGGATGCAGATGGTAACTACAACTTCGATCCTACTAGATTGAGTGCAGCTCATGAATGGTGTAGATACCATGTTGAGACTCGTATGAAAGATAATCAAGCTAACCCTCAGTTCTATCCTAACATCGTAGTATCTAATACTTTTACAAAGGAGTGGGAGATGAGCGACTATTTTGACCTAGCTAAGAAGTATGGTTATAAAGTATTTACTCTAATCGTAGAGAATAGACATGGAGGAGTTAATCAGCATGGAGTTCCGGAAGAAAAGATTCAACAAATGAAAAATAGATTTGAAATAAAGCTATAAAATGAAATACAACATAGACATATTGAATGGCTATATAGTAAAGGGGCTAGTGGTTAGGCAAGACCATCCTACTCTTCCTTTATCTATCTACAACTACTCACGTACTTGCCAGTATGATAGTATGTGGGATGAAATTACTTTGGCATGTAGAGGTCTAATTTTAGACAACGAAGGTAATGTTGTAGCTAGTTCATTTGCTAAGTTTTTTAACTACGAAGAATTACTTTGGCCAAACAAAATACCTGAGAAAGGAGATTATGTTTACGTTCAGGAGAAAGTAGACGGGTCTTTAGGTACATTATTCTATTATAACGATGAATGGCATTTAGCTACTAAAGGTTCCTTTACATCTGAACAAGCTGTTAAAGGTATGGAGATTATCAAATCAAAATACAACTTAAAAGCTTTTATGCCAGATATGGTTTACATCTGCGAAATAATCTATCCAGAGAACAGAATAGTTGTAGACTATAAAGGTAAAGAGAAAGTAGTATTCTTAAGCGTAACATCAAAAGGAGAAGAGCTTCACTGGACTACTGCTCAAGCAGTCTTTAAAGCCTCTGGAATACCAAAAGAAGATCTAGTTAAAACTGAACAGCATTTTGTATTCGGACCTGAACTTTATAGAAGCTTAAAAGCTAAGAACGAAGTAAACAAGGAAGGATTTATCTTACGCTTTCAACCAGGTAACTTTAGAATGAAGATAAAGTTTGAAGAGTATGTTCGATTACATAGAATATTAACTGGCTTCTCTTCTAAAGATATTTGGGAAATGATGAGCAAAGGAGAAAATTTAGAACCACTTCTTGAAAGAGTACCAGATGAATTTGATAAGTGGGTCAGAAACCAGATACTTAGTTTTAATTATGGGTTATACCGCATTAGAGAGCATTGTGGTAAGATACATGATTACTTTCGATACGGAAAATATAATGATGTAGATCCACAACCATCTAAGAAAGACTTTGCATTACATTTAGAAGCATGTAACGTAGAGCCGGGTTACAGGTCTATCTGCTTTGCAATGTGGGATGGGAGACCTTATGAACATATAATATGGAAGTTAATGAAACCAAAATATGAAAAGCCGTTCTGGAATGAAAGTGAAAGTTAAAAAAATAGTAAAAGAGTATAAAGAAGCAACTCCGTTAGAGATTTGGGAAGCAGCTAGAGATAACTTTATCTTTGGTTTCTTAGGAGCTACTCTAGTTGTATTTATCGCAACTAAAACAGACCTAGCAGTACTTGGAGGGTATCTAGCATACTACTTCTTTATGGGCAGGATTGTAAATCGACCAAAGTACGTTACAGATTTAGGTCAAATGATTATGTTTCCTCTACCTTCTGCATTAGGAGCTTTTGCAGGATATAAGCTTTCTTATATAATACTAGAGCTTTTATAACTCATTGATTCTTAATACGGTATAACTCATTGATTCTCAATCGAAAATCTTTGGGTTTTCCGTGTTTTTTTATGTAAAATAGTTGGAATCCTGCGTATGTCTTCGTATCTTAAGGTATGTTAGAGAGATAGATACTACGACGGCTCCGGACCTAAATATTCCGGAAAATAACTTAAAAAAAAGTTGCTCGTCTGCGTTTTATTTCGTAATTTAAGGTATATTAGAAAAACATATAAAAATAAAGGTTATGAAAAAGTTAGAAATCATCAATTCAGCAATTGCTTCTCTAGAGGCAGAGTTAGAAACAGCTAAATCTGCACTTTACGTTGTAGAAGATAATCATAAGAATCTTATTAAAGAAACCTGGATCGCTCAGTTAGGTGACATCTTAGAAGAAGGTGATATCTTAGAGAATGAGTATAGTGATGGAATTAGAGTATACCGTAACCAGGTTAGAACTGATAGAGCTGGGAAAGAGTATAACTACAGACAAGAGATTTACAATATCTCTAGATCAGGTTACGGTTCAAAAGAAGGTATGCCTTTCCAGATCAGTACTTACTCTACTACGGTAGATAATGACTTCGAATTTGATCGTTTGATTTCTGTAGGTAAGGTAGCTGCTTTTGTTAAAGAGAATAAAGCGAATTTAGTAGAGACTTTTAGATTAGGTTCTCCTTGGAATTCAGCAGAACAGAAAGAAGTCTATAGATTAGACAGAGAAATAGCGACATTACGTCATGAGAAGTCTGAGTTAGAACGTCAAGCAATTTTTACTAAACTTGAGACAGAAGGTATCGAGTTCACACCTAACAAATATGACCGCTTCCCAGAGTTAGATGTACGTTGGGACTGGACAGTTAGAGGTATCTTTAAAATCAAAGTTGTTAAGAAGACAGCTTCTGGTAAATCAGCCGATTTAGAGATCGTTACTCGTCATAAGACATGGGAAGGTGACTTCCAAGATAGTACTACTACTGTAGATAAAGTTAGAATGGATAAAGTAGAAAGCTTACTTTCTTACTACAGAGAATCAATAGTTGCTTAATTAAATTAAAAACATATAAAATAAAAGGTTATGAACAGTTACATTAAATTTAAAATCGAAAAAGAAGTAAAATGGGATGCTAATACTATGGGTATGGTAACCAAGTACTTTGTATGGGCCGGCAGTCAGTGTCTTGCATTAAAGAATACTGAAGAAGAGGCCTTAGAAGCTTATGAAGCTATTAAAGCTAGTTATGTTACAGGTGGTACTTCCATCATCAAAGAAGAGGAGGTAGAATTTGAGTCTTAGTCAAAACCAAGTATTTTTAGAGTACTATTATGAAGTTGGCCTGGCAATGGGCCTGTCACATGAAGAAGCTATAGAATATGCAAACGAAAAGTTCGACGAGTGTAGTTAATCCTAGAAAGTATCAACATCAGTTTAAAGATGAAGACGGAACTATCTCAATCTGGAAGTATGATCTAGATAAGTTTACTAGAGGGCCTGTAGAGGTAGAAATAGTATACCCTAAAGACTATTTATCACCAGAGCAGCAGGTAAAGAAAGCTAATAAAAAGCTTCCTAAATCTCAGCAGCAATTTCTAAACCCCGCTACTGGTAAAATGGTAGGTTATTATAGAGCTAAAACTCTAGGACTTGTAAAATAAACTATATGAGAAAAGAATTGTATATCGACCTGAACAGAGAGATTAAGTGTATTGCAACAGTAGCAGAGGCTCTAAAGAAGGCCGGATACAATGCAAGTAATAGTATTATAGTCACAGTATCGACAGATTACTCATCTATTGCTGGACAGATCATCAGACATGAGCTTACCTATGAAGGAGAGATTGCTGATGGCTTTGGAGTAGATGTTCCTTATCCAGACCAGCAATGGGATACTAGATTTGTAAATGAAGCCTGTTCGATGTTCTTATTACATAAAGAAGCGATAGGAGTTAAAGATGTTATCTTAGTTGAAGCAGGAGTAATTAGAGGTTCTAACTATAAGAGCTTAATTAACTTAATGCAGAGAGCTTTAGAAATGGATAACCCTATTGTAACTACCTCTCTATTTGAGAATAAACATTCAGCCTTTAAATGCGACTTTGTAGCAGAGTTCTACGATGACGAGGTAGAGGATTTAACCTTCTGGTGGGAGAAGGAAAACAACCACTGGAAGTAGTGGTAGATTAGCGTATTTTTTCTTATATTTAATAAACAAATAAAGGTTATGAAGACATTCAACGATTTACAATTCGAAATTATATCAGACGGATTCATGTCTGGTAAAATATCCCGTATCATGTTTGATAACGGATGGGGCGCATCGGTAGTAAGCCATACATACTCTTATGGCGGTAAAGACGGCAAGTATGAACTAGCAGTACTAGACTCTAATGGAGAGTTGCATTATGATAATCCAGTTGCCGGAGGAGATGTGCAAGGGTATCTAGACGAAGAAGAAGTAACTTACTTATTAGCAGCAATTCAAGAATATGAGCGATTCAATCAAGAAGTATAAAGAGATGGTAGAAGATGGTCTGATAGTAGATGAAATTTTAAAACCTTCATTTGCATCAAAAGACTATAAGGAATGGTGGGAAAAGAATCAAGAGCGAATCCTAGCTAATGATCAACTCAACCATGAGATGAATTATAAGTATGCATTAGCAAAACATATAAAAAATAACAAGTTATGAATAGAGAGAATCACCACGAGAAGTGTTTAAAGACAGCACAAGAGTTTTTGAAAGGATGGGATGTAGAAGATCCTACAGCCATTCGAATGGTAGCTAGCATTATGATGCATAGAGATGGAGTATGGCAAGGCGGAGGCTTTGTTGAGGCTGTTTGTGATAATGATTTGTATGCTGCTATTACTAGAGCAGATAATACTTCACTTAAGTACTTGAAGTTATATGTAATTGCTTCTAAGAACTGTTATACTCGGTAATATGACAGAAGATCGCGTAACATTAGATTCGGCTAAGTTCGAATTCAGTCAAGAAGGCAACTGTGTAGATGGAGGATATGAGAGTTTGGAAATTAGAATGGAATCGTCTTTAGGTATTGACAGAGATGGAGGAGCATTTTATATTTTAAAGACTGATGGATGGGCTATAGAAGGAGTAGAAGATTTACAAAAACTATTTGATAGAATAAACAAGATATTACCAGATGGCAAGTCATAAGTTACAAGAACGATTGAAGAAGGCAGAAGAAGCCTTAAAGGAGTGGGAAGACCGAGTGCCTGTAAATAATATGGGTAAATGGGCTAAATCTGTTGCTATAAGAAGTAAACAGAAGACTGTTGATAAGCTAAAGAGAGATATCGAAAGAGCTAACAGACAAAAGCTATAATATGACCGGAAAAGAAGCTAAAGAAAAGTACAGACATTACCTTAGGGTAGGAGATCTAAAGAAACAATTAGAAGAGTATCCTGATGATGCACTAGTAGTAGCTCAAAGGGTAGAAGATGTCTATTACGAAAAACATGGATGGCAGACAATAGATAAACCAGATCCTATGTATCCAGATCATTTCCAACAATACCATCCAGTTTGGAGTATTTGCCACTATAAAGACGATAAAGAGAATTGTTTATTTTTAGATCTACATTACTAATGAGCAATACAATCAAATGTGAATGTTGTCAAAGCGTAATAGACTTAGACAATACCGATTGGTGTGATAAATGTGATAGAAGTATCTTTGACGATAGTCCTTGCAAGGTAACAGAGAAATCAAGCGACTATATGTACAATTGGATAAGAGAGAAGTCCGGAAAGTAAAAATTAATAATATGATAACAATTTGTCTAACATATGTAGTAGGTTGTGTAGTAACACTTGGGTACCTAATACTATTTGGAAAGAAAGTACATGAGATAGATTACGACAGTCCGAATCTCTATAGCTGGCATGATGATTTTAATTCTAATGCACAAGCTTACCTGGCGTGGTCTCTTGCTTGGTTTATACTAGTACCAATAGTAGCGATATGCCTGCTATATAAAGGCTTAGAACGGATAGTACAGAGACTAATAGAACTAACAGATAAAAGATAAGAGTATGATAGGGCTATTTGATATAATGGATCAAGGCATAGCTAATGAGCTAGGGGTAGATGTAGAGACTTACATAAAGGTAATAGATATGAAAGCATCAGATGAAGATGCAGAGTTTATTATCATGAGTATATTATCATCAGATACAAGCAATAGAGAGAAGGCGATAGACCTATTTAAAAGCTATATGGCGGAAGACAGCGAGTAGAGGGGGCGCCTTTTCCTCTCCGACGAAGTCGACCCGCGCAAATTTAACAAGTGTTATGAGTAAATTATATTTCTACCCGAATCTAACCCCAAGAGAGGTTATAGAGAGAGGAGCCTTTGGAGGCTGCTACTTCGGCTTTCCTATAGAAGAGTATACTAACTTCGATTATCAGGCCTTATTTGATTATCATTTTAAAGACTTAGATATAAATCTATACTTAGGAGAGGTGTATAAGCCTAAATTGAATAAGTTTAAGATTAGATCAGGTATGGATTATGAGTATTGGAAGGCTATGAATTGGATGCATGAGAGAGATCCATATGGATGGTTTGAATGGTGGTGTAAATACGATATGGGTATAAGAGGTGAGGATGATGATAGACAGATTAGTAGATGGCAGGACTTTTGTGGTATGTCCGGAAGGTGGCGCCATAGAATCTATAACATGATACATAATACAGGAGATTGGAATGTATCACCTCGTATCCAGCAATCATTATTACATTGGGGTTATGAAGTAAATAAAGAAGACTATAGACAATGGTGTTCATACAACTATAAGACATTAGAAGAGGATGAATGGTGTCATTATGGAGGATTACCATCACCTAAGGCCTATATACAATACTAATAAGATAGAAGATTATGTCGGTATTACAGACAATAGACGAACATTTATACATAAGAGAGACGGTAGGATATGATATAATAAAGGAAGTACCTTTAGAAGATATGCCTACGGTAATAAACTTCCTAAAGATAGTATACAACTATAATAGGATGAAGAATAAGATAGAGGAGATAGAGATAGAAGACAAATCTCATCTTCTATTAAGAAGAAAGAAGTAAAGACGAGTGAGAGGGGGAGGGGGCGTCTCTCCTCATCGAACGAAGTGAGCACGCGCATATTGTCCGACCTTTCCTACCATAGAAGGACATAAGGACGATCTTTGACATATTGGAGAATATAATACGCAATATCTGGATATAGATATAAATGGTAGCTGAGAGTGTATGACTTGGGTTACTACTTGGTATAAGGTTACAAGAGATCATCGGAGATAACCAATCGATCATAGTGAGAACCAAAGGATATACCCTTAATGGCCAATAGCGTCTATTAAGAAAGATATAAGTATATAACTATATTTGTATATGAATATATGTTTATATGGATATATAATAGGTTGTGTAGAATAAACAGGGTATAACGTATGAAAGGAAGATAGGGAAGTATATGCGCCTTTTTACCCAGGGGACCAACTTTCTCTATATAAAAGATTCCAGAAACAAATACCCCGATTTAGTTGCCTTTCTGCGTCTTTTTCCGTATCTTAAGGTATAAATTAAAAGAAACGGTTATGACAAAGGCAGAAATTAGAAAGGCGATCAAGAAAGAGTTCTTCACTAAGGTGTGTGAGATGTATCCAGGTACGGTAGTAGATCATTCAGAGGGTGGCCGCTATTGTATAGATATTCCTTCTTATGGCCAATATGAGATGTCAGGAGGTTCTTACTGGGATATATGTACTTACTCTATTCCTTGGGCTACTCCTTCTTTGGCTCAGGATGCCTACCATAAGAAATGTAAGGATATGGAGGCCAGCCTTCAGAAAATACTTGATAATATTGTAGAAATACTTGGGTAAATAGTTGCCTATATGCGTAATAGTTCGTATCTTAAGGTATATTAAAACAATAAGGGTTATGTTAGAAACATTAGTAAGAATCGAAGCTCAGTATTTTGAGAATTATGGTACAGCCGAGGCACCACATTGGAAGCCTAAAGGTGGCCAGGAGTTCACCATCCGTATTGATTCGGATATCCTCTTCTATAATAAGGAGGGTGTAGAGTCTGTAGTAGCTCATATGTTAGATGATCGCTCTAATGAGTATGTTCGTTATGAGTTGATATCTATCGAGCCTGTCTTCTGTGAGCCTATTAAGCTTGATCAGGACATCTTCAATGCTCTATATGATGCACAATGTGAGATGGCTAACCAGGATTATGAGGACCAGGCCCACTTAGCCTTTGCCGGAAAAAATCTTTCAATATAGTTGGAAGTCTGCGGCAAAGTTCTTATCTTAAGGTATATTAAAAAACAATAAAATAAAGGTTATGAAATTCAATTATTCAAAAGACGTTATCGCTGGTATCAAGACATCTAAAGTAGCTAACAAAGAAAATAATGACTGTGTAGTCAAAGCAGTAGCTGCTGCCACTGGAGTTAATTATGATACAGCTCATTCATTCGTTAAAGAGACCTTCAATAGAGAAGATCGTAAGGGAGTACTTAACAAAGAGCTAGTAGAGAATATGTCTAAGCTCTCTGAGGTAGGTGTAGCTAAGATTGGTACCAAAGATGTATCATTCGAAGTAATGCCTAAGCAAGCTATCACTAACATGTATAAGTTATATGGAGAGTTAATCCATAGACAGAAGACTGTTAAGAGCTTTATGGAGTCTTATCCTAAAGGATCATATATCGTTACAGTAGCCAAGCATGCCTTTGCTGTAGTAGATGGTGTGATGATCGACAATGTAGGTACAGAGTATAAGCCTACTCGTAAGGTAACTGGAGCCTATAAGGTAGTAGATAAGACTGCCGATGTACAACTAAGTCTAATATAAGCCTCAACATAACCCAAGACCAGTCCGGTTGATGATGCCGGCTGGCCACCCTTCGGGGTCGTCGAGGTCAAGATTAGATCAAGGTGAAGGCAAGGTGATATAACCATGCCAGTATTGTTCCCTAAGACGGCGTGAGAGACATGGGGAGGGCCCTACCTAAGAATATATTTCTGATGATTTTTGAGATATAGTAATATATAAATATATAAATATATAAAGTATGTATCATTTACGAATTAACGACAGTAGTTTATTTTTTGAGTATTGGATGGATGTCGTAGACTTCTTTACTAACGCCGGCCTTAAACCAGAAACCGAATACCTCTTTACAGCAGAAGGTGATATGTTTTATCTATATCAGATAGTGGGTATGGGTGAATTGAGACTAAAGAATGAATGCCTTATAGAGATGGGTGATGATTATGTCTCTATCGAATTAGAAAAGATCCAATTTTACAAAGATTTAATTAAACAATAACAATATGTCAAAGAAACTTATAGCAGCCTTATTAACACTCCTAGTAATTACTACCCTTGTGTTATCTTTCTATTTAGAACCTCTACATGCTATTGTAGAAGGTGTTTTACTTACATCTCTTCTATCCATGTTATTCTACATGGTATACAGACTCATCTACGGTATTCTAACTATCAATGATGAGAAGAAAGACTATTACCTATAGTCGAATTCCAAAATAACCTTTTTGGTATATTTTCAGAAAATCTCCGGAATTTTTTTCGGAGAATTTTTTGTATATAGGGGTTATCTAGTATACCATGGATCCCATGAACATGGATAGCAGAAGTTATCCTCTCTTATCAACCGATTGCATCTTGGACATAACCTCGGTTCTTCGTTCTTGCTTTCTTTGGTTATTATCTCTTTCTTTTCTTTTTTCGTTTCTTTGTCTATTGAATTCGATTCGTCTCTCATTGTCTTTCTTTATATCTGAGATATCGCTTTGGATACGGCTTAATTGGTTATACATCTTTATACTGCCTATAATAGCGACAATGGCTACGACAGTGAATAATACTAGTGTGAACATTTGATTTCATTTTTAATTTAATAATCATCGGGTATTAATCTTGACCACTACCTTCTTTACATATGAAGGCCCGATTTTATGTGGTAGACCAGGTGAATGTACTTCTCCTGCCGGAAGATAGCAGAATTTTCGATTGTATAGAGGAAGAACAACCGTAGGCATTGACTCCTTATAGTAGATGGTTACATCATCTTCTTCACTATAATTAAACTTTACCTTGTTTAATTTAGGGTTATAAAACTCAACTGTCTCTTGTCCTTCTAAAACCATATGGAGATCATCATAGATTTCATGGGACTCGCATAAAGTGGAGTAACCTGTCACATAAGAAGAGATAATAACCTTACAATAGCCGAGGTCCCGAGTACCGTCTTCAGAATCGCTTGATAGACTAGAGAGATAGTCTTGTATCTTATCAAAAGAAAGCCTTCCTTGAAAGTAGAAACGAAGGTTGGAGAGATCATCGTAGATCATATAACATGGATTGGAAGAGCGGATACCCGGGAGTTATCGACTAATCTTTTAATAATTCTTTATTACGTTCTTCATCTTTATGTCGGCGATTGTGTTGCCACAATTCTGCCTCAATAGAATGGACTTTTGAATTAAGAGCTTCATATACATCCCTGGATGAGTTTTTAATATCATCACATAGACGTAGATAATCTAATTCTAGAGTCTTAACCCTATTTTCCAGGTCCTTCTTCTGTTCATGCTGCATATACACAAACACTAGAATTGCACCCAAGAGTAAAAATAATACTTCTACCATACTTAATTTTCTTTTATTAGTTGCCTTTCAGCTTATTAATCCTTATACTTCTTATAATATAATGAATATTTATCTAAGAAGCAACTAATATATGCTGATAAATGCAAAAATTAGACCCGAAAAAACTTTTTAATATCTTCAATGCCTCCGATGAGGCTATATATGAGGAACATAACATACAACATCTCTTTCAAAACCCTTACGTTTTGATGGGCATGGTGGTGAGGGGCCTTGAGAACTACTCTATCATCGATGGAATGTACATGATGAGATATAAAGAGCAGTATGAATCTGTAAGAGAGACCGTGAAAGAACAATTTTATGACCGTCTTTACGGGTATCTTCTTAAGATCGACCTCGAAAAGTTTGAAAACATCTACGTCATTACCGAAGAATATGATAAGATGGGAGTATTCCAAGCCCTCGACCACCTTCTCTACTACTATCAAGACAAAGAATACTATGAAAGATGTGCCGTTATTAAATCCTTTGAAGATTTATTGAGAGGTACGATGGTTCCTCCTACCTACGACTATAATGTTGAGTCGCTATTGGAAGAATTAAAGTTAAAGACACATTAAAATTATAAAATTTTCGGGTCGAAATGCGCGCGATGCGCGTGGGGCCTTCGGCCTTATCGGGATTCTCTGCTGCTCCCACCCTAACTCCTTCATTCTCACTAAAAAATCTTGTGGAATTCACTAAAAAAAGTTGCTAGTCTGCGGAAAAAACCGTAATTTAAGGTATAAACTATTAAAATAAAAAATTATGAAGTTAACTATTCAAGAATTAAATGAAATTATCTATGCTCTGGGTGTTGCTGACTATAAAGGAATGTTCGTCAACAAGGAAGTAAATACTTCTGCTGGAGATAAAGTTAGAAATGAGCTTGAAAGGCTTATTAAAGAGGAAGAATCTAGTAATCAACCGCAAAAACCGGCTAAGGTTCTCACCCCTATTGTTGATACCGGTTCAGAAGTTGCCGATTTCCTTATTACAGCAGCTGCCGCTATCCAAGAAGGTGATGTTGATGTAGAAGAACCTATTGAAGAAGAGGTTACTCCGGTTAAAAAAGCTAAGTTTCCAGGTGCTAAGAAAAGTAATTTAATGGATCCGGAAAAATAATTTCTAAAAAAGTGGCTTTTCTGCGTTTTTTTATATATCTTCGATAATATATAAGATATTATATAGAATATATAAATATAAGATAGAATATATAAGATATTAAATATATAGATATATAAAGATATAAATATAAATAAGGGAATACTATAAATAAAAATCAAGTTATGTTAAGTGCCGAACAAATCCAAGCAAATTGGGATAAACACATTAAGATTATTAACCATTATATTGGTGATGATCGTAAGAATCAAGTATTAACTTTAGTAGAAACATTATCCGAACATATGGTAATGGCTCCTGCTAGTAGTAAGTCTTGGTATCATAATGCTTTTCCGGGTGGTTATATTGATCACGTTAATAGAGTTGTACAATGTGCTATAAAACAAAAAGAATTATGGCAATCTATGGGAGCTTCTATTAACTTTACTGATGAAGAGTTGGTTATGGCGGCACTCTTTCATGACTTAGGTAAGATTGGAGACGGTGAGGTAGATTGCTATGTTCCTCAAAGTGATAAATGGAGACAGGATAAATTACATGAAATGTATACTCCTAATCCTGAGATTGCTTTCATGCTTATACCTGATCGTTCTCTTTTTATCTTACAGAAATTTGGTATTAAGTTATCTCATAATGAGTATTTAGGTATTAGACTTCATGATGGAGTGTTTGATAAAGCTAACGAAGCTTATTTCTTTAGCCATAATCCAGACTCTCGAATGAGAACTAACATTGTAAATATTTTACACTCAGCAGACTTTATGGCCTCTAAGGTAGAATACGATATGTGGAAGAATAAAGGCGGTAATACAGAACCTAAAGTTCAGAAAGCTAAAGCATCAACAGGTCGTCCGGTAAATTCTTCAGAAGGTCTATCAAACTTAATTAAAAATTTATAATATGATTTGGATTATAGGAATTCTAGGAGTACTTTTAATTGTATCTATGTTTGCAATTTATAACTTATTAACTAAGTTAGAAAAATATGAAGACATTGTACAAGATCAAGTACAGTACCTTAATAATATTTCAGCATCTATAGCTGAAGCAAAAATGCACCTACAGAAGTTAGATGAAAACGGAACATTTCAATCAGACGATGAGGTCGGTTATTTCTTTAAACAATTACAAAACGTACAAGAAGAGCTAAACCGATACATGCTCCCGACTAATTATGGCAAGAACCAAAGCTAAGAGTAACTACTTTACAAAAGAGACCGAAGAGTATATAGTTATTTACAATAATTCAACAGACCCAGTTCTTAGAGCTAGGGTCTTTACTGATCATATCTATATGCCGTTTTATAAACTGGCAGAGAATATAATACATACCTTTAAATTTTACTATACCGACGTAGAGCATATTGAAGATCTCAAACATGAGATCGTTTCTGTTTTATTAGAAGAGAAGATTATGAAGTTTGATCCTACTAATGGAGCGAAAGCATATTCCTACTTTGGTACAATTGTAAAGAGGTGGTTGATTAACTACAACAATAAGAATTATAAAAAATTAAAACAGATTGGATCATTCTCAGATGTAGAAGAGTCTTATGAGCCAGAATTAGAAGTTGATGGGCAATTTAAAATGTCTTTATCTGCATTTTTAGATACATGGATTGAAGAGATGTACGAAAAGGTAGATGAGTTCTTCCCGAAAGAACAAGAAGCTAAAATAGCAGATGCAGTGTTGACTATCTTTAAAACCAGACACGACTTAGATATTTTCAAGAAAAAAGCGCTCTATATTTATATTAGAGAGATGACTGACTGTGAAACCCCTCACCTAACTAGAGTAATCTCTAAACTAAAATCAGAATTCTACAATAAGTACTTCGAGTATAGCGAAAACGGATTAGTAGTCAATATTCTCGACTAACCTATTTATTAGTAAAAACAGTATGAGTTTAGATAAGAAAATTTTTGGAGATACCTCTCTTGCTGATTTATTTCAAGAGATACATACTAACTCTAAATCTACCCGTGCGCAAGTTACTGCTTTAATCGCTGAGTTAAAACCTTTGATTGAAAGTATAGGAGATGCTACATTAGTAGTCCCTATGATAAAAGAATATATGGAGATTGGTGTTAAGAATGATGAAGCTTTAATTAAACTAGCTACTATCATTCAGCGAATTGAAACCGGTCAATCAAAAGGAGAAGAATTCGATCTATCAGAATTAGCTGATTTATTACAAGAAGCTGAGACGATGAATAAAGAAGTAAACGAAACAGATAATGGCGACCAGTAGAAGCGGGACAGGAGTAGGAGCATCAAGTGGAGGTAGCGGAGCTAGTTCCAATAGTGGTGTATTCTATGGACGAGTTCTCGATATTATCTTAGATAGTAAACACCCTAGATATAAAGAAATGGGTGGTGCTTTAGCTATTAATGGATGCTTTTATGCAAGTGTTAGTAGTACTGCCGATAGAGATCCAGACGAAAACGTAGATTTACCTTTTGCTTATCAAGGAGATGCTAGATATAAAGATATACCTATATTAGGAGAAATTATAGCAATTGAATCTAGCCCTGCAGCAACAAGTGAATCAGGTAAAGGTAATAGAAAAGCCTGGACTCGAATAGTTAATGTCTGGAATGCTCCAGAACATAATGCCTCCCCTAATACTAGAAACCCTAATTACCAAAAAACATTATTCGGTAAAGGATTTAAAGAAAGTGGAAGAATAAATCCTCTTATTAACTACCCAGGAGATTTTATGCTACAAGGCCGTCAAGGTCAGTCTATAAGATTTACTGGAAGTCAACATGTTAACAACCCTTTAGTAACTTCAAAGAATAATGGTCAACCATTAATTTTAATTGCAAACGGACAGATTACTGCTCCTTCTGGCTTTGTAGGTATTATAGAAGATGTTAATAAGAATTTTGGATCGTTATATTTTACAGGATTCCATCAAATACCGTTACAGCAAGCTAATACTAGGAGACTTTCCTATACTAAAGTACCTGAAGCTGCTAATGCATATGCAAAACCTCAAGTAATTTTAAATAGTGGACGCCTATTTTTAAATGCTAAAGAAGAATCTATTCTACTTTCAGCAGCCGTATCAGTAGGTTTAAATGGGAAAACTGTAAATATAGACGCAGATGACTTTGTTTGTATAGATTCAAAGAAGATATTCTTAGGTGAAAAAGCTAGAACAGCCGTAGAGTATAGTGCTCAACCTGTTCTACTAGGTAAGAACACAGTAGATCTTTTAGATGATTTTTTAAAAGCAGTAGAAAACTTTGCAGATTTTTTAGTAAAACCTTCAGGATTACAGGCATCACCTGCAATAGCTGTAGCGCAGTTAAAAAAAGAAGGAGGTATACTTTTTGCTAGAATAAAACCACTAAAAGCTCGACTTAAAGAATTAAAATCTAAAAAAGTATTTACAGAATAATATGTCATTCATAACTATACCAGAATCAAAAGTAACTGCTTTTATAGGGAGTAAGATAGGTGGATTACAAGCTCAACTACAAGATAAAGTACAAGCTAAAATCCAATCTACAATAACTACTTTTGTACAAGCAAATGCTTGCCCTCAGCAACAAACTTTAGATAGGTTAGTTAAATCTAAACAAACTCTATCAGATTTAACAGAACGTTCTAGAAAGATTGTAGATACCTATAAAGCTTTACCTTCTAAATTAAGACCTCCAATAAACACTTTAGATAGTATAATAAAAGTACTACTCGTATTACCTATTCCTCAAGCTGTACCACCTGGTATAGGTTTACCAATCTCTATATCAAACAAATATTCAGATTTAATTAACAAGTTACGAGAGTTAGTCAAACAGACAAAAGAAACAATTGAAGGTATTGAAGCTTTAGTAGATACTACTTTCTTTGATAATTTAATGAACGATATTAACTCAAAACTATCGTTATTAGACGGACCGATTTCTTTTTGTAGTATAGAGAATGAACTTAAAGATAGTTTAACACCAGATGAATTAAGTAAGTTAGGGCTGGTAGGTACTGACGGACGTTTTATTATTTCTAGATTAGTACCTAGTTTAGTTCAAGAGACTTTAGTAGATCCTATTGAATATGCTGATAGTGTAAATGACGGAAACAACTACGGTAGAAACTGCTTTAGAGGGCCGTACAGACCAGGTACGATTTATATACACACAGATGAAAGAAGAGATATTGTAGAAGGATCAGATGGAAATAAGTATATTGTTAACAATAGAGCAAAAAACGGACTTGATACCTGGTTAGATCCGTTAACAGGATTAGATTGGGAATTATATGAATCAAACACTCGTAGGTTGTTAGAGGATCTTTTGAATAAGTTATCTAACACAAGTTTAATTAATAGAAGAGTATTAGATGATATTAAGACAAACTTAAATAACTATAAGATACAAATTAACCCTGTTGAATCTGGATTATATAGAGCTAGAAATGGTGTAGAATTTTTAATAGAGGTACTAGATGATACAACATCACCGCCGATAGCAAAAAGACGTTTTGCAGTAGCAAGAAATAGACAAGGTATAATCGTAATGAGAGGTCAACCTTCTTTTGCTAGTGATGTAAATGTTTTAGTAAGAGAGATTAGATTTAGATTAGATCAACTACAATAATAAACTTTAATATACCAACTATTTATTAATATGAAACTAGAAGAACTTAGGAAAGTTATACGAGAAGAAGTAGAAAAAGCATTTAAAGAACAGCTCAAAGAAGTATTAATTGAAGCTGTCCAAATTGCATCTACACCATCTTCTACAGTAACTACAGAGAACAGACAGTCAAGTTTTACTGCAGCACTTAAAACAGAACCGTTTAAATCAGCTCCTAAAGCATTTAAACCAACCGGTAATCCGATTGAAGATATGTTGCAGATGACAAAAGCAAGTATGACATCAGCAGACGCTGCTGCAATAATGGGAGAAGGAGTTCATATGCCAAATATGGCCTCTTCTGTAGCTCATCAAATGAACCTAGGTGGTGGCAATCAACCAGGTTTAGATTTAAGCCAACTTCCATTTATAGGGAAAGCAAAAGCAGTTTTAGAAGCTGCTAATCAAAAAGACAAACAACGTAAAGGATTAGATTAATGGCATTCAATGTACAGAAAATAAACCCATTAGATAGACAGCCTAGAAAAGCAGTAGGTATTAATCTACCTTTTTCAGGAGGTAATGTCTTTAATTCTAACTACCTTACTAAGGATGCGGTTAGAAATAATCTAATTAATTATTTTCTTACAGGTAGAGGAGAGAGATACATGAACCCTACTTTCGGAAGCGGATTACCTTCAGAGTTGTTTGAACAAATAACAGAAGAAAAATTAAACGTATTAGGATTAAAGATAAGACAGGAATTAAGAGATTACTTTCCTAAAGTTGTTACAAATGATTTATCTTTAATTGCTGATCCAGATAATAACTCAATTGAATTCTATTTAAAATATAGTATCTTAGATAGTAATATTGAAGATGAAGTAATTATTAATATTCAACAATAATGGCCCAAGAAAGAGATATAAAGTATATAAACAGAGATTTTAGTAATTTTAGAGAACAGCTCGTAGAATTTGCTAAAAATTACTTCCCTGATACCTATAATGACTTCTCAGCTACATCACCAGGTATGATGTTTATTGAGATGGCAGCTTATGTAGGAGATGTACTCTCTTTTTATCAAGATACACAATTACAAGAGACGTTTTTACAACATGCTAAAGATCCTGCTAACTTATACAGCTTAGCATATATGATGGGATACCGTCCTAAATCTACAAACGTATCAGAAGTAGAAATAGAAGTATCTCAAAGAGTTAACGCAATCGCTCCTAATTACCTTCCTAATTGGAATCAAGCATTAATAGTGCAACCTAATACAAGATTAAGAGCAAATACATTTGGTGATCCTAAGTTTATTATTAACGATAAAGTAGATTTTACCTTTTCAAGCTCTCTAGATCCAACAGAAGTTAGAATTGAAAGTATTGCAAACGGATTCCCGGCAGAATATAAAATAACTAAAAGAGTAAACGCAATATCTGGAGAGTTAAAAGAAAGTATTCAGGTAATAGGTAACTCTGAAAAATTCTTAACATTAACTATTACAGATACAAATATTGTTGGAGTTTTAGATATTACAGATAGTGACGGAAATATGTGGTATGAAGTCCCTTTTTTAGGACAAGACACAATATACGATACACAAGCTAATACAGCATCTGATAAAAATCAAGTACCCGGTTTATTAAGATTAAAAAAAGTACCTAGAAGATTTGTAACAAGGTTAACTTCACAAGGTAACCTACAAATACAATTTGGAGCAGGTATAAACACTAGTGCTTCAACTGACGAAACTTTTTTACCAGACCCGACAAATGTAGGTATTGGTACTAACCAGGGAGTAAAAAGATTGGATTTTGCATTCGATCCTTCTAACTTTTTATTCTCTAAATCATATGGTATAGCACCTTCTAATACTACCTTAACAATTAGGTACATAACAGGGGGAGGTGTTGCTTCAAACGTACCTGCAAATACTATTAACATAGTTGAACAAGTAACAGTATCAGCACCTGATCAAAGTAGATCAAACACATTAACTTTTAATAACCCAGCACCTGCTGTTGGTGGACGAGATGGAGATACAGTAGAAGAGTTAAGACAAAATAGTTTAAGAGCTTTTTCTGAACAAAACAGAGCAGTAACCTTACAAGATTACGCGGTTAGAAGTTTATCACTACCTCCGTTATACGGATCTATTTCTAAGGTATATGTAACTCAAGACCAAGCAACAAATGCTAACATACTAGGAGGAGCTTACGATTCAAACCCGTTAGCTTTATCTTTATACGTATTAGCTTATAACTCAGAAAAGCAGGTAATACCGGCAACTCTAAACTTAAAGCAAAACCTAAAAACATATTTATCTCAGTATATGCTACTTACAGATGCAGTAAATATAAAAGATGCATTTATTGTAAACGTAGGAATGAAATATGAGATTATTACTCTACCTAATTACGTATCTAGAGATGTATTATTAGCATGCAATACAGCTTTAATTGAATACTTTGATATAGCTAAATGGTCTATAAACCAACCTATTAATATTTCAAGTATATACACCTTACTAGATAGAGTTAAAGGCGTACAGAGTGTAGAGAAAATTTATTTTGAAAACAAAGTAGGCGGTAACTATTCAGAATATGCATACGATATAAAAGGAGCAACAAGAGGTAATATAGTTTACCCTTCTTATGATCCTTGTATTTTTGAAATTAAATTTCCTGAGATAGATATTCAAGGACGAGTAACAACATTATAAAATGGCAATATATAGAATTTTTCCTGAAAAGGATACATTTATCTACACAGAAGCAGTAAAAGGTAATGCAGGTTTAGACGAAATAATCGAAATTGGCGGTTACCCTGTTTCAGAAGTAGGCCAGACATCTAGAGCTTTATTAAAGTTTAACAGCACAGATATCGCAAATGTTGTATCAAATATTATAGGAAGTAATAACTATAGTGCTAGTCTTCATTTAAGTTTAGCAACTGCTTATGAATTACCTACAGAGTATTCAATAAAAGCATACCCGGTTTATGAACCCTGGACTCAAGGTATAGGAAAATTTGGAGACTCTCCAGTTGATGAATCTGGAGTAAGTTGGACATATAGATTAGGTAAACAAGACGGAAGATGGACATTACCAAGTAATACTGTTAATATGCCAGCCGGAGTAACCGGTTCTTATAATACTACTTATTCCGGAGGTGGTGGAAGTTGGTATACAGGTTCAGCAGGAATTAACTTTGAAAGTACTCAATTACAAGAGCTTAATTCAAATAATGATATTCATATAAATGTTACTAATGGAGTTAAAGCACATAATGCTGGTACAATTGTTAATAACGGGTTTATACTGAAACTAACAGATGATCTTGAGTTTAATACTACATCCTCTATACGTTTAAAATATTTTAGTGGAAACACTAATACAATATATCCTCCTTATTTAGAATTTGGCTGGAATGATACGGTATATAGTAGTAACTTGACACAACTAAATACTAGTAATGCAACTATTACTATTAAGAATAATAAAGGAGAATATGTAGATAACGGGAAGCAGAGATTTAGAATTCATGCAAGACCTAAATACCCTACAAGAACTTTCTCTACCGGTTCAGTATATCTAACTAATTATAAACTTCCAGCTAATTCATACTGGGGGTTACGAGATGAACATACAGAAGAAATGGTAGTTGACTTTAATACAGTTTTTACAAAGATAAGCGCAGATAATAACGGAAGTTATTTCGATGTTTACATGGAAGGGTTGCAACCAGAGAGATATTATCGTATATTAGTAAAATCAACTCTCGACGGAAGTACGACAGTAGTAGATAATGGTAATGTTTTTAAAATAGTACGCAATGGCTAATAACCCAGTACCTGTTCGAAAGACAGTATATAATAAGGAACATATTAATAAAGTTGTTAAAAGAGAATTTACAACATTTATTCAACCGGTAGCTGAAGATACACAGCTTACTATAGAAGATTTTTTCGCATTATATGAAGAACTTTTCTATGAAATACCTATTAACGGACCAGATGGAACTCATGAATACCTAGTAAAAAGGAGTTCAGAATTATATAAGTTAGAAGAAGAGACTCAAGACATACAACCATTGCTTGATGAGATAACTAACTTAAGAGCACAAATTATCGATAACGAGACGGAGATTATTGCATTACAAGAACAAGTAGCTAACCAGAATGTCAACAACTAATTATATAGTATCAAAAGGATTTCCTGAACAATTAGGAATATTAACTAAAAACTTAAACGAAAAAGATAAGTCTTTAGTTGATAGTTTCTTTTTGAACAGTAGTTTTAAGCCTGATAAACATACTATTGAGTTACATGTTTACGGTGTAGATGATCAACGTTTATTCTCAGTTGATAATTATTTTCCTGAGTTTTCTAACATTACCTATACACAGTATCAAGCTGGTAAGATATCTGAAATAAACATATCTCCAGAAAAAGATGCAGACCAGTTAGGGTATTCATACGGACAAGTAAGCTTACTGTATAACTTTCTAAGTAACCTATACAGCGACGGTAATTTTACATTTGAAGGTAATTTCTTTATCGAAGAAATCTCACCTGATCGAACAGAACTACTAGCACTTAGTAATGAAGTAACATTACAAGATTTAGAGAGATTTACAGCTGAACTAAAAAGAAAACTAGAAAACTTATCTTACTTTCAAGATTTTAGATTAAATTTTGGAGATAATAGGTTGCTAATAGGGATAAATGTAGACCTTGTAGACTATAGAGGAAGTAGAGCTTTAGCTATAAAATTATATGAACCTCTTCCTTTAGAGTTTGAAATTAAAGATACTTTCAGAGTAGTAGAGGTTGTTTCTGATTCTATTGTATTTGAAATAGACACAGAAGTTTTACCTGAAGAAATAACATATCCTACTTTAAAAGGACCTAACTTTGATATAGAATTAGTAGAAGATAATAACAATCCAACTGGATTTTTTAACTACAATGAACTATTTAGCTACCCGGTAACAAGTTCTTATTATGAACTTTATTCTTTATTTGAAGAAAGTAGTGCACAGATCAGTATAGATCATAGCAATTATTCTGATTTTATAAACTTTTCTTCAGCAGAAGAAAGATTAAGAAACTTTAAATATAAGATAGATTTAATACATTCTTATGAAGATTCTTTAAGAACTATTAACAATACAGGTTATACAAGATTTGGAATAACCGGTAGTAGGTCTTATTACGAAAACTTAATTGAAGGGATAGTTAACAATTTTGACCATTACGATAGATTTTTATATTTTGAAAGCGGGTCTAATAGTTGGCCAAAAACTAACAATACCAGACCGTATAAGAATCAAATAAGCACAGCCACACAAGCTACTAATTGGTATAATAATCAATTAGAGATTGCTTCTAACTTTGATGTAAGTAATCTAAATGCATTAACAAACACATTACCAATCTTCTTACGAGAAGACCCTGATAACAATCCGGCATTATTATTCATTAATATGCTAGCTCAACATTTTGATAATATATGGATTTATCAGAAAGCAGTTAGCGATAAGTATGATGCTGATAATAGGATTAATTTTGGCATATCTAAAGACTTAGTAAGAACTACTTTAGAGAATTTTGGAGTTAAGTTATACAATAGTAATTTTAACTTAGAGTCTATATTTGGAGCTTTTATAGGTGAGTCTTATGTATCTGGAAGTGAGCAGATAAACGAATATAAAGTTATCACTTCAGGTTCTACAAATGCGTACTTACAGCCAATGCCATTTGATAATTACCAGAAAGAAGTTTATAAGAGAATCTACCACAACTTACCTTTATTAACTAAATCAAAAGGTACAGAAAGAGGGTTAAGAGCATTAATAAATTCATTTGGTATACCTTCTCAAATATTAGAAATAGGAATTGCTGGAGGTCAGAAAATAGGACCAGGTTTTTATGGACCTACCCAACTACATTATAGCTCTTCTTTAAAATTAAGAACAGACAACGACGGAACCTTAATAGGTGGAGATACTCTATCTAATTATACCTCTATTGTTAGAAGAGAATACGAATATTCAGATGACTTAAATTTTGTTGAAGTAGGGTTAGCACCATCTAAAAATATAGATAACTACATAGTTTCACAAAGTGCTGTATTAGGTTTCTCGAACTTTAATATAGACGATTATATTGGTGACCCTAGAGATTCATATAAGACTGGATATACTGCTTTAGAAAAACATCGTAAAGTAATATTAGGAGATTTAGATAGATACGACTTAATGGATTACATTAGGTTAATCCGATTCTTTGATAATGCTTTATTTAGAATTGTAAAAGATTTTATACCAGGTAGGTCAACTGCTATAACAGGTATTATAATTAAACCTCATAAGTTAGAAAGAAGTAAAGCAAAGCATGTAAGTGTGAGTTCTATTTTTCAAGACTATTCTGGATCAATAGATACAGCTTTTGCAGATAGTACACACGGAGGTTCTTATACACAATTAGTAGAGAGAAGCACAGCTTATTCAGAAAGGATAGTAGTTCCTTCTGGATCTGCTATGACCTTTAGACATAATTACGAAGAGCCTAAATTTAATGGAGAGTTAAGTGGGAGTAGAATTCGAATAACAGATGGAGAACTTAATAGAAAAAATACTATTAAGAAAACATCACAACCGGAATTATCATTTAATATAACATTTTTCAATAGATCAAATCCTGTACCTAGAGATTGTAATATTACATTTACTGTTACTCTAGTAACACCGGCACCAACCCCGGCACCAACTATAGCACCAACCCCATCTCCGACGTTAGCACCTACAACTGCTCCTACTGCTAGTCCAACAACAGCTCCTACCCCTAGTCCAACAACAGCTCCTACTCCAGCACCAACACCGGCGCCTACAACTGCTCCTACCCCTAGTCCAACAACAGCTCCTACAACAGCTCCTACCCCTAGTCCAACGACAGCTCCGACTACTGCTCCTACAACAGCGCCAACGACAGCACCGACTACGGCCCCTACAACAGCACCGACTACAGCCCCTACAGCTGCTCCTACTCCAGCACCAATTGCCGCAATACAGGTAACCTATTACGGAGCTAGTATGGAACCGTGTATAGGAGGTACAGTAGATGATTACATGGGTGCATATATTGGACTATCAGCACCGGTTACAGTAGATAGTACTTTCTACATTACTGTATACTATACTCAACCAGGAGTTAACTGCAACCCTCCTGGAACTAATTTCCAAACCACAGCATATGTAACAGTATATGCAGGAGATTCTACTGGAACTTTAAACGCATGCCAATCAGGTCAATACTTCCCAGGCGGTATACAGATATGTAGAACTGAATATGGAGGTACTGATAACACAGTAGATAATATAATACCGCCACAATAAACTAATTATAATAAAAAGTGACTGAATTAGATTTCATAAATATAGACCCGGCTGCTGGTGGTAGTGATAATATAAATGTATTCTACAGCAGTAGTGTAATTTTACCGTTCTCTATTGCAGACCTATCAAAACCTGTATCGATTACAGGTATGACAATACCTTTTAGGTATTTTGCTAGAAATATAGACTTACAGCAGACTATATTACAGGCAGAGACCGTAACGTTTAAGTATTCAGGATTTGGAGATGTAAATGGTAATAAAAACGTAACAGGTAGAATTATAGAAAGAGTTAGAAGATCTTCATACTTCTTTGTACGATTACAACCAATAGTATTAAACCCAACTAACTATGTAGGGAATTCAATACAGCTAGGAAACACTTCTACTGTAATAAACCCGTACAACCCACAAAACCCTAGCCAAGATCCACAGTTTACATACATTAAGTACTTTCAGATACCTTCTGAAATTATATTTAACCCGTATGTTTCCACTGTATTTAATAATAGCTCAGATAACCCACTTTTAAGTAATGCAACTACATTACGAAAAGGTAACTATGTACAGCAGGTAGATAGAAACGAAGACCCGATATTACCGACTAACCTACCACAGATTTTATTAAACCAAGCAACCCCAGCGCAGATACAAGACAGTAACTATACTTCAGCTGGTATAATTAACGCTAGGTATGTTGGATCGAAATTGACCTCTGGAAGTATACCAGGAAATGATCCGGCTCTAGGTTTAGTTACCATCAGAGCAAGTTTACATCCTTCTGGGTCAAATGTAACAAAAATTAAAAGTATTAATTTATCTGATAGAGAAATAAAACAAGTTTACTTTACACCACAGGTTACAAATAGAATAGCAAGTGGAAAAACTAGAGTATATGGAGGAAATAAATCTTTCCCTTCATCACCTAACTTACTATATGTAGAAGAAGGTAATCGATTTGTAAGAATTTCAAATAGAGATATTTACTCTATAGATGAAGATAAGGTACATACAACGAATAACTTAGGAACTATTATTAAAACACAGTAATAGAATATTATAATAACCGATATTTATATTATATAATTTAAACACAAATGGGATATTTAGACAACTCAATCGTAACAGTAGATGCGATATTAACTAAAAAAGGAAGAGAGCTCCTAGCAAGAGGGGATGGATCTTTCAGAATTACACAATTTGCTCTTGCTGATGATGAGATTGATTATACTCTATATAATCCACAACATCCTTCTGGTTCTGTTTATTATGGAGAAGCTATAGAGAATATGCCTCTATTAGAAGCTTTTCCTGATGATAATCAGATTATGAAGTACAAATTAACAACCCTACCAAGAGGTACTTCTAAATTACCAGTATTGGATTTAGGATTCTCATCTATTCGTTTAAAACAAGGAGCTTCTCTTGCAATTACTCCACAAACATTAAACTACTTAGGTGCAACTACTACATACGAAGCTGGTGGTTACACAGCAACTATTGCAGACGTTAGAGTACTTAACTCATTTAACGGTGTAGGAATTAACTCAGAAGAAGCTATTAGACTAAACACAGGAACTACTATTGGAACAAACGTTTCTAAGACAGTTATCGGAACTTCAATTAACTTAACAGCAACTACAGTAAACACTCTATTCGGAACAAGATTAACACTTCAAACCACTGTTACAGTTATTGGCCGTGACTCAGGAGCAAGATTAACAATTCCAGTAACTATTACAAAAACTAACTAATTATGTCATTTAAAAGATTTGATACAGAAGATATAGTAGTGAGTGCTGAGTCGGTAACAGCTCCTCTATGGTCTAATAACGTAATAAACTTAACTGCTTTCTATACCAGTTCCACACAGGTATCAAGTACTTCTGGGGATTACTACTACAATATATTTAACACCGCATCATCAGACTCTACTGCAGCAGTTCAATTTTCAATTGCATACGCCGACAAACTTGGAGGAGGATCTTTAAACTACAATAGAAGTGTTTCAGGTAAGTCCCCTTCTTCGACTATATACGGACAGTATAGAAACTTAGTACTAGGTGATGAAGAATCTGAATTTACATTTGGAGGAGAAACCGCTGAGCATTTTTACGTAGTAACAGTAGATAGAGCAAGATATAAAGAAAAATTATTACCAGGTACGTTAACATTACATTTAAGCGGTAGCGGTAATCGTGAACTTAAATTAACAGATAATAGTAGAGCTGTTGCAACAACTACCTTTACTGATTCTGGTCGAGTATTTGAAATTGTATCTGGATCTGGAGGAGTTGTTTATACTGGAGCTAATGCAAACGGATACTCAGTTTCAGGATCTTACGGTAAATTCTTACCAGATGTAGGTATCCTTTTACTTAACGGTAAAGCGTTAGACCTACCTTATAGATTAGGAGGAGGTATTGCATTAGGTACAAATAGAGCTTTAGATACATCTGCACTAAACTTAAAAAAATTCTACTCAGCTTTAACTAAAGGAGCACATTTTAGATTAAATTCAGAAGAGACAATTTCATCTAACTTTATATTCGTACGAGCTAGAAACGCAGAATTTAACTATTCAACTAACCCATCTTTACTATCAGGTTCAGGAGAAATTAGACACAACGTTATGATTAATACTCCTCAGTCTTATATTACAGGTGTAGGATTATATAACGATAATAACGATCTTTTAGCAGTAGCTAAACTATCTAGACCATTGTTAAAAGACTTTACAAAAGAAGCTCTAGTTAGAATCAAGCTTGACTATTAATGAATGAGTACATACAAAAAACTAAACAGGCAAGATGTCTACGTAACAGTACACGACGCTCGTAAGCATTGGCATACAAGCGGTAGCTTGCTTCGTGGTTTTAAGTCAACAAATGAGTACTCTATAGACAAGCTTATAGGTCTATCTGGTTCAACAGAATATTTCTTGAACGATGAAGACTTATATCAATATTCAACAACCCCGTCACAACAAGTACAGGAAAGACATAAGCAACTAGTTTATAGAAGTATTCATAACTTATACTATAGTGGTAGAGTTGAAGATTCTACATTTAGTGGTTCATTTGATAACTACTTAGAAACTACTTTACATTTAAGTGAGTCTAGGAACTTACATAATGTTGAAGAGATTAGTGTATTTTCGATACCTCAAGAAGTCTACGGTACTAATATAGTACCTTATTCATTTGTATTAAAGCCAAATGGAGCTAGAGATAATTACGTTGATGATGGATTTGTAACAGATGATCTAGGGCAAAATGATTACATACAGACATTTGAAACTTTATTCGGTGCTGTAAGAAAAATTGCTTGTGACTATATTCTTGATGAAGGTAAGTACGTATTAGAGACACCAATAGCAGGAGGTGAGTATATCGATACCCCAGATGGTCAACATAGAGTTGAGATTGTAGATGATGGTGAAGGAAGATTAATATTTTCAGGATCAGGATCAGAGCCTTGTGCTCCTGTAAAGATTGTAGGAGATATTGTATACAGTCACGGGCAAGCAGTATTAACAAACCCAGATGTTACTCAGATCTATAATAGTTTTTATCTAAATCCAAACCTTCAGTGGAAATCTAACCACCCTATTTATACATATAATATGTACTGTAAGGTTAGAGATTCAGAAATGAATTTCACGTATAACCCTAGTGCAGTAACAGGATCATTTGGAGATATACATCCTAATGTAACCGGTAGTACGTTTAGTCCTTATATAACAACAGTAGGTTTATATAACGATGCAAATGAATTACTAGCAGTAGGTAAACTATCACAACCAACTAGAAAGTCATTATACAATGATATGACTTTTGTTGTAAAAATTGACATGTAAATAATAAAGAAAAATGGCTATAACATTTAGAGCAAATAAAGGACAAGCATTAACCTATAGAGAAATGGATACCAACTTAGGGTCTTATTTCTATTCTAGCTCTTTAACAAGACAATCCTGGGGTACAGGTGCAAATACAAGATCAACCGTAGATTTTGTTACACTATTTTATACAGGTAGTAGTTTAATTCCTTGGAACCTTCCTGCCCATAGAGTACCATTACATTCAACAGGTAGTAGATCAGTAAACGGTTCTGTACAGTATGCAAGTCAAAGTTTACAAGCAGGCGCTCCTGATTTTTTATACAATCCTAGAAACGGATATGTAGGTATAGGTAAACCGGCAATATCAAGAATAAACGCACCTTTAGATATTAACGGTAATACAATTATAACCGGATCCCTAACTGTTACGGGAAATGCAACAGTATTTGGAAGAATAACAGCTCAAGAATTTCATACAGAATTTGTCAATGCATCTGTTGTTTATGAAAGTGGATCAACTAAATGGGGAGATACATTAAATGACTTTCATGACGTAACTGGTAGTTTAAATATTACCGGAAGCTTAACATTACAAGGACCTTTTACAGTTAAAGGAAATACTAGATTTGGAGTTAACTGCAACAGTAATCATGAATTAACAGGTAGTTTAAAAGTTGAATCTACTTGTTTAAGACAACACTATATTAGTTCCGGAAGCTTTGGTATTAATACTAAAAATCCACAATACGATTTACATGTCATAGGTCAAATTCAAGCTTCAAGAAACATTTTAGCTTTCTCTGACGCACGATTAAAAGATAATGTACAACCTATTGAAGGTAGTTTAGATATCGTTAATGCGATAGGAGGATACACATATACACGTAATGACTGGAACGATCTACCTGGTGTAGGAACTATAGCTCAAGAAGTAAAAGCAGTTCTTCCGGACGCTGTACATAGTGATGAAGAGGGGTATTTGAGCGTTGATTATAATGCATTAACAGCTGTTCTACTCGAAGCTGTAAAAGCTCAAAACGTATTAATACAGAATTTACAGGACAGAGTAGCACAATTAGAAAATAAATAAAAATGGCAATAACATTAAGAAGTGTCAAAGGGAGTGCACTATCCCATACAGAGGTAGATAATAACTTTAGAAGTCTTGTATACTCGTCTTCTTTTAGTGGACAAACCGTATCTTTATTTACAGTAGCTGGTACGCAGAATATTAATATAGGAACTGTAGGAGGAGTTGCTAACGATAAGCAGCTTATATACAGAAGTGGATCTGTAAATAAAGGATCTAACGATTTGCAGTTTGATTACAAAGCAGATAAATTTAGAATAAGTGCTAATACAGAAATTACTGGTTCATTAGTAGTTAAAGGTACTTTACAAGCTGAACAAATACATACAACATTTACATCTTCTTCTGTAGTATTTCAAAGCGGTTCTACTAAGTTTGGTAACACAGTAGACGATACGCATTTATTTACAGGGTCTGTTTTTATCTCAGGAGCTGCTTATGTACGAGGTGAAACTGATTTTATAAATCAAAACGCTGGGGGAACAGCAGTAAATGTTAGAAATGGTTTCGTGATATTATCACAAGTTTCTTCAAGTCTTAACTATGCAAACGATAATGCAGCAGCATTAAACGGAGTACCATTAGGAGGTCTTTATAGAAACGGAAACTTTATTCAGATAAGAATTAGCTAATATGTCTCAATTATATTCTTTACTTACAGGTTCAGTATACTTACCTGACGGATCTATCTCCGCTTCTAGAGGATTCTCAGGATCTTTTTATGGTAACGGATCTGGACTTACCGGAATTACTACAGCATCGTATGTAGAGTTTGTTAATGTAAAGAATAAACCAACATTAATATCTAGCTCAGCTCAGATAGATCATAATGCAACTACAAACTATTCTTCTAATAGACACATCGACCATAGTTCTGTTACCTTTTCAGGTATAGGTGGTATACTAGGAGGAGGAGATTTAACTACTTCTAGAACAATTACCTTAAATGTAGGAGATAATCAATTTATAAATGGTGTTATAGCAGCATTACCTAACGGTACTGTTTCTAGTTCAGCACAATTATCTGGATTCTCTGGATCTTATTTCGCTCATGCAATAGGGGAAGATGTAACATTACTAGAAGTGACACATAGTTTAAATAGTAGATTTCCAACCGTACAAGCTTACCAGTACGTTTCACCTGGAGTCTACGATACAGTAATACCAGCCGGTATTAGAAGTACAGGAGTTAATACTCTAAGAATAACATTTGCTGGAAGTTTTTCCGGATCAGTTGTTATTCGTACTTAAATTTCGTAACTTAATCTTTACTAAAATGGGAATTACTATGCCGTCATGGATATACGATGGCCGAATTGTCAATGAAATAAGTGACATGCCTGAGGGTACATTCGGCTTTATTTACGAAGTAACACATACTCCGACAGGGAGAAAATATATAGGAAAGAAAGTACTATATTTTAACAGAACTTTACCGCCATTAGCTGGACAAAAAAGAAAGCGAAAAGTAGTTAAAGAATCGGACTGGAAGACTTATTATGGGTCTCATGCAGAAATAGTTAGTCTAATAAAAGAAGGTAAACAGGAAGAGTTCACAAAGCAAATCCTGTGTTTTGTTAAGTCTAAAAAACTTCTTACATATTATGAGACTAAATACCTATTTATTAAAGAGGTACTTGAATATAGAAACAACTATATTAACGATAATGTACTCGGAAAATTTTATAGAAAAGACTTTATAACACCTGATACAGATGATTAAACTACGAGAAATAGTAGGATTACCAAGCTTACAGTACCATATCGATAACGGTTTAACTCTTCATGAAAATGTATACCGTTATTCTTCTGAAGCATTTGTAAAACTATTCACAGAAGCTAGAGAAGCTTACGAGAATGGAGACATAGAATTAAACGAAGAAGACGAAGATCTAATTAGAAATACAGATATCGGTACTCATGGAGATTATAATGGAATGCAAGTACCTTTGGATTTACCAATGGTATCTCCAAGTTATAATCCATTATTTGAAATCGGATGTTGGATTGACGAAATGATCGAAGATGATAGTAAAATAGACGAAGCAGCTTCTATAGACGAGATGATTGACTTTGATGCTATAAAAGAAGCAGTAGAATCTATTGGTGCTAAGATTGATATGGATAAGTTTAGAAAAGCAGTTAAACACCATAACGATAACTTTGATTATAACGGATTTGAAATATTAAAAGCTTCTGTTGACTTTATACAAGAATCAGAATATAAAGGAAAGAAAGTTCAATTGAACAAACCTAAGCGTGGTGGTAGTAAAAAATTCTACGTTTATGTTAAAAATCCTAAAACAGGAAATGTAAAAAAAGTATCATTTGGTGATACTGGACTTTCAGTTAAATTTAAACAACCAGGAGCAAGAGCATCTTTCGCAGCTCGTCATAAATGTGCTCAAAAGAAAGATAGAACTAAACCAGGATACTGGTCTTGTAATATTGGTCGATATTGGAAATCACTTGGAGGAAGTTCTAACTTCTCCGGATACTGGTAAACTATGAAACTTACAGATATATTAATAGAAGGAAAAGCATTTGATGAGTTTGCAGAAACTCGAATGAAAGGTGCTGAAAAGATAGCTAATAATGCTAAAGAAAAAGGTGGCCCTTCTATGTTAACTTACCATCACTTTGTTGTAAAACTACCTTATTACAAAAAAGCTAGTAAAGGTGATTTTGATTTTGAAGCTGCTAAAAAAGAATTTACAGAAACTTTAAAAAAGATATCTCTTGATATGGACCAAACTTCTTTCCAAAGAGAAGTAGGCCGCCTAGAAGTATTAGGAGAGTTAATTATTAAGAATGACTAATAGAGAAAAGAAAGAAGCTAATCGTAAAAAGATAGCTAAAGCCACTGTTAAGCAGCAACAGAAAAAAGGCAACTACAAAAAGAAGACTTAGTATGCTTCCATTTGAAGAAGAAATAAAAGAAGGTTATTACATTAGGACGTTTGATTCTAAAACTCCTGTAGACGAATTCGTATGGCATAGAGATCAAGAAGATCGATGGATAGAACCAATTGGTGAAACTGATTGGAGATTTCAGTACGATAATGAAGTGCCGATTCCATTACAAAAGCTATTTATTAAAGCAGGAACCTACCACAGAATAATTAGAGGTACCGGCATATTAACCTTAAAGATTATTAAACAAAATGGCTAAAAAAGCATCAGCAGGCAGTTCTCAAAAAGTATCCTTTGGTAAGAAAAGACAAGGACCAGGTTCAGGGAAAAAGAGTTACGGCCCAAAAGAAGAAAAACCAAAGAAGTATAGAGGTCAAGGTCGATAATGAAACTATCAAGAATCATACTAGAAGGTCCTATTGGATATGATCCAGAATACAATGCGATTATAGACAAGATAAAAGACAGAGGGGGAAAGTACTTAGGTGCTGGCGACTATGGAGCTGTTTACCTACTAGGAGGGAGAGCTGTTAAAGTAACAACAGACGAGATTGAGATAGAACATGCTTTAAAACTACTCGGAAAGAAGACAAAATACTTTGTACACATACACGATGTAAAAGAGATTAATCCAAAGTTAGGAGTAATAACTATGGATATAATGGCACCACATCGAGGAGAAATACCGGAAGAGTTCTTAGACTCTTTAGAAAAAGAAGCTAAAAAACTAGGAATAGATCCTGATGAATTAGATATCCGTCCAGATAATTTTATGGAGGACCCTTCTACCGGGAAAATTAAAATGACAGACGTTTAAAATAACTAAACTATTTATTCAATATAAATGTAATTGAAATGAGCAATAACTTTGACTTAAGAAAATTTTTAGCTGAAAATAAGCTAACACAGACTGCAAAGACTATAAATGAAAACTTTCCGTCACAGGCAGAAGCAACTATTAAAGAATCAGAAGGATATGTTGAAGTAATGGGAGAAGATTTTGACGAAGCAGTAGATCAAATCGTTTTTGCTTGGGAGCAATGGAAAAACGGACCAGCAACAGAGCCGGAAGATATCGAACCAGCAAGAGAAGATGTAGTAAGTTACATTAGATCTCTACTTAAATAATATTTCCGAAATATAAAAATAACTAAAGAAAGGCTTGCTTATGTGAGCCTTTTTTCGTATATTAAGGTAATAGTTACGTGCATATGGAATATACTTTTCTTTTAGGAGCGGTTGAGAATGTGTTAGGTAAGAGTTATAAACGAGCAAAGGATAATTATGCTTTCACTTGCCCTTTTTGTAATCATAGAAAACCTAAGCTGGAAATCAATCTTAATACAAACGACAAGGGAGAGAATCCTTGGGAATGTTGGGTATGTGAAACTAAAGGACGTACTATTAAGTCTTTATTAAAGCAGCTTAAAATAAGCGGACCTCAAGCACAAGAAGTCCTTCAATATATAAAGAAAGGAGAAGAGGTAGAATACCAGGTAGTAAAGTTAGTAGAGTTACCTAAAGAATTTCAACCTCTATATTCAGCACCTACCACATCCTTTTCTGCTAATATTGCAAGAAAATATCTATACGATAGAGGTATTACAGATAACGATATTTTAAAATATAACATTGGTTACTGTATCGCAGGAGAATTTAGCGATAGGATAATCATACCATCATATGACCAAAACAATCAATTAAACTTTTACGTAGCTAGATCTTTTAACAGAAGTTATGCTAAGTACAAAAACCCCGAAGCTTCCAAAGATATAATAGTCTTTGAAAACTTAATAAATTGGAATCAACCTATAATAATATGTGAAGGAGTATTCGATGCAATGGCTATTCGAAGAAACGCTATACCTATTTTAGGAAAGAATATATCGAAATCTCTTTTAAAGAAAATAGTTTCAAGTAAAGTAAAAGAAATCTATATAGCTTTAGATAGAGATGCTTTAAAGAAAGCGGTTAAGTTTTGCGAACAGTTTATAAGTATGGGTAAAAAAGTATACTTAGTAGATATGGACGAAAAGGATCCAAGTGAAATGGGTTTTCAATTATTCACCAACCACATCCAAGATGCAGAAGAGCTAGATTTAAGTTCTCTTTTGCAATACAAATTAAACTTATTATGATAAGACAAGGAGATAACCTTTTAGTAGAAGATACTAATAAGAATCTATCCTACAATCCTGATTTAAAGCAAATCAATTTTCTAGATAGAAGAGTTTACAAACGTTCAGAAGGAGTATATTACCCATCTGTAACTACTATTTTACAGTACTTACCTAAAAACAAATTCTTTGAGAATTGGTTAAAAGACGTAGGGCATAATGCAGAAATCATTATGCAAAAAGCAGGTAAGGAAGGTACACAAGTTCATAAAGCTATTGAAATTCTAGTAGAAGGAGGAGAGATCAGCTGGATGGATGATTACGGAAATGCAAGATATTCTCAAACAGTATGGGAGATGATTTTAAAGTTTCATGAGTTTTGGACAACTTATAAACCTAAATTAATCTCTACAGAACAATTCGTATTTTCGGATGAACATAAGTATGCAGGTACTGCCGATCTTGTCGTAGAGATGGGTGGAGAAACGTGGCTACTAGATATTAAGACATCTAATGCATTACATAAAAGTTATGATTTACAATTAGCAGCTTATGCAAAAGGATTTAAAGAATGTAAAAACGTAGATATTCAGAGAACAGGAGTACTTTGGTTGAAAGCAAATACAAGAAGTGCTTCTAAGAAAGAAGGAGTATATCAAGGAAGCGGCTGGCAGATTAAAGTAGTTGATGAGATTGATTATAACTTTGACTTATTTAAAACTGTATATAAGTTATATGAGTTAGAAAATCCAACAACTGAACCAATCTATACAGCTTACCCTACTAGTATAAAACTTTGATATTTATAAGGAAAGAAGTAAAGATAAATGAAACTCTCACAACTAATATTAGAAGCTAAAGCCAAACCAAAAGCTATTATTATGGCCGGAGGTGCAGGTGCAGGTAAAAGTTACCTTCTTAATCAATTAGATTTAGGAGGGTTAACTGTTTATAATCCTGATAAGTACGTAGAAGATAAAGAACACCCTTACTACGGTAACCTTTCAGCAGCTGCTAGCCAGGTAAACCAGGACGTAGAAGCTGCATCGCAGAATAAGGAAAACTTTATATGGGATACTACAGCTTCTAATTCTAAAAAAGTACAAGACCTCATAGTAAAAGGTTACGACGTTTTTATGATAATGGTATATACACATCCATTGATTTCATTTATTTCAAACTTTGAAAGAGAAAGACAGATACCAAAAGCAGCTGTTTTTTCAACTTGGAGAGATGTATATCAACAGATAGGTTTATATAGAGGGTTATTAAAAGATAACTTTATGTTATTTGCTAATGACAGAGGTGGTAAATATGACAAAGAGATAAAGGAGTTTAACGTAGCTGCTAGAAACGGAGCTAATGGTATTTCAGATTACTTAGCAAAGTATATGGAAGATCACGGAGGTGCAGAAGGGTTCATTTCTACTTTTAGAAAGCCTTACGATATCGAAGATAAGAACGCAGCAGATGCTTATAGAAAAGAAACTGCTAACATAGATTATAATAGAGAAGATGAATCTATGGATAAACAGTTAAAGAAATACTGGATGGGCTTTTACGAGAAAAATGGAACAGGACCTGGAGATGATAAAATGAAAAAGAAAGTTAGTTCTATTACCAGTGTTCGTCAAAAAGCTGATGAAAAAAATAAAGAAGTATTAGATAATATTGCTGCAATGATACATAATGCTAAGTTTACAGAACAGTTAAAAGGTTCTACAGTAGCAGAAATCGATCAAAGAGTACAAAACTTTTTAGCATAATGGCAGTAATACTATACCCAGGAGCATTTAAACCGCCACATAGAGGACATTTTGATTTAGTAAAATCTTTAATAAACGGAACAGCTCAAGCAAGAACGTACGATTTAGAATCAAGCGAAGACGCAGCAGATAAGTTACTTAAAGGGAAGGCGGAGAAGATAGATAAGATTGATAGAGTTATGATCTACATCGGGAGCAGTGTTCGTAATGGTATAGATAAAGAAGATTCTAAAGCAGTATGGGATATCTATAAAAAGTATTTACCCGGAGATGTAGAAGTGATAGTAGCAGATGCTAATCCAATGCTTGTAGCTAGAAGTCATGCTAAGAATAGACCTACTGAAAAGTTCTACGCCGTAACAGGAGTTAGATCTTCCGAAGATTATGTAGACTTGAGAAGAGTAAGTGCATTTAAAGGATTAGACAACGTACAAGGGTTAGCAGTAAGCGGCGGAGAAAACTCTAATGTAAGAGCAACTGGTTTTAGAGATGCAATATTAAATGGAAGTCTCGATGACGTCTTAGATTTCTTTCCTAAAGAATTATCAAGACAAGAGATCTTAAAAATAGTAGAAATGTTAAAACAAGGAATTATAGCTGAAATGATGGCTGAAAAGATAGAAAATATCTATTCAGGTTGGTTTGATGAAGATACAATAACAGAAGGATCTTCAGGAATACCTTTACAAAATACAGCAACAGTAACCTCTCAAGATCGTGCCCGATTAGGTGATCAGTTAGAAGCTATCAGAAATATAATAGACGATAGGTTTGAAGCAGAAATGAATGGAGATAGAATCGTTGTAAAACTAAAAGGAGAAAGCCCTTATAATACATCTGATATGCCTGCGAACTATGACTATGGTGAACACTTTGCAGGACTTTTAGAGTATATGATAAGAGAGGGTATGCAAATAGAACCTCTACCGGAGGTCAAAATACGTAGAGATTTAGCTGAAGCAGAAAACTTTTTTGGTAAGACAGCTTACTATAATCCTGCAGATAAAGAAATTGTATTGTATGTAGCAGGTAGACATCCTAAAGATGTTACAAGATCATTTTCTCATGAAATGATACACCACATGCAAAACCTACAAGGTAGATTAGGTAACAGAGGTACAACAGACACAAACGCAGATAAAGAATTAGCAGCATTAGAAGAAGAAGCATACCTAAAAGGTAATATGATATTTAGAAACTGGGAAGATTCCCAAAAAAATAAAAAATAAAGGTTATGAAAAGTTTATTTGAATTATTAGAAGTCGAAAAAGAAAAACCACAATATCAGATTTATTGCGATATGGATGGTGTATTAACAGACTTCGAAGAAAGATTCGAACACTTCTCAGGAATGAAACCAGATCAATACGAATCAAAACATGGTACAGCAGGTTTCTGGGAGTTAATAGATAACAAAGTAGGTCTTAAATTCTGGGTTGGAATGAAATGGATGAGTGGAGGTAAGGAACTTTGGAACTTTATTTCAAAGTACGATACTAAGATATTAAGTTCTCCCTCTCGCCATGATAACTCAAGATTAGGTAAAAATCTCTGGGTTAAAAATAATCTGTCTCCTAAACCGAAAGTTATCTTTGCATATTCAGCAGATAAACAGAGATATGCAAATCCAAATGCAATATTAATTGACGATAAGAAATCAAATATAGAACAATGGGAAGCATCAGGCGGAATCGCTATTAGATGTCTTCACGGTAATATAGCACCGGTAATAGCTAAATTAAAAGAACTTGGTTATGAGTGATAGCTTACTTAAAAAAGAATTTAAACAAAGTGATGTACAAAGAGTTAGGAATTTAGTAAATAAAGATTATACTGCTAAAACTAAATCAAGTGTAGGTTATGAAAAAGAAACCAAACGTCACAAAGAAGGTGATATATGGGAGGAGGTAGGAAAGCAATGGACTATTAAAAATGGTATTAAGCAGAATGTAACTAAGTTAGATGCTGCTAAAAAAGCTGTAAGAATTCCTCTAAGATGCCCTCAATGTAATGGTTCAATGGAACACCACTTACATAAGAGAATGTACACCTTACATAAGGTCTGTTTTGACTGTACAATAAAATACGAAGATACTCTAAAGAAGGTAGGTCTTTACGAGGCTTATGCTAAAAAAATGTTACAAGGTAACATGATTACTTTTGCAGCAGATATAGAAGCTTGGGTACTAGAGTCTTTAAATGAAACAGATACTTTTGTAACTGAACAGGGAGATATAGAAGATTGGAAAAATAATAATACTAAATTTAAAAAAGAGGTTTTAGATAAGCTACAAGAATACCTAAAGCACTTGAAGAGTAATATAGATAGTTAACTATTTATAAGTAACTTTTTTATAATTCTAAAATATATGGCAGTAGAAAGAACAGCATTAGACGAGATATTATCGGAACTTAAGCATATAAAATCACATATGCCTAATGGTGAGTTAAAGATAATGTTGGAGGATATGAAAGATGTTAAAGATGATATATCTGAATTAAAATATATGCTTTTAAATCCTGAAGATGGACTTGTAGTTAAGACAAACAAAAATACAGAGTTCCGATTAACTCTTCAATCTAACGAAAAGGAATATCAAAGAAATATGCAAGAATTAGAAGAGTTGAAAAAATGGAAAAACGGAGTAACAAAAGCTCTTTGGATTATATTTTCAGCATTAGCTGCATTAGTATTTGAAATGCTACAAAGCCATAAATAATGAAACTAATTGATATTATACTCGAAGCAAAAGAAGTACAATATACAAAACCTAATTTTGCAAACGAATGGGAAGAAGCTCTTAGGTACCCTGAATTTGAAGATATGGGAAAAGAAGAGTGGATAAAAATAGCTAATCAAGGAAAACCAGAATCGTTTTCAAAAATTAAAAAAGTCTTAGGTAACGTAGATTTGAGATTTGATAGACTACGAAAAGCAAAAAGAGAAAGATTTCATCAAGCATTTGAAAAAGGAGTTATAGAAATGTCTATCGCTGTTAAATTTAGTGATACAGATTACGATTTAGTAGCAGGCAATACAAGATTAGCCGGACTTGTAAAAAACGGAATTGACCCTAAAATATGGATTGTAGACATCTCACACCTAATGGAGATGTTAATGGAAGGAATAGACGATCCAGTTAAACCAGGTATTCTTAAAAAGAGACTAGGCTCTCTATCTTGTTCTAAAGTTAGAGCAGAAAAAGCAAAGTTAAAAGATAAAGGAACCCATTTTGCAAAAGCACTTCAGAGATACTTAAACTACCATTGTAAATGAAAAAATCAGAATTAACACAAGCTATAAGAGAGGTGATAAGAGCTTCTAAAGTACAAAAAGAAGAACAAGATCACGAAGTTTCTATGGCTATAAACCAATTACAGGATATTATAAAAAACGCAGGTGAGTTGATGTATAAGATTGGACCAGAAGAAAAAGACGTTCCTGGTTGGATTCAAGATCATATATCTCAAGCTCAGAATTTCATCAATCAGGCTAATACAAATTACCATGAATTAGAAGGACAGCCTGATCCTCAACAATTAGCATTAGAAGCAAAAAAGAAAGGTGCTGATGGAAAAGCTTGTTGGGATGGGTATAGATACGGCGGAACAAAAGACGGTAAAGATATCTGTATTAAGATCAAGTAGAACCTTTAACTATTTATATAAAATTAGAATATAGTAATATGTACGCAGCTAACCCGCCAGGCTCTTGGCAACACTTCACCAAAAGACAAGATAACGTAGGACTGTCTTTAATGGAAGTACGTTCAAAATATTTAAAAGAGCAGTTAATGTATGAAGAATTTATTAGCCATACTATTCAACAACAAAGACAGCAAGCTCAAGCAAATCAAGGAAAAGGTAGAAAAGTTACTACTATACAAACCGGGCTTTCTTCAAACTGTATAGCATTTGTAAACAACACAACCGATGGAACATATTCAGAAGTAGAATTTACAACATCAGGGCCTACTAACTTTACAATAAACTGGGGGGATGGTACAATATTCACTGATACAGTAGACGGTAACTATACTGTTGACTATACATACGCAGATTCAGATCAATCATATAACTGTACGTTATGTTTTGATGATATAAGTTTATTAACTGAATTAGATTTCCTAGGAACTAACGATTAAAATAAGATAACATGTCAGCAGGATTAACATCAATAACAGGGTTACAGAATTGTGTAAATTTACAAGATTTTAGAGCAGATTGGAGTAACTTGACGACTGTTAATTTATCTGGTTTAACAAATCTTACCTATGTAGATTTAAGCGACCAAGATCTACCTGGAGAGGGTACTAACAGTTTAACATCTCTTAACGTAACAGGATGCACAGCAATAGAAGAGCTTTACTTAGACGATAATAACTTCTCAGCAGGTATACCCAATCTTACATCACTTACTAGTTTAAGAGTCCTCGATTTAGATCAATGTGGTATAACTGGAAATTTGGATATATCACAACTAAGTTCAACACTTGAAAATATAGACCTTTCAGGTAATACAGGAATTACTTCAGTTATACTACCTGAAGCTTCTATAACTAATCTTGATCTTTCTAATACAGCACTTACACAAACAGCTGTAAATAATATACTAATGTGGATAAACGGTAACGGCTTAGAAGGCGGAAACCTAAGTTTACATAACGGCACATCTTCTCATCCATCGGCAGAGTTTCTTATACATAAAACACAACTAGAAGGTAAAGGATGGAATGTTAACGTAAACCAAGCCCCTCCAGGATACGTTGGAATAGCAGCAAGTACAGATTTTGATATTGTAGGAGACTTTACTATCGAGATGTTTGTAAACATGCAAAACACAGATGGCTACCCTCGTCCATACAGCTTCGGTACTTACCCAGCTCCTAATGCTATATCATTAGAATCAGGCTATATGTACTTCTGGGCAAATGAAAGCTCACTACTGACGGGTACCTTTACCCCAGCGACCGGATCTTGGAATCATATTACAGTAATGGGCTCTGGCTCAACTGTATATATGTATGTGGACGGTGTTGAAATAACTTCAGCAGCTTATGACGGATCTATCTCTAGCCAAGGTCTACCATTAACAATTGGATATGGAAATGAAAGTCAATCTGGATTTAACGGTAAGATGAGTAACTTTAGATGGAGTAATGCGGCTATGTACCCTACAGCAGGATTTACAGTACCAACTAGTCCATTAATTGTAACAGAAGATACAGTCTTATTAACATTCCAAGGAACTAACTTAAATGCACAATTATTAGATAATAGCGGAAACGGACACAATGCTACAGCATCTGGAGCAACTTATTCTGCATCAAATCCATTTACAGGAGTATCTGGATCATTACAGATGGGGAATGTGTAGGAAGTCTACCTATTTATTTATATATTAATAATATATTTTAGAAGAAATGAAAGAACCTATAAAGATGTTAACTTTTCAAGAAGTTAAATTACGATTAGAAAAAGTACAACAAGCTATCGAAGCTTTACAGGTTCAAGAAAAGACACAGGTATTAACACCTAAGTACGAAAAGCAGAAAGTACAACTCATTTCTTTAAAAGAATCTTTAGAAAACAAATTAAACATACTTACAGAAATGGATAAAGGTGTAATACATACTGACGATGAAAACAAAGCTAAAGAGTTAGCTGCAAAAGGCGCTCAGGTACAACTTCACAAAAAAGGAGAACCTCTTGATACTAAAAAAATCAAAGAAGCAGAAGAAGGTCTTCAGTTCGATTTAGAACAAACAAAGATAATATCAAAGGACGTAGCTAAAGCTGTAGCAATGGCTTTGAAAGAAGACGGTATGGAAATCGCTAGCGGTAAGATCATAAGATTAGAACCGATGGCGTTTGATACTTACTTCGAGTATAAAGACGGTAAGGAAGATGAATTTTCTTTCCATATTGACCAAGATAGGAATATAGTACTATCTGATTTTACTTTTAGTGAAAAAATCGGACAAGTAGGATTAAAAGGGGCAGGTGAACCTTTTGTTAATAAAGATGTAGTGAAAGCTAACTTATTAAAAGTATGGGCTAAGTTAGACGGAAATATGCAAGAAGATACATATGACTCGACTCAAATTTACGGCAAGAAAGAAGAACCAGAGGGAGATTTAATGTCTCAATTAGAACAAGCTTTAAAAACTCACGATTGGTATTATATGATGTCGGATGACCATAGATGGTATACTCGCGGTAGTGAACAAGCTCGAAATATACATAACTTAATAACTAAGTTAAAAGATGCCGGACAGGGAGAACAAGCAGAAGCTTTATACAAATCTTACCACGAAAAAAATAGAATAAACGAAACACCGACTAATGAATACAAAGTAGGTGATAAGGTTTCTAAAAAATATGCTTCTACAGATGACGATTTCCATAACGAATATGAAATAGTTTCTATCGAAAATGGACGTGCTACCGTAAAAGACCTTAAGACAGGTAAAATAACCGGAATGGCGATATCTGATTTAATGGTAGCTGAAGCATCAGTAGGAAGTATACAGAAAAAACATGGAGAGATTGTCGCTAAGATGAAAGCTCTTGCAGCTAAGTACAAAGGTGGTGATCAATCTGTAGTACCTGAGTTAAAGGCTTTAACAGTAGAAAAGAAGAAATTAGAAGCTGAATTAGAAGCAGCTGTTGCCGGAACAGGAGCAGATCAGGAATTAGATTCTAATGTAGATGAAGCTAAGAAAGCAAAGAAAGATTTTGACAAAGATGGAGATGTAGAATCTCCGGAAGCAGAATATAAAGGAGTAAAAACCAAAGCTATTAAAAAAGCAATGGTAAAAAAAGAAGCAGTAAAAGCTAAAAAAGATTTTGATAAAGATGGTGATGTTGAATCACCAGAAGCTGAATATAAAGGTGTAAAAGATAAAGCTATTAAGAAAGCTGTATTAAAAGAAGACTGGGGTAGTTCAGATCAAAGTATTATGAATAACTCTATTCATAAAGACTTAGGGGAACCAACAGAAATGCCTAATCCGTTTAGTAGTGAATTTGAATCTGCTGTAGAAGAAGCAGTTGATTTTTATTGGGACGAATGGGAAGAATATCAAACAAATAGAGAGGGTTTAGTTGATCATGCTAAAAAACTTTACTTGAGAAGATATTTCCCAGAAAAATTCGCTAACTTACAGAAGATGTTTAGCGAAGGTGCTCCAGAATCTGTTGCAGATTTAGAGACAATAGCTAACGATACTGCAAAAATGCCAGCAGAAAGAGATGCAGCTAGAAATAAAATGTACGCTATGAAGAAAGCTCAAGCCGGTTCGAAACTAGCTGAAGCACCAGAAGGTACATATTATATTAAAGTATCTATTAGAGATGCAAAAAGAGCGTTAGAAATTATCCACGATAACCCAGCTTATAGAAAAGCTGTAGAGATGGATGGATCAGATGCATACTACCTTACCAATCCTGAACTTGCTTATGATTTACAGATGGATTTTGGTACTCAAAATATTGAGGTAGTTGATACTAATGTTGATATGGATGAAGCTAAACATGAAACTGAATTAGTACAAGATCCAAAAACTAAAGAGTTTACTCGTAAGATGAAGATGACACCTAAAGATATGGAAACTATCGAAAAGGTTCAAAATATGATGGCTAAAGAAAAGAGCTTGAAGAAAGAAGGGG